>TARA_R110002003_G_scaffold194_6_pt1 | contig 17217 bp, 17 predicted proteins | sample TARA_R110002003 | Tara Oceans TARA_R110002003 (sample SAMEA4396441) | marine metagenome | biome: Westerlies Biome; feature: [SRF] surface water layer (ENVO:00010504); material: water (ENVO:00002006), including particulate matter (ENVO:01000060) such as... | depth 5 m
GGAGCGAGAGAAGAATGGCGGTGATGAAGTACTCGATCACGAGCCCACGCTGAAGGACGGTGCTCCGGCAGTCAACGGCGACAAAACGCCGCCCATGGAAAAGAAGCGCAAGAGGAGGCGATGGGACGAGGGCGCCGCAGACGAGGCTCCAGCTGTCAAGGAAGAGGCCAAAGAAGAGGCCAAAGAAGAGACAGAGCCCAAGAAGCGATCCAGGTGGACTGCGGGCCCAGAGCCAGAGGCAGAGGCAGAGGCAGAGAAAGCCTCTGAACCAGCTGCTCCAGTGCGATCACGTTGGGATACAACAGCCATAGTTCCCGCTGGTGGCGCAACCCCCGCCCCCGTCACCAACGGCGCTCGGCCAGCGATTCCTTCCTTCACGTTCGGTACCGACATTTCGAGCCGCAATGCTCCACTGTCAGATGAGCAGCTGGACATGATGCTGCCTGGAGAGAAGGATGGCTACAGGATTCTCGAGGCGCCCCCAGGCTACGAGCCAGTACGGCGACCACCCGGGGCCGCGGTGCTTCCGACTGGGTACCAAGGTTTCTTGCTTCCCGAAGCCGACAACAGCTTGGCGGCAATGGGCAAACAGCTGCCAACGGAGATTCCAGGTGTGGGTGACTTGCAATTCTTCAAGAATGAAGACATGAAGTACTTTGGCAAGCTCACCGACGGCGCCGACGAGAATGAGATGACCGTGGAGGAGCTTAAGCAGCGCAAGATTATGCGCCTTCTCCTCAAGGTCAAGAACGGCACACCACCGATGCGAAAGACCGCGCTGCGCCAGCTTACAGACAATGCACGTCAATTCGGAGCTGGTGCGCTGTTCGACCAGATTCTGCCCCTGCTCATGGAGCGGACATTGGAGGACCAGGAGCGCCATTTGCTGGTCAAGGTTATCGATCGTGTGCTATACAAGCTTGACGACCTCGTCCGGCCATACGTTCACAAAATCTTGGTCGTCATCGAGCCACTCCTCATTGACCAGGACTACTACGCACGTGTAGAAGGTCGAGAAATCATCTCCAACTTGGCAAAAGCGGCTGGTCTCGCACACATGATCAGTACGATGCGCCCGGATCTCGATCATCAAGACGAATACGTTCGAAACACCACCGCTCGTGCATTCGCAGTCGTCGCCTCAGCCCTTGGTATACCTGCACTGCTTCCCTTCCTCAGAGCTGTTTGCCGGTCCAAGAAGTCATGGCATGCTCGTCACACTGGTGTAAAGATTGTTCAACAGATCCCTATTTTAATGGGCTGCGCTATCTTGCCCCACTTGAAGGGTCTCGTCGAGTGCATCGGGGAGAACCTCAACGATGAACAACCCAAGGTCCGCATGGTCACAGCACTTGCACTTGCTGCACTTGCTGAAGCTGCGAGCCCTTACGGTATCGAATCTTTCGATGATATTCTCAATCCTCTCTGGACGGGTGCACGACGACAACGCGGAAAGGCTCTTGCATCTTTCCTCAAAGCCGTCGGCTATGTTATCCCGCTCATGGACGAAGAATACTCGAACTACTACACCAGTCAAATCATGGAGATTGTCATTCGAGAATTCCAGTCTCCCGACGAAGAGATGAAGAAGGTTGTTCTGAAGGTTGTTTCGCAATGCTCGAACACCGCTGGTGTCACTCCTGTCTACCTCAAGGATAATGTTTTACCTGAATTCTTCAAGCACTTCTGGGTACGACGCATGGCCCTGGACAAGCGCAACTACCGCCAAGTAGTCGATACCACCGTTGATTTAGCGCAGAAGGCCGGTGTTGCTGAGATCGTCGGCCGCATAGTGAACAACATGAAGGACGAGAACGAGGCATACCGCAAGATGACAGTCGAAACCGTGGACAAGGTCATCAGCACACTTGGCGCCCACGACGTCGACCAGCGTCTCGAGGAGCAGCTGATTGATGGTGTCCTCGTTGCTTTCCAGGACCAGACCATCGAGGACCCAATCGTCATCGATGGTTTTGCTACTGTCGTGAACGCACTTGGCGAGCGCACAAAGACCTACCTCCCACAGATCGTCGCAACAGTGCTTGCTCGGTTGAACAACAAGTCTGCGACTGTTCGCCAACAAGCAGCAGACCTGATATCGCGAATCACATTTGTCATGCAGAAGTGTGATGAAGATCCACAGCTCATCAAGCTTGCACAAGCATTGTACGAGTACCTTGGTGAGGAGTACCCCGAAGTGCTTGGTTCTATCCTCGGTGCTCTTCGCGCTATTGTCACAGTCGTTGGGCTACACGCAATGCAGCCGCCCATCAAAGATTTACTACCCAGATTGACACCTATCCTACGCAATCGACACGAGAAGGTACAAGAGAACACCATCGACCTTGTCGGACGTATCGCTGATCGCGGCGCCAACTACGTCAATCCTCGAGAGTGGATGCGTATCTGCTTCGAATTATTGGACATGCTCAAAGCACACAAGAAGGGCATTCGACGCGCCGCTAACAACACGTTCGGTTACATTGCAAAGGCCATTGGTCCGCAGGATGTGCTTGCGACGCTTCTCGGTAACCTTCGTGTCCAGGAACGCCAATCTCGTGTCTGTACTGCCGTAGCCATTGGCATTGTCGCTGAGACCTGCGCTCCATTCACCGTTCTTCCAGCCTTGATGAACGAGTACCGTGTACCGGAGCTCAACGTCCAGAACGGTGTCCTCAAATCACTGTCGTTCATGTTTGAGTACATCGGCGAGATGGCGAAGGACTACGTTTATGCTATTACACCCCTGCTCGAAGACGCACTCATCGACCGAGATCAGGTTCATCGTCAGACGGCTGCCTCGGTCGTCAAGCACGTTGCACTTGGATGCGTTGGACTCGACTGCGAAGATGCCATGATTCATCTGCTCAACCTTCTGTGGCCCAACTTGTTCGAGACCAGCCCACACGTCATTGACCGAATCGTCGAGGCCATCGAAGGTATCCGCATGGCCGTAGGTGCTCCGCTAGTGCTGAATTACGTTTGGGCTGGTTTGTTCCATCCTGCTCGCAAGGTCCGACAGCCTTATTGGCGCATCTACAACGATGCCTACGTCCAAGCCGCCGACTCCATGACACCCGCCTACCCAACGTTCGAGGACGGAACCGTGAGGAGACATGAGCTGGATATCTTCATTTAATTGTAAGCACCTTCTCCTTTGTCAGAGTCTTGCGAACTGCGTTTGCTTCATTTGGGTACCACTATACCCGTCGTGTATCATAGTTCAGCGCATGGACGGATTGGGAAATGGCGTTAGCGTTGTTACTGCTGTTACAGCAGGTTTCGATGGTGAGAGTCTTAGGACTGGATGGTGAGAGTTTCAGGATGGCATGGTGAGAGTCTCGGGATAGGATGAGGAGAGTCTCGGGATTGGACGGAGAATTTTCTGCTATTACAGCAGGTTTCGGTGGAGAGAGTCTCGAGATTGGATGGCGATTTCTCTGCCACAATGGTAACAAAAGACAATCTGTAACCATTTTGCAAGCTGATTCCCTATAGGCGTTTGTGCCCTTGCCCTCCTCTCTTGTGATATTGTCAGGTCGTTAGATGTTGTTCGGTAAGTTGATGCTTGTTGTTGCGCTGTATGCTGAACTCCAAAAGCACGTCACATGTTCAAAAAGGATCTCACAATGCAGGTGGGTCCGCAATATCTCTGATCTTCTTCGGGACCCTTCAGGTTCTGTTACGCCCACACTCATGCCGATTTACCCTAACTGCCTCCACTCCTTACAGCACGTCAGCAGATCGTCTCCACCAGAATGTCAACGAGCGCAAAAAAATGATTAATTGCATCGGCCGGGAACTTCACGTCTGATTAGCTTAATCCTTTGACAGTATTTGGGAAGTGAACGTACTCGAACCCGGGGCTAGCCGAATTGATCTGTGACAGATGGCAACGGCTAATTTTACCACTAAACCACCGATGCTGTTGGGTGTTTTGGAGGTGATTGATGAAGGACCGACAAAATCTAGACAATATATAGTAACAGATAGAACAGTAAGCATGAGTAGATTGAGAAGCTGTGCACGAGCTCGATATCTTGGAGTTGAGGGCTAAGTGGAAGAAATTATTCTAAGTGGAGATGGGTGGAGCATAGTCGTACACGCTTCTCTCATATCAATCATTACGTGAGTAGGAGCAAAAGATCCACTAGCGAACGGTCGAGCTGGACTATGCTATTGAACAAGATGATTTCCGTTTACCAGATGTCCACTCCGTCCCTCAATACCATAATACTTTGTGCCAAGTTCTCAGAAATTATTTTCCGGCGCAGCTGCAGCCGTGTAGCTAGACCTAGCCGCATGATTTCCGAGGCATTTAGTCCTCTTCATATCGATCTCGGCTCCATAGCTCCTCGTTGAAACAATAACTCAAACCCCAAATTTTCCGTGCAAGCAACCACTCTTCTTTCGCAACCTCCCCAATACTCCACCCCCAGACACTGATACCAACCTCAATCACTCCTCTGTCACTCTTCTCTTCCCCTCGGCACCCATCCTCGCACTCATTGCTCCAAAAACTGAAGCTGCTCAGCAGCACCCGACCACATGAGCCTATACCCACCAGCACTCTTATCCTTCTTTCTCATATGAAAAGCGTGCTCGTCAAATCTCAAGAACAGGTGTGATGTAGAATTGGCACGCTGCCTCGCATCTTAAGTGAAGGAAGGAACAAAGGCGAGAGCAGGTGGGTGCAAAAGCACCTTGATCGCTTTCTGGATTTCAACATGGACTGAGAAGTCCAGATGTGATGATATTGCTGATGGAATGCAATACTGAATTCGTGAGATGTAAATGCTCTGCAATGACTTTCCTACATTTGTGTGATCAAATTCCTATTTCTCAACGACATTGTAAGTAGAACTGCGCAGTGGGTTCCGAGCCACGCCCGCCATCTCCGCGCAATTGCCGAATATCAAGCTGCACCAAAGTTTCCCACGCTCGCAACACCACCACAACGCGCAAAGCTCAACACGTCACTACAGCACTTCCCAGCACATTCTCGACGCGTCAACCGACTCCAAGTCACATCCGCATCCAAACAACGACACGATGGCCGAACCCTCGCCCATCCCCGCGCAACAACTCGCAGACCCAGAACCCACACCTCTCGCAAACGGCACTCCAGCACCCGCAGACATAGAAATGGCCGACCCAATACCAACCCAAGAAGTGCGCTTCCCTCCCCACACACCTCGAATCCAATCACTAACTCCCGCCCCAGCAACCCCCAACTCCAAACCTGCAACCCACGGTTGTGCAAACCGCAACATCAACATCCACGCCCGCGCCCGTCCCGCAACCACCGCCGCCATCATCACGCAACAGCCCCCATCCCAGCGCGCCGGTACAACAGGCGCCGACACAGCCGATCCCGCATGGGAGCCCGACGAGGGTGTACTTGAATACGCATGTTACGCCGCATTTGCTGGAGGCGATGAAGCATTTGGCGACAACGGAGCCGGAGAAGCCGTTGAAGTGGTTGAGTGAGTTTTTGGCGAGGAAGAGTGCTGAGATTGAGGGATGAGGTTGGGGAGAGGGCAGGCAGGAGGAAGGTTGAGCTGGGCTATGAGAGATGATGGCGCGTTGCTCAGAGTGCGCTTGTCGAGGACATCAGCGAGTTACGAGAAGGTGCATCGATGGCGTTCAAAAGTGACACAATGGTATGGGAGCCAAGTTAGGGAAGATACCCAGGGTCAGCGACATCACGTTTCCATCCAAGAGACACGGCATTGCATGTTGTGTATTCAATTCAGAGTCGATGCTTTTGATTCATTCCAGATCGTGACCTGCTAGGTATCCGTAGTAAAGCATCCATGCCCGTGTAACTCCGTTCAGATGTTCTTCACCATGACCACCCACCCGCGACCAACGCGCGCTTATGCGACGAGGGTAGAGGCAGTGGCGCTCTCGTACCTCCAGTTAGGGGGAAGCGCACCGACGGTCTTGTAGTAACGGGACAGACGGTGGATACGGGACTCGATGAGAATGAGGCGGCTAGTAATTGTCAGTCAAGGTCCTGCCGGAGTGTCCTAGATGTACGTACAACTTTCCGTCGCGGTCCTTGCGGTTGGTCGCAAGGTGCTTGCGGACGGCAACAGCCTTCTTGATGAGCATGTAGAGGTCCTCTGGGATCTCGGGGGCGAGGCCTATTGGCTCCCTGTCAGCTTTGCACCAACAGAGGCAGATTTGTATAGCGCGGCAGATGCTCGAGGGCAGAGCTGCTGTTGACTTGCGCTTCAGCTGGGGCAGGCAATCATACCGCTAGACTTGAGGATACGGAGGATCTTGTTGCCGGTAACGACTGCGAACTGTTAGCGCAAACCCTTCATTTATTTTTGCGTCGCAAACTCACCCTTGGTCTGGGCGATACCGTGAGAGTCACGAAGGATCTCACCAATCCTGCATTCCCGTCAGTATGCCTTTGCTACGTTCCAACTGTGAATGTCCTTACTGGGAGGGAGTGGCGCCCTTCTTCGCGAGCTTGGAGATCTGCTCGACGACCTGCTCGGGAGTGGTCTTGAGCCACGCAGGCGGGTTGCGAGAGTAGGGGATGGCCGAGGCTGATATGCCCTTTCCGTTGCTGTGAAGACGACCCATTGTGGATGATTGTACGAACGGCGACCTGGTCGATTAGTACGTTGGCGAGTGAGTCTTGAAGTTCGAGGTGGTCGCAGAGCAGAATTAGTCGTCGTGGGTTCGCTAAACCGCCAAGCCGCGTGGTTGCGGGCCCGAGCTTCCTCCTCATAAAAACTTCGATGGACCCATCGTTCCTGCAACAACACCGCAATGCCGTGACCTTGAGTTCCTGGTTTCGTGCAACGCATCCGGATGCGTCATTGTTGATGATGAGGAGGGTGTGCCCAGCTCTTATGTGTACGATGTAGTTGCTGGGCAGGGATCGCCATCATTCTGGTACGTTTAACTTCCTTCAGCACCCATGTTCTCCACGCAAAAGGATGAATCTTTCCATACTTTATTTTCTGGTACCTCTTGATTTAATCCTATATGGATAATGATCTCAACGGACTTCTGATATGCTTCGCAAACATCATATCTCTCAGCTCTCGGCTTGTTGTGGCGACCGCTGACAATGTTTAGACTTCTGCCGCTCTGGCTGAGATTACTGGGGCTTTGGTTGGTCTGGTCTTTCTCCATGTGTATACGCAGCCATGCGCTTTCTGTCTGGCTTTTGCGTGGCTTCTCCACGTTCCAATATGTCGTACGATGTAGGCTCTGTCTGAATACAGTCCGTTGCACACGCACTCAGTGCTTCAATAATCGCAGATCGAGTTGATTATTTACATCGTCTTCCACTTCCCGTGCTCATACAGTTCACATCCCATTGATCTTCAACAAGCCTATCATCGAACATCACCATGAAGCATACGTTACTCCTCGCAGGCCTAACAATTCCATTCGTCTCTGGCAAGACTTCAGGCGAACTATGTAGCGGCACTGCGGCGCGCGCTGCGGACGGCAACTGGTACTGTACTGAGGTCTGGGCCATCACGTATCGCAACATCAGCCAGCCTGGCGTTTACAATCGAACAACAACTGTTGACCCTTCCACGGGCGTCTGTGGCCATGAGCGAGTTGACTATCCTGCAACTGGACCTCTCACACCATTGTTTGGAGAAGTACCGACTCCTCATGATCCTATACAGTAGGTGCTGATGAGCCCAACAGGTTTCAATGCACCTACGTGGGCCGATGAACGTCTCTCAGCTCGCCGTGTACCAGCTCCCAAGCGAAATGCACACTCTAAGAAAGCGAAACACTATTTCGTTCTACAATCGCAGGCGGGCGATGAACAAGCGCGACATCGATTTTGCGCAAGCTCCCTTCCAAGACAGTCACCAGCCCCAATCCCTGGAGAAGCGGACCTACAATACAACCACCAGCTGCAGTACCCAGACAGTCACGACCACCGTCACTGTGACGGACTGCGGGCCAGACCTACCAACAAGGACGAGCGAAGCTACCCAGAACACGACCTACATTGGGCCACCATTGCCTTGCATGCCTACGCCTGAACCCCATGATCCAGATGCCAATCTGTCAAGCCCAGATTGCACCTGTAAAGATTCACCGATACTTCCTACATTGACCGACCAACTGCCCACAGCCACATCGACGACACCTCTAGTCACACCTGCAGACGTGGCTGAGGAGGGCCGGCGCATTCGAAGAGCCGCTCCGGATTGGAGTCGAGTGGCATACTATACTTCAGCAGCTCCTGCACAAGCAACAGGCTTTTCCTTCCTCGCAAATCTCGGTGACCCTCAGAAGTCCGGTACCTTTGATTAGTACGCCACCACTCCCATTGAGAGAAACAACACTGACGATTTTCAGCGCCTTTGGCAACTCACTCAGCTACGTGACCAGCGATGGAGGTCAAGTGGCTTCCGAAAGCCTGCCCTTCTCCGGCACACTCGACACGTCGGAACGAGAGATTGCGGTCTTCTCTGACAAGTCGTGCGACCAAGACTGTCCATACTGGAGGCCAGATGCTACCTCGCACTTTGGCTGGTCTGGGTCGTCGAAGGCCTTCTTCATCGAGTTTCAGATGGACCATTACCAGAACCGCGGCGGTGACCAGGGGCTCATTTCTGACGCACCAGCATGGTGGTTCCTCAATGCGGATATACCTCGCATCCTCCAATACGGCAATGATCGCAACAACATCCCGTGCTCCTGCTGGTCGACGGGCTGTGGAGAATTTGATGCTTTTGAAGTTTTAGGAAACGGAGAAGAGCGGGCCAAGAGCACGATGCATCGGCAGGGCAATCTACAGGGCGGGGACTCCAACTACTTCAAGCGGCCAGTCGGAAGTATGTTGAAGTTTGCTGTGGTGTGGCATTATCCGCACATCACTGCACTAGTGCTGGACAACGACTTCGACTTCAGCACGGCGTTGTCTGACGACAGGATACAGCAACTGGTGTCGTACGATCCCGACAGCTGGGTGCATTCGCTGTTTGCCATCGGAGACTGAGGCTGTCACATGGCGTGATTGGATGTTTGCATGTCAACAGTTATTGTACCGTTTGTAGAAGAATAATATTTGATCTCTTCCAGAATCGAGGTCGTCCAAGACGCACCTGGCGAAGTCTGGAAGTGACGGGTGGCGACGTTGAAGGCTGCTGACTCGCGCGGCACAGCATGTGGTTGCCCAAAGCGTGGCGTGAATCCGACCGAGGTTGGTTGCCGTCCAGTTCGTGAAAGCCCTTCCGTATCCCGAGCGTCGTTCACACATCTTATCAGCTCCTCGTGCCATCCTGCAACACTTTCCTTACAACTGCAAACACGCCGAACCATACTTTTGCGGCGCCCGACGACTGACATTGTTGAACGCGGATCCGCCCATCGCACGCTTAGAAACCCCCCGGCGAGCCCCGCAAACTCGCTTCGACTACCGCCGATTGCCAGCCTCTTTGACGTCTGCAGCCGCGCCGCATTGACGACATCAGCATCAAACTCTGCAGCGACTGCTATCAACCATTCTTGCATCGCACGAAGGTGCGCGAGGAGGCAGGCACAAAACATGTCGTCACCGTCGCCGCCGAAGCCGTGGGAGACGAGCGGAGGCGCGACCAGTGCCTCGGTTGGTCAGTCTGCGCGACTCGGGACGTCAGCGACCAACATGGCTAACAACCGCGCAGGGCTCACAGGGTCAAGTACCAGCACAGCAAACACCGCAACCGGGATGTCAAGTCCTCCGCCTCTGCCATCCGTCCCAGACTCGCTCAGCACTGTCGCAAACCGCAATGCAACAAACTATTCCGGGACGAACAACCGCATGTCCCCCTACAGCAGCGGCTACGGAGGTGGCTACAACAGCTACTCCTCGCCATACTCGAGTTTCGGCGGCGGTATGGGCTCCATGTACGGCGGCATGGGAGGCATGGGAGGCATGGGCGGCATGTACGGTGGTATGGGAGGCATGGGCATGGGAATGGGAGGCATGTACGGAGGCATGGGCATGCCGGGCGACCCAAACAACCCAGCCAGTCTCACGCAATCGTTCAGCCAGAGCACTGCAGCGACGTTCCAGCTGATTGAGAACATTGTCGGCGCGTTCGGAGGATTCGCGCAGATGCTGCAAAGCACATACATGGCGACACACTCGTCATTCTTTGGTATGTATCCCCGCCACATGCTCAGTCCCTTCTGCTAACATTGCATAGCTATGGTGTCGGTCGCAGAACAATTCGGAAACCTACGGCAAACGCTCGGCTCGGTGTTGGGCATCTTCACATTAATGAGGTGGATTCGGACGGCAATCGCGAAGCTCACTGGACGACCGCTGCCGGCAGATGCAATGGACTTGACGCCTGCAAGCTTTGCTGCGTTTAACGGACGAGGCGCAGACGGCTCACCAGCATCTGCGAAGCCGTCGAAGAAGCCCTTTATCGTGTTCATGTTGGCTGTCTTTGGCCTCCCGTATCTCATGGGTAAGCTCATCAAAGCGCTTGCACGATCGCAAGAAGAGGAGGAGAAGCGGAAAATGCTTGAGAACCCACAAGCCGGACAGCCAATCGATCCCACCAAGCTCGAGTTCTGCAAGGCCCTATACGACTTTACCCCGAATTCCAACATGCAAGGCATGGATCTTGCGGTCAAGAAGGGAGACTTGGTCGCGATTTTGAGCAAGACAGATCCTATGGGAAATCCCTCGGAATGGTGGCGGTGTCGCTCGCGAGACGGCCGAATGGGATACCTACCCGGAATCTACTTGGAGCCATTCAAGAGGAAACAGCCCGCCCAGATCACAAGTGGAAGCCAGAGCGGAAGCCCGGCAGGCAGCAGAACCCAAACGATGACGAGCAGTGTCGGAAGCCGGACTGCGACCATGACCGAGAGCAAAGTGCCAGAGAAGGCACCAGTTGTTGAAAGTAAAGCCGGCGATATTGGCATACAGTCCTTCCAGAAGGGTGCTTTCTACTCATGAGAGTGCAAGCAGTGGCCCTTGTTTTTTCCCCTGTATATTTAGATTCATTGGAAGCGCTTCTGGTTTTGGTTCGGAGTATCGTCCATCGAGACTTTGCGTTCGTAATTGCTGGCTCGGAAAAGCTATGCGGCGTTCAGCGCACTTCTTCACGCAGGAACATCACTACATCAGAATACAACTGAAGTAAAGATACCACTTTGATCTCAATCGAATCAGTGAAAATCGTGCAGCAGGTCTATCACGTGCAAATGTCTTTCTGCAGGTGCCCAGGCGGGCTGTGCCTGCAGAATGAGGTGCATGAAGCGTCCGCCTTGCATGCGTCACTCACACCTCCAGGACACAGCTTTCCAAGCGCCAACGCGGCTTCCCTAGCCTAGATTTGAATTCTGACCTGCTCATCACTCACATATATCTTCGTTCTTTCCAGAAGTCCAGCCTCGCTGGTGAATTTCGTGGTTCTTTACCCCCGACTGCCCCTCCCCCGCTACAAAGCCTAGCATTCCTCCAAGAGACTTGACAAGAAACAACTCTTTTACGTACGAGCGATACCGAGAGTCTGCAACAGCCCAACTATAAGTAGGATAGCAGTGCAAAGACAGCAAAACATCTGCGAAGAGAACTTTCTTTGGCGCCGTCCAAAATGTTCGCTGCAAAGCGCTTAGGAAAGGTGTGTATCAGCTTCCCAAACTTGAATAGCTTTCCTCAAGACGAGAGATCGCAGGTTCAAGGATGTTCTATAGCTAATGCATATGTAGGAGCTGCAAAAGGTACACCTAAATCCCGTTGTTTGTCGCTGCAGTGTCTGCCGCTCGCATGCCTCTCATCAGCGTTCAGGCTCACAACTCGAACACGTTCCTCAAACCGCGCTTCAGATGCTGACGATACTCTAGATGCACGATAAACTCCCGCCCGGCATAACACTTGTCAAGGCCGACAACTTTGAGACATGGCTCATGGACATCCAAGTTATCGACTCGAATCCACTGTACCAGGGCGAGACGTATAGGCTGAAGTTCGCTTTCAGTCCACAATATCCGATTGAGGTACGCAACGCTTCCTTCTTGATTTCCAGTCCACTCCATCATAATGTCATGAACTCAATTGCACCGCAAGCTAACTTGTGTCAATCATAGGCACCAGAAGTCACATTTGTCCGCGACGAGGCACACCCGATCCCCTGGCACCCGCACATCTACTCCAACGGCATTATATGCCTCGATCTGCTCGATCGACAGGGCTGGTCGCCCGTTCACAATGTCGAGAGCGTGTGCGTCAGTCTGCAGAGCATGCTCACGAGCAACACTAAGAAGGAGCGACCGCAGGGTGACGATAACTTCGTCAGGTACAACACACAGCGGCCGAGGGACATCAACTTCATCTTCCACGACAACCAGGTCTGAGGGACGCATAGAGGGACAAGGATGGGATGGAGGCAGAGCATAGCATATGGCGTTCAGCTGTCACTGATGTTTGGGCAGCAGGATACGGCGTCCCAATGGAGTCATGATGAATTTTGAAGAGTATACCCAGCACTTGGTAGGCTATAGTCAACCACAATGAGAGAACATTCCTACTCAAGGCCTGTGTTTCGTGAAGACCAAAACATGAACCTGTCTTGTTAGCCTATATTTCCGCGCACATCAGTGCAGTCCTGTTTGTTCAGTATACAACGTCCTCTCGCGGTCAACACAAGCTAGGGCACAATTGAGATTCTTTCAGTGTCTCGCCGCAGCATAGGAGAAGAGTCGCCTTCGCAGCGCCTCGGCAAGGTGTTATCGATACCCCAACGAAGTGACCCCAGCAAGGCGAAAACGTAAGCGACTAGAGTCTTGGCAGCAACTGCGGCAGCACCACAGGCCTGTTGCGCTAAACAATTTTCTTGCATTCGGCAGCACCGTAAAAAGATCCACCGCGCCCTCCCACCTCTCCTCCAACCCATTCTTTCTCTTCCTGTTTCTCGGGTAGTTCCTGTCAAAACACACACACCATGAGCGACGAAGTCTACGAGGGTGCCATTGGCATCGATCTTGGTGCGCACTTTCGCAATATTACCCCACCGTGCGATCGCTAATGTTCACCGCCAGGCACGACCTACTCCTGCGTTGCCAACTACGAGGGCACCAATGTCGAGATCAGTATGCGCCAGCCATTCCCGTCTTCGCGATGACGATGTTCTAACATAACGTGTACAGTCGCCAACGAGCAGGGTAGCTTTACCACCCCCTCCTTTGTCTCGTTCACGAGCGAGGAGCGTTTGATCGGTGAGGCGGCCAAGAACCAGGCTGCTATGAACCCGGAGAACACTGTCTTCGATGTCAAGTACGTTGCGCTGACCTTGTCGAAATGCCCGGGACATCGCGTGCTGACTTTTCCAGGCGATTGATTGGTCGCCGATTCGAGGACGAGATCGTCAAGAAGGATGTTCAGTCATGGCCCTTCAAGGTCGTCGACCAGGGCGGCAGCCCCATGATCGAGGTCTCCTACCTCGGTGAGACCAAGCAGTTCTCCGCCCAGGAGATTTCCGCCATGGTCCTCGTCAAGGTACGTACCACGCACAGCATTCGGCTGAGCCTCTGCTAACGCCAACGCAGATGAAGGAGGTCGCTGAGACCAAGCTCGGCAAGAAGGTCGAGAAGGCCGTCATCACCGTTCCCGCCTACTTCAACGACAACCAGCGTCAAGCTACCAAGGACGCTGGTGCCATTGCTGGCCTCAACGTTCTCCGTATCATCAACGAGCCTACCGCTGCCGCTATCGCCTACGGTCTCGGTTCCGGAAAGTCGGAGAAGGAGAGGAACGTCCTCATCTACGATCTTGGTGGCGGTACCTTCGATGTGTCTCTGCTGCACATCCAGGGCGGTGTCTTCACCGTCAAGGCCACCGCTGGTGATACACATTTGGGCGGCCAAGATTTCGATACCAACCTTCTCGACCACTTCAAGAAAGAGTTCACGAAGAAATCGAAAAAAGACATCAGTGGCGATGCCCGCGCGCTGCGCCGTCTCCGAACTGCTTGCGAGCGTGCCAAGCGAACGCTCTCCAACGCCACCCAGACCACCGTCGAGATCGACTCGCTCTTTGATGGTGAGGACTTCAACGCCAACATCACCCGTGCTCGTTTCGAGGACCTGAACCAGAAGGCTTTCGCCGGTACCCTTGACCCTGTTGCTCAAGTCCTCAAGGACGCCAACATTGCCAAGGACAAGGTCGATGAGATCGTTCTCGTTGGTGGCTCCACCCGTATTCCCAAGATCCAGAAGCTCCTCAGCGACTTTTTCGGTGGCAAGAAGCTCGAGAAGAGCATCAACCCCGACGAGGCTGTCGCCTACGGTGCCGCCGTCCAGGCCGGTATCCTCTCCGGCAAGGCTACCTCCGCCGAGACTGCTGATCTCCTCCTCCTTGATGTCGTTCCCCTCTCCCTCGGTGTCGCCATGGAGGGCAACATCTTCGCTCCCGTCGTTCCCCGTGGGCAGACAGTTCCTACTATCAAGAGCAAGTTCACCCCTCCATATGCTATGTTCAGTGTCGCCTGTATGTCTTGAGCGCATTTTGTGGTCGTTTCACGAACGGCACAAAAACTCTGAGGATATCCAGGCTGCACTGAATTTGCCTTTCCATTGATCATTGCTAACAGATATGCAGAGAGGACGTTTACTACGGTTGCAGACAACCAGTGCGTATCCTGATTGTGTACCCGTTCATATGACTTGTGCTGACTTGTTATCAGGCAAACCGTCCAGTTCCCCGTCTTCCAGGGTGAGCGTGTCAACTGCGAGGACAACACCTCTCTCGGAGAGTTCACCCTCGCGCCCATTCCTCCCATGAGGGCAGGGTGAGTAACGCCCATTTCCGCATTATCCATGTTACACATACTGACTTTCATCAACAGAGACGCAGTTCTCGAGGTTGTCTTCGAGGTCGACGTCAACGGTATCCTCAAGGTCACCGCCACCGAGAAGACCTCCGGCCGCAGCGCCAACATCACAATCTCCAACGCCGTTGGCAAGCTCTCATCGACTGAGATCGAGACCATGATCAACGACGCCCAGAAGTTCAAGACCAGCGACGAGGCTTTCAGCAAGAAGTTCGAGGGCAGGCAACAGCTCGAGTCATACATCTCCCGCGTCGAGGAGATGGTCTCCGACCCCACTACCTCGATCCGCCTCAAGCGTGGCCAGAAGGAGAAGATCGAGTCTGCTTTGTCTGACGCAATGGCTCAGCTCGAGATTGAGGATGCCACCGCCGAGGACCTGAAGAAGAAGGAGTTGGCGCTGAAGCGCGTCGTCACCAAGGCTTTCTCTACCCGCTAAGCGTATCACACATTGACGCGGAGCGTACGAGGGGTTGGCGCAGGTGGCAGTATACCCAGACTGTGAGACTGTGTGAGCTAGCTGCGAACGGAGTTTCATCTTTGCGGCATCTAACGATAGACTTGGTGTGTTTGGGTCTCTTTCCTTCCTCGGGTTTTCTCTGGCATTTATGGGGGCGGACGCAACAAAAGTATTGTATGTACCTCTCATGACGATGCCTGACGTTACGATCGTAATGAAACGTCTCATGTACTGGCCGAGCCTGGGTGAGCACATGAGATAGATGCAAAGAGACAAAAGGGAAAATTGAAACGAGTTCAACTTTATTCGTATCCTCTGCCAACTGTGACCTCGCCTCCCAGCATGTTTTGCTCCCTCAACATGGTTTTCTCAGTAAAGGCTGGATATCCTCAGCGATGTTTGTGGCCGCTGTTCAACTCTGGTGAAAAGCTTTGAAGACATACGGCATTCACTGCGGTCATGTTCATAGGATAATTCTGCAACGATTCACAAATGTAAATGTAGCCTTTATCGCACCGCAACACTATCTACACCGCCACCCTACCCAGTAAACCTCCCCTTCTCAATCGCGCCCTCCAACAAACTCTCGCCGCGCACCACATTCGTCGCCGCAACCACAATGCGACTCCCCCTCCCCTCACCCCCCACCTCCCGCAACTTGCCGCCCACAAACCGCAACGCCGCGATTTCCGCCCTCGTCACGCCGCCCAGGAAAAACACCACCACCGTCTTACCCGCATCGTTGTGGCTCCCGTGCAGCAGATTGCGCGCCTTGACAGCCTTCTCGTCGCCAGTCTGCGTCTCGTCAAACGTCGCGCCGCGGACGTACTTGGCGGCGTCGTCGAAGATGCGGCGGCCCTGGGCGAGGGGGTTGGGAGCGCCGGGATTGGGTGGGGGTTTGATAGTGTTTGCGAGGGAGATTTTCTGGACGATGGATTGGACGAGGCGGACGGTGAGCGGGGCGTAGCCCGAGAAGGTGTAGCTGATGTCGTTTGGGTCGGCTTCGTTGACGTCGTCGTCCCAGATCTTCAGGCTCTTGCGCAGCGGCGTGTAGTTGGTTACGCTGCCGGGTTTGGCTTGCGTGCCGCCGAGGCCGACGCCGCCGCGCACGCTCAGGAGACCCATTTTCTCGAGCGAGGCGAGCGTCAGGATGTGTTGGGGGCCGTAGGCTTGGATTATGGCGCGTTTGAAGGCTTCGAGGTCTTTGGGGCGGATGCCGGCGTTGGTGGTGGATTCGAGGCAGAGGAGCCGGAGGATGACGGGGAGGGGAATGGAGCGGTTGATGAGCTCGAAGATGGTGTCGTGTTGGGTTGTGGGGTCTGCGCCAGACATGATGTTCTGCTGCACTTCGAGGGCACGGGTGAAGGTTTCATTGCGTGTGTATTTGATGATTTCTTCGGCGAGGGAGGTGTGGAGTTTCAGGGAGGCCTGTTCGGCTTGGTAACCTGGAAGCTTAGCAACGAACTCGCGCAACTCTGACGTTGTCTTTGCAGCGAGCTGGTTGCGCTCTGTGCTGCTTTGCAGACGACGAGCGACTTTGTTGAGTAAATTGCCTACGATGGCAAAGTTTGCATCACCGAGCTCGTTGTATAGCGCATCTTTTGGATCAATCATGATTTTCCGCTTCATGCTTGTTGATGCAGAACCCGTCTGACCAGATTGTGGTGCGGTACCACCCACGACCGAAGAATCGACCTCAGTCTGGTTGGCGGAGATGTTGAAGACCTCGTCGATGAGGCCCTCGTAGGTCAACTGAGTCAGCAAGACAGTCGGAAAGTCAACTTCTCGGTCAACAATGATCAGACTGTCTACAGTTGAGCTTGGTGCCAGACCCAGGGATGATGGTCCTGCGCTGTTCGAAGTCTCGCCCGCGGTCACCTCGGTTCGCATCCGGATGAGCAGGTCAGCAAGGCGTTTGCCATTATCTCCTTT
>TARA_R110002003_G_scaffold2545_2_pt1 | contig 17214 bp, 12 predicted proteins | sample TARA_R110002003 | Tara Oceans TARA_R110002003 (sample SAMEA4396441) | marine metagenome | biome: Westerlies Biome; feature: [SRF] surface water layer (ENVO:00010504); material: water (ENVO:00002006), including particulate matter (ENVO:01000060) such as... | depth 5 m
CAACTCCTGGTTGAAAACAGAAATGTGCTCAGAGGCACCATGATTGCAAGCAACGCACATGTGATCATCATCGGTGGCCCAGTGCAACTTCTCACAGTCGCAGGAACGACAGAAGTAGTCTGCAAAAGGTCTGACCTCTAGAAACCGAAGAAGGGAGAAGAACTCGCCGATACGGTTTTGGACCGGGGTGCCTGACAAGCACCATTTGAAGTCGCCTTGTAGTGCAAAACAAGCCTTTGCTACACCAGTGTTGCGCGACTTGATGCTGTGTGCTTCATCAAGTATGAGTCGATGGAACTTGATAGCGTGAAGGGGAGAAGCCTCTTTGATGATGTCCTCGCCGCGAGACCAGCCTTTCGTCTCTTTGCGATGTAACGACTCTAGACTGTTGTAAGAGACCATAATGACGTCGTAGCCTCGCAGTTCCTTTACAGACATTCTCTTGCATTTGGCGTTTGTGCCGTGATATACAAGGACCTTGAGTTTGTTGTCGGTGTACTCGCGAATCTCGTTAGACCACTGCATGAGCGCAACAGGTGGGACACAAACGAGCGTAGGCTCTTTCGCTGGATAGTCCGACATGATGAGCGAGACGGCCTGTATAGTTTTGCCCATACCCATCTCGTCGCCAAGGAGACCACCCTTGTAGTGAGTCTTCTCTTGACGAATCATCCAGCTCAGCCCCTCCAGCTGGAAGGGTTTCAGGCGCCGACTGATAGATTTGGGCTGCTCCGCCTTCTCCGTCTCAAGCACAAGCACCTTCTCCAGATCCTTCCACATAGACAGCAGCTTTGGGTGCTGCTGTTCGGCTCGTTCACGATTCATGGCTCGCTTCCGCTCCCACTTGTCTTCTATGTGGGCAAATCTGGCGCGGCGCCGCTTGTTCTCGACCTCTTCGGCGATGGATTTCTTCTTCTTTCCCCGCGGCGGCTTCAATGCCCGTTTTGCGGTCTTTTTCAAACGTGATGTCACAACCATCAGTGGCTCATCCTCGCTGTCGCTAACCATGGGCGTGTCCAGGTCACTGGGCGCCGACTCTAACTCTTCCGGCCGGAACTCTTCTTCATTCGATTCGCCTTGGCTCAGGAACTCATCTTCGACAAAAGCGCCTTTCTTTGCGCTGGAACGAGCTGAGCGGCTCCGATTGCGGGCCCTCGTAATGGCCTTTGCTTTGCCTTTACCCTTGCCCGAGTACGAAGGAGGCGTTGAGAGTTCTTCAAGCAAGGAATCCGCGTCGCTGTCATCAAAGGACTCTAGCTTTGCCTTGCCCTTGCCGCGGTAGGCTTTTGCCTTTGTGAAAACAAGATCACCTTCAAGGGAGTCGAGATCATCCGCATTAGACCCAGTCTTGACTCGTTTAGTGGGCTGCACCATGTCATCCTCTTCCATTTGCATCTGCAAAGCAAGCTCGGCGTCCGCGTCGATGGTGTCATGGCCTTCGTCTGAGTCCAGCACGGTATCATATGATCTCTTCAAGGACGAAGATCGGCTTAAGGGTACCGAGACGCCCTTGCTGAGACTGCTCTTCTGCGCTGACATGTTACCGCGGCGGATCGACGCCGCAGGTGTGGTCGAGAGGCTCGTTCCGGGGGTGTCGTAGTCCGAGTTCTCGAGAGAAGGAGGTTCGTTCGAGCTATCTCGTTCGGAGGGCTGAGACTTTGACTTGGCGGGCCGTCCACGCGAGGGTATAGCCTTGCTCGAGCTCATTGTGGGTATGGACACTTCCTTGAGGATCCGCCGAACACTCAAAGGCGGGTCCGTCGGTACAGCCTCGACGATATCGTCGTTATCGGAGGAGTTGGACACGAAGTTGCGGGAGTTGCGGGAGGTGCGGGTGCGCTTCTGAAGGTGGCGAAGAGCGGCCATGGGTGATTTATTGGGGGCAACTGCGACCAGCATCAGCAAACAACCTATGCAAGTGCGCCCGGTGAGTGCAATCGTATCACGGCACGAGACGTACTGTGGGCGGTAGGCATCGAGGGCGAGGCTGTACGGTCGGTAGCGCTCAACAGCGAGCTGCGTGTTGATCGACGCGGCGCCATTGTGCGAGACTACGCCGTGGACGCGGGAGGGCGCACTTGGTGCTAGAGAAAGAATTGAGGGGCGCAATGGCGATAGAAGTAGCACGGCGAGCAGTGGACAAGAACGTCTGAACAGGAGCGAAGGACAAGACGCAACTATGGTGCCTAAGGTGAATCAAGGGCGAAATGTACCCCTGGCCCGTGCCGAGAGATAGCCCGCGATCGAATAGAACGCGCCGTCACGATGGTGGTGGCAAATTCTCGCAAAGCGCTGCAGCAGCCAGACAACGGAGATGGAATCAGTCCCGTGAGTCCCAGCTGCGCCCCGAAGTCTTGCGGATGGCCGTAGACAGTGTTGAGGCCATCGCATGAAGTGGGGTAGTCATCGACGCGTCCCCAGGCAGCAGAACGCGGACTCACGTGACATGCGCTTTCCGAGATTTGAAAGATAACACCCTTGGAGCTTCCCACGACAACGGGGGCAGAATAGAGCCTGCCCATCTTCCGCCGGCAATACCCATCTGTACATGCACCAAGTACGAGATACAATTCGAGCGAAAGAGGCGCCTGACTATCCTCCGGGGGTTACATACATGCTTCTTGATATATGGACACATTGTTATGAAGCTATACGGGCGGTTCACAACAGCTTAGTGTGCGTGCTCTTGGAGCCCGCATCCACAATCGCCTCCAAAGTCTCTCCGAGCTTGCCTTGCCTCCTCCATCCACGGCTCCAGCTTGGCACCGCTCCTCTTCGCCAGCTTGCCGCCCTCTCCGTGGCCCTTGCCATGTCCATGCTTCTCTGCAGCCTCAACGATGGCGTCCAGCCATGCAGCCAGCCGGAAACCCGCCTTGGCAATCTGCTTCTTGACGACTGGAATCGCCGTCTCGTAGTAGGCTCCCGATAGCTCCTGAGCGAACACAGCGTCCGGACCATTGGGCAGGACTGTCGAACACACGAGCTTGTTAGCATCCCTGGCCCAGACGAGAGAGCTGTCAACAGCGTCATCTGCATCGATGCCTTTGAGCCATGTACGGGACTCCTTCTTGTACTGTCCGTGTTTGATCTCCGAAGTCAGGTTGGCGGCCCAAGACAAGGCAGTCGCCTGAGAAAAGTTCCCAATTGCTTTCTGCGGGATCGCGGTATCCCAAATTGCGTGGAGGTTGGTCTTGGCTCCGTTGAACGTAACATTGATCAAATTGCCCCCCACGGCAATGTTCTCGACGTGAAGTGGCTGATGGATGTCGCCGACGAAGTGGATGACCCATTTCAGTGCCTTCTGTTGCTCGGTGATCCCAACTTCTTTCTGAAAAGCACGGCTGGAGTAGTTCGCGATGGCAGAGACGATACACCCCTCTTCTGGACAGTCTCGCTCGTAGTCGATATTGCAGCTCTCGGGTGGGTTGTCAAGAGCATCAATATAATGGTAGACGGAGCTGAACTCGCCGCCTTTCTCGTATCGATAGCTGTCCGCCCAGGTAGCGACGTTGGCGAGATACGCAGAGGATGTATCGTTCAGCAAATGTTTGGCGAACTTGGCTGTCTTCTCGCACACAAAGTTCTGGGCGATGTATGCGACTGTAGTGTGGCCGAGGGATCCCCAGGCGTCGACATGTCCGGGAAGAACAGCCAGAAGAGGTAGCATAAACTTGAGAGAAGCCATTTTGAGAGTGGTATCAGGCAATATCCTGGCTTGGTAGGGCCTCAAGAAGTGTGCGTAGGCCTGCAGGACTCCTTCAACGTGAACTTCGGCGCAGTATAGTCAGCAAAGCGTGAGGAGGTAGACAGGCAAGGGGCACTGTTATCATAAGTACTCTTCGCTGCCCACATTAGCTCTTTTTACTTATCAACAATGTCGGCCAAGTCCGTTCCGTTGCCACAACGCCTCGTCCAAAGCTTGAGGTAGGGATATGCACATGTGCGGGGATGCTAGCTTGAATAAGGTGCCTTCCCTTTTCAGCCTAGCATATCTGCAACATGGCAGGCACGTATGTGATATGATTGGATAGATGCAGAGCCTCAAGTGCTGAGCCAGGTCTGTGGAGTCGGAGAAACACGACCGAAACGGCAGATATCTGGGGCATGCCTGGTTTTAGTCCCTAGTGTCCGACTGTCGCTGATGCCGATATCTTGGAGCAAAGACGCGGAGTGCTTGCAACACCAAGAGCTTGCAGTGCGCGTACATCGTCATGAGTAGAGAACGTCTCACAAACCCTTGAGCAGGTAGTGCTGATTTCTATCTGAGGCCATACAGGATGCTGCAGGAAGCCTTGAAAGCATTGCTGATGTCTATCAGAAGACAGACAGGGTATCTCAATATTCCGAGTATTCGCCAAACTCCAGCCATGCATGAATGTGTGCTCATTGTACAGGTGCAACATCTGCGGCGAGCTCCGTGGCACCTGTCTCTACCGCAGGGTCCTCTTCTATGGGCGCAGGCCGGCCCTCGATCAAGCGAATCCACCACGCTGGCGGATCTAGAGGGCTGTGGCCTTCATGGAGTGGGGGGTAGATGTCATTGAAGTAGTACCAGACTGTCTTGCGTTAGCTCGAGCACTGCAGCAGTCTCCTCGACGGACTCACTATGGCCGACTACGATACCGCACATCTCGTCCTTCGGAACGGTGCCGTGCATGATGATGGAGAAGATGAGCAGAACCCAAGGGAGGTACGGGGCCTTGAATACAAGCAGCCCCAGGAAGCTCAACATGGTGTCTGGGTTCTTCCGACTCCAGATGTAGATAAGCGTACTGCTAAGCGCCGAGCCGAGGAAGGCCATGGAGAAGAGGGGCGCTATGCAGAGCAGCAGCGTCGAGGCGAACGTCAGCAGCCATGAGAAATGGGCTGGCGAGCGTCCGGATGACTCTTCGAGGAGTCGTGAGTATCGCTGGAGGAAGAAGATGTGGTAGAGGAGGTCGAGACTGAGCGGTCCGAAGTAGAAGAAGGTTGTTACGAGTCGCCAGTACTGCTGCAGCGTAAGCTCAGAGCCTTTGTGGCCACGGCTGACTTGAACGCACCTGGCTCTTGAAGAAGACGGTCCGGACACTGTAGAAGAGCTGGAACGGCGAGATGATGTGGCACTGGACGAGGACGCTTGCGCTCAGCGCTGCCGTCATCCACCATCTTGTGCACACTGGCATCTCGTAGAACCACTGCTCCAGCGGAAAGCCGCCCATCATGCCATCGCCGCCGCCCAGTACGTTTGCCATGGTGAGGCAGCTTGCGCCGTCGAGTCGAATTCACAGACGATGAGATGTCGGCTGAGGTTGACTGCCGGAACAGTCAATGGGCTGGTGCTCCCTGTGGCTACGTAACCTGTCCGTTAGACCCGCCAAGCCGCTAGTCTAGCCTATCTAATCAGCACGCGAGCGCAGTTTCCCTCTTTCCGCCGACGTTGACGTGGCCCAAGCTCCGTCCACACCAGCCACATTCCCCAGCCCCTCGAGTTGCGTCCAATGCGGCTATCCCCAGCAAAACACCAGGAGAATGCCCGTCCACATGCGCAGCTGCACACGCTGCTTTCACTGTCGCGCCCGCGTTCTGACTTGACGACCCTCGCCCCTCAGGACTGTGTTGCTGCGCTGCCAGAGCCAAGCCCGGGAGTGTTGACGCGCTCGACAGCTACCGCGACTTTTCGTGCACTGTACGCGCCGGGGCCTCCGTCTCCAACTGGGCCACCAGTTCTGCCAGGACCACTTCGACCTTGGGCCCGACCCAGATCTTAACAACCCGACGCCTCGAATTGAATCGACGCCGCAGTCACCACGATGCCGCCAAAGACTCCGACCAGGCGCAACAAGGCGCGTCCGTCGCGGGGGGGAAGAGCGAGCACAGGATCGCGCAGGGAGTCGGGCAAGAGGCGTACGTTCGCACATGATGTTTGATGCCCCCGCGCCTGCAGACTGACGCGCGACAGTTGGACAGGCAGGACCCGCGCCTGATCGAGCGAAGAAGCGTTACAAGCCTGGCACTGTGGCATTGCGCGAGATTCGCCGCTACCAGAAGACGACCGACCTGCTCCTCCGAAAGCTGCCCTTCCAGCGACTCGTAGGTGCCGCCGGCGATCGCCCAATATTCTCCTGACAACCAGTTAACGAGTCTCAGGTCCGAGAGATCGGTCAGGCAGTCACCACTGAGACCGGACCCACTCGATGGCAAAGCCAAGCCATCTCCGCGCTACAGGAGGCCACCGAGGCTTTCCTGGTCAATCTTTTCCACGATGCGAATCTCTGCGCCATCCACGCCAAGCGCGTCACCATCCAGCAGAAAGACATACAGCTTGCCCGCCGTTTACGCGCAGCCTGGGGCGCTCCCGTGTGAGCATATGAGTGAGAGATGACTTGGAGATTACCCAATTTCAATTCTTGTGAAGCTTAGGGTGAAGGATACGGCGGCAAGTGGTTGGTCCCGAGTGTTCCTGTTGTGGGACACTGGATTTCTTTTGTCGCATGTTGGGATGAGACCACGGGAACGGCGTGCTATTCCTGGCGTTCTAAGGCGTGTTACCCTCCCGAGGTCGTCAGGGCTATATGTCTTGTCCTGTTTTGCCTCGTCTCGAATCGTGAGTACGCCTCGAGTGCGCAGTTTATTGTTCCTGCTCGAATCAACCCATTCTTCTTGACATAGCCCTTGTGCCATGTTTCGACCACGATGTTAGTATGACCGAGGATTGGCTCGTGTCTTGAGGAGGCGATGACACGAGTCTCTCGAAGTTTCAGCAAGATCAAAGAGGCACAACGCAGACACGAACTCTGTTTGCCAGTATTCTAGTGTTGAATATGCAAGTACTGCTGAAATGAGGCCAAGCTAGCCGACTTGGAGCTGTGACAGAGGAATACTATGTCGTTGCGCAACCCAAGTGATATTCTACGCCTTGAAGTGATAGAGGAAGTACTGTGAACATGTCAAAGTGGCTGGCGCTTCGCTTCGCTTGTGTAGGCACCTGATTCTCGCCCCTCGTGTCAGATATTTTGTCGACGTTTCGAGAAACATGTGCATCGGGCTCGGCTCCTGTCATCGTTCCATTGAAGTAACCCTTGAATTCTGTGGGAGTCTTATCGCAAGGAAGTTACACCTTCCCCATTACTTGAGACTATGCGCATTGTACACAGGCACCCTGCACCCTGCACCGCGCTAAGACAGCTTACAAAAGCTTGCCGGCTATGTCAAGACAGACAAAAGCTCATTGGGTGTCTTGGTAGTGTCTTGGCCAAGTACCTAGTGTTCCCCGCCCATATCGCGGGTTAACCTGTGATCGACGTTTGCGTTCCTGCGGTCGCGAGTGCGCTATGGCTGAACAAGGCAGCTCAATAACAGTCTGTTCGTCTGCCGATACGAATAAGCAGGTGATGGTAGGCCTACCCCGTGAACTTACAAAATGTATATAAAGTGCGGGCACGCAACAACTGACCTCTGAAAGGCAAGAAACGCAGCTGCGTCGAAGTGTTAACATGCTTTGTTACAAGGTCATCACAATTGGAGTGATCGGCACGTTGATCGGGCTTGTTGCTGGTCAATTCCCCCCACCGCCAGAAAATGTGACTGTATTAAAGTCTCACATTGAAGACGGCATTAGAATTTCGTACAAGGAGGTAAACATTCCACCTGCGCTTTACATCACGCTACCTGCTGAAGGAACCAGAACGATCTTTGCGAGACTACTGCAGGCGTCCGGAGCTATTCAGGTTATGTCCACCTTCCGGCTCAAGCTCTTGCGGACATTGGAGTACAGAATCAGACATACGAGATTAACACGTTCTTCTGGTTCTTCGAAGCACGGAAAGACCCCGCAAACGCGCCGCTGTCGATCTGGATGAACGGAGGGCCCGGAAGTAGCTCGATGGTCGGACTTCTGCGCGAGAACGGACCTTGCTTCATCAATGCCGATTCGAACTCTACGACCCTAAACGAGTGGTCATGGAATAATGAAGGTATGATTTATCGGCATGAGACTCGAGAAATTCATCTCCCAATGCATACAACGCGCCACAGATCGAGTTGGTGCTGACGTACAGCAGTCAATATGCTCTATCTTGATCAGCCAGTGCAAGTTGGTATGAGCTATGATAAGCTGACAAACATCACCAACAACATCGATACTGGAGTCGTGAAAGTTGCCAACTTCTCGAACAGCGTCACCGCCCAGAACAACAGTTTTTATGTTGGTACATACTCTAGCCAAAATTACAATCTCACCACGACCGGCACAGAGAATTCTGCACGAGCGCTTTGGCATTTTGCCCAGGTTTGGTTTCAGGAGTTTCCCAAGCACAAGCCAAATGATAACAGGATCTCTATAGCAACCGAGAGCTACGGTGGTCGCTACGGACCGGCCTTTGCAGCCTACTTCCAAGAGCAGAACGAACGAATCATGAGTGGCACATGGGACGAGCAGGGGCAAACTCACCTCCTCCACCTGGACACTCTCCTCATTATCAATGGCTGCACCGTAAGCATTTTCTAGCTTCCATACTACAGAAGGGGCATGCACTGATTTCGCACTTCAACCCGTAGGATCGATATGTTCAATGGCCGGCCTATCCGAGAATGATGTACAACAACACCTATGGCATCAAGGCGGTCAATGAATCGCGGTACGAGGGTGTGATCGATGATCTATACCGCGATGGCGGCTGCCTCGATCAGATCGAAGTATGCCGAAATCTCAGTCTAGTCTACGACCCTACGAACCAAGGATTCAACGAGTCAGTCAACAAACTGTGTGAAACTGCAGAGACTTTCTGTACAGCAAACATTCGCGACCCTTATTTCGATACCGATTTGAACTACTACGACATTTCTGTACCTGGCGCCGCTTCCTATCCTCCTCCTTGGTATGAGGGCTGGCTAAATCAGCCGCACGTACAGCACGGATTGGGAGTTCCCCTCAACTGGACGCAGTCGAATTCGGCAGTTGCTCGTGCTTTTCGTAACATAGGCGATTACCCTCGGCCCGGTTGGAAAGAGGATTTGGCGTACTTGCTCGAGGAGGGTATCAAAATCACTCTTGTGTATGGAGATCGTGATTATGCCTGTGTAAGAGACCTCATTGTGCAAAGATTCATGTGAGACGAACACTAACGTAGCTTACCCGCATCTAGAACTGGTATGGGGGCGAGTTGCTCTCTCTTGCAATCCCTTACGCCAATGCTACGTCATTTGCATCGGCTGGTTACTCAGATGTCGTAGTAAACAACACCTATGTGGGCGGCCAAGTCCGCCAGTACGGTCAGTAAATTATGAAGTCTGGAGTGGTAATGTGTCAACCACTGACTTCACTTACCAACTTCAGGTAATTTATCTTTCACGCGAGTGTACTCGGCTGGTCATGAAGTGCCAGCCTATCAGCCGGAGACGTAAGTTGAATACTTGTTCGCCGTGTAATTAGTCACTGCACCAACGCTTGCAAACATCGCTAGCGACTTCGTTGGCCTATAGCCAACGTCACGGACCAATGTTGCCGCAGATGCGGAGGCTCAGTCCCATCTCAATACCTAGTGTATAGTGCGCGCGGCTGGTCTGATATCGATCTAAAGTCATCTCAAAGCCTAGCGCATATGAGACTCACGCTGACTGTGTGCTCCTACTACAGTGCCTTCAGGATCTTTCAGCGAGCGCTGTTCAACTTTGACATCGCAACGGGCAATATATCAACCACGGACAACCAATATTATGCTACTGAAGGTCCCAAGGAGGTTTTCAACATCACGAACGAGCCAGTAACGGATCCCGGCTCACAGTGCTATGTCCTCGATAGAGATCAGTGTACAGAAGAGCAATGGGAAACAGTGATGAATGGAACTGCACTGGTGAGGAATTGGATCGTGGTAGACGCTAACACAAGCTCCTTATTTCCTGACTTGGTGGGTAATGGAAGCGAATCTGGAAATGACAGTACACCGACGGGTACTCCTAGGCCATCGGCTAGTGCATCGTCCAGCGGCGGTCCGAATCAGCAGACCGGCGCTGCAAATGCTTTAACCGCCACTTGGCAAGTCGTGGGCCTCGAATTCCGTGTCGTTGGAAGTGTAGCATTGGCGACGATTATTGGGTCTCTACTGGTGCCTTAGTGTACATTTCCTGCCTCGAGTCGACAGCCGTCTAGTTATGATGTCGCAATCGCGAAAGAAAGCACAGTAAAGCTTTTCATAGGCATATCGCCGTTCTCTGCGGCGAGTCATCAGGACGCTTCTCGCTGTGCATCAGCGGATGCGCATGGTTGCCTATAGGACGCTGGGCACAAAGGGAATGTGCGCAATGTGTTCTTGTGGCGATCCGGCAGAGTTCCGGGCGACCATGTTGCACTGAAGGTCTGACCTCGCATGCACAAACACCATTTACGGGCGCACGGCCGGGCGGAGGTAGAATTCGAGAATGGAATCGTGTGAGACTAACGACTGTGCCTTAATTTGCTTCAAGTCTAGATCGCTACCATGTACACAGACTCACCACTCAACGCCCCAGCTTTGACACAGGCTCGACCAACCTTACATGCTCTTCATGGCTTCTTAAACTGCTTCAACTTGTCCTGAACGGCCTTCTTGACCTCGAAACCCTGCATGACACTGCCTCTTCTCCTGCGTTCCTCGATTTCTGCCTTGACCTCTCGCACGATTTCGTCAATCTCGGCCTCGGGGTCGTCCGGGATACCAAGAATAGACTGCTTCCTGCTAGCAAAACTCTCCTGCGAATTCGTCCTCGCCAGCTTTTCTCTCTGGACTTCTTCTCTTGCTGTTTTCTCAATTGCGGATTCGTCTAATGTTGCCGCAGGTGGCAAGCGGGCCGCTTGGCGTTGCACGAGCTGCTTTCGAATTGGTAGATTACGTGAGAACAAAGCAAATGAAGCGGCGACTCCGATTAAGGTGTAGAAGTAGACGCGTGCCCAGACTTTGAGAGTGTCGGAAAAGCCAAGCAGGATGAAAGGCGCCACTACATAGGCGAAAACCACCTGGGTGAGGAGAGTGGTGAAGATGTCGTAGTATTTTTTTGAAGGTAGAGGATGCTTGCCGTCAGGTGTAAGGAAGAGTGGGCGTATCAGGCGACGGCCATCTGCAGCCACGATTAGCAATGGTGATTGCGAGCAAACCGGAGGAAAAGCTCACTCTTTGCAACAGTTTGCACGAAAGAGGCCAATACAAAGGCGAGATAGTAGCCTGGATAGAAACCGTGCCAGAAAGCACTCGTCACAAACGTAGCGAGGGTGGCCCTGAAGCCAGGCTTCTTCCCTTTGGGAGTGACACGAAGGTACATGTAGTTTCTCAGCCAGTGGTTAGTGTTGATGTTCCAGAAACCAAGGTAAGCGCGAGCATTCTGGGCCGTCTCGATTTCCCATGGCTTGATGTTAGTCAACCGGTCCCACTTGGCGCGGTTGGAGGTCGGGTCAATGCCATTGTAGCCAATGCCACACAGAATACATGCGCCCTCGGACAAGCTCCAAACCCCATAATACTTCATACGCGTGACTAGTCCGAGCATATATAGCTGCCAAACTCTACGGAAAAAGCCGTATTTCATGTAGTCCTTGCCTAGATAGAAAGCGGGGTAGTAGTATGCGGAGAACTTGAGAAAGGCAATGATCCAAATGGTGCCATAGACAGCCTTGATAGCGGCTGGTATGCCACTACGTGGTATCTTGCGCTTCTTGCGCGTCGGAGGGGCCTTTGCTGGATCGGTGCCCGGTGGGAGCGTGAACATTGTGGTGGTGATGTAGTCGCTGTAGTCGCAATAGTCGAAAGCTGGGCCAGCCATGAGTGCGGGGAAGAAGAAGACGTAGCCCACATAATCCAGGAGGCTCGGTATAGTCCTGATAGCGTGTTCTTTCTGAAAATCGGAAAGATCAGCTTCTGGTAGGCGGCCATCTTGGACGTTCCAGCAGAAGGCTGTAAGCTTCATAACGAGCACCATCTGGGCTCCGGTGATGTCCACGCTCGAAGGGTCGTTCACGTTCTGGCGGACAATGTGGCTGACTGACATGTGACCCATAAGAAAGGCAAAGCCAATCCACGGCATGTAGGGAGAGTTGATTTTGGACGAGATGAGATAGGCGCCTCCTGCGCTGATGAGGAAGGTTTGCAGGCCGCCCCACAGATCGAACAAGCCGACCAGGTAGAACATGGAGACGGTGATGATGAAGACATTTTTCTTCCAGGGCTGGTTGTCGGGTATCCTCTTGAGCGCCGCAGCCAGTGGGTAAGACAGGTAGAAGGTGAAGACGAGTTTGACTGACACGTGTTAGTTGGGTGGGAGGGGCTCAAGTGGAGGCACTTGCGTTCGTCGGCCGGAGTCCCAAGCTGACGGCCGACATAGTCAAAAGCTACCAAGAAAGGTCAGCACCAGCACCAGCACCAGCATCAGCGCTGGATGGCTCTATGTTCGTCCACTCACGTGCATTAACGTATGGCAGCATGTTGGCCAGTGGGAGCGAAAGCAGCACCGAAGCAGCAGTGAAGGTAGGGAAACGACAGCGCTGGGGGCCTATATAGACGACCTGCGCATGTTGGGGGGCTGCAGACGGGCGAATGACGGTGCAGTGTGCGTGTGCCTGGCGCAAGGAAGGAAGGAATGGGGCAGTGGTGGATGTGCAGGCCAGGTGTGACGTCGGCGGGCAGTTTGGCAACGTGGGCGCTAGCAGGGATGTGGTCGACGATGCTCCCGTGCGGCTCTCGCTTCTCGACCTGCAGACATGCAGACATGCAGTACGGTAATAAACAATAAACCAAGCATCTGCTATAGAATGAGCGCAACGTACAACCTCGAGCCGAACCCCACGGCCAAGGTGCTCCTGCACACCACCACGGGCGACCTCGAGCTCGAGCTCTTCGCGAAGCAGACGCCCGTGACGTCGCGCAACTTCCTGCAGCTCTGTCTCGACGGCTACTACGACAACACCGTCTTCCACCGCCTGGTCAAGGGCTTCATCCTGCAGGGCGGCGACCCCACGGGCACCGGCCACGGCGGCGAGAGCAGCTACCATGGCGCGCCCTTCGCCGACGAGTTCCACAGCCGCCTCAAGTACACGCGCAGAGGCCTGCTCGGCATGGCCAACACGGGCAGCAGGGACGACAACGGCAGCCAGTTCTTCTTCACCCTCGCCGCCGCCCCCGAGCTGCAGGAGCGCAACACCCTGTTCGGCCGCATCGCCGGCGACACCATCTACAACCTGATGAAGATGGCCGAGGCCGAGTTGCGCGACGGCAGCGACGACCAGCCCATGTACCCGACGCGCATCACGAGCACCGAGGTCATCGTCAACCCCTTCGACGACATGGTCGCGCGCGTGCGTGTGGCAGAACGCACCGCGCCCGACGCCACGAAGGCCAAGAAGCCGAAGCGGAAGGCCGGCAAGAACGTGCTGAGCTTCGGCGACGACGACGGCGCGGACGCGGCGCCTGTCGCGAAGAAGGCCAGGTACAACACGAAGCTGGTCAGCGCTGGCACCGACACGCCGAAGCCACCCGCAGCCGAGCCCGAGAGAGCCATGCCGATTCGGAAACCCGCGCCCAAGTCGCCCTCGCCATCACCGCCGCCGAAGCCAGCGGACCACGTCGCCCCCACACCCGCGCCCCAGGAGCCCGCACAACCGCCCCGACCGCGAGAGCTGTCACCAGGGTCGGAGAAGCGATCGAAACTCGACCGCGTCAATGCGCAGATCGCAGAGCTGAAGGCGTCGATGAAGCGAAACACGGACACCCAGAGCGCTGCACCGGCCAAGAAGACGTCGTTGCTGCAGTCCATGGTCCCTACCTCGACCACGCGAGGTCGCAAGCGGGGCACTGGCGTTACCGGCACCGCTCAAGAGCAGGCGACGCTCGACGTGCTCTCCAGATTCAAGGCGAAGCTCGAAAGTGCAGACCCGCCAGCAGCGTCACGGAACAAATCGCCGAGTCTGCCCCCGGAACATCTGAGCGGAGACGCTGAGGCTAATGGCAGCAAAGCCGCGGACGACGAAGAGGCTGCAGCGTGCGACTTGCATTTCATAGTGGGCTGTCAGTCGTGTACGGCATGGGACAAGCAGGACGGGGACGAGTCGGACGACGACGCGGGCTGGATGGCCCATTCCCTCAGCTTTGCAAAAGACAGACTGGGAAAGGACCTTGAGTGGAAGCGGAAGAACGAGGAGGAGTTGCTTGTAATTGATCCGCGGGAGGAGACTAAGAGACACAAGGCTGAGGTCAAAGGGAAGAGGGAATGGGACGATGCAAAAGGCAAAAGAAAATTAAAGACTTGAGCGTTCAGACAAGTAGATTACGATTGCCTCGGACTGGAGTGATCAAGACCTCTGTGGTTTTACTGTCTCCGCGCGGAATTTTGGTCCCGCCAGATCCTTTGTGCCGCCAGCTTCAGTCTGCCGCATCCGCCCCCTGGTCGAAAGGTTCCATATAACCAGCATAGGGAGTTCCTCGACTAAGCAGTGAGCTAACTATGAGTGGCACATCATGGGATTCGCGCTGGAACACACAAGTTGCCCACTGTAGCATCAGTATTGGACAGTGGTGCTTGATTAGTACTTTGAGTGCTTCAAGGCAGGCTCTTGCCCAGTCTCTAGAAGCTCTAATAATGTATATTAAGGTGTCAAATGTTGTTCGCATAGAACAAAGTAGGTAGGCAAGATAAGGCGGTGAAGATAGAGGGTCTGAGCTGCGAGCAGTTGTTGAGAGCGCTTGAGTGCCCTCACTTCACCACTACTCTAAATTTTGCCGCATCTCACCACAACACCTTTACTCGAGCACCTACGACGCTGCAGCCCGGCCACATCGCCCGAACTTAGACACCGTTGGCGCTCAACACGCACTGAATCACACACTTTTCTCTACTACTCCGACTGCTCTTTCTTCCCTCTTGTAAGTCAAGAAATGATCGTAGTGCGTACCATCTGCTCGGCAGACACCTCACGCTCACCACACAGATCTACACAGTTCAACCCCGCTGGCTTCCTCTCCCTTATATGTCTCCATTGCATCTGCTCGTCTCTCAACACTCTCTAATTTAGTCTATACTTTCTTTACTAACAAGCACATTAGCGATCACGACTGTCTGCTCGCAAGTTGTCACGATGCCCGTTAATTGGCAGCTCAAGGCTGTGCAGGATCGCCTGCTTACTGCAGTCATCGCTTCCGTTGATAACAAGGTTCGAGGGTTCTTTCCCAACCAGCGTATGCACTATAGTACACGCTAACCTGACTTGAGATCAACGTCGCGGAGATTGCCCGCCTATATGGCGAAGACATGACCTACCACGCCGTCGAGAACTACTTGCGCAACTTCCGTCGAGATGCCAAGGACATGAAGAGCCAGGCAACGGATCGCAAGGGCCCTGTTCCCAGTCCGGCGAGGCCTAGGGTCAAAAAGGCCGGTGAGGTCAGTCCTACAAAGGCTGGTGAGCATGCTCCATTATCTGCGTTAGTGCTTTTAAGCTAATCACCTGCAGCAGGTGTGAAGACGGGACGTGTCGCCAAAAAGAAGTCTCCCACCACTAAGGTCAAGACTGAGGTTCTCGACGCAGATGAGGTACTCTTCGCAAGCGGCAAGACCAATGATGGCAGCGGTGACGACATCGGTTTTGGAGGTGAGGTCTAAGGCGTGCGGCATACGAGCTATGCATTCGAATTGGCTTGTGGACACGTGAAGCTTTGAAATCGCTAAGGTCACAAAAGAGTCTGGGCTCAGGCGAAGCGTCGCTTGAAGGTACAGCCTAGGGCCGCCCCTCTCAAGAGTCATCGAGCTCGTGGTTCCATGTCGGGCATTTGTGCCACGCTTGCGCAAAATCATTAGGATGAGGATTGCTTTTCAGCAAAATTTATCCAATCGGCAGAATTGGTGTCCTTCTGATGAACAACGTGTTTACCAAGCCCCGAAATCTGCATTAGACTGTGCCGATTGTGAGGCCTTCAGCGGTGTCGACCAAACCCAGCCATGGCTTCCTCAGCACGCACGCAAAGAAGGCTCCAACGTGTGAAGAAACAGATTGAACCTTGACCTTGCTGCTGAAGCTAGCACTATATCTAATACTAGAGTAGATATTGGGAAAGCTCAAATTACAGGCTTCGGCTGCCAGACCTGCAGAATAGGGTGGTTGGTGGAGGCTGGTGCGCTGTTCGACGTGAGATGTGAAGAGATCTTTCACAATATTCTCTGAAGTGGTTACATCGTGGTAAATTCTCATCCGTTCACAGCCTGCGAGAAGGCAGTGACAACGAAGACCCGTCAGACTAGCGGCAGCCTATTTTCCCAGCCTGACTTCGCATTTGTCGAGTCGAGATATGCTTTTCGGCGAATATACTGATCGCGATTGCCACGCAGCTCAAATTTCGTCCACGAGTGCGAATGGACATCCATCAGTGGCCGCACCAAGTCAACTCCGTCTGCAGGGGGTGGGAAGGCATACGAAAACATCCGGAACACCGTTCTTTCTGCACCAATGCGAGAACGACGAGGGCATGTCTATAGAGAACGGCAAAGATCTGCGACGAGGTTGGAGAAGGTGGGTGTCGAAAGTGTAATGGGAGAGCTTCAAAGAGGGAAAATCTTAGCTGAATGAGCCTAATGGAACGGGTGGTATTGTGCGGTTCATGCACAAGATCATGCAGACAGATGAGGACGATGCGATATGGGCGCGTTGTCCGGCCTCCGACCAGTATACTGATCGTCTAAAGTAATATCTTACCAGCCCGTAGCCGCTCAAGATCCTCAACCGTAAACCTCACGTACCGATCGGCACCAGGTGCAGTCCACATTACTACGTCGTCCTTCCCCCCTATGACCTTCGAGCCGAATTTGTCGACCTCGATGCCTTCCTCTCGTAGCGGTCCCTTGTTCTGTTTCTGATTGTCGGTGTTGCTGCCTTCCTTCACCAGGCGTAAAAAGACTGGAACCGCATATTTAGGAAGCTTGCCCCTTGCGTAGTCCAGGAATGCTTTCCAGTCGAATGTGTCTGCGCCGACGCCGTCTGCGAATCTCAGGGAAACACAACCAGCCCGTCCGTCATGTCTAGGCACCAGAGTCCCGTAGACAATGGCTTCACCAACTCCAGGGTACCTCCCAAGTACTTCGGCAACTTCGGCGGTCGAGACATTTTCTGACTTCCAGCGAAAAGTGTCGCCCAACCTATCAAGGAAGTACCACCGGCCGTCATCGTCTCGTCTCAGCGCATCTCCAGATCGATAGTACAGATCGCCATTCTTAAAAACATTTCTT
>TARA_R110002003_G_scaffold1264_1_pt1 | contig 17191 bp, 13 predicted proteins | sample TARA_R110002003 | Tara Oceans TARA_R110002003 (sample SAMEA4396441) | marine metagenome | biome: Westerlies Biome; feature: [SRF] surface water layer (ENVO:00010504); material: water (ENVO:00002006), including particulate matter (ENVO:01000060) such as... | depth 5 m
CTTACTTGTACCTAAAAAAAACCTATACCTTGCGTAATAATACCGGGAGGTTAGAGATAGAGAGTTAGAGTTAGAGGTTAGGGAGTTAGAATGTTAACAGGTCGACAAGTCCGCATCGACGTCTTAATTGCCTCGCACACAACTACTGCTCTCAATCCCTCCGCTCCATCACAGCACGGCTCCTCGCGCCCCCGAATTACCGCTACGAAGTGCTCAATCTGCGCCTCGAACGGGATCTTCATCTGCGGCACATCCAACCGTGTCGTCGACAGCGGAGAATGCCAGCTCTTCTCCCCCTCCTTGTACTCCCACTTCGTCATGTCAGGCACGCTCAAGGAGCCGTCTGCTCCAAAGACTCTGTGAAAGTCCTGCCCGACGAGCGGGATGAGTGGGTTCTCGCCCGTTCCGGCCTCGAAGTTGTGCGGCGAGACGACTGCGTCGGCGAGGACGAAGGTACCGACCATGCCGGTTGCGAATCGGAGCGTGATGGCCGCGCCCTCTTCTGCGTCGAAGCCGCGTTGAGACGGTGCTTTTTCCGCGTACACGCGCGTTATTGGGCCGTACCAGTAGTGGAGGAGGTCGATCTCGTGGATTAGGTTGATGAGGACTGGGCCTGCGGAGTCGAGGCGACGCCATTCCGTCGGAGGGTCGAAGTAGGACATGGGCTTGTAGAGAGTCCATAGACCATTTATGGCGATGAGGCGGCCGAGGGAGGGGAGGTGCTGTTTCACCGCGACGACATAGCGGTTGAAACGTCGGTGGTGACCGATGAGAAGATGGCGATTGTTTGCGCGGGCGCATTCGATCTACTCTTCGTTAGCCGGCTATCGACACTGCAGGCTGGTGGCAACAATACCAGTTCTCTACCGCTTTCTACGTCAATTGATATTGGTTTCTCGCATAGGACATGTATGCCAGCCTGCAACAATTTCTTCGAAACAGCGACATGGGTGTGATTGGGAGTGCACACCAAGGCCGCGTCAGGCTTTGCAAGCGGATCATCGAGCATCGCTTGCACGGATGGGAACAATGTGCATTGAAGCTTCGCAGCAACAATGGCTGCTGACGGTTGGGGATCCACGATGCATACTAATTGCGCACCGGTCGAGCTGAGGATTGCATCTGCGTGCCTTGGTCCGATCAAACCAGTTCCAACAACCGCGAACCTGACATCTTGTGAAGAAGACATCTTTGCAGCAATACGGCAGTACGAAAGCACGTTTTAAGACAAGAGATCGAAGCTGGAGAATGTAAAGCTCGGTATATAATTTATGGGGCGCACGTCGGAAAAACGCCGGATGAAAGCTTATGCGACGGCGACATCTACCCCATCTCGTCTCTAGTGTCGTACCTTATTCCCAGCGCGTCCTGTTGCGCTTCCGCAGCAATGTCATCCGGTGGGCTCCCCGAATCCGAGTTGGTGCGTTGATAGCCCTGCCGCCCACGAAACGACGACCCGAGCCCGAGCCACCCACCAAAGGATGGCTGTTCATCTGGCGGTGAAGCCGGGGATGTTGCGTACTCGCTGCTTGACCTGCCAGCAATGTCGCTTTCTCTCCGTGCTTCGCTGCTGCGACGGCCACGTTCGGACGAGGAGGGAGCGCGAGAGCGGTGCACATCGGAGGGCCGTTGTATGAGCCGCCTATGGGAATCGTCGCTGGTGCGGTATTGCTCATAGATTGGCAACGCAGGCTCGTGGTGCGACGCGTCGCTTTCGTTACGCGGGCGTCGTGTTGTGAGTGCTGGTGGAAACAGAGAATGTGCCATGGCGGGTGTATCTTGAATTGCAGATTCGCCTTGTGCTACAGTAGAGTAGTCGGTGAGCTCGATTGATGGAGACGCATGATGCGCTGCTGTCGCTGTAGATGGCTCTGTGAGCGGGTCAGCGTCGACCTTGGGGTTCCAATCGTGAGTCTTCGTCCACACGAGTGTCTTTTGTCGTGTCTTGATGAGGCCGAATTTGACGCCAAGAGACTCGAGAGGATCAAATGTAAACTTGGAAACGAAGCGAGAAGCTACGCGGAGCCAGTAAGTCATCGACCGATAATCTCGAGTCATGCGCAAGCCGTCCATGGCGTCTTGGTACACCTCAGTAGAGAGGAAAGACTGCTGGCACCACTTATAAGCAAGTCAGTATAAACAGCAACATCGAGAACACCGCTGTGACTAACCTCGACTGTGATGTAAAACATCGATCCCAACATCACCAGTCCCGTGAGACAGGTACCCGTGGTCCAGTAGTACAGCACCCAGCGACTGTTCGATGTGTCTTGGACTGCAAAATCGAGGTAGCCTCCACTACCACCCCAAGTGCTCGTGACGCAGTCGCAGGTCTTGTACCACCCAAATGTTTGCGCAAGAACAATGTAGATCTATATATGCATGTCAGCTGATGGTTGCCAATAGTGAGGCGTAGAGCATATCTGGTAGCGATGCAGAGTTCGAGTGCGCAAGACGGTGCCAAGGGCCGTGAACTTACCAGCCAAATCGTGTTGAACGCCTCGACCGGCCGAAAGAATAACAGCTCCCACTTTCGCTGTGTACTCAATATACGCAATGCGTGGAACCTCTCCTCCATCGATGAGATTGCCCTCCTCCTTCGAGCTCGCTTATCCTTCCCGGGCACAGCATGGACCAGCCAACCGATGAACCCAGCGAATTTGCTTTCAGTCTCGAGCTGAAAACTTGAAGCCCTGCGACCTAGAGATGCCCACCTTTCTCTCGTATTGTTCTCCCACTGATTGAAGGTCGCATTCCTCCGGAGGTAGTCCATGAGTCTGACAAGCCACGGGATTCTCATCTTGTAGGGCGATATTATGAGCCATACCGTCATCTCAATGATCATGAGTCCCAAAGAGATGCTGAAGAAAATAGTGTATCCACCACTGCGACAGCCGAGACCGACGGTGGGAGTGAAGAAGCTCAAAATGAAAGCACCACCGCAGCTGCCACCTACAATGATGATTGCACTGCCGACCTGCCAGAACTCCCGGATATCGAACCACATGAGACCTTCATCATTGATAGTACCCAGCACAAGATTGGATCGCGCATCTTTCTCGTCAGCAAGCCAATTGCGGCCAATCTTAGCAATGTAACAATCCTCGATGTCAGACAAGATGGGATGAGCTGCACCATAATGCCAGCGGACCCGAGCTTGCCCAGCGAATTCTTTGAAGAACTCATACTCGTCGTCACTTCCAAGTGCAACACGCTCCACGCGGGCCTTGAGCTGGGTAAAGTTGTGCTGGTCTCGAAAGGTGTTGATGAAGTGATTGCGGTGATCCTCGTTTTGCAGAGAATGGCGGACATGATCGACCAATGTGTTCAGTTTGAGTCGGATCGCCTCGGCGGCGATGGGATTACGATCTACGATTGATCCCATGATGAGAATGGGGAACCATGCTAGCAGACACCCGAGGGCGAGATCGTGTGCTGTGGTGTTCTGGCCAAGGTCGCCGAATGCGCCCTCTACAGACAGGGCGAAAGCGAACAAGAACCACAGTATGGAGACGAATACTGTAAGCGCGTCAGTCGTTGACCTCACCCAGAGAGATGAGTCTCGCTCACCTGGCACTGCTCCGCGTCTTCTCATCTCGCGTAATTCTCGTGCGAGGATTCGCCGCATTTGTCGCAATGTCTTATCGGTGTCGGTGAGCCTCAGATCTCTACTGAACAGCGCGATCCGTAGCAAACATTCGGCCTCTTTCTTGCCTTCCACCACCTCGGGCTCCAATGTGTATTGGTTCATCACGAGCAGCAAGTACATCGAGTCTCTCATACTGCCAAAGTCTGTCTTACGATCTGGTGTCTCGTCATACTTGACGGCCATGTCGACCATGAGTGCAGCTTTCGCAGACACTTTGATGTTCCACAGCACGTACGATAGTGATGCGATCGGTGAGCCGACCCATCGCGCGATAGCCAGGAAGGTACGTTTGGTCGCGTTGCTTTCGAATGGTGCCTGGAGAAGGGTGCCGATGACGGGTAAAAGCCAGGTTGTAATCGTGCTCGATGCTTCCTGCCACGTGTAGTAATCGGCGCCCGTTCCACAAAGAGCGAGGCATCCTTCTCTTGATATTTGCGTTTCATTGTTGCGAGGTATGCCCACGATGGGCCGCGGATACCACCCAAATTCCTGCTGCAGTGCGGTGCTGTTTCGATACAAGGCCGCACAACGATCGAAGCTAATTTTGCCCATGGCTGGATAGCCGCCTTAGTGGCACGAGACAGTGAAGCGTAGTCATCTGGCGTATCTGTTGCTGTACTGCGGGCGTCTCGGCTTTAATATAGCATGCAGCGCGGGACGCGCGAGGGCGGGTGGCACCTCGTATTCCACCGGCGGCAGCCTATTTGGGTGTTGCAGCCAGTGCAACTCATGTTCGCCCGAAAACCAGGGCTGCCGACGCCTGAAGTAGTAGTTGAGCCTCAACTTCCACCGGTGAGCCATTGTGATAAGTCGCAAGTGTGATCTGTCGTGCTACATTGGGCCTTCAGCTCGTTCGCCAGTCGCTAAAGCCGGGCGGTAATCTATCCGTGCAGGGCGAATGGTTCATTTTATAGCAAACCATGAAGCGTGCGCAACGCCGCAAATATAGGAGGCATACCACAAGCGAAGAAACTTCCCTTCGGCGTTCCGCTGCCTCTCTTGCATCACGAACTCGTCTAGGTCGCTGTATTGTAACTGAAGGACGGACGGGCGGGTTCGTGACGCCTATCACGAAATGGCCCCCACCCTCCTTTCCGCTGGACGGCTGGTGGACCGCTGCACCAACAGCATGCGTCGTGAGTCTCTCGGCGCTCGTTTCGTTTTGGTCGCGCGCTGTGAGTACCGTCAGCTTTGTACACATACACGTGAGTGTGAGGGGGTTGAGGCGAGCAGGCACTGTCTCTTTGTGAGCAATGACGCCAGAACTTTTTCCAGGGAAGGCGCGACCCCGAAGATGACAAGCAAGCAACAACACACATCATCATATGAAGGTCACTTTACATCGGTACCAAGCCGTGAATTCAGCTCGTTCCACCTCATGCTAAGAGTGGCTTGCGTTATTCGAACATATATTATACATAAGGCTGTCATGACCTCTTACAATACATTACCAACATGATCTTTCCCATGCCCTTATCAAACACCATGCAATGCAAAAGCAGATGATACCATCAAACGCCAGCCCAATGAATCTTCTTCGCTCTTGCCCTCCTTCTGATGACCTTCCTGCCATCCTTCAACTGCGCTGCTCCTCGAATGCTCCACTCCCCTATGGAACAACCTCCCTCAGGGCTCCATGCGATTCACATTTCCCATCGGATCCGGTCCAGCTTTCTGCTATTCCACGCGATATCTTGATGACTTGACGACGCCCCAAAGCCTTGCGCTGAGCAACCAGTTATCGGTGTCGCCGCGTGTGCGAAGCTTCGCGTTCTATGTTTCTGCACAGCGCCGGACGGAATCAAGAGAAAAAGTATTTAGACTCGCGGAGGCGCGAAACATCCCAGCCACCCTTCTTTGGCACAGGAGGGAAGAAGATTGGGATCCAGACCTGAATCCGGCCAATGTCACTAGCCCTACCCCTCGCCTTAGACTTAGGCCTGTTATAGGTGGGGGCAACGAGATCGACCTCGGCGGCGGCTTCGTCATTCATGTTGTCGTTGTTTTGGGCCACCATTTCAGCTTCGAGCTTAGGAGTCCACTCTTCCACCTCGGGTACCTTCGAGGTGTCCCCCAGCAAGTTCAAGCGGAACGATGTTAAAGCCGTGGGATCTTCGTTGTCAATCCAGATGCTCGTTGGCGTTACCATCTCCTGTCCTTGTTTGACTTCTTCTGGATCATCGCTGTTTAATAGTTTCCGTCTCTTGCCCTCCAGTGCAACCTCGTCAAGAGACGCCTGGCCATGTGAGGCGGCCTCGTTCCTGGACACTATCCTCCCGGTAGACATGTAGTAGTCGATACGCCATTTCCTAATCTTGGCGCCGACCTCACTCTGAGAGGTTATGGTGGCGCAATACAATGCGCCGGCATAGCGTGCTTTAAACTCTTCGGCGAGGCGCTGGATAATGTCTTCAGAATGCATGCGCACAAACGCATCGCGAAGAATAATGTTCAAGTTGGGAATGTCCGAGGCGTGAGTCCAGAAGCTGTCATGGACAGCAGCAAAGTCGATTCCCATTTCACTACACTTGAGAGCTGATAGGGTCATGTGAGTCGCGTCGAGGGAGTGAATAAAGTTGGGTGGAAAAGCTTGAAGCTGCTTGCGCTTGTCAACAGCACTATGGTTGTTTCGGTCCGGAACAGTGATTTTTTGGAGCTTGGTGTCCACCTTTCGAATAGTGTCCTTTCTGTACGGTTGTACAATTGGCATTTTCAACGGAGTGGTCCAGATGATGCTCGTCTTGAAAGCCTCCAGATCCTTGGTCAATGCAGCTTTTTCCATCTTGTTGAGTGTCTTTGTAGGCTTGTACTTGGTACCAAAAGTCACCTCGTTACCTTTAGATCTCTCATACATAAGATTGACTTGCTCTGCGCTCAATGAAGTCGTGATGCGCTCGCCACATTCTCCCAACCAGTGCTGAATCTCTTGAGCTCCATTGAAAATCTTGCCGAGCGCTTCAAAGATCTTGAATGCAATGTAGACAGCGACACTCCCTAAGGTCTTGACCTTGTCCGTCTCGACAAATTTGGGAAACAGACTTCGAAGCTCGTCCTCAACCTGTGTCTTGGCCCCGATAAAGGTGACTCCATACACATTTGTCATGACTGTGCGCTTGACAACCTTGCGTGTAATATGGCCTTGTATAAATTTTGCCACTGGCACGCCTCTTGCAGCGTCTTGGGCAACCATTTCCTTGACGAGTTCGGCAACACCAGTGTAAATGTCCTGAGGTCGATCAGAAGGTTCTAGATTGACTTGACGGGCACCAGCATGGTCACCACCTAGGGCTGCATAGTGCTGCAGGCCATTGCACGTTCCATCTTGGTGCACTGGCAGTTGCGACATGTACCGTGTTGGGTCAGGCGAGTCAAAGGCATTTTTCAGCTCCATGCAGCATGCCAGACATTGCCAAGGATCTTCTGCCTTGAGCCACCATCGCCGGCCGTCGAGTGGGTTTGTGGCCGAGTCATAAATCTCGCTGATATTGTCCATGGCAAATTGCTCGCGGTCTTTCAAGCTGGCCTTGTCGAACCCGTACAGGTTGGCGAGGTGAATCTTGAGCCATTGCAAGCCGACGGTGCCCAGTTCCTTGCCGTGAGCAAACTTGAGCAATCCCCTCGCAATGTCGGATCCAATATGGTTCAAAACTGGAGGTAGAGGGTAAGCCCGCCCGCGAAAGTCGACATTGTGAGGAAAGAAAATCTTCTTCTCGTTGACAAACGCCCTCGCAGTCTCCAACTGGAAGTTTTGGAAGCATCGCTGAGAGTGTAGGCCCGACTTGGCATTCTCATAGGCTTGCAACTGCTTGCCCCATCGTGTTCGTTCCTTGAACCCTGCATCAGAAGCCGGTTCGTCTGGGCGAGTTAGGTCAACCTTTTCCGGCACTAGCGCTCCAATGCCCTCTCCACTGTTCCAAGCTTGTGTCATGACGTTTAGCACAGGAGCATTAATTTGCCATGGAACCTTGCCGAGTGTGTCGAGAGCTGCGAGCACTTGCTTCATGTCACCATTCTCAATTGCTGACTGAGCATATGCTCGCTGAGCATTGTCGCCGTGTTTCAGTCGAACCACCCTTTGCGGGGTTGCGTAGTAGCCGCCATTGCGATAACTTGTCCATTGCTTTGGCTCGAAAACCATGGGTAGGCTGACCGGTAGTACATGGCTTACAGAATCGTTGCGGAGTTTGTCGGAAAGCTGGTGATGTGGTACAATGAGTCCAAACTTTTTGCCTTGTTGGAAAACCATCTTGTGCTGAAAAGCAGACTGCGTGCTGGAGACTCGCTCGCCAGTCCTGGGACTGTCAGCTGTAACTGTAATGGTTGCCGACTGCAACAACAATTCAAGGGCAAGCGCGCCCATCTTGACTCGCGCGGCAAGAGGAATCAAAGTCTTTTCGATTTGGTGTGGCCTCAGTGCAGGTGCAGGTGCAGCGGACGAAAGAGTCGCTGTCGATTTCGCCTTGTGTAGTTTGTCAACCAGGTCTTTGCGCGTCTCCTTGCGCTGTTTCCTTAAGAAAGCGTCCCGTCGAGCTTGAGCATCTGCATTTAGGTACTCTTGTATTTCAAGACCGATTTTGCTTGACAGAGAGGAGACTTTGAACGGTATCGTCTCGGAGCGGTCTGCCCTTATACCAGCCGCAACCACGCGAGCGAGGGTAAGTGCAGCCAGTCGCTCGGGTTTGCATTGTTCCAGCCATACACCATAGGTGTGCGCGGGATCTGTCGAGTTGGCGCTTGATGGCGCGGCCAATACCTCCTTGCACTTGTCAATGTGCTTCTTGAAGAGGGGAACCAGTGCAGTGTACCAATTGTACATGAGAGCCTGGATACTCTTGGTGTTCATCACTCCGTGTATGCCCATATTCTGAAGCTTCGCGTCCTCGAGTCTCCATCGCGACACAGCCGCCTCCAATGCATCCTCTTCCATTCGCAATTGTCGTGCAAATGCGTACGCTCTGTCCTTTTCCTCTTGTGTGCCTGGCATGTCGTCTGGGTAAGCGACGCGCCGGGTGTTCTCGAAGATACCGAGCGCCTGTTTTAACGAGTCGAGACCCAATCCCTTTTGATGCACCGGCTTGATTTGTTCTGTCAACGCTACGGGCAAGCCGTGGTCGATGAGACTCTTGCGCGCAGCGGGTGTGTTTACAACCATGTCCTGCAAGTCCTTTATCTGGGGAGGTTCCTCGAAGTCGTCGGGCTGTGTGCGGATCAAAGTGTTCCACTCCTCGTCGGAAAATTCGGCAGAGTAGTTGATGTCGTCAACCATGTCCTCGCCGTATTCATGTGCAGCAGCCATATATCTCCGAATGGCGCCGTCCTGAGCAGTCTCGTCGAGAAAGTTCATGGCCGCTCGCAGAAGTGTCACAAACGTCTGCGCATTTGGCTCGATGCCGCGGCGCAACATGGTAGTATTGTACCACTCCTCGATTGTTGCCATCGAGTCCGCCTTTGCGTCTTGCTGGGCGAGATCAAACATGGTCTGCAAGTAGATGTTGTGTGCATCCACCATTTCTGGAGCCGAGGGCTCGAAAAGGTCCGCCAGCCGCGACAAGATGATGGACGCTCTATCCATGCGGCCCACTCGCAGACTGGCATACAGGTTTTGGTGCAGCTCGACTGCATCGCCGGCAATGCCAAACGTCTGTTTAACGCCTGACGATCGCCGCGCAGGCGGCGGATTAGGCAGCACCAGCGGGTTTGAGCCATCCCATGGTGTTATGCGAGCGAGCTCGGGCTGTTGTGTAGATGAGCCCCATGCCTGCAGGAAGCCCTGGGAGGGTGAGTGGCGTGGCGTGGGGTGCAGTTCGGTGGTCGTGGCCAGGGAGCGAGTCTCGTGCCGTGGCGATGACGAGCGGAGTCGCGGTCGTTTCGAGGCGCGTGAATGTGAGGAGCCTGAGCCAAGGTTTGCTGTACTACGCAGCTGCGATGGACACAGCCATGGCAGCGTCAATTGTGGCGGTGTTGAAAGATGCGACTTGAGGGCGTCATTGCGCAGCTTCCGCCGCGCTGCTCGCACAAGCATGGGGTGGGTAATCTATGGATATCACAGGAAGAAATGAGAGAGAAAGGAACGACAAATTAATCGACGCGCACGACGGTGGTTTGGTGAGTGAGGGAAACTCGATGCATGGGCTCGGGCAAGTTGCGGTCGACGCGAAAAGTTCATGATGTGGCCCGTGCACTACAACGAGTCATGCATCCAGTTCCGAATAAGCTGACTTGACTTGATGTCCTGGTGCCAAATGTGTCAACGTTTGCCTACAAATGCACATCTGGTGAATGATGTCAAACCCGACTCCGACTCGAGAAATGTGTCAATTACATGTCTGCCAGTTGGAGCGGGGTGAAAATCTCGCCCGGCTACATTCAATTCGTACGCCGTCTCTATTTTACCCAGAAATGCTATAAACACCCGACGCCCCTATTGCGTCCATCACAAGCCACTGCATTAAAAGTCATCCGCTTCGATAATGGTCGGTCTCGGAACCAGCTTGACTCTTGTCGAGCTCTGCGGAAACGCCGTAATAGGCGGCTCCTCGTCATCCACCAAAATCTTCTCATGGTCAAATACATCCACAACTGGTGTCGTGAACATTTGTTCGCTCATATCATCTTCCCAGTCATTCTCGTCCTCATCGCCGAAACAGAACAAATCGCGGGTTTCGCCCGGTATGACCTTTCTGTGTTTGCCATGGGGCATCGTGCATCCACCAACCTCTTGGCGAAACTTGTTGGCATAGTCCTGCGCAATCTTGGACACGTTAGACATGTGTACAGTCTGGCCATTGTATAAGAGAATAGGTAGGTGTGGAACTTCAGGCAAGTCGCCGTCAAAGGGCAGTGCGAGGTGGAGTGGCTTCGAGTCGGAGATGACAGGTGGTTCTGGGTGATGAGGAGGTCGAGGTGGAACTTCGGCGCGGAGGAAGGGCTCATCTTCCGGTCGCGAAGCGTCCAGTGTGTTTGTGCTTTCTGGTAATGGACTATACTCCTCTGGTGTGTGGTAAAGCTCGTTGTGTACAGTGACAAACGCTTCCGACGCCGCAGCGGGGTAGAGTAGCGAGTAGCTTCGAGCCCGCATGAATTCGAGCATGTACTCTGTCCAAGCTGGCAAGGTTTCCGACACCAGCTTGACTCGAGATGCTGTTTTGGATCCCTCTTGATGCTTGACCACGCGATTGCCGAGAAAGGAATGGAGCTCAGCCCACTTGTCGCCAAAAATCAACGTCGCGTGACTATTTGGTGCCTGCCAGAGAAATGGCGCGCTGGGCGTGTTTGGAAACAAGTTTTTGTATCTGTTCGTGTACATGTCGGCAAGGGTCGGCGGTGTTAGCTTATTCTTTCCGTCCAGCAAGACGGACGGAAGCTCGAGGCTCACGCCCATCAAGTCAGCGCTGTCTTCTTGTCCGAAGCTGGAATACTTGTACTCTAGAAGCGTATACTTGACGTAGTGCAAGTAGAGCGGCGAAAGTTGTGCCTGTGGCGATAAGAGCAAGACGTGCGAATTGACTGTGCTGGTAGGGAAGAAAAGCTCGAGAAAGCGAATAGCAGCATCTTCTTGTGTCGCCCGGTGCGTCATGATGCGCCGTCGAATGGACACGCCGCTGCCGGCCACAGGGTTTGAAATGTGCAGGGGCCACTTGAAGTTCTCGACGTGTCGTTTTACCGACGCGTCGAGCTGGGCGGGCAGTTCAAGGACGATGCGTGGTGGCTGGAGGCCGCTATAGTCGGCCTTTTGGATCGATTGGAGCAGACGCAGCACGCTCGAAGAGTCTGGCGGCACCTGTATCAAAATGTCGACAGAGGGCTTGTGCCAGCTACGGAGCGATCCCGCGTCTAACCTCGTCATCCACATTAATTTGTCCGACTGTTCCTTGGGCACTTCAATGAGCGGTATGCCTAGCACCTCAGTCTTGTTCCGCATACCGCGCACAAAAAAGCCATCCTCGAGTAGAGAGTCGTCCATGATGACCGCCTGTGGATGGAGGAAGCTGTGAACGTGCGACATGGCGCCAATGACGGCTGTCTGAGCGCGAGTGTCGCTGCTGTACTCGGTGTAGTCTGGCCGCGCATCATGCCATAGCGCTGGGCACTTGTTCTTGTCCACGCCGTTGACCTCCAATAGACTCTCGAGCGGCATGTCTTCTCTTCCAAAGAATGCGACGTGAACGTGGTTCCTGCTCCACTTGGACATTTCGCAAACCATGGGCACAAGTATCGAGGCGCTTTTCAAACTCGAAAAGGCAAACAAAATGTTGCGATTCGTCTTCTCGTAGCCATTCGTCTGTGATGCGGACTTGCGCAAAGTACGCGCGAGGCGATAAAACCGGATCTGACCGTCAAAGGTATGCGGTGTCGTACCTCGCGGGACTTGTAGGCCAGGCGGCGGGCCTGTAGGTTCGGTGGGCTCATCGTAATGCGTAGAATCGTAGTCGGGTCTGCCCAGTGGGTATCTCCCATGCGATCCTCCAAGGCTGTCCACCAGCATGTACATTAGCAATAGACCCGCCACGACCAGCAGTATCCTTCTCCGCCGCCATCGAAACGTGTGGTTCCATATTGACCAGCCCGATCGTCTTGCTGGCGTAAATTTGTGGTCGTCGTCCTTCTTGCCCCGCTCTTCATCGCCTGGCAGCATGGCCTTGCCCAGCATGTGCCCTCGAATCATGCCCTCCTGCAGCCACCGAGTGTTTGCGGAGCTTCCTCTTGCTGGCATGCGCACAGCTGCAGTATCATTGTGTCTTATGCAAGCCAAGAACGCGTCGCGGTCGACATGTGGCGCGCTGCAAGGGAGCTCTTATCGCAATCGAGGGAGTGTTGGCTTGGCTGACGGGTTGCGTCACTCGTCAGCTCGAGGTAGATGCTAGGGACCTGTGAAGTCGTGAAAGAGCACAGTGCTGTCCAATTCGGAAGACGGTCTCGCCGGGTCATTAATACACCGAAAGAACAAGTTTACAAGAGTTGCCATGGTTGATGAAACATCGACGACCCATGTCCGCCGAGATGAGCGCTCGGCTGCAACTGCCGCTAGATCGATCCCCTCATTTCAAAACACCACCACTATTCATCTATCATCGGACAATTGCGACGGACCGCAACACGAATGGCTCAACGGCAGTCAAGTTGCTAACGCACAACGCGTGGCGCAATGCATACGGCATTGATTAATCTAACAACTCTACCGAGTATCATCACGCCTTTTCGTGCTCAGCGAGGCGCTCGTCCGCCGCCTTCAATGCCTCCCGCAGCGCTTTTTCGTTTCTTGGCCTGAAGATGACCTTGTAGTGTTTGCACATTGTCACCAAGCTTGTGGGATCTGCGCTACCACGCACGGGATGGACATCGACGTCCGAGTCCTGCACGATCTCGAAGCTGTTGAGCATGCGCAAAAAGACGAGATACAGCTCCCGGTTCGCCAACAATGAGCCAGCGCACATGCGATACCCCAGGCCATATGTGAAGAGTGGCGCGTCGGGCTGCTCCAGCCAACGCTCTGGTCGAAACTCCTCTGGGTCGCGCCAGACTTCGGGATCTGTGTTTCACTTAGTCAAGGCAAGTCTGTATGACTCCGAGTTGATGAAGACTTACCCATATTGCACGCCCAAGCATTTAGATAGATTGTGCTTCCAGCCGGGATGAGTTTGCCTTCATACACGACATCCTTTACCGTCGCGCGAGGAAGAGCCAGTCTCAGGACGGTGTAGAAGCGCAAGCACTCCCTCACCAAGGCGACAATATACTGGCACTTTTGGTCGTCATATGCGTCTCCAAGGGGTTCTTCGTCCGAGTAGAAGTTGCGAATCTCCTCGACAGCCTTCTTCTGAATGTCTGGCCGTTGTGCGAGCAGTGCGACGCTCCACTGCACCAGTGTGGTAATTGTGTCGAGACCTCCAGACAGCATGGTCAAGCTAATGGACGTCAACTCCTCCTTATTGAGCGCGGCCTCCTTGTCTTGGATAATGTTTGCCTGGATGCAAGGCTTGTGGATGCCCTTCTCCATCCTGTCATCTAGGTCACGGTTGAGCTTCGTCAAGTACACGTCGCGCCTGTTACGGTAGTCCTTTGCAGCCTTTGTCCCGCCACTAAATGGATTGAGTCTCAGGATCGGGATGTAGTCTTGCAGATTGCCAGTCGTGCTGCGAAACTTTGAAATCGCAGCCTCAACATCGCAGATTTCGTGGAACATGGGATCGTGCCGGCTGCCCATCCGCGTTCCCCAATTTAACGTGAGCGCAAGAGAAAGCGAGAGGCGTTCAATCATGGGCATTGGGTCGACGCCAACGGTTCCTGCTTTGCCAGACTCGAAGCCATCTTTGACAAAGTCCTTGGTCTCGAGATCCAAATGGTCAATGTACGTCGCAATGGATGGCTTGTTAAGCGCGGATGCTGCGCCCTTTCTCCTTCGCTTAAGGGAGTCGTTAAAGGGAGAAGTTCCAATGGTGGTTCCAGCGGTATTGGAGAGAACCTTAGAACCCATGTCAGCCCATTCGTGATCGGTAGTCAGCTTACTGTTACGCAACATACCTTGTGAAAGGTCCAGAACACAGGCCGTGAGCTCAAAGCCTGGCTATTCCCACCGAATATCTTCCTCGCCGCCTCTGCGCTATTCACCACAATAACCGGCTCATTTCCAAGCTGAATCTGATATACGGCGCCAAACTGCTTGCTCCATTCGCGGTACTTTTCTGCGGCATTGTACTTGATGTCTGGAATGTTGCCAACAATCGGCCAGTTCGTGGGACCAGAGAAGCCCTTGATGCGTCGCGAGTAACGCGTAAACTCGTTGGCGACAAAGTAGGAGATTGGAATGGCAAAGAGGAGCACCAGTAGTGACCGGAATGGGTGTTCGAGGAACTGCCCGGAGACGAAGTCGGCAATAATAGAGATCATCCTGACGGCTGTTGTGGCCGCTGTAGGTTTCGCCGTTCAATTGCCCCAAGTCAACACAAGTCTGTTTCGCTGATTGTAGACAGTAACGAGGAGTCCATCGTCTTAATATCTCCACCTCGCGGCTCCTCATCGTCGCGGCTCACGATCGCAGCCCCGGACTCTGGATGGTTGAAGCCGGCTAATGCGGGGCTGTAGCCGTGGTAGCGTCATTGGAGCGCGGAATTTGCGACGGAATGCGGAACTCACCACTCGAAAGAATCACACAACGGTTTTTTGCAGACCCGCCACCTTTGCTCCACGCCTGAAAGGGAGATGATGGTTCCGATTCCGTGCACGTGAGCGGCGTCGTATCTCAACATCTTTACGTCTGCTGGGGAACTCGGATTTTACTTGTATGACCAACGAAAACTACGATCCTGTGACTACACTTGACGGCTGACAAGATTGAAATCTCTCAACACTTCCCAAAGTCATGTGCTTCGTGATAGCCATGGGTGTCACTAGACTTGCGTCATTCGGAGAGGGCTACCACGTCAATGTTCAATCTTCATATTGCGACCATTGGAGTGGACTCAACCCTATGTCCCTAGCGAGAGTTGGACTTGCAGTGGGTTGAAAGCAACTGAATAGGTGTGCTCGCTCTAGTTCTCAATTTCCTTGTCAGGGAAACGTGTGGTGTAGACCATGGATGATATAGGACCTGATCCTGCGGCAACTATCGGCTTTGAAGCGCCTGCGCAAAACCCGTATACCCGTGTTGAGTAGTGCATGTGGCTCTGAAGAGTTGGACGCCCAGATGCTTCTGCGCCTAGGCCATCGCCGACTTCTTCATCATAGGGCATATGATCCCAAGATCCCGGATAGCAAGTACATGAGTAGATCTGCGCCGCCACAATGAAACATGTAGTGATACTTTGCTGGCAGGTTCACAATTTCCGTCTAAATGTTGAGTTCGAGAGCAACAAGCTTGAAGAGATGATCAACGTCATGAATGACCCAGACACGATGCACTGGTGGGGTACCTGAAAAGCACAATGGCAAAGCTATTGGTATTTGCGGAAACTGTAGGTATTGGACGTTCGCGTTGTGGCCTTCGAGGTTGCTGACAAGGTTATACTAACGCGACGTTGGTGTTGACCTCGGGACTATGATACCTCAGCAGCTTGAGAAACAATAGGAAAAGGCTGCTGTTCCGTTAGACGCAAACGTTCTATATAGTTTCAGAGATCCGGGTAAGAAGGCTGCAAACATCTTTTAAGACATAAACTCTACCAAGGAGTAGACATGCTAGCTGCCTTTCTTAAAATGTAGGTCTTAGTTTCTTGAGCTTTGAACTAGGTGATAGCCTCGCCCTATGATGTCTATACTCGTTTCTAGTATACCCGGAGCTCGACTGTTATTCGGGTGCTGTCAGCTAGCGATAAGTGTGTAGCATAGTTCACTCCTTGACAGAATTATAATTGACGTTATGTGATCGGGATACCTTCTCTATTATTGTGCCCTGAACACTGAAAGGTAGTGCAACTGTTGTTGAAGTTGTCGTTCGTAGCAGTCAATAGAAAGTTTGACAAGATGAGTATGACCGTGTTCTTGAGTTGCTTCCCAACGGACTCGTCAGATGACAGGTTGTGAACAACCCGTTCGATTCAATATTGAAGGTAGGGTGCATACTTCTCTCATAGTCCCGCGCCACACAAGAACAATCCAGTCCATTCTAGCTCTTGACTCGACTGCACTGAAACTGATCATATTCAGTCTTTTCCATCTGGGTCGCTAGATCAACATGCATTAGCGCGACGTTCGACTATAGTCCAAAGGTGGCAACGTCTGACTCTTCATGCACTTCCTCAACTGTAAAATGCAGGGTCCATAAGCGATCCCCTTCGAGTGAATCAGGGGTTTAAACCTGCAAGCCCCGCCAAACATGTTCTGCACACCACGCCCAATCCTCAACATTTAATCCCTATCCGAGACATCACGTCCGCAACGCAAACTGCCCACACCATCGGCGATACTCGGCGAGTGTTCCAAGCATGGGAGTTGACCTAGTTGTTTCGCAACAGTGCCGCGAAACGATCGAGCTTGCAATTTCATCACTGGTACCGAAAGACTTGCAGAGGTGATGAGGCCGCTTCACGGACGTTCAGACTCCTGCAAGACTTTAATCAGTGAATACTCTTGATTGCGGCTGCACTGAAGTGCAGCCAACGAAATCACTTCCTACTTGCTTGCAATATACTGTCCGCATGAAAAAAGGCTCTCGACTCGGGCCTTTCAAAGGGAAGAGTCAATGTCAAAGAGCCCTTCCAAGGACGCGCTTTTGCTCGAGGCTCGCTGCTACGTCAAGGCGAATCGCCAATGGAGAGCCTTAGCTAGACTGTCCACACAATAGTCGAAATACCGCATTCAAAGCCCCAACATCGGTTTCATGAGTTCTACTTCTACTAATTCCTTCACAGTCATGCACGGCAAGCACAGTATTGCCTATCTCACGGACAAATCTCTACCTAGTCGAGAACTACCATGCCTGGGCCCCAGAATCCCGACAAGAGGTGGCAGATTTCGTACTATGCCTTCGCCGACGATACCAGTTCCATGCGTTTGTCAAGACAGTCCGAGATGCTGGAGATCGGATTGAGCACTTGTGTTTGTAGG
>TARA_R110002003_G_scaffold135_7_pt1 | contig 17185 bp, 15 predicted proteins | sample TARA_R110002003 | Tara Oceans TARA_R110002003 (sample SAMEA4396441) | marine metagenome | biome: Westerlies Biome; feature: [SRF] surface water layer (ENVO:00010504); material: water (ENVO:00002006), including particulate matter (ENVO:01000060) such as... | depth 5 m
TGTCTCTACGGAATGGCCTCACACCAGCACCGCAAGCACTACTACTGAGAGCACTACTACTGAGAGCATTACTACTGAGAGCACTACTACCGAGAGCACTACTACCGAGAGCACTACTACCGAGATCACTACTACCGAGAGCACTACTATCGTGAGCACCACCACCGTAGGCACTGCTGCGGCCCTCCCCCGCTCAGCGTAGGCTGTCCTCACGCAGCACCCTTGATAGACGCCCGTAGGAAGCGTCCAGGTCATCGCAGCTTTTCTTCTACTTGGGTGTTATGCGGCAATTGCGTTTGAGAGTGTTTCGGGTTGCATTGAGTTCATTGGCATGAAGGGAGACGAGCGCAGGAGAAAGCAGTGGGTTGTCGCTACAACTCGTAGATGTTACTGGTCGCTGGCGTTTTGTTTTGCACTTCTGTGTTAATCAATGGTATGCAGTATTTTCTTGCAACTGATTGCCCGCTGCGACTCTTTGCACGTCGTATTGACTCATGGTACGCGAGGAGGACTGCGACAGTGATCCTTTCTGATGGGCCGCGCGACACGATAGCGAGTTGCGTGGAGGTTAGAATTACAAGCAGCTTCCTTGAAGACATTGAAGGAAGTTGCAAAGCTCCCGAGAGTATGTGCGGTGCTGAACGAACCATCAGCCGTCTCATGCGTGCAATCTTGCATCCTATGCGTAGCTTTCGCCTCTGATGCTAGATCGAACAGGCGCAGCCGATATGTCATGCTGTGCTTCCTTGAACCCGCTGCGCCAAAGTTGATGCATGGGAGTCATACAGCCTTACCCATGGTGGGTATTGCATGCCAACATTAGTATTCTGACTTCATCAGCAGTTGCTTGAAGGGTTGGTCAGAGCCTCCAGGTCTATTCCGAGAACAATAAATCTATGACATTAGCAAATAATTATTGCAGAGACTTAGAGAGCTAATACAAGTACTTTCTCCCCAACTAGATGCTAGTATCCACCACCAAGTGTTTCCTGAAGCCCATATGGTCCACTAACATGATCAACATCCTTCATGCTGAGCGAGTCACCAAGAGCTTTCTCGAGCCTTTCGCCAATCTCCGCGTCGACCTTTGCGAACATTTCTACGCCTTGTCAGTACTCATCCTAAATATATCACTGCTGTATTGGGTAACTTACTGATAGTCTGCTTCTGCACCTGCGGCAACGCCTTCTTCAAGTGCCCACTCAAATTGTCGATGAACACCTGATCATCGCCCCACTTCTTGAACAATGTCCACAGATCGCGCGGCTGCTCGAAGTCCTCATCCGTGACCTCGGAGGACCACGATGTCACTTCGCCGACCCACTTATCGTGCGTAACGTCTGGCGGGCCTTTAGTGATCTTGCGGAACGACGATCGTACATAGTCTGGATCGGCGCCATAGTTCCCATCGAGTCTCATGGAGCCATCGCGTTGATACGGGCTATACACATGTTTCGCTTTGTTGCAAGGCAATTGCTGATAGTTCGGTCCCACTCGGTAACGAGCAGCATCGGGATAGCTGAACATCCTCGCCTGCAGCATGATATCCGCCGATGGCCCAATGCCAGGTACGAGCGTGCTCGGCGAGAAAGCTGCTTGCTCGATATCCTGGAAGTAGTTCCCGGGGTTCTTGTTCAAAGTGAGCTTACCAACGGGGATGAGCGGGTAGTCCTTGTGCGGCCAGATCCTGGTGGCATCGAAGATGTTCCAGCGGTATGTCTCGGCCTCCTTGGGATCCATGACTTGGAGACACATGGTCCAAGTGGGAAAGTCGCCCTTTTCAATGGCGTTGAACATGTCTTTGACGTGGTAATCTGGCTCTTCTCCCGCCAACCTTACTGCGTCTTCCGCTTTCATGGTTTTGTTGCCTGCATCGGGTTTGAAGTGGATCTTTACATATTTGAAGGTGCCGTCCGCAGGTCTGCCGAACTTGAAGGTATGTACACCGTAGCCGTTGATGTTGCGGAGCGACTCCGGCACGCCACGGTTTCCAAACAGTTGCATGAGCGCGTGTACACCTTCCTCGTTGTTATTGTGGAAATCCCAGAACATACTGGAATCGGGAACGTGTGTCTGAGGATGCGCTTGATGCGAGCGATTCAGAGACGGGAACTTGACAGGGTCACGAATGAAGAAAACTGGTAGGTCATTGCCGACGATGTCCCAATTGCCTTCATCGGTGAAGAACTTCAAAGCCCATCCTCGGATGTCGCGGACAGTGTCAGAAGAGCCTTTCGATCCTGCAACTGTGGAAATACGAGCTAGCACTTTGGTCTTTTTCCCAATTTCGCCCAGGAAGTTTGCGGAAGTAATGTGAGTAATGTCGTGAGTGACTTCGAACTCTCCCCAAGCACCGGCGGCTTTCGCGTGGACAACTCTGCAGAGGTTCAGCACAGAGCGGTGCGTATAGATCATTGCCTACGGTACCTCTCAGGTATCCTCTCACGAGGGAAATGTGCAAGGGTTTCGATGAGCTGCGTGTCTTGGAGGAGTGCAAGTCCGCCGCCCTGTAGAGGTTTGCCTCGAAGCACAGTCTGCGCGGCCGGATTTTGTACCGGCAAGCCTGGAGTCTTGTTAGCACAATTATGACCAGTTTGAAGAAGATGTCATACCCTCGGCCAGCGTATATACAGGTGCGTCTTCGTTTTGCTGTACACCAGATTAGTATCAATGTCGCGAAAACATCTGGATCACGTACGTTAGACATGTTTCAGATTGCTAAGTCAATGGCTGCGATGATTGTAGTTTTTGATTCCAATACTGTCTGCCCGGCATTATATCCGATTCATCTGTGTAGTCCATTCTCGATGATTTCATCTTAACGCGACTCGAAAACTTTGCGCACCCAATCCAAGTATCTTTCGTGCGTCATTCTTATATATTGATTCATAATCCTTATACAACGAGTCGTATTTGGACATAAACCATGTCAAAAGCACCACGACTCAATCCCTTTCATGCAAAAGTGCCGGCATAATCAGAACACTTGACTGCATGCAGCACAAGGCCGCGGAGTGCTTGACTACGTAGGTGTTTCATGACTTGATGAGTGGGCATGACAGGCTGAGATAACGCCAACGATGATATTGATAGGTCGCAAATACGCGGCTGACTGAAAAATTGATGACGTATGCGCGCTCTACGATAGGCGGAGATGGCATGGAGATTGGATGGAGATGAATCGGAAATCTCATGGACCATCGGCTGTGACACTTCAGCCAAGCACCTCTGTCGTGTCAATAAGCCTTCTTAGGTTTGACATAGTGTTCGCCATATGTATTATACTCGACCGCGCATCGATGCCTTATGAAAAGGGAAATCTGAAGAGCCCAAGGTCAAGCGGACTGTAGAGTCATGAAAGATGGCAAGAAGACCATCCTACCGGCCTCCGAAACCAGTGTCTTTAATCAACAACGAAAATTAGTGCGTTCTGAGTGAGATGCAGCTCATGTACTACCGGAGATGTACACATAATTGGTACGATCTGAGGCGGAAGTGTTGACCAATGACTTTACCAAGCAATCTTCAGGGCGCTCAAGCAAGAGAAAGGAGTTTATTTGTCAGACGCGCCCCAGGGCCTTCACCAAATATACCACTGGATGTGCAAACGTAGCAGGGCATCACCTCCCGTCCGATATTAGGTCGGTATGCTGCGTTGCTTCAATCGATACTTGCGAAGTGCGGCTGGTGGTTCGCCGAATCATGCTCTTCTTCGATTGGCTGGTGATCCAAGGAACTTCCCCGCACCAAGACGAGCTGCGGAACCGCATCCGCGCCTCTTCGGTCCCAGCCGCCTTCAAATGCGCGCCTAACTAGACGACCATGCCTCAAAGAGATCCGTTGGTGCGAGTATTCAGGTAGGGTCGGCGGGGTAGCTTCGAAAGGTCATTATTTCTCACGATGTCCGAATGCAGATCGTGGAAGCTTTGCGGATCGCGCTCCGAGGTCCGGTACAGCGTAACTAAGTGGGCGCAAAAGAGGAGTGTGAGCGCTGGTGTACCTATTTGTACCTTGAAGGGTCCTGCTTTGACCTTTGATACCATCAATCAAAACCACACACCTCTAGTCCAAGATGCCTCTTCCTGACCAAGTCATCCAAAACCTGAAGAAAACAGTGAACGATGCTTGTGCCGATCCTCGCTCCGACATCCCCGGCACAAGTGTAGTAGTCGTTGGAAAGGATGGCAAAGAGTTATTTGCGCACAGCGCTGGCAAGCGTGGCCTCAACAGTTCTGAGGACATGACTCTGGATAATACCTTCTGGATTGCTTCTTGTACGAAGATGATTGCCGGAATTGCTGTTATGCAATTGGTTGAGCAGGGCAAACTGCATTTGGACGACGGCGATGAGATCGAGAAATTGATACCCGAATTCAAGGACCTGAAGGTGCTCCAGAAGGACGGAAAGTTGGTGGAGAAGAACAAGAAGATCACACTGAGGATGCTCCTAACACATACCGGTACGTTTCCAAGCATTCGGCGACGGATTACGATGAGGTGAACTTACTCTGGAAACAGCTGGCTTTGGCTATACCTTTTTCAACAAAGAACTTCTCAACTATTCTCATCCAGCCGGTTTCGATGAATTCTCTGGCGACATCAAAGATCTCCTTCAGCCTCTGATCTGCCAGCCTGGCGAAGGATGGGCATATGGTGTGAATATTGATTTCGCTGGCCTAGCGCTTGAGCGTGTAACCGGACAGTCGCTCAATGACTACTGCCACAAGAATATCTTCGAACCATTGGGCCTGAAGAACATATCTATGTTCCCGACTGCAGACATGAAGGCAAAACTGGCGCTCATGCATCAAAGAAAAGCTGATGGCTCATTAATTGGTCGTGACCATCTACTCCGGAAGCCATTGGTTGTTGAGAGGGCGGACGTGAAGAACGTATTTAACAGCGCCGGCGCTGGCGCATTCTCGAAGCCGTCAGATTACGCTCGTAAGCCTTTCCGCGGATTGACATGACATTATATGCGCTAATGTTACGCAGAGATCATCGCGTCTTTGCTCAATAACGGAACATCGCCTACAACAGGCGCTCAGATACTGAAGAAAGAGACCGTTGACCAGATGTTCACCAATCAAATCCCGGAATTTCCAGATTTCGGCAGGCAAGGAATTCCTGATGCGAAGCCAGATTTGACTAACCCCCTCCCCGAGATCTATCCGGTCGAGGGCAACCCCCCTCAGGGATGGGGATTGACGTTCATGCTATCGAACGGCGGCCCGACAGGAAGATCTAAAACCACCGGATTTTGGGCTGGCCTACCGAATTGTTGGTGGTGGGCTGATCGCGAGAAAGGGGTCGGCGGAATCGTCTGCTCTCAAATTCTTCCGTTCGGTGATATGAAGGTCCTGGGATTATGGTTCGACATCGAGACACAGATCTACCAAGCTCTTGGAGCTTGATCACCACGCAATCCGTAGCATATCCGTCTCTTTGTTTCAAGACTCCTTTAGTCTTGTTGCGTCAATATTCATTGTCATTGAGCTTGATCTTAGTGATCGCGAAAATTACCGTGAATAGCTCTCTTTCACCAGTTGCATACTGTTTTCTTGTGATCTTGACACCAAACAGAATTCGCAACTCGCTCGGTGTAGCTTCGCACCCATGGCGTCAGCCACGAGTCAGTCGCAGGGGCAGTACACCGATCATGCATGCACGCACAAAATAGCTTCAACTTTGCGCGCACGAACAACCTCGGACCAACGATTAAGCATTTGCCTGCTGCGATTACTCCAATGCCACGCGCTAGTGAGTTGGATAGGACCGTCTGACCTTTCCAGCACAAACTCGGACCAGGAAATGGTATCGTGATGTTTTAGGAGCGAAAATGTCGGTGACCGGGAGTGTCGGAACTATGCCTGTCGTGATTCAAGCACAAGAGCTTTCGAAACAATGAATTTGTCCAGCAGTGGAAAGTTGGATGTGGAAGTCAATACCCGTGGCTGATGAAAAGGGATCCATCGTAAGCCAAAGCAGCCGACAGCGAGGTGTTGGCTGTCTGTCCTGTAGGATATCGCGAGTGCCACTGAGGGCAGGCGCATCAACTTTAAAGAGCGCATCAGCTCCTCATGTGTTTTTGTGATCGCTGGTATCCTGGGACATGCGTAACCGTTCCCCGCATTTCCAAGTTTGGATGTGGAGCTAGCTGTGCGCGGGGTGTGCATATCAGCAGCAACGACCTCTCGTTTCCCACGCCTCGTCTCTCTTACTTTTTCCTCTTCTTGCCTAAGAGTCCGGGTTGTAGCCATGAATTTCGTAGACGTTCAACCAAAGTCGTTCCTTGATTATGCCTGGACTTCGCCTTCACCAACGATAATGACGACGGCGAAGTCGTCAAAAACGAGTAGGAAGCAAAATAGATGTTGCGACCAGTGTCGGAAAGGGAAACGGGCGTGCGATGCAGCAATTCTAGAAGATGCATTGCTGGACGACAATAAAAGCGGCGCGAATCCGACTTCGTTCCACTACAGCGGTGAGCTACACGTATGTCTCAAATTAGGCCTGGTGCTGATCGCGTAGATGTCTTCGGCCCACTAGCGCCATGTGGCAATTGTGAAAAGACTAAGAAAGGATGCACCTTCGAATGGCTCAGGTCACAGCGGGTGTTGCAGTCAGCCCAACAACCAACAAATCCATTGCCACCAACAAAACGTCGACGAACTTCGTCGAACAAATCGTCGGGCCAGGATGAGCTTCGTCGGCAGATTACAGCTGTGGGGCCGACCAATCAATGTATTGCCACCAATGGTGGAGGTCCTACTCCTTGTACAGCTCCATTGGATCTAGTCACGTTTGCCGATTTCCCGGGCGGCATGCCTACCACGCTTGACCCAGATCCTACGATGACTTTGTTCGAAACGACATCTCCTATGTCGGTAGAAACTCTGTCAAAAGGGCATGCGAGTTATTTGGACGAGATGTTCGAAGACAATGATATATCGTTCGATTGCGATTCCGGAAAGGGATCGTCATTGGAAACACTGTCTGAAGGCTTTGACGATGCAATAGAGAAGGACAGTTCGTATACACCGTCCGCAAAAACCAGGAGCGAAGTCTCGACGACCACGGACGGTTCGATCGTACGCATCAACCGAAAGAAGCGCCGACGCGGGTCGTCAAGCTCGAATTCAAATGGTGCGCTTCCTTGCCCAGCAATATCGTTTGCCAGCGACCTCGTTTTGACAACAAACAACGCGTTTCTAACGGAAGGCTTACTGAGAATCTATCACAACAGTTTCGAAAATGCGCTCTCTTGTTGGGTCACAGAGAGAACGTGTCCTTATAGCACAAAAGCTGACGTCGCGCTGATCAACGATGCACGTCCCGATTGGAACCGTATTTACCATCGTGTCTTTCGACTCGACCGACTTGCGGCAAACATCCGCGGAAGACAGCTCACCTACACAGAGGATCAGGCAGCGTCAAGAGCTCTCAACCTCGCCATATACGCATTTGCAACCCAGTGGGCGCAGTCTAGTCAAAGAAGCAATGCCAAATACCCGTTCGATGGTGCCGACACTAAGGGAGTTGCGGATGTCGAGGCTGACAGTGGTGTGGCGCCTGGACCAGAGTTTGACCGTATGCTTCAGATACGTGCCTGGCACGAGGCACAGAATGCGCTGCAGACTGCTGGTGAGATCGAATCTTTCCGGGTTGTACTCGCACAAATTGTGTTCGCGTTGACTCAGAAGCCGGTGGAAGACACAGACATGACGCGGGACGAGACCCTGGAGTCCGAGAGCTTACCCGAAGATGGAATACTGGGCACAGATCCAGGAGTCAGCGAATGCGAAGACCTGCTATCCAGGTTGAATCTCGCCATTGATGCGGACGGTCCTCCTACTCACTTAGAGCAAGGTCTTCGACTTATCCACTCACTGCGATCGCGAATGGCCATGTGTAATGGAAAGCCACGGCATGCACCCGGAGGCTCGCGTAGTAGCAAGCAATATCGCCCGTCCACTGGGCGGTTGGACAAAGCAGATCGAGCGGCGGTTGACTTGCTGTTCTGGCTAGGTGTCATGTTCGACACACTGTCAGCTGCGATGAACAAGAGACCCCTTGTGGTCTCCGACGAAGATTCAGACATCTATCCGAATGGACCCGACCAAACGATCACACCGACGATTAATGGTGGCGCAATTGTTCCAGCAGATAGGACAGATGGTCTCTGGGATGGATATCTTTTCGCTCGCCAAGATCATCGACTCCATGAAAATCCTGTAAGATGGCCGTGCTCTTTTGACCAGGCCGCTGCGTTGCTGTGCGACGCAGCCCCGGTGAAGGTCGTATTATTCCGGAAGATCACAAGGATCCAGACGCTCCTCACGAGAAACGCCCGCGGCGCAAAGGTCGAGTCGTCTCTCAGCGCGGCGCTGGACGTCTGTGCACATTGGGAACGCTTGTATGCTCCATTTATCGGCGACTGCATCCAGTACCACGACCACTTGCACCCTCGCATTCAGTCATGGTACACTTGTCTTGCCGGTCATTGGCATCTTGCGACACTTTTGCTGGCAGATCTTATCGAAATTGTAGACGAGTCTGAGCTTGGCACCGAAGCAAGCCGAAGTCAGCGTGCCTCTACTGAATTCTTGGCCCAGTTTCGGGAGAACAATTGCAAAGTCGTGTCCGATATGGCACGGTGCGCTTGTCCGCGAGAAAATGCGTCATTCTCGAAGTCTCAGGATTTCCACTTCGCGCTCAACGAAGGGTCGCTGTTGACTGAGCCATGGACTGCCGTCCTTATTAGGGCTTTCGCCAAAGCTGGAGTTATACTTTTGGAGTCGGACGTGATGCTGCCTTTGCTTTCAACGAGTGAGATTGGCGATGCCTTCCAAAGAGCAGATGATTGTGTAAGGGCGTTGTGGTACCTTGGTCGAAAATCCGATATGGCGCTGGCGGCAGCTAAAATTCTAGGCAATGCTTTGAAGGAAAGGCGTAAAGGTGTGGAAGAAAAGGTCAATGACATGAGTGCATTTCTGGAGGCTGAGCTGTGGCACGGCTTCGATGATCTCGAGGCGTTTGGAGTGGACTGCGAAACATAAGTGGAATAAGTAATACTATTTTTTGCACGGCAGCTCGAAATCAGCGCACAAAGCACATACTTGAAATCATCAGAATAATGAAGAAATGAAGATGGGATAGCGCGTTTGGGGGTTCGCCAAGCCAAACTAGCAGGCATGTGATCACGCGTTGAACGGCAAGCGCATCATCCCCTTTCCGAGCTCCGTCCACTGGCCGCTACTTTCCATCAAAGGGTATAACGCGATTTCTGGTTGCAGTGCAATGCTTGAGGCCTCCTGAGTCTGCCAGCAATATTTGGGGAGGCCCCCTACCGCGCTAAATCGCGCAACCAACGTTAACGCACATCATGGGTATATCACAGTATGTTCTAGCCCCTGCCGTGTTCATTAGCGCTACTCACCACTCTCTACAGGCTGTTCGAAATCATTCGAGATTATGACCAAAGCGTTCCAATCGCGCAGCTCGCGGAAGAACATCACCGACGCCATGGCCGAGCTCTCCGCGTTGCCGTTGATGAGGCAGACTGGCGATTTAACAACGTCACCCAAGCACACGTCTATGCCGTTCGTGACAGTAGGTGTGCCTGCCCAATCGTTTTGTTGTCGCTAACAGCACTAGCTTCGGATCAAGCCTATCAAGGGCAAGAGAAGGCCATGTTCTGGAGGATCTGCCGCCTCCTGACACTCAACATACAACTGATCTTTGTCTTCGACGGCCCTGGACGGCCTTGGAAGCGCGGCAGAAGGGGTGCTGCCAAAATTGATTACAGGAAACGAGATTTGTTGAAAGAAGTGTTGAAAGGCTTTGGAATCCCGTATCACGAAGCTCCGGGTGAAGCAGAAGCTGAGTGTGCACGAATGCAGATTCTTGGCATGGTCGATGCTGTGTGGTCTCAAGATTCGGATTGCCTCATGTTTGGTTGCACCATGTGGGTCCGAGATGACCGTGTCGTCAAAGAGAAAGGGACCAAAGATCACTCCAAGGAGAATACGGAGAAAGACAAGAAAACTGTCCGAGTTGTGAGAGCTGCTGATCTCAAGGCGCACCTTCATATTGACCGAGAAGGTCTGGTTCTGTTGGCCATGCTTGTAGGTGGTGACTACGACACAAAAGGACTCCCCGGTTGCGGTCCGAGCGCAGCTATGAGGATTCTCAAAAAAGGCCTCGGTCAGACCCTTTGCAGTTGTCGCAGTCAACAAGATTGCAACATCTGGAGCTCTAGGCTACAGGAAGCCTTTCGATCGTCTGGTGGCCGCGGCGTTGACGTGCCGATGGGCTTTCCTGACTTCAAAACCCTCCAGAAATATAACAACCCGAAAGTCACTAGCAACGACACGCTGTTGAACAACGCAAGGTTGAACCTGGAATACGTGCGGCCAGTCAACGAGCTCGAGCTTCTAGAGGTCACCAGCTCTCGTTTCAACATCTGGGGAAGACGTTATATGAATTGGATTGGGCCAGTGCTCCTCACGAGGTGCATATCGACCAGGAATCCGTTACTCCCGCGAGAAGTGTTGCATGATATCAAGCTTACCAAGAGAAAGGTTGGTAAGAATGGCGATGAGGTTGTGCAGCGCATGCATGAGCGCAAATTGAGATTCTCGCCATTTGGCGTAACCACTTTACGAAGAGAGGACTTTGAGGGCGAACGACTAGGCTACTGGGACGGCAACAAGACGAACCTGTTTGACCCCGAACACCGCGTCGAATGCGAGATACCAAATTACTGGCTCTCAAAAGTGCTGCCATTTGATGCGCTCGACCCTCCGCCGCCGGAGCCGAAACGAAAGACAGCTAAGCGGTATGAACAAGCTGGTGCTTCCGAACCTGCTGGGTTATCTACCGGCCCGAAAAAGAAGCGGAGAACATGTGACCGCGATGCGGATGCAACCGCAAGGGTGAAGAGCACACTAGAAGCCAAGGCCACAGCGATAGTCTCTGTCCAGCGAAATCGTTCTCGGATAACCCGAACGCCAGACCGTCGCCGGAAAGTATCTACTGTTCCAGTTGAGGACATTATAGAACTCTCTGATTCGGAGGAGGAGCTGCGCTTACCGCCCTCCCGCACCCGTCCAACGGCTTCGGAACGATCGAGGACAGCTCCGGTCATCGACTTTGGATCACCAAGCTCTTCCGATGGTAGCATTGATCGGCTGCGAGATGTAGGTACGGGAAAGCAAAGTTTTTCGGAGACACCTTCACGGTTACAGCAGTCTTCGACCATTGGAACAGGTGACTCGAACCTGCCAAACTCCACATTGCGCATGCACATTGCCTCGATGTCTTCAAAGGAGAAGCACACTGTCTTACCTTCCCCGAGTAATGCAAGACAGTCTTATGAGCGCGAGATCTCCCTGATGACCGTCCCATCAGTGCGAGACTCATCAATTTACGCAACAGGTGCCGGGAAAAGGAACAGTCATTCTACCACCCAGGCAGCGTCCACAAGTTCTGCTAGTTTGTCTTTGCCCTCCACTTCGGTCTCTGAACTGGCGAAGTCAGTCCCAGCGCTTGCTACAGAAAACCTGGTTAGTCCTGGATGTGGCTCATTGAGAGCCGAAGGATACTCGCCACACAGCGTCGAGGCCGTCCGTGCAGCTCGTGTTCGACATTTTCAACCGCATGTTACATCTTCATCTACGACTAGATCGAGTTTGAACTTGACAACTATGAGCAAGGTTGCGACTCGAACGACTCAATCGCAATTCACTATCCCGCCTGAAGCGGATTGTGTAGACCTTACAGAGGACTGAACGAACTCAACTCGATTATGCTTTGGAAATATTGATGTGAGCCGGCGGTGTGGGCTGTGCTGCTTGCGTGGCCAAGTTCAACCCAAGGCCTTCGCATAAGTGATTTAGTTAGTGAAAGGTCATTGAAGCCGAACATCGCCGAAGGAGTTGTGCAAGCCGGCATTCACTGTAATCGTGAGCGTATGATGCTTGTTGAGAATCGCAACGGCAACTTACAGTCTCACTTCGCAACATCACCGCTCCATGCGCAATCCGTCGAGTGACTGTCAGTTCCCGCTCCATGAAGTACAAATCCCTTCCGTGGCTGTTGTCAGCCAAACCAATCTGTACAATCGCAACCTCGGACTCGAAGTCAACCGATCATGCGCTCAACCTCTATTCTCTACCAAGACTTTGTAGACGGCGTCCTCACGGTCCTACCACCTACTTCTACGCCAGAACAGCCCTACTGCCCCATCTGCGGTGGGCTGTATGGACAAGCTGGGCTGGGTGTAAGGACACCGCTCGAATATCTCGGCGAGCTTCCGGGTGCAGCTCGAAAGCCATTCATCCAGAATGTTGTTGAGCCTGTCATCACAGCATGTGGCCATACGTATTGCACGTTCTGCATCTCTGTGTGGCTAATGACACATGCCACCAAATTGCCCCTTGTGTCGCCGAGATATCATCGTACCACAGGGATTGCTCGACTGGAACGATGATACCCATATGGACGCGGATGCTACTGCGATTGATGGCCTTGCTATCTCACACCGCGTCTCCTCTCATAGGTGCGAAGAGATGTATAGAATCCTCAAGCTGTCGACTCGCGAACTTCTTACGACAGACGCAGATATGCCATTCAAATGGAATGTCGCTGCTATGATTCATGATCTTCCAAGGCTCATGATCACTATCGCTCGGCGCTCCCACTATAGTTCTAAGCACGAAGTCGTGCCTCGAGATCTATCGTTCATGCGTCTTCATAGCCCAATGAACCGCGTGATCAACACATCACGCGCAAGTACAGACGAACTCAAGTACTTTTTGCGTCCCGACGCTCCGCTTGCGAAGCACCCTGATGCACTCAAGATGTACAAGATACTGTGCGATCGGATCACTGCCCTTGAGGGCAATGTACATGACATGGGTGGCCAGTGTTACAACTGGTCCATACCTTTCATGTGGCTCTACAAGCCTATCAAAAAAGACATGGCAGAGGCTGATGGCGGTATTGGAATGCAGAAGTGGTGGAACTATGTTCAATGCGTAATCAAGGCATTGTTGGTCTGGCAAGGTTACTGTGAGCGTGTAGAGCAGCTTTCCTCAGCATGGAATCAGCAGGTTTTTGTTGACGAGACACGTGCAGGGGAGGGCGTCGTGGCGTTTCGCATTGGCTAAATCGTGGACTTGAAGTTCTGGATGAACATGAGTAGCACGCTCAAGTACGGCAGTCCGCAATCGAGTTTTGCTCTGAGTTCGGACATGATGAATGAGCACGTTCCTAAGCACTGTGATTGTAGCTAGAGACCAAGTCTTGATAAATATACCAAAACCAAAATTCTGCTTCTCTATCATGACGTGCATTTGTAGTAATACCTATTATGACTGGCATTCCTAGCAGTTCCTCGTGCAACCAAAGGGGAATGGTAGCACAGCCGGACTCTTATACCCTCCAGGCCCAACACTCCGCACACCAAAAATAACATTGTCCTTGTGTATCGTCGCCGACGTCAGATTGTACCAATTCACATTTCCAACCTCGATCACATTCGTCCAATGCGGCTCAATTGTCTCACGATACAGAATCTCGTATCCTTGAACCGGCAGTCCCTTCGGCGCATCCCACTTGAATTGACTGAAGTTGTCGGAAGCAGTAGTATTGATGCCAACATTGGTTGGCTCACCAGGCGCATTCGCAAGACTCCACATCGTACTCGCCACGACCTTTGCAGCACGCGTGTTGTACTCGAAGTCAAGCCACTCGACTAGATCGCCGTATTGTTTACCGTCTCGCACAGTGACATTCTGGTGTTGTTGCGTGTAATCCTCGTTTGGCTGGACAAAGCGCACGCCTGTGTAGCCGGCCTCGAGGAAGGGACGGTGGTCTCCGCCGCGGCTGTAACGGTCAAGACGGTAGATGAGGCGTACGGTCATTTCTGTGAAGGCATTAGATGCTACTTCGTAGATGTGTCGACCAAGGTTACGCGCAGGGCTGTCGTTGTCGCCGCCGATGCTGAGACGCGAAGTCGTGGTGGTGTCATTCTCGGTCAAGGGAGTGCCTTGGCAGAAGAGACGAATGTTATACGGGTCACTCGTTCCGTCCTCGGCTTTGGAGCTGCTTCAAGTCAGTATATGTGGAATTGTCGTATTAGATAGCAATGACCTACTTTCCGACCATGTCAAGATTGATCATGCCAGCCACGTTCACAGAGTTGTTCTTATATGTCTGCGCTAGATTCTCGGCTCCAAGAAGACCTTGTTCCTCGCCGGCAAAAGCAGTGAATGCAATGGAGGCTTTTGGCTTGTATGTTGCGAAAATGCGAGCGAGTTCCAGAGAGACAGCTACACCGGAGGCATCATCAACGGCACCTGGAGCATCGCCCTGATAATCAATCGGGTTGCTATTTCTCGAGTCATAGTGTCCTCCCGTAACATACAGCCGATCCGGGTCCTCGCTGCCTTTCAGTGTCGCCACGACGCTGGTGATGTTGACTGGAAATATGATTCGTTCATTGTCTCCTGGATATTTGATGAAGGTGTTCAATTCCACTGTCATCCTCCCTTCACTCGCATCCGCTGCTTCTTGGAATTTGTCCATGAGCCATGCTCTTGCTGCGCCAATGCCGCGGTTTGGATCAGTCTGGCTGGATAATGTGTGCCGTGTGCCAAATGAAGCAAGCTTCCGGATGGTGGCTTCAATGTTCGCCCGCGAAACTTGCAATAGAATGCCCTGGAGTTCCTTGTCGGGCAGTTGCTGCTCTAAAGCTATGCCGACGGTAGCAAGTGGCCATTGCTCGGTGTTGGGAAATGATTGATGCTGGTGCCGTGTGTGGATGGGCGAGGAGAGTGCGGACTGTAGGACCGATGCTACGCAGAGCGCAATGACGGAAGATGCTCGCATCTTCAATCGACTTTCCGACGCGGTCGAAGAATTGGCCGGCTTTAACCTTCAAGATCATGAGTTATATAGGTTGTGGTTCGAGCCATCCCACTCTTCGCGAGTACCTTTCCCGAGGACGCTACCGGTATCGCTGACATTTTGCTACGTTGCAAGGGATTATCGTCATCAGATTGCTTGGCCATTGAAAGCCAGTGTCATAAGCGGAAGCTCACAATGCAACCAAGACGCGAAAGGTTGAGATGGGGAAAGCTTCCACTGTCGATCGTGACGTTTGTGGAGTGCGCTGCTTGGCAACGGCTGCGGTATTGCGATACGTGCGGGGTTCTCCATCAGCAGGACCACAATGTCGTTACAATTGTAACAAACAGTAATAGCATAAATCAGATCCAGTGCGGCAGTACAAGAACAACAAATGCGTGTGTCGTCGAAGAAGGCGAAAGCAATGTCAACTACCGTTGATTGTCAGCACATGTTCCCATGTCAACGTGCACACTTAATCGAATGTATATTCCTGTGGTGTCAGATAAACTGCTTCAGCACGCAGTATCAAGTAAACGACAAGACGGCCCGGATATCGACGAACGTATCGCAGTTAAAATGGGGATAGCATGTCGTTTGAACAACTACACCCTCAGTTTCCCAATTTCGCCATGATCTAGTGTCGATCTGACAGCCCACCGGCGACTCAACATGCATGAACAGACTCGAAAGCTTGGGAAAGCTGCCGTCGCATGTCGGACACTTGTAAAAGCGTACGTCGTGGCCGACATGCTCTCGCTTAAATTTGAAGTCATTATCGCCGTCATGCGCATGCTGACAGTCGTCTGTATGGATGAAGAACTTCTTCCACTGGAACATAGAGCGGCACATTGGCCCAGATCGAGCTCAGTGGTTCCAAATGAGCAAGTGTTGGACTCCAGATGGATAATCTTCCCGCCGTAGTTGGTAAAGCTGCGGGCGCAGCTGAAGACAGTCATATATCGTGTCACGATGGATCAGCTCATGCTACTCATGTTAGGTATTACACAACATAGACCCGATACTGTATTGTTAACACTTACAGGCAACATATTTGAAGGGGTATCAAAGTGTCGACGATATCCATCAAGATCAAAGTGCCATATCGTCCCCGCATCGTGGCATCCAGCGCAGACCTTTGAATGCTCTGACTCGCGACAGTGTTTGGTGAGCGCATAACAGCTATCAATCTCCTCCGACATCCCATGCATACAGAATGAGCGGACGATTCATGTTTCGCGACCTCCTGCAATGACTGGAAGCCATCTGCAGAAACAGTAATCACAATCGTACCTAACAAAAGTGGCGCCAACATGCTCGATTGTGAAGGCGGAATAATCAATATACATTCTGTACGAGGATCAACAGCTGAAGGTGTCAGGACGATGCAGAACGAGGTTGGGGAAATGGAGAGCACTAGCTCGCGCCCCTTCCCGACAATGAATTTGGACTAAGGCCAAGAACAGCTAGCGTAAAAACCAAAACAACAACTGCACTTCCGTCTCAAGATGCAGCACCTAATCAAGCCGAACCTGCCCAAAACACTGCTCTCAGTTTTCGTAGGAAACACTGTTACGAGATATTAGAAAGAAGCCTGTCTCTTATTCGACTCTGACGTATAGCGACTCGAGGCCGGAGCAAGTTGCCCATATCCGCCTTTACACCCTTCCTTTCACTCCACACTTTCACCACCAAGTCTCCGAGAGAGATGGTACCTGCCTAATCAGGCAATTTCCTATGCCATCAATTGCAGTAGATTTAGGAGTGAACATACCGGGTTGCTTTGCATACCCTAATGTTCAACATCGAGGTAGTTACTGCACACAGTGAATGTCTACACATTAGCGAGCATTGCTAGCCCCTCCACTCCAGCCTCACCTCTTTCACCTCCTTCACTCTCACCTCCCCTCTCAGAGACTTGGTACCTGCCCAAACAGGAAACTCTCTTACAGTGTCGAACTGTCGAACGCAGCCGAATTTTTTATGATATTTGTGCGCGCAGCTCTATACCTACATCTTCAACACTCCGCACAAACATTTTCTGTTTACCTCTATCACTCTCACCTCTCTCTCAGAGACTTGGTACCTGCCCAAACAGGAAACTCTCTTGCGGTGTCGAACGCAGCCGATTTTTGAATGCTATTTGTGCGCGCAGCTATATACCTACATCTTCAACACTCCGCACGAACAATTTCCTTTTACCTCTATCACTCTCACCTCTCTCTCGGAGACTTGGTACCTGCCCAAACAGGAAACTCTCTTACAGTGTCGA
>TARA_R110002003_G_scaffold172_2_pt1 | contig 17176 bp, 19 predicted proteins | sample TARA_R110002003 | Tara Oceans TARA_R110002003 (sample SAMEA4396441) | marine metagenome | biome: Westerlies Biome; feature: [SRF] surface water layer (ENVO:00010504); material: water (ENVO:00002006), including particulate matter (ENVO:01000060) such as... | depth 5 m
GAGCTCTGCCACATGAAGTATGAGGCCAATATCTAAGGGCATATTAGAGCCTGTCTATCCTTAGTGTATTCTAGACCATTGGAATTGAAGTTACAAATACACGAAGCATATTCAAACTATGGTTTCATGCAAAGGTTGCAAGTACGTGCTCCTAGCATGGGACACGAATTATTGCCGGACTTGATGTGGCTAAGCTTTCAAGTCATGTCATAGCAAACAACGATTGAGATCGATGAGTGACCCTATCAAGATAATGCTGGACTAGCGACGCATTGCGCAGCTGTTTTGGCCTCCTAAAGTCTGACGAGTTGTGATTATGAAAACCGCGGAAAGTGGCCCGATTGCTGTAGTCCTCCTCCGTCATTACTGTAACCACCATCGGCGTCGTATTCATCCTCGATCTCAAATTTTGAGCCTAGAGCTTCTTTTGCTTCACGTAACATTGCACTCATTTGCCAATTCATCCTGCGCATACGCTCATCTTCCTCCATCTCCTCACGGCGAACTTTATTAATGAGTCGCTGGCTTTCTTTCGGCAAGGGACTGCTAGGCTTCTTCGGCCTTTCTTCGAGCACAGCTGGCGAACCATAGCTTAGACGGCCGTAGGACCTCTGTCTAACGTGCGAAGGTGTTACTTTCGCACTACCGTGAAAAGAACGCCGTTCCATAGTTGACCGTCGCGATACTGGGATCAAGGAAGGTCGCTTGAGCGACGGTGTCACTGCGGAAGCTCGTGATGCTGGGCGTGGGATCTGAGATGGTGACCTCGGTTGGTCGGGAAGTCTACGCTCCGACAGCCGTGGTGTTGATGGCCTTGTTTCCACCTCCCCATCATCGCCGACCACTACCCAGTTATCTGCCGTGCGCAATCGCTTCGTCATCCGTGGGCGCTCATGGCATTCCTGATCGAGCGAGTCTACCGATCTGACCCCATAGTCGTCTTGTGGAAAAGTCCCATGCGTTGGTGGCTGGACTGGGCCAGCTGAACGGGGCAGAACAGGATCATCCTGAAGGCCAAGTTTTGCAGCAATCTCTCCCTGGCCATGCACAGTGTACTTTTGGCCACCTCCTGCTTGAAAACCACGGAAGGGAACTGCGCAGAACTGAAAGAGCTTGCCTGCAACTCCACCAACCAATCCTAAAACGGTCCACGGCTTGGTATCATTCGGCGTTGTATCCATTCCGTCCATCACCAACTGTTTCGTCCCCATGTGTGGTGTTGGGGGCACTGACCACTGTCCGCGCTGCTTCTGGAGCTGGAAATAGTCGTCATAGTCCCCGATTTGTCTCCCGAACGTGCGCGACCTGTCGACACCACCATCGGCAAGCTGATAGCGATCGTGAGCAAGTGGAGGAGGGCTTTTTGTGTCCGTAAAGCGAGAGTCGTCTAGCGAATGGTCATTCCACCCGCTTGCGGCGAGGTGTCGTGCAGTTGAGTCGCCTCGGGAACGCTTGCGGGTCTCGTGAACATCTGGATCAATCACCTGGCGGTCGGAGCTTTCGTTTCCAAAGGAGAAGCGCGGGGCTGCTTCGAAATAGCTCGCTCTGGTCGTCGCATGCGCATGTGAGGGCGACGGAGTAAAGATTCCAGGCATATTGGTTGGGTTGTGCGACGAGTTGGCCATGCGCAGAGACGACGACCGCCTGCGGCTTGGAATGGATGTGATGTCAAGACGAGGCACGTGGTGCGCCTCTGCAAAAGGTAGCAACGCGCGAGTTTTGCAACTGCAGAACAAGAGCTTAGAGATGCATCGGGAGTGTGGGGTGCGGTAAGGCCGGGGTCGAGTGGGGAAAATTGCGGGAGGGTGAGAGTCGGTTTGTTGTGGTAGAACCGCACCGTTGCTAAGGGTCGCACAAGCTGGTGCGAGCTGCAAGCATCACAAGTGATTATGTCAGCAACGGACGTCAACGCGTCAACCCTGGAAATTGGTTCGCATCTGCCACCTATGTACTTGTCTTGGTGCTGTAGGTGATATTCGACACGGTATAGACACTACATAGGTGCCTCATCGCCCTTCCCATTGGGTATCCCTCGTTGTGTACGCCTTTAACGACAAACCCAGCCTTACGCCCTGGCTATCCAGCCGCTATGCACAAAAAAGTCAAACAGTTGCGACGTCTTGGTCGCATCAATCTTACACATCTCACGGGCCGTCTTCTTCTTAAGAGTGCCGTTGTTATTGACTGCTGCCCGCACCAGTAGCTCCTTCAGCGCCATGTAAGGCTTTGGCATGATGCGAAGGACTCTGCAAATCTCAATCTCCTCTCTCGTGAGTAACTGGAGATCTGACTGCGATTCCTTGCCGAACTTCAACGGCACCGTGTTTGGGAGAGCTTTTGGTACAAACTTTGTCCTCGACTGCTGTGGCGTGGGGACACCGTTGCTACCATTCAAACCATTGGGCGCGCGATCGGGTGGCGGTGTTGAGAGCCCGCTTTTCTCTTTGATGTGCAATGGGAGCTCTGGGTTGAGTAGTGCAGTTGCTGCAGATGGCTGTTCGAATGGCGGGGTAGGCTTGCCAATTCTGCTCGAGGCCAGGCGGTCGAATTGTCCGACTGGGGGTCCTCGCGACTGGCGTTGCTGCTTCTCCGTCTCGTATTTCTCGCCAGCCTTGAGACTTGTAATTTGCATGTTCCTCCACTCCTGCAGTTGGGAGATGGCCTGTCTGAGGTTGTGTTCATATTCGAGGCCTTTGCAGAATACCTCGAAATCCCTGTGCTGCATCATCCGAGCGAAGGGTTTCGCCTTGTTCATCAAGTCCTTCTCTTCTTTGGTCCGCTTCTTGTCTGCCAGCTGGTTCTTCCGATATTCCAGGAGATCGTGCTCAAATATGATCTTCTTTCTCTCCACTCGAGCGTCCAGTCTCGAATTGTAGATCTCCATGATGGTCATCTTAAGCTCCATCTCGGGCTCCATCTCGCCAGTGCGCGGGTTGATGCCGTCCCCCGGTTCGAACTGCATGTGCTGCACCGCCTCTTCCGCTTCGTTGAAGTACTCTGTCTCGAACTCCAGTCGACCGGGCATGTACCCTTGCACCTCGTGACATGACGGAACACTTGCGGTGGGCTTCTGTTTGGGCGTGGCGGGTTCTGCAGTGGCCGCATCGTGCTTCCTCTTCTCTATCCTGCGCTTCTTGCGCGCTTGGAACTCGTCTCGCGGGATCCGGTCGCTGAGCGCAGTGTCGTCTTTGCTGCAGTGCTCGGGCAGAGGAAAGCGTGAGCTCTTGACATAGGTGTTGATGTAGTGCTCGCGGACCTCGTCCTTCTCTCGGAAGCCGCCAATGTGATCGGCAATGTCTGCCCACGACCCCAGCCCGTACGTTTCTGCGCCTTCCAATAATGCCAGCTCTTCATCGGCGCCCCAGTCGTCGGTGTAGATGGGTATCGAGTGTTGCTCGATGACTTGGAAGGTGTGTGTCGCTGGCTGGTGGTCGCGCGAGCATTTGCCATCGGAGAAGCATGGCACGCATAGATCGTATTCGTGGCAGACGTGCTCAGCGCAGCGTATGCGGACCTACACTCAACGTCAACCGTGCTCAGGGTGGCGGAGCCTGGGTGGAGCCTACCGTTGAAGTGATATCGGACGAGCACACGTCGCAAACATACTTGATGCCGCCCTCGGTGCCCCGCGTCCCGGTTTTCTTCTTGATCACGCCCATGCTGCCCCGCTAGCGCATGCAGCGGTGAAGGAGGATCGCCACGCTATGCTTGGCGGCGCTGGTGAGAGTGGACCGACGTGTGGCTGTGGCGCGCAGCGCGTTGCCGGAGCCCAACAGGCCGGTGTGATGACTGCGCGGGGGAGACGCAGTATGCTGAGATGCGGGTGGAGGGAGGTGTCGCGTCGATGCCGATGTCGAGGTCGATCTGGGCAGGCAGACGGTGGGAAGGTGCAGCCGGACGGTCAAGGTGTCAGTGCAACGGGCAGGCGCGATCCACGAGCATCGTAAAACGTCATCAAGCGGCAGCGACTCGACTCGACTCGACATACGCGGAGTTGACAAATATGTAATGGCGCATTCACTCTTGCAGCTGGGGAGCTCCGAGCATTGGAAATGAGAAGTGCACTGTCCGCAGTCGAAACACGGATCCCTGACAGGGGTCACTAACCACCCCCCCGCAATGCCTCAAGACGTCCACAGCGGTATTTGAACAAGTCCATACAACACCGAGGGCCTGAACTGTCACGCCGCCGAACATTGCCACCATCCACCGCCTCCCTCCTTCGTGCCCCCCGCTCTTGCCTCTGCTCTGTCGCTGGCCCCCCGCTTCGGCCGCGCCTCCATCCGCTTCTGCGCGTCTCCACTGCGAGCGTTTGGCTTGTCTTGCTGCCAGTCCCCTTCTCGCTCCTGTTCCGGGTGTTTGGCCATGTCTTGGAAACTTACCAAGAGTGCGTACGTCTTTGGCCGACTCTGACTCTCATCTGACGCAAGTGCAGAGCTCAAGGAGACACATCTTGCTCCTCTCGCGAACACATTCAGTCGCTCGTCGTCGACCTCTACGATTACGAATCCGACAAGCTCGGCCAGCAGCGCAACCACCCTTGTAGACGCGAAAGATGGGAACGGCATCGGTATGCTTACCAAGCCACACTCTGTAACATTGTCCCTGACCCCTCCCAGCTGCCTCAGAAGCCAGCGCAGCGCCGCCGCCGCCGCCTCTCCGCCCCGGTATCCTCATAGTCACCCTTCACGAAGGCAAGGGCTTCTCGTTACCGCTTGGCGCTGAGCAAGCCTTCAGCGGCGGACACCACCAAGGATCGCTGTCGCAAGGCGGCGGCTTCTCCGTGGCTGGATCAGTGCGGCCAGGCTCCTCGTCGAGAAATCCAGGCGTGGGCTCGTATGCCAACCGTCCACAATCTGCTGCGGGGAGCATCAATGCTGCGCCCACCATCCACGGTCGCTACTCATCCAAGCACCTGCCCTATGCTCTCGTCGACTTTGACAAGCAGCAGGTCTTCATCAATGCAGTGTCAGGCACCCCGGAAAACCCGCTCTGGGCGGGTGGTAACACACAGTACAAGTTCGATGTCTCTCGAGTCACGGATCTGAGCGTATCGCTGTACATTCGCAATCCCTCGGCGCCGATGAATGCCGGCCGTAGTGAGGACATCTTCATCGGCACACTCAAGATCAATCCTCGATTCGAGGAGGCTCGAACAGATGCAAAGTCAAGCAAAGCGGAGCAATCAGCTGGCCAAGCGGGAGCCGAGTGGATCAAGGTCACCTTCGGCACTGGCGAGATGAGGGTTGGCGTGAACTTTGTCGAGAACCGCCACGATCGACTTTCGATTGACGACTTCGAGCTTTTGAAAGTTGTCGGTAAAGGCAGTTTTGGCAAGGTCATGCAGGTGCAGTCAGTTTTTTGCGGCCCCCCCCCCCAGACGCTTCCTCAACACTGACACTCTGCAGGAAGAAAGATACCCATCGAATCTACGCACTCAAGACGATCCGCAAAGCTCACATCATTTCTCGGTCCGAGGTCGCACATACCCTCGCCGAGCGTTCGGTACTCGCCCAAATCAACAACCCCTTCATCGTCCCTCTCAAATTTTCTTTCCAGTCACCAGAAAAGCTGTACTTCGTGCTAGCTTTTGTCAACGGGGGCGAACTTTTCCATCATCTGCAGAAAGAGCAGCGATTCGACATTAATCGTGCACGTTTCTATGCTGCCGAGCTGCTGTGTGCGCTGGAATGCTTGCATGGTTTCAACGTTATCTACCGCGATCTAAAGCCCGAGAACATCTTGCTTGACTACACTGGGCACATTGCGCTGTGCGACTTCGGCCTCTGCAAGTTAGATATGAAGGACGAAGATCGAACGAACAGTAAGCAAGACTTGATCTGATTCCCTGACAAACAGCTAACACAACCAGCCTTCTGTGGAACGCCAGAGTACCTTGCTCCTGAGCTGCTCACAGGCGCCGGATACACCAAGGCGGTCGATTGGTGGACGCTTGGTGTCCTTCTCTACGAGATGTTGACTGGCCTCCCACCCTTCTACGATGAGAACACCAACGACATGTATCGCAAGATTCTCACCGAACCACTGCACTTTCCAGGCCCGGAAATCGTGCCACCAGCTGCACGAGACTTGCTCACTCGGCTCCTCGACCGAAACGCGGAGAAGCGGTTAGGAGCCAAGGGCGCCGCGGAGATCAAGGCGCACTACTTCTTCCACAGCATCGACTGGCGCAAGCTGCTTGAGCGAAAGTACGAGCCCAGCTTCAAGCCCAACGTCGTACGTATAATGGATGAAGCATTATATATATCAGTCACTAACTCTTATTTTTAGGTCGACGCGAAAGACACTGCCAATTTCGACCGCGAATTTACATCAGAAGCCCCAACAGATTCGTACGTCGATGGGCCAATGCTGTCTCAAACGATGCAGGACCAGTTTGCAGGATGGTCCTACAATCGTCCAGTCGCTGGGCTCGGCGATGCTGGAGGTTCAGTGAAGGATCCATCATTCGAAGGTGTGACAGAAAGATAGCGAGGCTTGGAGCTCAGCTTCCGGCCTCGGAGAACGGCTATTGAGTTAGCGCTTGGCTACACCCCCGGCGATTGAAGCGACCCAGACTCAACACCCGGTGGCTCTGGCTTCGGAGATAGATAGTCTGCCATTGGTGGAATCTCTCAGCGTTTCTCATGATTTTGTACCCGGGGGGTTTCTGGAACATGGGCATCGGCGCTTGAGGCAGCATTTATGTGAAACCCCAATTAGGCAATGCAAGACGATATCCCACTCGAGAAAGAGCCTCACCGTGCATTAACCCGAAAATAGCATACTGGGGATGACGCGATATTCCGCGGTGCATGCAATGCCTGCCCGATTTTATGATTCAGCTTTACAAATTGAGGTCTATCCAGGAGACGCCAATGGTAAGCTCGGTTCGCGACAGCTGTTTGCTGCCCCTCCCACGTGCCGCCTTCCTCAACGAGCTCTGACGCAACGCGGGGCCGCGTTTTCCTAACTCCACGGGACTGCTCCAGGGACTTTATCATCCGTCCCACGCCTTTCCTAAGCTTTTCTTCTGATCAACACCTCCAATTGCATCTAGAGCCTCCACCTCCCCAAGCTTTTACTGTAGGTGTCATCGTTGGTCGCCCCATCCACCCTAGACTTACTCGGCCAGCTCTGTAGCACAACATGCCCGGCTTCGCGCAGGCTTCCGATCTTTCCGCTTGGTCGGCTCTTCAAGACCACCACCAGAAGCTCGGAAAGGACATTGTCCTAAAGGAGTATTTCAAGAAGGACCCCCAGGTAGGCTCGACCCGAGCAATCTCGAGACAGCGCTAAGCCATTGTAGCGATTTGAGAAGTTCAGCCACACCTTCAAGAATGAGGCCGACGGCTCAGAGACCTTGTTCGACTTCTCCAAGAACTTCGTCACCGAAGAGACACTGAAGCTGCTGGTAGAGCTTGCGAAAGAGGCTGGCCTCGAGAAGCTTCGCGATGACATGTTCGCTGGTGAGAAGATTAACTTCACCGAGAAGCGCGCAGTTTACCATGTCGCTCTCCGCAACACGTCAAACCAGCCCATGAAGGTCGATGGCGAGAGCGTCGTTGAGGGTGTCAATGAGGTTCTGGACCATATGAAGGAGTTCAGCGAGCAGGTTCGCAGCGGCGAGTGGAAGGGCTACACTGGCAAGAAGATTGATACTATCGTCAACATTGGCATTGGCGGCTCAGATCTGTATGCGTCGATTGGAATCGAAGGATGCGATCCAGTAGGCTAACATGGTTGCAGCGGCCCTGTCATGGTTTCCGAAGCCCTCAAAGCCTACGCCGACCGCTCTCTGAAGATCCACTTCGTCTCCAACATCGACGGGACACATATCGCAGAGGCTCTGAAGGACTCCAACCCGGAGACCACATTGTTCCTCATCGCTTCCAAGACCTTCACAACCGCCGAGACCGTCACCAACGCCAACACCGCGAAAGGATGGTTCTTGAAGAGTGCCAAGCAAGAGGACATTGCGAAGCACTTCGTCGCTCTCTCTACCAACGAGGAGGAGGTCACCAAGTTTGGCATTGACAAGAAGAACATGTTCGGCTTCTCCGACTGGGTCGGTGGACGCTACAGTGTGTGGAGCGCCATTGGGTTGAGCGTTGCTCTTTACATTGGCTTCGACAACTTCCACCAGCTCCTCGCCGGTGCGCACGCTATGGACAAGCACTTCAAGGAAACTCCTCTGGAGAAGAATATCCCGGTCATTGGCGGTCTGCTCAGCGTCTGGTACTCCGACTTCTTTGGCGCTCAGACCCATCTCGTTTCTCCGTAAGCCAGGGATATACACTGATGTTGCTCAGCTAACAGGCGCTAGTTTCGACCAATATCTCCATAGATTCCCCGCTTACCTGCAGCAACTGTCCATGGAGTCGAACGGAAAGGCCATTACCCGAAGCGGCGACTATGTCAAGTACACAACCGGCCCTATTCTCTTCGGCGAGCCTGCCACCAACGCCCAGCACTCGTTCTACCAGTTGCTCCACCAAGGCACAAAGCTCATCCCCACCGACTTCATCTTGGCTGCCCAGAGCCACAACCCTGTCGAGAACAACAAGCACCAGAAGTAGGTATCATATCCAGAATTTGAAAGGTGCATGACTGACCAGCATAGGATGCTTGCTTCCAACTTCTTTGCCCAGGCTGAAGCTCTGATGGTCGGCAAGACCCCAGATGAGGTCAAGGCTGAGGGTGCTCCCGATGAGCTCGTCTCCCACAAGACTTTCCTCGGCAACAGACCCACTACTTCCATTCTGGCTGACAAGATCACACCTGCCACGCTCGGCGCTCTGATCGTCTACTACGAGCACCTCACCTTCACCGAGGGCGCGATCTGGAACATCAACAGCTTCGACCAGTGGGGTGTCGAGCTCGGAAAGTCGCTGGCGAAGAAGATCTTGAGCGAGCTCGACCAGGATGGCGAGTCCAATTCCCACGATGCCAGCACAAGCGGCCTAATCAACGCCTTCAAGAAGAAGTCGTCATTGTAAGGAGTTGCTAAGGTCCAGAAGCGAACTTGCAGTAATGGCGGAATGACTTTGCGATCGGCGTAACGTGATCTGGCAAAGCGCCTGTGAATCTGTCAATGAACACGTCAATCTGAACCTTTGACACAGTGCTTACTGAGACGCTACCAAGTTTTAAGGCGTCTGATCGTTATGCAAGTGGTCGCTATGCTTGTGTACACAATCGTTCGTCCCGCTCGTTCTTCTGTTTCAGTCCCTCTTCCCCGTTCCACCACCATATCCATACCCTCCCAACCCATACGAACTCCCAGCGGGACTCCTTCCATTGGCAACTGGCAGTCCGTACCCTCCACCTCCTCCTCCAAATCTCCCTCCTCCATTCATCCGCTCTGTCGTGTACCGCTTCAGCCGTCTGGGCAAATCTACGCCCCTGAAATACGCAATGCATATCGCGGCGCTCGCGCCTGCGCTCAGTATGCAGTACAGAAACGTGCTCGTGTAAATGTGGCCGCCATACCCACTCCAACCTGGCGGCAAGGTAGTAGACGGATACCAGCGCACACTAAACGATAGCGGGAGCGGATCGCCAATGGTGATTTTGGTGTTGCGGGTGTGCGAGGCGATGCTGTATGCGGTTGCTGCGTCGACGGTGCCTGGGGAGGTGGACTTGGGGCCTGCATGGACTAGTAGATTCAAGTAGTTTCCCACGTGAAGATGTGAGAGCTGGAGTGTTCCGCTCAGGGCAACAATGAGTGGCGTGTATAGCGTGGACTGGGTTCCCAGCGCGCCTTCTTGTGTCGACTCATCGCTGACGCGGTATTCGCGCTCGAGAACGCTGGGCGGTAGAGGCCTGGAGGGAATGCGGCAAGAGAGAGGCGCGTCGTTGTGGATGTAGAATTCTAGCAAGTGGAAGAACTCGTCGGTTACGAAGTCAATGGTGCAGTTCACATCTTTCTCGATGCCAAAGTGGAGTTCGAGAGGCCGACCGGTCTCGTTGCACGTCGGGAATGCAATGTACTGCAACTGGCCGCTCGCATCGGTGATATGCTCGCCTGTTTCTCTGGACTTGGGATTAGCTTTGGGCTATCGGTGGAACAGGCGAAAGGGGTTGTACATTGTACGGTTTAGACAGCTCACGGGTATTGGCTCGCCGGGGTTGTAGCCTCGTGAGTCTTCGACGCTCTGCAGTGGCTTCTGGTCGCTAAGTGCGCTTGTGAGGGCTATGCAAAATGAGAAGAGCGCGAGAAGGGGAAGGCGCAGGGGAGGCGCCATGATGCTACGACGCGTGATGGGGAAGGGAAGTGGTCCGGCAAGTATTGCTGTTATGATATGTACATTTTGGGTGCGGTGGTGAACAAGGTTCTAACTTCTGATGTATCTGGTCACTTGGGTTCGTGCGTGTGTTGGTCTGTGCACCTCCGCATTGTACGAACTTACGAAGTAGACGCCTGGTAATCCGGGAGAGCAAAAGTGCAGGATGGTGGGGAAATGCGGGTATGGAATGTCTGAATTTACACACGGCACCAAGAGACGTGATTATAATCTCAAATGCAGAAGCAAGTCGCCGCGGCCGGTCATGCTACACATAGGCCGGTGACTGGTACACAAGTAACCATTCAGCACCGCATTACCATCCCTTCCTCGTCAGCTCACTGACCCTGGCTGTGACGTCTGTGAATCCCTTCTTGAATCTTGCTCGCCATCGCTCGCTGTTCAAGCGCTTCCGCTTCAGCCCTCCTCGCTCGTGGAACCTTTGCTTCATCATGTCATGCCTGACCCTGTTCCTCGCCATCAAACTACCCAGCATGCCAATCCCGCGAACCAGGTCCCTGCCTCTGCTCGCATCCAACTCGACCGCACGCCCGTAGGTCGGATTCAAGCGCGGGTAATTGGCAAAGGCTTCCTCCTGTTGCGTGGCGAGGCTTGCGGCCTCGGAGGGCTTGTTGGCCAGATTAGGGTCGAGTAGGTCGGTAGGAAGAGACATGTCGTCGAAGTTCAGTCTTGGGGGAGCATGGGAGCCCCGGCGTGTGGAGAGGTCGCTGAACATGGAGCCGAAGACGTGGTTGGAGCGGGCGGCGCGCATCTCGTCGCTCGACGTCGGTTGTGTTCGGGTTGCCGGCGGCGGCGGCGGCGGACGGCGTTGCGAGGGCACGCCCGAGAAGAGGGCGTCGATGGCGTGCGACGTGTCGGCCTGGGATGCTCGTCGCGGCGGCGCGGACCGAGAGGGCGGCTGCGACGGCGCTGGTGGTGGTGAGCCGGATGCTGGCTGTCGCATCCCGCCGCGCTGTCTTGGCTCGAAGTCATGGTCGTCTTCACTGCGCTGTGGCGGGGCTGCCGGCCGGGCGGGTGTGCTCGATGTACATCGCTGCGTGGTCCATGTGGGAGCCGTGCGTCTGATGCTGCATGTCTGGCAGCGCGGCGGCCGCGAGAAGGCCGAGGGGCGGAGAAGAAGCTCGCCAAACGCGCGAGAGCCCATATCTGCGGTCGGGTGGGAGGACGGCACGCTGCAATGGCTGCTGGATGTCGGTCGCATGCACGTCGTCGCGCGCCCAAATTTGTCGGCCGTCACAGCCCAGCCGGGTCCGCGCGGTGGTCTGAGCTTGCGGCCTTGCCTGCGAACTTCTGCCTCGCGGTGCGACACGCGCCTTTGCACCGCGTCCACTCCTTCACACACCCGCCGCACTGTCGTCGCAAGCCCGCCAGCATGTACAACTACCCTGGTAAGCCCCCCGCTGCGTGCAACCGGCACCCTTCTCCTTCTTACCCCCACAGGTGCTCCGGGCTACAATCGCCCTCCCGGCTATGGAGGCCCGCCGCCTGGCATGGCAGGGCCTGGAATCGGTGAGTACCATGTCTTCTGTGATGTCTACAACCCGCGCGCTGGCCATCCCGGTTGCGACTACTGCGTGCGGAGCTTACAGCCTCTAGGCCCCCCAGGCGCCGCCGCCGCACCTCCCGGTGTAGCTCCCCCGGGCGTTGCACTCGGTCCAGGACCACCAGCACTCGGCGGACCGCGTCCACTGCCTCCCAACTGGCAGCCGCCTGCGAACATGCCCAACTTCAACTTCAACGCACCCGTCATTCGCTTAGGAACCCAGGGTGCAAAGGGTGGGCCGTCGGATAGCCCTGCAGGCGGCCGGAGAGACAATGCAGCAATGCCCGGTGCTCGCCGTGGCCTTGGTATGGACAGAGACGGCGATCGCAGGGACGGTCCCCAGCAAGTCTTCCCTCCCACCCGCGAAGAGATCGCCCGGACCATCTTCGTTGGTAACATCCCCGATGGCGTCGGCGGCGACGAGGGCATGGAGCGCATACTCGAGACGGCAGGCAAGCTGGTGCGCTGGACGAGGGTCTCGGACGCCAACAACAAGCCGCAGACGTTCGGTTTCGCAGAGTTCGCCGACGCACAGAGCCTGGAGACGGCGGCCGACATCTTCAAGGATATCCAGGTCCCTACAAAACGACAGAAACCGGGTGAAGTCAAGCAAGAAGACGCTGAAGAGGTGGAAACCACCCAGCTGCTAGTCAAGGTCGATCAAGCGTCCATCGAATATGCCGAAGAGTGGAGCAGAGCTCGAAAGGAAGACGAGATCACAGTACAGTTCAGACTCGACAGCGCAAAAGAAGCTCTGTCCCAGGTTATTGCAAGCCTCTTCAATCCACCGAACGCGCCTCAGATGGACTACGGAGGTGACACTACGATGCAGGATGCGCCAGCGCAGGATGGCGAAGGTGTGGAAGTTGCATTCGTCAACTTGACTACTGGCGAAGACGAGCTTGCGGATATTCCTGCTGAAATGCGCGAGATTGTCGCCGCAGAGATCGCCGCCTTCCGCGACCGTTCCAACCAACGCGATCGCGAACGATTGAGGAGAGAAGAAGAGATCGAGGCAGAAGAACGTCGCCGCAGCGGAAGACGCACCTCCCCACCAGTCTCGGCACCTACCGGCCCTGGTGGCGCGAATGGCATCCCACTTGGTCCCCGAGCTGAACGCGGCGTCCAAGGAGCTCCCAGCGGACCCAAAGGCTCTCAGTTTCCACGCGACTATCAAGGTGGCGTCAACTTCGTCAATGGGGGTGCTATCAATGGAGGAGTGTACATCAACCGTGAGGACGACGACGATTCAGCTAGCGATTCAGAAATCGAACGTCGCCGCAAGAAGAAGCGAGATGACGAGCTAGAGGATGCGTATCAGAAGCAGCTAGCTCGTTGGCTCAAGCTTGAGAGCAGAACAGTCTCCTCTCTCGGTCGAACCAGTGACCGCGTGAAGAATCAAGAGGCCGAGCAGCAGGCCGCTCGTGATACGCAGGCGAAGCAGCTTGCCGAGTTCGATGACGATCATGAAGCTTCCACCAAGCGGCATCTCTACTACCGCGACCACGGCGAGTACATGCGTGAGCGCGAGAAGGTCCGTGACAGGGAGGCCAAGGAAGATGCCGTCGACCGGAGGCAGGAGCAGCAGGAGCTGGCAGCCCAGACAAGGCAGAGAGAGCGTGCTCGCGGTCAAGCCGATGCGTTCTTGGACCAACAAGCGGAGGAGCTTTTGCGTAACCAAGAGCAACGCGAACCGGCGGCCTCATTCAAAATCTCTCTGGGCGCTGCCGCTAAGAAGCTCGAACAGACGGCAGCCCCTCGTCGTACAGCCGCCGACGTCGAAAACCTTCTCGAGGACGAAGAACCTGTCGACAACGCCAACTCCAAGAAGCGCACTCTCATTCCCATCAACTTCGACGCTGCCGTGCGCGCCAACCTCACGCAAGAAGAGATTGTCGAGGCTCAACGCCAGCTTGCTCGCGACATTCCCAGCACCAAAGAAGGCTTATGGAAGTGGCCCATTTCATGGGAGCATCTGTCCGAGAAGCACATTGACAAGGATATCAGGGACTGGGCTGCGAACAAGGTGCTCGAGCTTACCGGCTTGGAGGAAGAAATGCTGGTCGAGGCCATCGTCAATCACTTGCGACATAAGGGCAGCGCCCAGGCTTTGTTGGACAACCTCGAAGAGGTAAGCACAAGTCCATTTCTTTACATGAAGATCATTCATGCTAACAACCCATGCAGGCTTTGGATGAGGATGCCGAGTCCCTTGTCAAGAAGCTTTGGCGCATGGTCATTTACTACAGCGAGACAGAGAAGCGAGGTATCAAGTAAGGCCACTTGAAAGCAGAGTATTAGGAAAGCTAGATGAGTTTGCGGAGGACAGCATCGTGCTGTTTGAAGAAGGAGCGGGATACATCCACTGGCAATATCTTGTGTATCTTTCCACCGATGGCGAGTGAGTATCTTGGTAGATATCTCTGGGCTCTTCATTGACGTGTAGTAGGGTCCTCGGGATCTTGCTCACAATTGGACCGGACCGGAATGTACCATAGGAGGTTGACATGGAAAGACAATGCACGAGGTCTGTACAATCGTCGTTATGGTAACAACTGACATCTCAAGATCTCGTGACCAACTTCAACCCGAACTCTCAAAACCGGCAGGTATTGGACGCACACGTCGCCGAGACCAAGCTTCTCGCGTAGCAACGAAGCTTTAGGAGCCTCATCTGATCATTTCCCCGTATAGTAATTTGCAAGGGTGCATACCTAGCAACACCCTCACGTGGTAAGTGTTCTGCGTGAACCGCACACCGCGGCCGTCTATACCCCGACCTTCAGCCGCAAGAGGTGGCGCGTGGACTGCGGAGACGATTTCTCCACGAATGGAAATAGTCAATGTGGGGTTAGTCATGGATTTTGCGTCCCAATGCGTCTAGTTGGGACCGCTGTAAATGGTCCCACGAATGTGAGGCCTCGATATATAAGCCTAGATGCGCTGAATGATCGTAAAGACTAAACCGCTCATCACTGCCTCCCTCTTTTTCATTCTATCCTCTTGAGAGACTGACCTTGCTTTTTTCACCTTAAACAATCTGCGGGGCATCAAAGCATTCGGAATTTTCGGAACTGGAGCCTCCCCTCGTCGACTACAAACAACATCACAATGGTCACAATCACGGGCTCTGAGACGAGGGATGTTCGGTTCCCGGTATGTCCTGATGGTTGCAAGGAAGCAGCATGGTCGAGAGTCTTGCCAGTTGACAATCGACCTAGACATCGCTAGACAAGACGGGTTCCGATGCCATGAATGCTGCAGGTGACTACTCGTCCGCCTACTGCATCCTTCACACGGACTCTGAGTTCAAGGGTCATGGTATGGTAAGTTCAATCTTGGCTCCAGCATCTCCTTCTCCAAGAGCTTAAATGCAGGGCTGGCGACAAGCGGTGCCATAATGTCACACTCGCGTTTCGTGCGCATTTGCATTTTCTTCAGCCATGCCTCGGCCCAACATGCTGAACCCTCAAACGCACCAAGCACGGGCACTCTATGCATCAGCTTGATCGTAATTGCTCGCAAGCAAAACAGTGTTTAACTGCGTCACTAGACCTTCACAATCGGCCGCGGCAATGAGATCGTGTGCACAGCCATCGCCCACCTCGCAGAGCGTATCAAAGGCCGCACTCTCGAATCCCTCGTCGAGAACTGGGGCAAGACATGGCGCCATCTCGTCAACGACTCGCAACTCCGCTGGATCGGGCCTGAGAAGGGCGTCATTCATCTCGCTCTTGGCGCCGTAGTGAACGCCATCTGGGATCTCTGGGCCAAGACGCTCGGAAAGCCCGTTTGGCGCATTGTCGCAGACATGACACCCCAGCAGATTGTCGACTTGATCGACTTCCGATATATCACTGATGCTTTAACACCCGAAGAGGCGTTGGAGATTCTGACGAAGAGTGAACAGGGGAAGAAAGAGAGGCTGCAAGAAGCTCTGGACTCGCGCGCTGTACCAGCGTATACGACATCAGCTGGTTGGCTTGGTTATGGTGAAGACAAGATGCGTGGGCTTTTGCAAGAAACGCTTTCAAAAGGGTACAGGCATTTCAAGCTCAAGGTTGGCAGCGATGTAGCGCAAGACAAGCAGCGTCTCAGCATCGCGCGTGAGATCATCGGGTTCGATAAGGGTAATGTGCTCATGGTGGATGCGAATCAGGTCTGGAGCGTACCAGAGGCGATTGAGTACATGAAGCAGCTGAAGGAGTTCAAGCCGTGGTTTATTGAGGAACCTACGAGTCCTGATGATGGTAGGTTGTGACCTTTCCGCACTCATTTAGTCGGCTGTCAGGACCAAAACGCTGACACTATATAGTCCTTGGCCACAAAGCCATTCGCGAGGCCCTCAAACCCTACGGAATCGGCGTCGCAACTGGCGAAATGTGCCAGAATCGTGTCATGTTCAAGCAATTCCTGGCCTCGGGAGCCATCGACATTTGTCAAATAGACGCCTGCCGTCTTGGCGGCGTTAACGAAGTCATCGCCGTCTTACTCATGGCTGCCAAGTTCAACGTGCCCATCGTACCCCATTCTGGCGGTGTTGGATTACCAGAGTACACACAGCATCTGTCGACTATTGATTATGTGGTTGTCAGTGGAAAGAAGAGTGTTCTAGAATATGTGGACCATTTACATGAGCACTTTCACCACCCCAGTGTCATCAAGGATGGGTATTATGTTACGCCTACGGACCCGGGATACAGTGTGGAGATGAAGGCTGAGAGCATGGACAAATTCAGCTTTCCTGGCGCTGTGGGCGGATGGTGGAAGAGCGCGGAAGCGAAATCGATTTTGGAGGGTGAGAAGATTTGAGCGAAGAGCATTCGAGAAAATTATAGATTTTGGGAATGGTATATTTTTGATCAAGCAGCAGTCTTATTCGGCAATGTGAGATTGTAACTTGAAGCATAAGGAATGCTCGGGCGCAGGTGGAGATATGGGAGGCCATGACGGCTGATATCGGCTTTATCTGGTACTCTTGACGGAATGTAGTCAATGTGTAGGCGAGCTTTTAGTATTCCAGAGGCAAATCAAGATAGCCAGCGTGATACAACAACCCTTCTATCCACCTGTTCTCGCAGCGGTCCGGCTCAATTCACTTGTCGCAGAACACGTCACATCGGCTCCTGCAGCCTCGGAGGAGAGATGCCTCGAAGGGGTGGTGAATTCGTGATTTCATAAAGCATTAAGGTGTGAATATCATGCACACTGATCTCACCATCCACACAAACCATTCGGTGTATTGATAGTGACGGTTCCTCTGCCTTCCAACGAACGGTCAATGGAAGCAGTACATAAACCGAGACACCAGCTCTGTTTAACCCTT
>TARA_R110002003_G_scaffold54_16_pt1 | contig 17141 bp, 12 predicted proteins | sample TARA_R110002003 | Tara Oceans TARA_R110002003 (sample SAMEA4396441) | marine metagenome | biome: Westerlies Biome; feature: [SRF] surface water layer (ENVO:00010504); material: water (ENVO:00002006), including particulate matter (ENVO:01000060) such as... | depth 5 m
CACCCCCACCTCTCCACATCCCATGACCCAGCCAGACTGGTACACCGCTGAGGAGTGTCTGCGCGTGCTGAAGTCTTTCCAGGCGACTTTCGTGGTGTCAGAAGACCGTCAGCGGGACGCAACGCGACTTGACGTCCTGCTAGATGCAACCAAAACCGAAGACTGGCAGTACCTCATCATGCATCAGTTCTACTGTCTGCTAGATTACAATCCGAGCTCATTGCCGGCAGAGCTCCTCAACAATCCAGAGCTGAATCAAGCGCTCCGCGTCATGCAGAACGTGCTCGACTCAAACAAGCATCTGTCGCCTGTTGTGCTCCACTTTTTCTCCAGCTACCCATACCCATTGGAAAAGCTATTTGCAAGATGGCGATCAACATTAGAGCGCCAGACGCGCATCTTCCTCTCCTTCATTGCGCACTCACCCAATTACGATAAGCTCAGCATTAACTGCTTGACACGACGCTTTCCCCCAGTGGCGTGGGAGCTCGCACACTATCTGTCGCTCAGCTCCATGACATTTCAGCGCTTGCTCTTCATTTCGCTGCTGCGTCGCATATGGAATGTGCCACGTAATCCCTTGCAACTGCAATACGAAGCTCAAGCAGTAAGGCTATTTAAACAGGACCAGGCCGGCTATTATACGAGGATTACTCGAACTACTGACGGGCGATTTCCCACGGTGCAGCAGCTACAGCAAGACAACGAAGTGGATTTGCGCCATTGGGGTTACCTGCTGAAACAGCTAGTCGAGAAGTTTGAGGCGACTCTATGCCAGCAAGGCTATGCCGTCTCTACACCTTACGATGCAGTCTCGCCTCACGTGCAGCAATCTCCCATCCCAATACAACAATATCCTCAGCCAATCTCAGCCGACATGTCCTATCGCGCTTACCCCTCACAGCCCTATTCTGCCCAAGCTGCCATCCAACAGACGAGAGGCCTGGGCCGACCTCGCATACAACCTGTCGCTCCTACCCACATCGTGCCATCAACACCGCAAGCCCAGCAAACACGCGCTCCAATACGCCTACTTCCAGCACCTGGTAATGTCCTGTCGCAGCAGCGCCTGCCCAACCCTGCACGCTTCAGCTTGCATCAGGCCAATCTTCGAAGTCCTCTTCTGTTAGCACGCTCACTCGAGTCGCCCTTGTATTGTTACGTTCAAGGGTACATCAAGTCCCCAGCGCGCATGGCCATTGCGAACCAGGCTGTTGAGCGGTGGTCTTTTACTCTGGACGCGGAAATGGCAACCCATATTGCGGCAGCTATACCAGGCGCGCGGGGCCAAGTCGATCGAAGATTAGTGGACCCGAGAAGCAAAATTGTTCGTCTGCGCTGCATTAGATGGCCTGCTGCTCAGCCTCCAAATGAACATGTTTGGGCAGTCACTGACACGGCGTGGGTACCTTACTCGTACTTCACCTTTAACGGAACATCCTTGCAGCAGCGCAAGAAGATCCATCATGGCAAAGACCTTCCCATTGACATCACTGGCTTGCTTAAGCAGGGAGAAAACGTTCTCGAGATGACAGTCATGACTCACAAGGAAGACACTGCCTACCAAAATTACCTTGTCGCGATTGAGATCCTGGGTTTTATCTCCCGTACTACTGTGATCCAGCGTTGTCTCACAGAATCTCGTATTTCAGCCGCACAAGTTATCGAGAACATTAAACGGAAGCTCGGTGGAGATGCCGAAGATGATGAGGTTGCCATTGTGGGAAGCAACTTAACGATCAATCTCTTTGACCCATTCAGTGCTTCCAAGATGTGCGATATTCCAGTCCGCAGCAGGGCATGTCTTCACAATGACTGCTTCGACCTCGAAACCTTCTTGGATACGCGGCGGCAGAAAGGTGATGTATGCGTGCCTGACGGCTGGCGCTGCCCAATCTGCAACGCGGATGCTCGTCCGAGTCATCTCCTGGTGGATGAGTTCCTTCAAGAGGTCAAGACGCAGCTCGATGGGCGGAACTTGTCCAAGACTCGAGCAATCACTGTCCAGCAAAATGGATCATGGGATCCCAAGCCAGAGGTGCGCGACCCCAATGGCGTGTCAGATCGAGGGCTTTCTAATGAGTCACCGACACCAAGCACTGCACGGGCTTCGCTTCCAGCGCAGGTTGAAGTCATCGATCTAAGCGACTAAAAGCACACTGACGATGTCTGTTCTATTTTCTTTCGGGTACTTAAGCGACTATTAAAAGTTGGGCGTTCAAATGAGGAGCACTGATGGAGTTTGTGGCGGATATACCCCCGGATTTTGGTTACGATGCTCTTCATTCACTTCCTTGGGTACAGTACTCGAGGCGAGAAGGACAGGTATGACCTGTGGCTATGTCATGCCATTTGAGATCTTGTATACCTACGGGAAACGAGAACCTTAATGCATAATAATCACACCTACGAGCTCGCCAATTGTGCAGTTTGCCATAGTAACAAACTCTTCCACCCTGAGCGCTTGTATCTTTGAGGTGACTGTCATGCAGCTCGTCCTACCCTAAATTAACTGTAACGCGCACCCGCTTCGACAGTGATTTTGACCAGGCCCACTGCAAGAGATGGAGATAGAAACGAAGGCGTACATGGCGAAGTGGATGGATCTGAGTTACCGTCATGCGGATTATCCTTGGCATCCGGATCATGACGACTACGTTACCTAGGTAGCATTTGGCTGCAATCTTGGCAGGAGCCGTGGAAGAGACTCTGCTGCCTTCTTTAATCTGCTTATGCTACGTCATTCCACTTTCTTCCTCTCCCTTGAGCCAAGAGTCTACATGGTAGGTTGGCTGAATGTGGTAGCTTGTGTTCGGCAAGCGCCTTGTAGTTGCCCGAATAGGCAAGTTATGTGGTTTGCGTCGATCGCTGCGCGCCGACAGTATGCCAAACGGTTCCTCAGCGCGCCGTCGGCGCCACAAACTGTTATGTGACCACACACTGACAACCTCCACGCATCGGGAGGAAAGTTGCGCAACGCCGCTTGTCGAGAAATGGCATCGTGCTCACTCTGTTACATTACCACTTTTTCATTTCTTGCACCTTGGCTGGTCGTACGGTTCTTTCATCCTGGGTCTGAACATAGTTGCACTGAAATCTTGTCGTCAAGCTTGCAGAAGGCGGACTTCAAGCAAGAATTCCTGCCTACTACGAACATGATTGACAATGAGTAAGTTATGATCCGCTTGAGTTTTGAGACTTCAGGTGAGTTGATGATTCATATTATCGACTGACTATGGCCTCATGCGGCGTTGGTATCTCACTTCCCCTCCTACGACTCCTTTTGCAGGTCCGCGATCTGCAGCACCGCTTTGCCAAAGTTACGCCCCTCCAGCATGCCTAGAAAGCCATCGACGGCGTTGTCGATGCCCTCTGTGACACTCTGTTGTGCCTTGAATGTGCCCTCACTCAACCACTTCTGTAGCTTCTCTTGGTGCTCCTTGGCGTGCTTTGGGCCCATATTCTCGTCGCCCACAATGAAGCCACGGATGGTCAACCGCTTTGCAACAACCTGCATCAGGTTGCGAATGGGATACTGCTCGCCAGGCTTCAAGTTGTATTGCGAAATCATGCCGCAAGCGACAATGCGACCGAAGTTGTTCATGGCATTGATGGCGGCCTCGAGCTGTTCACCGCCAACATTCTCGTAGTAGATATCGATGCCATTTGGTGCGAGGCGTGCGAGCGCGTCGGCAGGCTTCTCGGTCTTGTAATTGAAGCCGCTGTCGAAGTTGAGCTCTTTCGTGATGAAATCGAGCTTCTTGTCGTCGCCCACGCTTCCGATGACCGTCAAGCCCTCATGCTTCGCGAGCTGGCCAACAAGCTGACCAACAGCACCAGATGCTGCGGAGATGAAGATGGTCTCGCCCTTCTTTGGCTGACCAATCTCGTAGAACGAAGACCATGCCGTCAGACCAGGCATGCCGAGTGCGCCAAGGAAGTACTTGGGGTCGAGGTTGTATGGGTTTTCGAGCTTTTGGACTTGTGCAACGGTTCCTTTGTCGAACACAGAGTATTCCTCGATTGGTGTGACACCTCGAGTGATCAAGACATCGCCTTCCTTGTACTGTTCTGTATTGGACTTGACGACCTTGAAGATGGAGCGATTCGTGATGGGCTTTCCGAGCTCGAACGGCGCAGAGTATGACTTGATCTCGGGTGCCCGCATGCGGCCGCGCTGGTAGGGATCAAAGGAAGCATAGAAGTTCTTGACGAGGAGACCGCCATCGGGAAGCTTCTGGTCGAGATCAATGTCGCGAGTTTCGACCGCTAGATCCTGGCCTGGCTTGGGCCAGCCCTCGGGTACCTTCTTGAAGATAAGACCTTTGTTTTGAACCATTGTGTGTTGGCGTTTGAGTTTGTAAGAGAGCTGCTGGATGGTCTTGAGGGAACGGCGTGAAGCGGATGGCGTGGTGTAATTGAGGTTACTGCGTGGAGAAAGGCAACTGTGCGCAAACGGAGCGAATCCCCATATATACCCATAACACCACCTGGCTTAGAAATTCGATTTCGTCCGCCGAAACATGCGCTCATTGCATCATTGTCAAGGCCGACACGTCCCACCGACCAGGCACGGTAGGCGCCGGCAGAAAGCGGCGAACCAGTCACCCTGGGCTTCGAAGGCATACCTCGGACAATGACCCACACCGTACCTTCTAGCAGCTCAATGTGGAACTTGTATCTACACAATTCGCAGAAATAGCCGTCGGGATGATGATGGCAGCGCCGGAAGAGAGACGCTTTTGGTAAGCGGCCGCAAATATGCTACCTGGGTACTTGAGCCGAGGCAAGTGGGGTGGAGATTAGTCATGAGAGGGGTACAGTCCAGCAAATTAGATTCCACCTGCCGAAGGTTGATATAGGGTTCTGACAAGTTCTGACGCTCCAAAGGCTTGTGCTCCTAGGTCAGAACGTACGGTCTGTAACCTGTCACTTCACTAAGCTGCTGTGCAAAACTTTGGTAAGCCTCACGGAGATTACGGGCGTAATGGGTCTTGTATATGTTGTGGTGAGCTTGATTGAGCATGCGTTAGAGGCCAAGTATCGCCGATGATTACCCACGCCTACAAGATGCTAACCACAACGGCCAGCATGGTTGTGCGGCGAGCCAGAGGTTTTGTCAGTCTCACGCCGTCTTGGACGTGGTCGGCGTCCTATTCCTCGTCCTCGCTCTCGACAAAAAGGCCGCCGTCGACATTCTCCTCGGGCTCCATGACCTTCTCGATCAGTCTGAGAGTAGAGCGTAATGGCAGGCCGACGACATTGTCGTACGAGCCTTCGATGCGCTCGATGAGGATGGAGCCAGCCGTCTGAATGCCATAGCCGCCCGCTTTGTCGTTGCCGTCGCGTGTGCGCACGTATGCGAGTATGAGGTCGTCGGTGACTGCGCTGTGTGTTAGCACCCCGTGCTCGCGCAGGTGACGGTGAGTAGCCCATACCAGCGGCATCAAACTTGACCGTAGTCTCCTCGACATGTGTCTCCATGCGGTAGCCGGGGTCGACTGCACTCTCCAGCGGCCGCATCACCGCAATGGCCGTCATGACCTTGTGCTCCTTCTGGTCCCTCAGCATCTTGAGCATGCTGATGTGGTCGACCTCGCCCTTGGGCTTCTCGAGTATGCGGCCATTGTGGCTGACGATGATTGTGTCTGCTGCGATGATGATGGCTGGCTCGCCGCGCTCCGTGTTGTCGATCTCGCGGCGGTACACATCCTGCGCCTTCGCCGAGGCGGTCTCGAGGACGTAGTTGAGGGCGCCCAGTTCGTGGGGCAGATCTTCGGCAAACTTGGAGGGGCAGACGTCGATGTTGGTCAGGCCAAGCTGTGCGCAGTCAGCGACCAAAGTGGCGCGAAAAGCCCGCGAGGCTCGAGGCTGACCTGGGCGAGGAGCTGTCGCCGCCGCGGGGAAGCCGACGCAAGCACTACGCGCTGCCGCCTCAGTGTATTCAACGACAGCAAATTCAATGGCGGCGGCGGGCCCGGCGGTGGTCGTCGCGCGCCTGGTGTCCCCGAAGCACTTCGGTTGTGCGCAGCCGCTGCCGTCGGCGTGTCCTCGTATGGCGGTGGAGGCTCCGAGGGCAGGAGGCTCGCTTTGGACATGGCGGCGCTCTGTCGCGAGTGGAAGCACGGCAACGGTAAGAATGACACAACGACGCAGCAAGACGCGCAATTGGAGCGTCGGAAGTGTCAATGGCACTCTTAGCCTTGTGTGTGCGACGGCGAGGTTTATGCGAGTTCAGCTGGTTGCAGATGCTCAAATCTATCCAAGCTCCGACGCCACTGACTTCAGTCGCCTAACATCCCGGTCGATCCGTCGGCGCACGTTGTGGTCCCTTAGTCTCCCCATGCTATTATTAGGACCTCGTCCTGTCGTCTCTAGCCTCATGCAGCAGTACACGAGGCGCACATCCTGTCGATCGCCTCAAGATAGAATCATCGATACTGGCCATGTTACATTTAGGTCAGCTGTCTACATTAAATGGTCGCAGACTTTCCCTCCCCGTCGTTGATACACATCATCAATGCTCCCGCGGTCTGAGACGGACCATGTACAAATCTGAAATATATGCCCGCTGCTGAATTATTATTTTTTGCAGTCCTCCCGTGAGCCCAAGTATGCAACCCAGAGTGCGGACTCATAACAACGAGACTCGCCTTGAAGGCCGCTGGAAATGCCGACCAAAAACGCCGCTTGATGCAAGGTAACGGAAACACTGTAACAAAAGAACTTGATGAAGATTCGGGTAGGTGAGAATCATATCAGTGGGTCGGCCGATAGGTAGACTGTGCCAGCTCGTGGATGAATGTACAAGGTCGAATGCAGGAATCCTCGGCTGTGAACATGTGCTGGTCAGTATAAGTACGTTGCCTGGAAACACTCAACTTGGTTGTGAGCGAAGACCAATATACTCACATTGGATATGACCCCGCCTTTCACGCCGCCCCCAGAGCATGTGCTATCACGATGGGCACGACAATCGCCGTTGCAATACCAATATTAACAGTGATACCGGCAATCAGTGCTACCTTCTTCGACTTGGTCGTGCAATGACCCAAACGACCCTCTGTGAGTGAAATAATGATTGTATCGCCCCAGATGCGGAAGAGGATAATGCAGGGTGGCAGTAGGCAGAAAGCCGCTAGAATTGCCCATGATAGCTTGCGTCGACGTTCTTCGTCTTCAGGATTGGCTGCGCGCTCGGGACATAGGAGATGGGGTGAGTTCTGATGGGCAATGAGCGTCCGAGCTGCGGGAATAGTGTCGACGCTCAAATGCGGGCGTAGCGGCGTGACGGTATCGCTCGTTGATGGACGTTCACTGCCTCCCATGAAGCGCGGGAAGTTGGTATCCGCACTGGAAAGTGTTTTACGGGCGGCTTCAGACGAGAGTATCATCTGTCTGAGTTTTGTTTGCCCGGGGACTGCGGTTCGGCTTACTCGTCGCTGCTGGCGTTGGAAAGTCGTGGAGCAACGCAAAGACGGGCGTTGACTTGCTCCAGCTCCTGGAGACGTTTCTGTCACGGGCTCTGAGTCTAACGTTCGCGGAAAGAGGGTGACTTGTGAAGGTGTCCTGTCATACTCTGGCTCAGCAGGAGGCGAAGACTGTTGAACTCGGGTCACGCTGCTGGTAGCCGGATAAGGAGAGGCGTAGAAGCCCGAATAGTCGTTCGAGCGAAAGCTGCCACGAGCAATGCTTGAGGCCAGCATTACACCGGGGCTGCTAGTATCTGCAACGCTACTTCCTGTTTCATGCATTCCAGTACCCCGAGGAGTGCCTGTAAGGTTGCCTTTTGGACCAACGACACTCAGCTTTTCAAAGGTATTCTCCCTTTCTAGTGTATCAAAACCATCGAAAGCGGGGACGGGAGAAGCGACAGGCATCACGCCATCATCTGGGCGCTGGTATGACGTACCCTTTGGAGGTTCTGAGAGCCCGCGCTTCTCGTCGAACATGATCTTATCATTGGGACCTGAAGCGAGTAGCTCATGCGTTTCCTTGTCGCTGAACGCATACGGATCTGTCCAGGGCGCGAGGGCGTAAGGCTGCTCAATGGCGCCTCGACCCAGTGCACTATCAAGATGATTGTAAAGGCCGAACGCGGGTACAGTTGTTGACTCCCGCGGGGCATGGGCTGAAGGAGGACTTGAGGACACTGGAGCGGTACGAAATCTTGCTGGCGACTGCAGCTGCGGGGGCGTTGAATTAAATGGGTTGTGGTGGGCTCGAGTAGGGCTTGGATGGCTGTACGGGGGAGGGCTTTGAGAGTGGTTGTGCCCAGCCCACGATGGCAACGAGCCAATCGAGTTCAGGCCAAGACTATTTCTAGTACCTTCGCTGCTGCTGTAGTCTGCGACACTGTCGAACGAGTCTCGGACCCCACGACTGTTTAGCGAATCACGCACGCCGTGACTATGACCGGCGACAGACTCCCAGTCGGCCTCATTTCCTCCGCTTATTGCCTCTTGCTCCAGGCCAAGAGTGTCAGGTAAACAAGGATCCGTGCCTGACTGACTCGTCGCCCTGTTGCTAAGAAGCAAACTACCAGAGCTCCGTCTCGCCCATATAGCTGGTATGCCCTTTTTACACTGTCGCCGCTCGTTCGTCGCGCTGTGAAATATCTGCTCGGCTTCATCGAGTGCTTCTTGGGGCGTCTGCGGACTGGGAGAGTCTACTGCTTGAGTGTACGATGAAGAAGCCTCAAGCGGCTCTACTTCTGGTTGTGAATATGATGAAGAGGGTGCCAGGCCTTGTCCAGAAACTGATGGGATTGAGCCGTCCGCTTGTGGGATTTGAAGTAGGTTTCGGGTATCACCATAGGAGGATGATCTGTTAGACAACATTTCGGATGTCTCTGGATGCGGCATTGCGAATGGCCCGTTGTGATGCTGGTACGCTGGCGGCAGAGGCGCTAGTGCACCCGGAGGCAAACCCACGCCTCCAGTCATTTTGGGTCTTGCGGTCTGTATCGATAGGGTAGGGATCAACGCCTTGTCCATTTGTGCTTTGTCCGTATCCTGTTGCAACCCAAACTCAAATTGATTGAGGTCAGAGGTGACCAGAGGATTTAGATGGTACTCGCTTAATGGAGTAGCGTCCTCGTTCCTGACCTGCGATGCCGGCAGAGCATGAGGATCGGCGACATCGCAACTCTGTACAGACATCGTGCTGTTGATGTTTCCGCTAGGGTCGTACTGATCGATGATTTTGCTGATCGTGTCTGTCTTTTCCCGACCGGCTGGGCGTGGGATCGAATCTCCGAACAGCTGTCTGGACTTCCGATGACTACGAGCACTGTACCCATACAGGCTGTCGTGGTTGTATTCGTTGGCGAAGCTGCTTGCATCCATGCCACTGCATCGGAGAAAGGGATTGCTTTGACGCGCACTCGCGAGACTTTGTTGGTAGTTTGACCTTCGTCGTTCATCGCTTGTATATACTGAAGAGCTGGGATAGATGGAATCCAGATCATCGTAATACGGTCGCGAGTCCAGGTATCCCTCAGACATTGATACGTGCGTATTCTCGACACGCCCAACTTGAGTTGAAGGGTCATCGGGAATCAAGGACGTCAAAAATGCTGTATCATATCGATACATCGGGTGCTTTCGCGGTAGCTCGATGTCCTCAAACTCATTGTGTTCGAAAGCCCGCTCCTGTGGAGACATCGGACTGGTTGGAGTCATTGGTGACGCTGGGTTGACTGGGAAGTATGCTGAATGGGGCGGAGCGACATATGCTTCTTCGAGCGGCCGAGCGTGAGTGGCATCGTTACCAGCCCATGTACGCAGCACATGTCCATCGCGTAGCTCCTGCAACTCTTCTCCGTGCTGTTTCTCGTGGTCCCTGCCCAGTCTTTTCGTCAATGTGCGGGTCAGCTGTTTTAGCGAGAATCGAGAGTCGGCAGGTGCTTGCTTGACAGCTAGCGGAGATGGCGCTAAGTAAGACTCCGGACTATATATTGGCGAGGTGTAGGTGGACGAGGCGGAGCTCACGGCAGCCGGAGTGGGCGGCAGAGGCAGATCGAGATTTGAACTACCGAAAGAATCTTCTGCGCGTCGCATGATTCCTGCGTGCGCGGCGCTGAGGTCGCCATACAGCGCGCGCTTTGGCGCCATCTGCTGGCCCTTAGTTCACTGAAATGTAGATACACTTGAGACGCTTACCTCTGCAGGGGTCACGTGCGATTCTACGGGTGTTTGCGCAAGCAAGTACTCGCTCGAACCAAATTCCTTGGACGGAGTGACGATGTTGTGTAACAGCAGCGAATCGTGGGGGTTGACGAGGTCAAAGGACGCGCCGCGGTAGTGAATTGTTGCAGGGGTGGCGGGCGGCGTTGCCGGCGCGGTTGACACAAAGCTGCGCGCGTTTATGGCGAGTTGTTCAGTCTCATTGTGTGGGGGAAAGAGTGAAGGGTCTGTCCAGTGCGGGGGTTGTGGGAACCGTGACAAGGAGAAGGTCGAGGCTGTATGGGTCGTCCGTGCGTCACTAGAGTGCGAGCCCTCTGTAGAAAAGTCGAGAGGCGGTGGAACCTGCGGGCGCTGCGATGTTCTGGTCTTCACAATTGCAACATTGGACGGCAGCAGTGGGAAACCTAGGACGGCAGGTGGCTTTGGTAGCCTTTTCCGAGAGTTGAAGTGACGCACCTTTCCCGTCGATATTGTTGTGGATATGCTAGATATGCTACCACCTTGCGTCTGAGGCTCAGCCGATTGAGAGCGAAGAATCTGGTCAGAGAGCGATTGGTGCTGGAAAGGTGGTCGCTGTGAGAGAAGTTGGTGAGCAGATTGTGATGGCTGCAGAGGTCGAGGAGGCAATTGGGTGCTTGAGTGATTCGCACGTATCAAGGATGGAGCGCGCTCGACGCCGTTGAGCACCGTTGCGGCTGGTTTCCGCCGCAAGGTCTTACCAGCGGGCGTAGCCGTTTGTGAACCAGGTGTGTTCTGCTGTTTGCGATACTCGTGGATTGAAAGAGTGTGGACGGGAGTCCGGGTAGAAATCGATGAGGTCACTGAATGGTGTGGAGAATGCACCGGGGTGATGGGCGCAGTATCGTACACGTGGGATCGCGGTGACCGCGAGTATGGATCGTAGGTGGCCATATTTGCAAGCTTCCGTCTCGCCGCCTGCTCAGCGCTGCCGACCGCGGGAGAAGCTTTCTGCCCAACCCAGCCCCGACGCCTTGACGACGCTCTTTTCGACTTTCTTGCCTCTAGCTCTCCCAGTTGCTTGGTTCGTAACTCGGTCGGACGGGATTTCTAACAGATACATTGCGAAACCGAAGCCATGGGAGACGAGACGTTAAGGCCCAGCGGCAGCCTGCTCACGTTCGCGTCGTGAATTGTGCTAGTGCATCCCCTGGGCGTTGAGGGGGGTTGAAGCAAGGAGCGTAGAGCCGGACTTCTTCTATGGTGTGACCTGTTTGTGATGCTTGAAACAGGTGTACTCTATGATCGCGATGGTTGAAGACGGACAGGCACGGAAGCGAGGCGCGGTCGTGGAAGGACGAAAAGTGTGGTTATTACTATTAGAAAACGACAAAGAAGATAAGACGATGAGAGGGAAGCAACGGAGCACACAGGCGGAGGCGTGCTGGAGCAGGAAGGCACGATGCACTCGCCGAGTACCCAAGAAAGAAGGATGACGAAGAACTAACTTCAGAAGAACAATCTTAGCACAGAACGCCGTCGCGGGTCCACCGGCCGGTCGTCACGTCGTCGTCCACACATTGCTGTCACATCTACGCTGCCCGCCATGGCTCATTACACCTGCCGGGTCGCCGTGTGCGAGGAAAGAGCGATGCTGCATCGTGGATGGACGTCGTTCAAGTTCGCCCCTGCCAGGGTTTGTTTAGCGTGGCCGCCTCCTGTCCAATGACATGCTGCCCACTCGTGCTGAGCAAGACGCCTGTCGTGCTGAGAGACTGCTCCACTGAGAACAGCTGCTAATGCCCATCATCTCGTTTCATCTCGCCTGTCAATGGACCTCTATCGTAATTGAGGTTCCGGAAGTTGTCCAGGTCCAATCAGCCACTTGCGCTGCTTTGCCTCCGCACGCCACGACCAGCACCGCAAGATAGCGGAGATGGGAGCCTCCTTCAGCTGCCACACCATACCCTCGGGTTGGACGAAAGACAGACTATAGTACGACGCTGCAGGGTATCTTCGTCTTGGAGCTGGACATGTCTGAGTTGAAGTGTCCACTGTCAGGTCAGCCCAATCCAGGTGCGAGCGTTGCGCTAGTGACCTCGCCGCGATCGGCGGCAATGCACAACATGTTCACCAAGAGTTCGGCGTCCCGCAATGGCGCAGATGCTCGAGTAATGTCGATTGCCACTCGCAGCAACACCCGCCTCGCCGTTGTTCATTCATACACGCCTAAGCAACAAGCAAGCCGGTCTTTTAGCAGCGGTGTGTGATCTATGGGAACGTGCACAGTCCACAGTCGCGAGATATGCAACAGCTCACACGCCTTCCAGCCGTCTCAGGTATGCCCATCTGATTGCTCATTGACAGCTATGCTCGCATGTTCACTCAGGGCCTCGTTGGCTAGCTGCCGCAGGGCTTGCTTGGCCCCATATTGCTTCAAACCAGTCCTCGACTTCCTGCGTCTTATGGATGGATATCGCGAAGGCTCTTGAGTGCCTCTGGGGGATTGTGAGTGGCGGCGAGCATCGGCGGTCTGCTGGGGGTACTGGTTCTCCAGCACAACGCGGAGGTTGAGGTCGCCAGGAGCCCAGCTGTGTCTCTCACTGTCAGTATCCAGGTCACCGTATGTCCTGAGTGATCGTGTGCCTCTTCGAGTGCTTTGCCGGTCATTCGAGCTGTCGTCCCCTTTTGTGTCATTCGTCGGATATACTGTGCCTGGCATCGTCACGTACTGGTCCAGTGGATGAGGCAGGCTTGCAAAGTTAAAGCCTCTCCCAGGAAGGCTTGGAACGAACCGTTGCCCAATGTCCGCATCGAAGTCAAGCCTGAAGTCTTGAGTGGGCATATATTTCGATAAATTCGTGTACCACTGGGGGTACGTCCCATACCAAGCTTCGACATCCGCGTCCACGTCGACCGTCAAAAAGACGTTTGTTACGTCCGCCGGCTTGTGTACTAGAAGAACGAAGTCGAACTCGCGTGGAAGGCCCGACCGTTGTAGCATATTTTCTTCAAGCGTCCAGACCGCCATCCCGTCCTCGACGTCATGGTCCGGCCCCATTGCGCTCCGCTTCGACCGAATCGATCCTTGAATGCTCATCATGTGAAAGACTTTGTACGAGCCATTCATCCCACCTGTAGGATTCAAGGTCGCGGAGACTGGTGCCTGCGACACTCCTAGTGAGCTGGAAAGGCTGAAGTTCCACTGCAGACTCTCGGGTGATACAGCGCCGAACATCAGCTCCGGCGCATGCTTCAAGATGCGAGGTTGTGACGTTGACGCAGGTTTCCAGTGATGCTTTGTTGATGCAGAAGGGTCCTCACCGCCACAGACGGATACTTTGATTGTTGCACGCTTGAAACGGTGTGAATTTGGATCATGGGGATGGAAGACAAAGTGTACGGACACAAAGTAGACATCGTCTATCAGATCCTCATGGAGCGCACTGGATTGATGGAAGCCATGTTGAAGTCGGTTGACGTGCGCGGAGATGTAGGCGCTGCCAGGTAGCATTCTTTCATAAAGACATCTTTGGTGGATTTGGAGTCGCTTCCTGGGCACATTTGCATCCTTAGGCAGCGTGCTCACTGGGTTTGTTCGCTTCTGTGGTCGATTATGGAGCTTTAGGTGCTGTTGTGGTGGATCTAAGTCCCCACCCTTACTCAGTCGATGCAGCCAGGAGTGCATTGTACGTATGCTCGTGGGATGCCATGCATGTAGTCAACCTCAGAGACTGGAATTTCAGGAGTCACACGGAGCAGATACATGTAGTAAGGCAACGTGAGACGCTAAAGAGTGTAAGATCTACAGCCAATCTACTTGAAGCTGTCAGTGCACGGGCACGGGGATCAAATCACACAGCGTGGGATATAGACTAGGTGGCTGACGGAAGTGGAGGCCCACGAGGCCCTTATCAGTGGGCGTCGTCGACCCCGCAAATTGGGGCAGCAGTGGGCCGATGAGAATTGGAGCGGACGTGGAAATCTGGTGAACCTCAACAAGCAGCTCATTACCTGTCTCTTGGCTGCTCTCCACGATCGATACGATGCAACTGTGTCCGAAGGAGGTGTGTGCAAAGACGGTGGCTTCCCTGGTGCGCCACGCTAACCCCGCGCCCACAGCTCGACAAGCTCGTCATCTCGCAGCTTGGCCTGCTTGCACAGCGTCGCCTTGCGCGCGGTGTGAAGCTCAACCACGCCGAAGCCACAGTGAGACAACGCAACGCCCGCGACTGGCGCCCCGTCGCTGACATGGCAGGCACTTATCGCGAACAACCTCCAAGAGGTACCCCTCCTGCCTGCACCACTGACTGCCGCGCCCTGAACGTGTACAGCTTATCCGCGATGGCAAGCACATGGTCGCGGACCTCATGTCCATGGGCAAGACCATGCTTGGGCGCCGCCACGTGCAGCCCGCCGTCGTGGCCTCGCTGTCCGAGCTGATGGTCGAGGGCACCTTCCCCACGGGCACCTACCTTGTCACCGTCCACCACCCCATCTCCACCGACGACGGCGACCTGGCGAAGGCCCTCTATGGCTCGTTCCTGCCCGTCCCGTCGAACGACATGTTCCCGCTGCCCGAAGCGACCGTGTATGAGGCGACGAAGCAGCCGGGCGCCATCGTCGCTGTCAAGGGCGACGCAGGCACCATCAAGCTCAACCAAGGCCGCAAGCGCATCAAGCTCAAGGTGAAGAGCATGGGAGACAGGCCGATCCAGGTCGGCTCACACTACCACTTCATCGAGACGAACCCGCAGCTACAATTCGACCGCATACGCGCCCATGGCTACCGACTTGACATCCCCGCGGGCACTTCTGTCCGCTTCGAGCCCGGCGACACCAAGACGGTCACCTTGGTGCAGATTGGCGGTAACAAGACCATCAAAGGCGGCAATCGAATCGCGTCTGGCTTCATCGAGGATACGGCCAGCGTCGAGGGCATCGTGGAGAGACTCAAGTCTGGCGGCTTCCTACACGAGCCGGAGCCACTGGGTGATTCCGCGCACATTGACGTGTACACAATGGAGCGACAGGCCTACATCAGCATGTTCGGTCCCACGACTGGCGATCTCATCCGACTTGGCGCCACGGATCTGTGGATCAAGGTGGAGAAGGACATGACCACATTTGGAGACGAGTGCTCATTTGGAGGCGGCAAGACGCTGAGAGAGGGCATGGGCCAGGCAGGAGGGCGCTCAGACACGGAGACTCTCGACACTGTCATCACGAATGCGCTGATAGTCGACTGGACTGGTATCTTCAAGGCCGATATCGGCATCAAAGACGGCATCATTGTTGGAATCGGCAAAGCAGGCAACCCAGATGTCATGGACGGCGTGGATCCGAACATGGTAGTTGGATCCTGTACAGACGTGATCGCTGGCGAGCACAAGATTGTTACAGCAGGCGGCTTCGACACCCACATACACTTCATATGCCCGCAGCAAGCGCAAGAGGCTATTGCCTCTGGTATCACGACCATGTTGGGAGGTGGCACTGGGCCAAGGTTCGTTGCCCCCGCAATTCCAATGTATATTGTTAGGCTGACTGATGCAGCACCGGCACAAACGCCACGACTTGCACACCTGGCAAGACGCACATTAGGCAAATGCTGCAGGCGATTGATGAGCTCCCTCTCAACTACGGCATCACCGGTAAAGGAAACGATGCAGAGCTGCAACCCCTCCAGCAACAAGCAGAAGCTGGAGTCTGTGGTCTGAAGTTGCACGAAGACTGGGGCACTACGCCGGCAGCCATCGACGCATGTCTGACCGTCTGCGACGAGTATGACATTCAGACACTGATTCATACTGATACCTTAAATGAGTCTGGCTTTGTGGAGCAAACTATTGGCGCTTTCAAGAACAGAACCATACATACCTACCACACCGAAGGTGCAGGCGGAGGCCATGCTCCCGATATCATCAGTGTTGTCGAACATGACAACGTCCTGCCGTCATCCACAAATCCTACCCGACCGTACACTCGGAACACCCTCGATGAGCACCTGGACATGCTTATGGTCTGCCACCACCTGTCACGTAACATACCCGAGGATGTAGCCTTTGCCGAGTCAAGAATTCGCGCAGAGACCATTGCGGCCGAAGATGTACTCCACGACCTTGGCGCCATATCTATGATGTCGTCAGATTCGCAAGCGATGGGCAGATGTGGCGAAGTCATTTTACGAACGTGGAACACTGCACATAAAAATAAGGTGCAACGCGGCACGCTCAAAGAAGACGAAGGGACAGGTGCGGATAACTTCAGAGTGAAGAGGTATATCAGCAAGTATACTGTCAATCCTGCAATCGCGCAGGGTATGGGTCACCTGATTGGAAGTATTGAAGTTGGGAAGATTGCGGATCTTGTGCTGTGGAAGCCCGCAAACTTTGGCGTCAAACCAGCTTTGGTCGTCAAAAGTGGATTCTGTTCGTATGCGCAGATGGTGTGTATCCTCCCCTCACAAGCAGGAATCTTGCTGACAACGAACCAGGGCGATCCCAACGCGTCCATTCCAACCGTCGAGCCCATCATCATGCGCCCCATGTTCGCTCCTCTTGTCCCCCAATCCAGCATCACGTTCGTTTCTCAGGCCTCTATATCCTCTGGTGTCGTTGAGTCGTATGGCTTGCGCAAGCGTGTCGAAGCTGTCAAGAACTGCAGAAACATTGGCAAAAAAGACATGAAATTCAATGACGTGAAGCCGAAAATGAAGGTTGACCCAGAAAGGTATACGGTGGAGGCGGATGGTGTGGTTTGTGCTGCAGAACCAGCGGACTCGCTACCATTGACGCAGGCATATTTCGTGTATTGAGCGCAGAAGGCAAGCAAAGTTGACCGACGGGTCTTGACAGGATGATTTGTCTCTCGAGGGCAATGGTCCGACTCTAGACCAAGTTTGTATACATCAATCCTCAAGTCCTTGCCACCTGATATACATCTCTCATGAAGCAACTATATTCTTCCTTGGCAAGACTTCATGCACAATGTTGC
>TARA_R110002003_G_scaffold126_19_pt1 | contig 17094 bp, 14 predicted proteins | sample TARA_R110002003 | Tara Oceans TARA_R110002003 (sample SAMEA4396441) | marine metagenome | biome: Westerlies Biome; feature: [SRF] surface water layer (ENVO:00010504); material: water (ENVO:00002006), including particulate matter (ENVO:01000060) such as... | depth 5 m
GTTTTCACCATGGACTCACATTACGATACCAATGGAGAAGCGTATCATCCAGAGCTAGTGGCAGGGTCGCCAGATAGGCCTCCACAGTTCAACGAATCGAGTTGCGGTTATCGGTGCGGTTGGGGATGCTGCGAGCCAAAGGGAGGGGACGATGATGGTGGAGGAAGCCAGAGTGATGTGCCTACGTTGGTCAACTATGGTGGAGATGATGATATGGCGTTCTCGCTTCCTGATGCAGACCATAACGCACACCAACGAGCTGAAGTTGGAGTCGTGGAGGACCTCGGGGAGACGGCCCAACCGATAGCCTATGTCGAAAACAACATGCATCGCCACCAGATCGTGATCGTTGATGAAGACACATCCCTATCATCGCATCAATACCAAAGCCTCGATGAAGCAGACAGTCTGGAGAACGAAGCCTCAAGCGGACCCCACAGCGTCGTGGCTTTTGATGGCAGAAGCGTTGAATTCATCATGCCTGATGAGTTGATTGGCATCCGTGACTGGATCGAGGACTTCCCCCTCGACTATCCCGAAGTCAATGAGGCTGGACAGGTGCCTTCCAACACCTTGTTTCACGTGGCCCCTCTTCGCCTCTCTTTTCAGTACGAGCACTGCCGAGGCAATCCGTACTCCCACATGGTCGTTCAAGACGACATTGAGTTACCAGTACCTGCGGAAGCAAACTGGCCAGGCTACGCGCCCACTTTCCACCGAGCTTTTTGTCGTGTCGACGACTATCCATCTCATTAGTGTTACCGTTCCTCTGGCATACATCTTAATCCAGGGTTTGGAACAAACACGTTCGCTTGGGTTTCTCGGGATCGAATTGTAACAAGGAACCGGGCTGGCAGACTGTTTTCGATATACCCAGCATGTTCGGCGCTCGGGAGTTTGGTGTCTTATTGCTTGTGTTTGTTTAAGAAGCCAAATGCAATATGTCCTTACTTTATGGATGCTTGTCGAGATGCATTGCGTACCTTAAGGGGACTTCGGTTGAGGTTTACTAGTGTTGAGGTGTTGGTTGATCCGGGAGCTTTGCCCGTGTGCCCTGTTATCTCGCACAGATGGGGTTCGGAGCAAGTGTTGCGCACCTATATCGGTCTGTCGAGGATGAGCACTTATTGAGGGATATTGCTGGCATCATATTAGCGAATCGCTTGTGTTGCGGCTGAGGTAAAGCTGCAATGTAGGGTGGATCCGGGAGAGATGCGGGAGAAGACGATGGTATACCTTCCCGAAACGGTTTCCACACCCACAAGATAGGCTCATGGTTGCTCTTTCCATGCATGTTGTCGTTGCCCTTCGGTTATCCCCCGCACCTGCCACGCTGTTTCCATTATTGTTCTGTCCATTGCGGTATTTTAGGAGTTCGTGGAGCTGTGTGCCGCGCGTGGGCAGGCCGGGACGCATCCCGCATCACCTTGAGGTACATGGAGCGACTCTTTTTATTTGCGACTGACATAAGTTGCACCCTGGTTGGTCCAAGATTGCAGCGAGGCCATCAGCTGCCAGGTCGAAAATTGAAGTTGCGGCTTTATTTGCGTGAAGGGACCTCTATCTGGCTTGAGAGTGCAAGATTGCGCGTCATGGCCAAGCCCACCAGAACTAAAGTTGTGCAGTTGTTCCACCAGCATAGACGCATGCCGAAGTCGCAGGACTCATAGCCATGTTCGGAGGCTGTTCACATGCCAAACACGCGCTGTCTTGCCAGAGTGGGATGGAGAAAACTGCATGGGGAGCACATGCAAACCTGCAGATCCCCCAGGCTGGTCTGTCGCCAGAGGCTTCCGATGCTCCACGACTGCAGTCCGAAAGGCTGGTCTTCAGCCCTCGACCCACGCAATCCGCTCCGCCTCTCCGTTGTGCAATGCGGAGCGAATCAGGGCGCCAGGAGATGCGAGGGTTGCTGACTGGCCGTTTTAGTGTGAGCTTACTCGGCCGTTGAGCGCACTGTGCGCATCGATGCTCATCGCCCAGCTTCAGAGTGTCAATGCCTTAGACAGCCTTCGTCGCCCCTTTTGCTGCTCACCCCATATATCTTCTCAGTCACTCGCTGTAGACACACATTCGGAAGCCATCTCGATTCCTTTGCGGATTTGTAGGGCTCGCTTCGTTGAAAAGCAGCGCGCGCCACGGTCGAGATCGGATCGAAGCGCATCCTTGTCTCAACAAGATACACCACTTGATAAAGTCGACGCGCCTCTCAGACCACCAAGAAGGACCACGAAACGCCATTTCATACAACACTAACAGGCGACACTTGACAGCTTGTCCACTTGCAGAGCGACATCTGCACCTCCACGATTTGCTCCGCAACAGCTAGTACGCTCCACTCGCGCTACGTCATCTCGCGCCCCGGATCAACCGTCCATCCGCAACTCATCCTTGTGGAGTTTCACATGGTTCCCGAGATTCCTCAGTTTAAACGCTTTCCTCAGTTCGATAAGTCTTTGGCAGTTTGGGACACGCGATACGGGGACTGGTGAGCACATCCAACCAACAATCCCATGCGACCTCAGCAGGAACACCGTTGACAACCATGCAGGCCTTCCGATTATTACTGAGTTCCGCGACCAGGCCGAGCCATCGTACCCATCACGACCGCTATTGTCTTCGCTACAGACCTGCACATCGGGCATAGTCGGGCATAACTAGCTCCACGGGAAGGACATCTGCATGTGCTTAGGGCTGCCATCAGCCCCCAAATACCCGCGATAATTGGCATGTAACACATGTCTGTCGCGTGCAAATACATGCTCCCGAAATCTCCCGGCTTCCTTCCCCGCATGCGCATGCGCATCCGCACTACACCTTTGGCGTCCCACTAGTGAAGCCGAGCGACCGACGTATGAGCTTATAGTTGGCGATACCAATCACGTCACTGCAACACCACGTCGAAGCTGGGGCAGGGATATACGGGCCGCTGTCTTTCAAGGATAGAGCTTTACAATGGCGTCGGTAGCACCTCCGAGACGCTTTAAAGTCGAGCCTATCGAAACCACCCAATCGTCTTCCAAAGCCAGGCATACAGAGGAACATAAGAACTCTACACCAGTACGAAGATTTGCCCCTGAACCTGTCGAGACCAGCACCAGGACGAACCGCAAGTTTGCGCCCCAACCCGTTGAGACATCTCAAAGGACGAATAGAAAATTCACCCCTGAACCTGTCGAAACAGGCAAAAGAAGTAACCGCAGGTTTGCTCCAGAACCAATCGAGACGTCTCAAAAGACAAACCGTCGCTCCTCACCAGAAATTGCGGAAACGAAGACAAAGAGCAGTCCGAGCCGCCAGAGATTCGCAGAAGAATGGGACCAACAAGTCTCACCGCGAAGATCTAACCTAGATTCGTTCGCAACCTCATCATTAATAGACCGAAGAGCCAAATCCGTGCTGAAGCGTCCCACTGGTCGATTTTCTCCTCAGCTGATAGAAACCGCACAGCGAACACGAAAAGCAAACGACAATACACCAGCTCTGTTCCCCTCCGACAAAACAGACGCAACGCCCGATATCATCAGTCCCAGACGAGCACGTATACTAGGAATCACACCAACCCCGCCTGTAAACACTCCCAACATAGACATATCACAAAACCCGTTGTTCCTAGAGATCCAACAGGGTCATGCATCGTGTCCGTTAGCAAGGCGGCGCTCTTATTTCAGCTCGTCCGAACACTCCTTCCGCATTCCGGAATTGGACACAATTGAGTCCTCCGAATCTGAAGCTTCAGCTCCGTCTTCGCCTACGACCTCCGCTTTCGAGACACCGGATCATTCGTTCATGTACACAGAGGTCACACGCAGGCGTGAAAGTGTCGACGCTAGATCAGCTGGCTATCTACTGGAGCTCGCGGCTAAAGCTGCTGAGAGACAATTGCGAGAACAGGCCATGGCTGCATTTCCGAACAATGACTATCATGAACCCGTCGCGCACTACGTCGACGAAGAACTAGAATCGAACTCAGGGGATTCGAAGGGAGACCGGACCGCCTCGTTCACCGAAATCAACTGGGAGTTGAACGCCATGCAGAAGTTCCAAGAAAATAAACTCATCGAGAAGGAGAAGCAGCAGCAGACGACAGATCAGCCGTCTGCTCCTCATCTGCGCAAGAGGCCTGCCTACAATCCTTTTGGGAACCCAGCTGGATACTTAGACCCTGCTACAGCTAAGAAGCTCGCAGACGATGCGAAAGACCCTGAGCTGGAGCGCATGCGCAAAGGTGCGCGTCCGCCAATGCTCGGCAAGGAAATCAAGTTTCCCAGATGCGAATCTCCAGAACCGTCACGCTTCGATCCCACACAAGGATGTGATGCTGTCAGAACGGCCATGTGCTACCTCTCCGAGCAAAGCAAGGCCGCTTCAGAAAAAGGCGAGTCCCTGTGGTGTGGAAAGGGCAATGGTAGACAGACTAGCACGACACCGTCGTTGTGGTCCAACGCCAACAGTCGAGCTTCCAGCACGCACGGTCTTTGGGGTGGGATGTGTGTCAATGGTGGAGACAAGTCACCGCGTGGACCTACGGGTATATTGACCCCAATGCACGAGAAGGCTAATCCTTTGTCGCCTTGTCCTACTCCTGCGATGAGCTTATTGCCACCGACGCCTCCTGCATCTACCACAGACTTTAGTGGCATAGACGAGAAGCTCGCCATCGAACAGAGCATCGCAGATGACTTCTCGGACGATTTCGTCACCCAAGTGTACAACTATCTGTCACTGGGATATCCGTCCATGGCACGCCCGTTTGACGACGAGCTGTCCAAGATCTCGAAAATTCCCGTGCTTGAGCTGAGACAAGATGACCACCTCGCAGAGTCTCGGGGCTACATTCGGCTGGGGAAAGATGGGAATTTGACCGACACCTCCATTACTGAGGAGACATGCATGCGATGGCGCGCACTACGGGTATATATCCAAGAGTGGGCGCGACAGCACCCCAACATGGCTGAGGAAGAATTTCCAATCGGTGGACGGGGAACTGCCGTCCGCAAGGGTAGCTGGGCGCTCTAGAAGACTTCGCTCGCATCTTCTGGGAACATGCGGTTCCTCCTACTCGTGGCGTTTGACGTTTCTTTATACCTTTCGTGTGCATTCGGTCCGAGTTTACTTAGCCTTTTGCGTGCATTGTTCTGTAAATCTTAGCGTTCAAAGTACATATAGCGGTTTGCTTGCTGGTTATGCGTTGCTGGTGATCAATGGGTACTGGAGACCTGTGAGCCAGGCTTGCATGCCTAGGACGATGCTATAGACTCATCTGATGAAAGCTGGCATGCTTTGAGGAGGTACCGGGTGACATACATAGCATTCATGTTCATATTAAGATCTACTTGTTGTAATCAGATCCTACCAGGTTTTGCATATTCAATCGAGGCTTTTCACGACTATCCCTGACTATGAGTGGCGGAAATAGTTTCCACTCTGGACTAGCCATTGACTTTAGTAACGACTCAGGACGTTCTCGTTAGCCAGATGCTTATCAGCTCTTCCGAGGATGTATTCATCTGAACTTAATCCTTCGCGGCAGGTGCGACCTGCACAATCATGGATCAACCTCGCTCGCAAACCGTGGTACTGGGCCAGAGCGGGATGCCGTCCGCGTCGTCCCTGGCGTCGTCATCCACGCTAAGCTCAACCGATGGGTTGTTTTTCTTATCTCTTGACCACATCTTTTATCCCACGCCATTCACCATCCCCCATCAGCACCCCATTTTTACGCCATCAGGCGCACCGCACGCAGGTACATACAACGCCTCCGGAAGCCGCCAATAGTTTTGCATTGCCTGTAGCGATAGATAGCCTTTCGGCAATCGCGATGCGGCGCACAGTGCACACATTGTTTAGGGACTGAACTGCCCAACTTGGATGCAGGGTCACGTCGGAGAATACTTCGCTGCAGCAGGGCGACTGCATGGTGCTGAAGCCCCAGGTTGGACAACAACCGTTTTTAAACGCGGATGACCCTGCAGCAGCTACAAGAGCCTAGCCATAATAATCGGAACTTGAGTACCTGAGCTAGACGTCCATACGAGGCCCTCAGATGCCGGACCCGAGCAAGATGCTCAACCCTGGCCATTCCCTTATCTTCTCGATTATTACTTTCTACATCCTGTCTTAGCTCGCTGATGGGGGCAAAAAAGATTGACCTAGCTCGCTCAGGAGAATGCCTGAGATGTGACTTCTAAGTACTTTGGCAAGGAGTCCCATCGATCGCTCGGTTGTGGTGGCATTGTGACACCGCATCGCTCTGCCTGCGCACCCTATCCGCCGACTACCCATTGGGCAACGGCACTACGGCGGGCGGCGTCCGGCTCGGAGTTGAAGCAGTTTCCCATCCCGCGGTCGGTGGCGGCTCCTGTGGTGGTTGTCATCCCGCGTGCGTTCAAGGGAGAAGCGCCTCGTCGTTAGCCCTCTCGCCAATGAGCAACACGTGTAGCATGTATGCCCATTTTAGGTGCCATGCGTCTGATTCCTTGACGTGCTTCTTCTAGACTACATGGGAGGCAGCCTCGGTACCAGTCTCCAACGGGTCGGTGCACGTTCACTGATGGGTCGAGTGAAACGGCGGCCGGACCCTTGGTGTCTTCATTGCCCACCGGACGCAAGCGATGGTCCGTATTGCATTACTCAGGAGATGTCCCGTCGAGTCTAGAGTGGATGATGTCCTGCTATCTTGGAGGACTACTTTCCTTTTGTACCGCTGTCAAGTCCCACGGCGCTGGATTCCATTTGTACGTGTCCGGTACCTTCGTGAAGGCCTCCGTTCCTTTGGTGATTTCATACATCGGTCACGGCTTTACCCTTCAGTTACGATATTTCCACGTCGCGGAGCATGGTCCCTGTGCACGTGTATTGAAAGAGCTTCATGATCAGCGTCGCGGTTCGTCCTATGCCCTGAACAGTTGTGGCCTACGAAGCGATTCTTCAGCACCCGTCTGATCGGCACGCCTCATTTGAGGATCAACTTCACGATGTCATTTCAGCAAGAGCTTGCAAGTCAGTCGTGGGCGCTGTATGGTATTGGAATGTTTATGATCTGTCTACGAACGTACGGTTTTCCCTCCTAACAAAAAAACTGGTGTTGACATTCTCGCCCCAGTTTCGCACGATGGCGTCGCGTTCGAAGCCCCTCGCAGTTTGCTGTCGACGACTGGCTGATGGTAACGGCCGTACCTCTCTTCTACACCGGCCTCATCGCATGCCTGAACATAATCGCATCTGGAGGAGGATCCAATTTGTTCCCACCTGAGCAATTTGCGGGCATGTCACAAGAAGAGATCAGTGAACGGATCAAGGGGTCCAAGATTGTCATAGTGTCTGAGCAGGTGCGTACCAGCCAAGAAGCCAGCATGAAAGCAGACTCACCCTGGCGTAGTGTATGCTTAATGTTATCTGGGTTCTCAAGGCGTGCATGCTCTTCATGTTCGCGCGTATGACCTCAGGAACGACACACATGAAGTGGATTCGATTTGTTGCGGCCTGGGTAATCGTTGGCTATGTCGCCGTTCAGATCGCTTTCTTCACGGCATGCCGACCATTTAACGGATACTGGGCCGTCCCACCACCCAACCCGCAGTGTACAACACTCGAGCATTTTGCGATTGTGCAAGCCACTTTCAACATTAGTAGCGACCTGCTCATCATTGCCGTACCAATCCCGATGATCGCGTCACTCTCGCTACCAGTAAAACAGAAGATCGGTCTCGGTTTGTTGTTCAGCATGGGAACATTCGTCGTACGTCCATATGCCTCCCGACTATCAGCTCCAGTTATGTCCGCTAACAAGACTTGGCACAGATCGTCGCCGCAATCTTGACAAAGGTGTACAATCTTTCTGACGTGTATTCTACCACTTATATGCTGTGGTACACGCGCGAGGCGTCGGTCGCCGTATACGTCGCCAACTTGCCTGGCATCTGGCCTCTCCTACGAGAACATATCCGCTTCCTCCGCGAACACACAAACTCGTACAGGACCGGCAACTCCAAGACACCAAAATACGGCTATGGCTCTCAATACGGCAACATGTCTTCAGCAAAGGGACCAAGAAGCCGTATCCGCACAGTCAACGACGTCGAGTCTGACGAGATCGAACTCGGGATCGGGCACTCGTATGCCACCAAGTCTGGTGCACGTTCGACACACAGCTCTGAGAAGCCATTGCACTTTGGTGCGACGATACAGTCGGGACGTGGAAGCCCTGATAGCGATGAACGGGCGTTGCGCGAGGCGATGGGCAGCTGGACACATATGGGTGTCGTGCAGGTTGATACAAAGGTGGAGATCGAGAGAGACAGCTTTGGAGCCAGAGATCTAGAAGGACCGAAACAACAGGTCAAGATCGAGGGACCAGTGCCTGACATGGAGAAGCGTTGATGGCCTCGCTTCTACGTTTTTCAATGGCGTTATGGGTTACGACACAAGACTTCTTTCGTTTAGATGGCGACATCTCACTGGGCGCGAGATTTTGATGTATCATTTTGCATTATCGGAAGGAGGTTTTCTGATTTGGAGGTTGTCGTCTGTCAAAAGTAGTCTAGCCGCACAGAAGCTTGCTTGTGATTTGTGTATTATCTGAGCATTTCACCTCGAATACTTCTTTTGAGCTCACGAGTCTCGTTGGTGTCCTTGTCCTAGCTCTAGGGAAACATTCCTTAGGGATCAGGCGCCGTTAAGGTCCCTGCAGCTTCGCTGCAGCCCTGTCAGCTGCGGTACTTTCCACGACCCATGCAAGGCGTCAGGCATGGCACAGACGATCGGCTTCAGGGTTGCACAACATTGCGGAAAATAGACCTCCAAGCGAGCGCCACGATTCAACGAACCGTATGTGTGAGTGAAGCGACTTGTTTTTAGCCAAATGTGCAGTGCCAATACCTTGCGCATTGACGATCAGAAGAGTGAAGGTGATTGTTGCGAAAGTGGACTAGATCGCCTCGTGATCGCGCGTTGAGGCAGGCGCGTCTCAGCTCGCTGAAGCCTGCGTCATCGAGGGCATGGGCACCCTCGAGACCTTCGCTCCGCCACGACCATGGCGCTCAACCCGCAGAGCCCTTCGAAGCACAATCAGATGATAACACGATTCATCAAGCATCCGAAGTCAACCAACTTCGACGGCGAGAAGGACCGGCCTGCCAAGCGCCAAAAGACGGCCGAAAGCCCACGGAAGCCGCCGTCCACACCGCGCAAGTTCGCCAATCGCGAGGTGCCCGACAGCGACGCCGAGGACGACGAGAGTGATGTCAAGACGGAACACAAGGACGAGGGAGAACACAAGACAGACCTCGAAAGTGCGCTGCCGCCAGTCAAGGTTGATGACGAAGCAATAGAAGCGTACGAGGCGTTTAAGGCGTCGCAAGAGGACAACACAGATGCTGCCGGAGAGCGTCTGGAAAAGCGAGCTTGGGTCAGGGGCAAGAGCTCGTTATACGTCGATGCTTTCAACCTGGCATTGGACACCGTGCTAGAGGATGAAAGCCACCTCTTTGATGAGGCTGAGACGGAAGTTTTCCGAATATGGAGGGAGCTGGACTACGAGGTGCAGTACTTGTGAGGCTGGACCCATCGCCTACGATGCCAGTGTGAATGCTGACGTAAGGTCTCACCTCAGATACGTGCGGCTCTTCCTCCGCAAGACGTCCGCATGGCATCGTGTCAAGAACCTCGGCTACCACAGCGACGTTTCCGATCTCGAGGGTGCAGTCGAGGCGCTACAGCGTACATATGAACTTCCAACGTCGTCAGCCGAAGTCGAGTCGCATCCGGGCGAGCTCGAACCGCCGACCGGGACAACACTGGGGACAGCGTTCACTTTCGCAGATAGGTCAGAGGAAGAGATAACGTCTCTCGAGGAAGCTTCCTCGCTCTTGAAGTTGGACGAGCTCAAGGCCCTTGCGAAAGATGCCAAGGTCCAGGGCAAGAACAAGAAGGATCTTCTGAAGGCACTGCGACGGACCAGCCGAAAGCAAGCTGGTCTTGGGCATGTGGGGTTGAAGCGCTCAGACTCAGAGATGTCGAGACGATCCTCAGCTTCTGGTTCGCGACCTGAAACGCCAGAAGTCGAACCTGCTCCAGTGGACGATCTCTCAGACGATGCGAATCGCGATGCGCACTTCACTCGCAAGATCATGAACGAGACAGGACCTTGTATTCGTCTCTCATTGCCGGCCTTGAAGCTCTTCGAGCGCGTTCATCTGGTATTCTATCGTTCTACAGAGTGGACTGAGAAGTCACTCACGACCATCATCCTTGCTAAGATCGCTCGCTGGAACTTTCCCGAGTACATTGTCTCCCGCTCCGCCAACATCTTCGCATCACGATCGCTTCTCCTAGAATACGAAGCGTCCATACGAACCCAATTTCGAATAGACAACATCCTGGAGTTCAATGGACGACCAACAGAGAAGGACTATGATGAGATCATGGACACGTTCGACGAAGTCTACCCACGTTGGCAAGCTCTTTGTCAGGAAGAGCAGCGAAAAGAAGACAGCATATACCACAGCGGGGAAGGATCGTACCTGCGCCGCCTATCACCAGCATGGGTATACACACGCATTATTCACAAAGCATTGTATGTGCTCGGACGACGGAAGGAGCACAAGCGCGAGCATCAACTTCTGACCGAGCTCCTGCAACAGCGACTATTCCACCATTCTCGGCGAGGAGCTTGGTACCAACGCAAGGCGCTACTTGAGGAGCACTACATGGGAGCGCTTACTGACGCTGGGAAGAGAGGCGAGGAGCAGCAAAAGAAGCACTGGAAACGTGTTGCGCTGCAAACCTGCGAAGATGGTCTGCAGGACAGGCTTGTACATATCATACATCACTACGATCTGCAGAAGCGAGTCACAAAGCTCGAGAAGTCCTTGAACATACCAAAGCGTTCGCAGCACGACTTTGGACATGTGCGCCTCACAAAGCCTGTAGAAGTTACGATGGAAGGGACACGCATCGAGCGCGACAGGCCTTCTCTGCCACGAAGAAACAGCTCACCACACCCGAATCCTAGCAAGCGCGGCGGCAAGACAGTTTGGCTCGACCCTAGGGAAGACGGAGAATGCTCTGTTGAAGCCATGTGCCTCTCTCACTACCGCAACCGCGGATGGAAAGGCTACCACAGCGAAGGTGGCATCGTTCGTACCCTCTTCGGGTACTTGTTCTTTGACGTGCTGTTCACTTATATCCCAAATGTCTTCCAGACGCCATACCAGACCTGTCCTCTGGATCTCCACACGGACGCTTTCTATCCCTCCCGCATCTCCGAGATCAACGCGCGGCTGAACGAGATCTCGAACGGCGATGCTCCATTGATCATGCAGCGTGTCTATGATGAGCACCATGAGCGCCTGACCTGTGTCGTCGGTCTTGATTGGTCATTTGACATCATCGATCTCATTGAAATTGCGCATTGTTTCGATGGCGAGGCGCTTGCAACGGTGTGCAAAGTCATGGCGCAAGAGTATGGGCAACGAGGCGGTGGTGTGCCTGACTTATTCCTCTGGAGAACTGCAAATGAAGCGGATGGCAGAGATAAGGGCGAAGTAAAGAGCGAGAACGATCGGCTGAGCGACACGCAGAGACTTTGGATACATGTCTTGAGTGGAGCGGGTGTTAAAGTCGAGTTGTGTGCTGCGGTGGCGAAAGAGGTGAGATTGGTTAGTTGAGGCGAGGGTGAAGGTTCGTTTCAGTTTGTGTAGCTTTGCGTCATCGGTTGATCATTCTTCCGTCCCGCAGCCTTCCATCGTACAAGACTGTTTGCTTGTACGCTCTCCATGGATTCGCTCAACATCGCGCCTTCCATCCCGGCAGACAACATGGCTGGTCAACCCGCTACCAAGCCTCTGGCTGACGCCCTGTAAGTTCAGAGACATCACTGTCGTTATGCACGTAGACTAACATGCTTCGCAGCACAGCACGTAATCGAGAGCAGTCCGCCCTTCTTCGGCTCCCTGGAGAATTGCGCAATAACACCTATGAGCATCTGCTCGGCGGCCTCGTCATCCGTGTTCACGACGCTGCAGATGCGGGAACTCTCACAAAGTGTCGCCTTATGGCGTGCAAGGCCAACGGCGTCAGAACGACTTCCCAGCAGCTGGTCGACTATCTTGCCCCTATGTTCGCACTCGCCACCCTATGCCAGATCTTATTCGCCAGCCGACAACTCCATACAGAAACACATGACTTACCATTCAAATTGAACAAATTCAGCTTTCTGAAAGGCAACAAGGAAGTTACAGCACTGTCCCAGATGCTGCGACCTGCGCAGCTAGCTCTTATCGCCGAGATTGAAATACCTTGGATTGACGTGGTATTGGGCGCAGCAGTACTGAGCTATAATGAAGCTAGGCTAGCAGATAACCCTTCGCATGCAACCTCCTGGGCGCAATCGGGCAGCTCATTACTACCAAAGCCTATCGAGTTGGATGTGTTCAAGGGACTGAAACATGTGCTTATATCTGGATGTCCTGAGAGGAATTCAAGATGGTGTTTTCGGAAGGTGGAACGTGCTGTGCGATGTCGTGCGGGGAAGGATGACGTCGAAGTCGAGTGTAGGGTTGATCGCTCTGCTTATAATGAATTCAAGAGACTGAGAGAGCAGCGTGCGCAAAGCAGCGCGTAATTGAGCGAGGAGTACAGAAATATACATCGTGCCCCATGGGCAGCATTACGTCGGGTCTATCGGCATGAGAAGATTGAGAAACCTCTAAAGATGCCATTTCTCACGGTGTCGAGAATCTATCAATCATCATCGTGGTCATTGAAAGCGCGCATATACACTCCACGCCTCCTCCTTGCCCGTCTCGTTCAGCCAGCGCTCCATGTGATATGCACCTCTCTTTTCTCCTGCGTCCTTCCCTCCTTCAGGGTGTCCATCAACACTCATCGCATTTCCAGCGACACTCTGCCCCAGGAAATAAGTCAGTGCTTTTCCCCCCCAGTGACATACAAAGCTTACAGTGACTAACACTTCAGCCGGCACGGTCTGGTCTGACGACGTAACTATAGGCTTTGCCTTATAGTCACCAAGCTGCGCATTTTGTGGTGGTGATTGCTTGGATATAGGCGTGGGTTTTGGCATGGGCGATGAGCGGTGGGGGTGCATGGCGAACGTAGTACGCGAGAGACTACACAGAGGGCGAGATGTATATCCAAGGGAAGAATTTGTTGGGTCGATGGGGGAATGCTCGATTCGGTCTTGTCGTGCTCTTCTTGCCCAAACTCATGGTAGGAACCAACGGGCCATTTATGGGCGGCATGATATGGAGCTCTTGGATGAGATCCAAGGCCGCAATTGGAGATGTGACGGACGCGATTGGAGGCCGCTGCAGGTACGGTGGATGGGGCATTAGCTGTCTTCGAGGGCCGCGGTCCAGCATGTAGTTCGGCGACTATCATTGGGGGCCGCTGTTGCCTTAGGTAGAAGGCAGTATTGGCTGTCTTTGAAGGCCGCAGGCCAAGGGTGGACGGGCCGTGTTGTTTGAGCCTCATTTCGGAGTAGGTCTGCCGTGTGTATACATGCTTGAGTCGGTGCTGGGTGTCATTGGTGGCCGCAACCCTAGACACGGATTGGGCTATGGAAGCACGTGCTCTTTCCGTGCTGTCCCTGTGTTTAGTGAGTTCGTGTGGTCGACGTCGGTGTTGGGAATCCTGAAGACGCTGATTGGAGGCCGCAACAGTGAATGTGGATGAAACGAACTCCAAGATGTATCCGGCACGTACGATAGGTTCTGATTGGAGGCCGCAAGAAGATTCACTTGTTTGTATTTGCATGTGGTGCAAGCAAGGTGATGTATGCTCAGCCTTGTCGTCCTAACTTAGACTGGCAGTGCTTAGCGATTGGGTGAGAAGGAAGGCCGCTGGACTCGGCTGAGCCACTCCTTCAGCCTGACAGTCTGTTTGCTGCACACTCAATGCAATATGCTTCGGATATTCGACGTGGTGATCAATGATACTCCTGCCTTTTTACGATGGTCGACACATTTTCCAGTAAAGTATCTCGGTCATACGGTGTCCAACAGTCTTCGAACTCTCAGTCGGGAAACCCGCGCAGTGTTCAACACAAGGCTAAAACGAGATCACGTGCGGATGCCTCTGAGAAGGGTGAGCACTTGAAAAGACTGGGAACATGTCGCGAACATGAGAGATCTCGCTTTTATGAAGTCAAGGGTGTGGAGTCACCACAAATACCCTGTGCCTCGGCTTCACCACCATGGACTCACTATCTTAGTTCTTCGCTAAGTGACGATGCACCGGGAGCGGATATTTTCGAGCCTACAAAGTTGTTCGAAGCATTCAGGGAAGTGAGCGATCTTTCCCCCATCACGAAAGAGTCACTCAGCGAGCTCGATATTCAGAGTATCATCAATAACATCAAATCACGGCACGAGGTAAATTTTGATCGCGAACTGAGCTTCAGACCAAATTTCGATGGGGTAAAAGGACAACAGAAGAGGGAGACCGCAGATCAGTACTGGAACGCACTGGAGGCTGAGCTGGAGCTTTATGCTAGGCTATATACCGATGGAGCGCCCCCACAATATTCGAGCGTTCCGTCGACTGCGACTGCATCCTCTCCATATCCGGACATCAACCGTCAGAGCAGCCATATGCGGTCTATGTGGCACGGCCTCCTCTCGCATTTTGATTTCAAAGCCGACATCACACCATCGTTCTCCTTGGTCGAAGAGATTGAGGAGGAAATGGAAGCCAACAAAAATTATGCCAGACACATACTAGGGAATATCGTGAGTACTCTCACCGACATTGGTCCAATTGAGAAGCCGCGGTGTCGTTGGGCCCTTTGGGGCTGCACTTGTGGTACAGAAATCCCTACCCCTGGCTCCGAACAATCTCGATGGTTAAGAGTTTCCCTTGAAGACGATTTCATTCGAGCTTTTCAGAATATATTGAAACAAACGCTCGCATATGAGCGAGAAGAACGCCAGAGAAGAGAACAGCGTATCCCGTACTGGTTGGAGACGACTGGGGAGATACCAAGAGCACTTCCCTCAGTACGGAAAGCCACGTGGCCCAAAACTGACAACTGGACTGGTGGACCATCCAAGAAAGGCAAAAGAAGAAGAGAAAAGTCCGGACCGTGGAAAGAAAAGGACGCAGGAGTGATGAAACCCATGGTCGAACTATGTTTGCTCATGGCTGCCCTAGAGCAGCTTCAAAAGCTGGAGAAGACCAATACAAATGGCTTGAGGGTGCTAGATGCGTGGGAACCTGGATGTGGAAGGCGTAAACTTTGGAGGCGATTTCGGAAGGGTGTACCGCAGACATGGCTACGAAGTAGACCCGAAGCCCTAAAACCCAAGCAACGAGCTTGCTCAAGAATGATCCGCGACGAGATCGAAGACGAAGTCCTCGAGTCACGACAAGCGAGTGGTCTAACTAAGCGGACGCTGGAAGACGTTGCAGAACTGCCAGCCGGTAACACCGTGGAGTCTTGCTCCGATCCCGGGAATATGTTCTTGAGACTGACCTGGGATGGGACAAGTCTCTTGTATGGAATCCCGAAAGTCGAACGACTCCTCCCCACCGGCCTGGTCTTTCCTTCCGGCTGGCGCATCGGTGAATTTCTTCGGAACGAGAGCTTCGCAGACGTGTATGCCTTGAATTACGCTGGAAGTGACCATGCAGTCTCGCACCGCAAGAATGGTCTAGAAGCCCATGTTTTCCTGAATCGCTCCCATGGCAACGCCGAAACTTATGTCAAAAAGCATAAGACTCGTATGCGAACCACCGGAAACTGCTTGGATACTTTTTGGCATGAAAGAAAACACGTCTTCGTCATGGGCGTACCGAGGAAAAATAGTTGTTTCAAGTTGCGCAACAACGAAAAGGAATTCCCGAGTTTGGTCGGTCAGATGTCGTGGATGGCAAAGGCAACAAGGCGGCAGCGGCAGCATATGAAAAAGCCTACCTACGCAGCGGTACTGAAAAGCACACCAAGACGATATGTAATCTCCCAAGAAGAGCAGGAAGCAGTCCAGCCGACGACCGCATTAGAGCGAGAGTTGAGACTGGTGGAAGAGCGGAAGGAGAAGAAGCGGCACAAGCAGTGGGCCAGGCGGCGGGCGCAAAGACACGAGAGGCGTGCGCACCCACAAACAGACAACCAGAGCGGTTTGGCTGTGCAGCCTCAAGACGCGCTATCTTCCCACTATGTTGTTATATTCGAGGAAGTGTAGCGATGTATCGAGCGAAGGTTTTCCTCTGCATTCCGCAACAGTTAAACATGCAAACTATGCGACATCTCAACAACCTTGCAGCGTGCTGAGTGCATATTCCACAGGAACCTTCGAAACTTCCATACCTTGGAAATGGGTGCGTGCGTGGTCACGTGCCGTAGTGCTTTTGTGGACTGGCTGCTCGTTATTGGAACCATAGTGTTGACGTAATTTGACGGTGATGCCCATGATTATATCTCTCAAAACTTCTTTACGAAACGAATTGCAGATTCAAAATTGGTGCGGTAAGACTAGAACTTGTGCGGCATTCACAGACCCCTAAGGCTTGTTTCTCCTGTCCGCGCCATCTCTGCCGGGCGCAGAAAATTGCTTCAACCGACTCCATGGCGGCGGCCCCCATGATAGCTATGCATCCTCGACATCGCCAGTCCGCGCCATCTCTGTCAGGCGCACCTCGACTGCTTCAACTGACTCCTTGGCGGCGGCGGCGGCTCCATGACTTCATGCATACTTCGTAGTCTACCTCACTGAGACCTTGGCAGATACCTCACGAAGAAGCTCCGGATTCCTGAACGTTATCAATGCCTGCCAAAGAACGGACAGGCCATGCACCCGAGTCAACAACTTCAGACTCTGGGTGCCGAATAGTACCACCGTGATAGCGTAAGAAAAATTGACGTAATGAAATAGTTATAAGAAACCACAACACGGACGATCAGATACCCCCCACTTCAGGCAGTCTCTTTTACTCTTCTTTCGGGTGGAAGAGGAACACTACTCCCCTTTCCCATCGATGTCATCGGTCGTTGATGACAGCTGTCAGTAATGACGGCAACACGCGTCAATGAAGACGAACCAGTTTCGATGTTCCTTCAGGAAGAGCCCTGTCATG
>TARA_R110002003_G_scaffold45_23_pt1 | contig 17046 bp, 15 predicted proteins | sample TARA_R110002003 | Tara Oceans TARA_R110002003 (sample SAMEA4396441) | marine metagenome | biome: Westerlies Biome; feature: [SRF] surface water layer (ENVO:00010504); material: water (ENVO:00002006), including particulate matter (ENVO:01000060) such as... | depth 5 m
TCGAGTGGGGCTATGGGATTCCCCTTTGTGAAAATACCAACGTTTTGTTTCCCAGGCAGCCAGTGTCTCGAGAGCATCGGGCCCAATATGAACTTCGTCTTTCGTTGCCCCATAGAAAACGACAGTATCATAGAATGCTGTCTGGAAGACATCATCTTTCCCCAACTTATTCTTTCGAAGCTCCTCTAGGCTAGACTTCGAGATGATTGGTCGGGATTGATGAGATGCACAAGCACTAATTTGAGTGATCCATCTTCATTTGGGAAAATATTCTCGTCCGCTGATTAGAACAAGGACATGAGCTGTGTGGCTTTGCCTTACCTCTGAGTGTTCGATGAGGATGTACTCTACGCCACCAACGTTGATAGCCACCTCTCCAGTAACATGAGCAATGTTGTTGGATGTGAGCCCGAGGTTTAACAGCGAAGATTCTGACCTCAGCGCAGTCTCCTTCTCACGAAGGGCTGGGTCTCGCATGGTGGAGTGTGGAAGACGAATCTTTGGACAACTGAGTTGTAGTGCGAATGGCGGGACCAGCATCAGAAACTCAAAATCACATATGACACCATCTGCCGTTTGGGGTGACTATGAATCCTGCAAAATCTAACGCGGCTTCAAGCCTGTGAAAGTCTCAGCACAGTTTGCCTTGCGTAGCTTGCGGTGAATTCATGCAAAGCACGGGACATCAAGTTTGAAACCCAACACAGTGCAAGCGCTTAGCCCGTGCCGATGCCAGAAATTGGCCGCCGATGCCCTTTAGGCTCGTTGGCTCGTCCACAACAGTGCCGAGAGTGTGTGCTTGGAGTGGGGACGCAAGGTGGTTTGTAACCTAAAACCTTGTGCTTCTGGAGATGTCGCTCGGATTGTGTGTATCACACACTAACGAGATCATGAATTCTGGGTGGGATTAGGGTGGCCCGAGAGTTAGCGGCGCGCGGTGACCTCAAACGCTCTGCAACGCTCTGAGGAGAGGCCTTCATCGTTCATCAAGATATGCTATGGCAGTATGAGTCCACTCTGGGTAATTTCAAACATCGGAAAGCCGGCGCATTTCATAAGCTTGCAGAGCATTACATCCGCCGTTAGGAACACGGCCTAGCGCAGTAAGTATTGACAGCCTGTAGGTCGTTTACGGCACTGACCATTATTCAGAAGCTTTTTAGACAGGACTCTCAGCATTTGAGGCAACAAGCCGTGGTTCCGCAACGAGTCCGCTGGCACATCGTTTCCGAAGGGTGTACACCTGAAGTCTCTGGAAAAGACCATTAGCATGAGCGCAGGACAGCGATGGATAGATCGCGCAATTGAGCTTCGCAAAGAAATCATGCCTGACGAAGATTACAGACAACTGGGCACTGTCGATTTTGAGAACCTTGTATGTTTCTGGTCTATCTGATGTTGCGCTGACCTGCAATGCGAATTGGTGAGAAGATCCTGGGGAGTTGTAAAATGTAGCACCTGGTTCGGGTTCATGTTCTCATCCTGCTCCATCACACAATTTACGAGACTTCTTGTCAAGTTCCATCAATGGTGTAATGGCTGCCGCTATCGTGGTGCCTTTGAAGACATTCATATGCGTCTAGGAGAAGTCAGCGATGCCAAATGAAGGCTGCATTTTCCTAGATCGAGCGAATCGCCGATAGAACGGCCTTGACACATACCGCGTTGGGTAAAGCGCCCCACAAGTTGGACCCTGAATCTACTGATCTGCACCTCGACGTCACTTGCCAAGCAATGCCATCATACCTTTAGCGAGATAGTATAGAAAGGGAGCCGCAATGTCACGCCTCAAGGGCCTTTCATTTTCAACCGAGAGATATTAGAACTGACTACCAACTGACTACACTATTCAGCTGGTAGGTGTGGCCGAGGGAAGCGCCGACGTGCTTGCCCTGCATCTGGCTGAACTGAACAGAACAACAGGAAACTGCAGACTTGAGAAGCGAGACGTCACTCGTACTACAAGACCAATCATCCAGCCTGCCAAGTCGGCCTCAGTGCTCCTTCTCCAACCTTGGGTGCAGGATATTCAGGTACGTATAAAGGGCCCAGACGTCAAGCCTCGCACAATATTAGCCAAGCTGACGACATATATCCAACAGCCACCATGAGTAACAGCCCAAACAACCTCCTCCCGCCCTCTGCTGGCGACTTCGGCATCGCCACCCCCTCAGGCTTGACGCCAGGCACGCGATCCGAAGCCGAAGCCGCTTTCACACTCAACGCCGAAGCGCAGACAGACTCGGCAGCACCTGACCCAACCCTCACCGAAGCCCAGACGGCATATCGTCGACCAGGTATTCCGCGGGCCAGCTCATACAACTACGAGAACGCGATACGTAGGGCGCAGCAGTCTTCAGTGTCTTCAGATCTCTCGACGACTACCGAGACATCAGAGAACATCACGGGCGCTGGTACCGTCGCGTCACCGCCGTCAGCCAACACACCGTTCCCGCCGCCCGGTCAGGGTGTGGTACCGCTAAACTATGGTCATGTTGGCGCGGCGCAGGCAGATACGATCAAGAAGACACGGTCTCGAGGACTCAGTCTGTCGGCGCTGGCTAGGCAGCAGAGTTGGAACGAGGAGGACTTCAAGCATGTGTACAGCACGCAGCTGGTGGAGGAGACAAAGATCGATGCAGGTTACGGAACTGGCGCTGAGAAGAAAGCGCAGGGTCCGTGAGTGCGATATACGTGCTAGATGCTGGGTATCCTTCCTCTCGTGAGCGAACATGATTGTATGGCGTTGGGGCGTATGGATAGGCTGCCTACACAAAATCTGGGCACTCAACAAATGTGATGAACATCCTACAAGGCAGTCATGTGCCTGCGTAACAGTGGCTTAAAAGTTGCATTTTTCTCGTCCTTTTTCTGCCCCTGGAGACCAATATTCTCATCCTTTGAACTTCGAAATCCAACCCCCTCAGCTTCATTGTTTTGTTTCCCTGCAGTTCTCCACCATGCACTCAACTCTACACGCCAATCTCTCCTGCGTCTCCGGCATAGCAAAAGCGACACCTACCACACATCTCGTTTCCACAGACGTGTTTCAAGACCTCTTCAACCCCAATCTGTTGGTACATCCAGTCCAATCCGCTGCCCGAATTCTGTATCAGTCAGCACACACATCAAGCCGCTATGCGAAAGCTACTTGCGCCGGTGAAAAGCTTATGCGCCATAATGCAACTCTCGTCGCAGCTTTTCTGCTCGGTGTAGAAGGTGATGTGAGTTTCGGTGACGATGGATGGACTGCTTGCTGCGTGGGCGGTGAGACTGGCGAGAAGCAGCAATGTGGCGAGGATGGACATGATAGATGCTTTAATGGTTGTCTGGGCAGCGGTAGGTGAGTTGAGTGAAGTACAATTGTAGTAGTCGACGGAAGTATGAGTGGTGGGCTGACGATCGCTTTTGTGTGGCTGCTCTTCATCGATTCTGGTGATTGCACGGATTGAGATATCTCACTTCACTTTTAATAAGTGTTTGGGGGTATATATTACAGGTCGTCGAGCCCAGAGGCCAAATGTTCCTACTCTCCCGTGCGCTGTAGGCTAGACGTCCCCAGCACCCGGTGACTCGAGAAGACCCAGAGCCGGAGCCGTTGGCAGCACTTTCACCAAGTTGGGGTTCACATGGCAGCTCGAGCTTGCCCTGTACTCGATCCAAGCACGGTACTATAATGGGCGTACAACAGGCTGGTTTCACCCCGTGCGCGCGACCCGTTTGCTCTTCTCCGCTTCTAGACCTTTCGAAACTATCCTCCACGCGTGCAAACGGCCGCCCGCGAGCCTGCCGGTACTTCCCTGCGTGCGTACCTCAACAAATATCAATCTGCTCGAATTCACGCTGTAAAGCATTTCTCTCACCTCACCTCTACTCCGATCGTCAACTTCCACCCTGTTCTCGACGTTCGACTTCTGCGGCGTCTACCTAATACTTCCTCCACTATTTCGAACAGCACGCGGTGGCTTAAGTATGCGTATCTTCAAGCACGTGCCGCTCGCTCTTGCGGCCTTATGGTTTGCTCTCGCCGGCGGGATAGAGTCACTCCAGGTCAATGGCGCCGCCGTCAAACTTCCTGACGAGAATGCCGGTCTAGGTTCCTGCGGACCGAGCAGCCCAGAGACTCGTCGCTGCGATGGCAGCAAGCTCCAGTGGTGCAAGTACACCGGTTGGGCAACCTTGCAGGAGTGTTCGAAGGACCAAGAATGCGTTGTGGGCAAAGACATCCCGATGGGCGGCGAGTGTCGCGCTCGTCCACCTCCTTTCAACGACCTACCTATTGTCGACCGGCCAACAAATAATCGTACCTTCAGCAAGGATCCCATCAAGACCTCAAGTGTCTCTGTCCACGTCTCGATAGTGACTTTGACCGTTGCCGTTACTGTCATGCCCAGCTCGACCGCGACGTCAGCGACCACGATGATGACAGCCTCATATTCGACCAGCTCGACTTGGACTGCCACGACATCATCGCCATCGGATGGTGGTTCCTCGCGTTGCCAGGCCAACTCCCATCGCTGCTACGATAACAAGATCCAGGACTGCGTTCTCCGCGAGCACTGGGCCACTCGAGAGACTTGCAAGAACGGCACAAGTTGTGAGGAGAACTGCGACGCTCGTGGTCGATGCAATCCATATTGTAAGGCTCCTGCCGCTCCTGTCGACGGAATCCCTAGCAGCTGTCCAGCCAACGCAACGCGCTGCAACAACAACAAGATCCAGACTTGCAACAGCGACAAGAAGTGGATTGATCGCGAGCCGTGTGCCACCGGCACGATTTGCACTGAGAATTGCTCGCGCGCGGGCTGTAGCCCGTACTGTCGTAGCAAGTCTGTACCGTCAGCCTTGTTCCCAGAGTGCGAGCCTGGTCTCCAAAAATGCGACACCACCTTCCGCCGTCTTTTCGTTTGCAACAAGGACCGCAGCTGGGACACGGACATGATCTGCGACACTGACAGTACTTGCGTCAACGACTCTGTCAATGTGGCTCACTGCGAGAAGCAGAAGAAAGGCTACGTTCCCCCTCCCGTAAGACGCGCCAGCCACCCACCGATCGACAGCTGCTACACCGAGGGCCAGGAACGCTGCACTTACAACCCTGATCGCACCCAGAAGTGTACGCGCGACCCCTTCGATGACCCGGTTCTTCCCAAAGGCCTTTTGGCGTGGAAAGACATGGTCATTTGTCCCGAGAACACCTTTTGCTGGGTTCACAGGTACCCCAAGGGTCACGGTAGTGACAGCGCGCGCTGTCTGACTGGCAGGAAGATGGCTCGCGACAACTCTGGGTCGTGCACGCCTGGCGAGCACTCTTGCTCCGAGAATGGTGATCGCCTCCTTGTATGTAGTGAGCTGAGCCAGTGGAAGACGAAGAAGCAGTGCGCCACGCCCGGAGGCTGCAAGATCGATGGACCCGGTGTTGCTCACTGCGAGCGCGATGGCATCGGCCCTCCCAAAGCCAAACGCGAGGAGTAAGCGCCATACGGTAATTGTGAATCACACTCTCGGGGTGTGGTCTTCGCAACTCTTGGTATAAGGGCGGCAGGATAGCCTCGCATGTGCAAACTTGGTGAAGCATATGTGGATAGGGTCGGTCTACAAAAGTGCTTAGTAGTTTTGGTGCTAATGGAGCTTTCTTTACCCGACCTTGTCTCTTGCCAAATGTAAATGATCGTGGTTTCCCTTTAGCACACACACGTCGCGTGCCTGCCCACCCACAACGTCCCTCACGTGTTAGAAACATCTTCCTAGTTCAGGCTTTCAATCGAAAACGACACATCATACATTCGTACTACAGAGGATAGCGCCCTCAAGGTCATCATTCTTTCAGAGAGACACCGTGCTCTTCACCAGATGCTCCTCGTACTTGCTCTTCTTACCGTGTTCGCTATAAGCGCAACAACCTATTGCCCTCGCATACGCATCGCACCCCGCCCGCACTATCAAACGCCACATGCCACAAGCGATGCGACATGTACGTCAAACAATGCATCGATGTATCGGCTCTTTCGTCAAGGAGCTTAGTCCGCAACACTGACAGTGACCGGTCCAAACGGTCCAACACCAAGCACGAGAATTACGCTGTGCAAGCTTTGGGCGTGTTGGACTGGGTAGCTTGAGGTATTACGGAGGAAGCATAAGACCTGCGTGCTAATATGGGGCAGCATCCGAGTTTGCGGTTTTCTGTGGCATCGAACACCACTTGTGATACATCGAGGACGACGAGCTTAGCTGATCGGAGTAATGAAGCAGTTGACATCAGCACCGGCTTGAGTTAGGGTGAAATTGCGCGCCGGTAGATCGTGGCTACCCTTGCTTCTACATTACTACACGTTATCGACCATCGCTGGAAAGGCTGGGCTCGAAAGCTGTATCTTTCGAAACTGATTTGCAGTTGTTGGACATTTAGTCTAAACCCCGGCGCCGCTGTGATTTTGTATGCAGACGACAGAAATGTAAATTCGCCTCGTCTTTGGCATCGCATGGCTAGGAGAGCAACCCAAACAACCTTCGGACGACAGTCCCGAATGGTCCGAACACCGAGTATTGCGTGTTGAGGCCCCGATTCCGTCCAAGCCAGAGAGCATATGCACCGACAATAACTGCAAGGCCCACGTATCCATATCTGCGGTAGAGCCATAGACGCCGCCGGACATAGAGTATATTCTTAGCCGCCCATTGCCAAGCCTGCTGTTTCCGCTGCTGACTCCGGAGGTCTTTTTCTTGCTGCTCGAAGAACTTTTGGCCATCCTCCAATGTCAGGCGATGCAGGTCGAAGACGGTGACGAAGGTTTTGAGAACGCTCGACGTTGATATTCGCCGCCATTCGCGGCTGCGGAGTGACGCAGGCGGAAGTCTCTCATACAGCTCGAGGGTTCGTGCGATGTGAAACTCAACATCGAACGGCTGGGGTAGCTTGCCCAGCATGACGTACAAGATGTCTTCGTCCTCCTTGTCAATCTCAAGAAGCTCTTCCCGTCTTGACAGCACCACAGCCGCGAAAAGGTAGATTGGCATCACCGCATCGCGCGCGAGGAAGAAGTCGAGCAGCCTCGTGATATCCTTGTAGTCTTGTATGTTGTGTGCGAACATGGTGATAGTGCCGGCGAGAGCGAAGGAAGGCTGGCTTTTCGGCAGATGGTCGTACAGCTCGGGATCGGCGGCGCGAAAGATGGGTCGCAGCAGCTTGAGCTGGGCTAGCGCGGGATCAAGTGTCGACAACATGAAGTCGCGGATGCGTAAGAGGCTCAGGCGGGCGACAGCAGCGGGAGCATCGCGCGCGCCGAGGACGAGGAGGAAGACCTGGACAATGTCGTGGTAGCCCTGGAAGTAGCACAGCGCTGGGCGCGGGCGGAGCACCTCGAGGATGACATGCGAGAGCTCTTCCTTCCTACGGTCGAGTTCCTTCTCTGACTCTGCAGGCCATCAGTAGGCCGCAAGTAAGTGTTCCTTGGCGGATTCAATACCATTCTTGGGATAGTAAACGAAGGCGCGGTTGACGTCTAGGGCAACCTGATGCTCGTCCTTGTGCGGAGGGAGCTCCATCCATGGCGGTCCGGTCGAGTCCTGCTCGGAGCACCCCAGCAGCAGAGGCCCTGCAGCTGTCAGCTATGCCACCAAGTTCGGAGCCGCGGATGCGTACAGGCTGTGCGACGCAGGTCGTCGCTGACCAGGCCGCGGGTGCTCGTGGCCAGATCGACCAGGGCCGCAAGATGGCGATGCTGGCACGCCGCAGTGATCAGCGCCACTTTCTCCTTCTCGGCTGGCGAGAGCTCGACTACAGGCGATGCGCGGCGCAGCGGTAGGCTGCTAGAGCTCACTGAGCGCGACCCAGCACTGGAGGAGGGATTGCGTGCGGCCATGGCACTGCGCGCATCTCGAGACCGAGCTGCACCACCTCAGTCAGGAGCTGGAGCAGGATGGCGTGGCGCGTGTGTCTGGCAAACAGCGCGCAAGAGTGTCGCAAGTGGTGGAAACGTGTTGGCGGCTACATGGCGTTTGCGTGGTGGTGCACAGATGTCCGGTGGTTGCACGCGAGTCCTGCCAGCTTCCTTCCGAGGCGCTTGGCATCCCACCACTGTGAAGGAGCGCCTGGCAACGCCACCATCTGATCGCGAACACATCGCGAACACGTGAGACGTCGATATTATACACGCCACCCGCCGGACCACTCCCGTCGCAGGCTGCTCGCCGACGGCCACGACGCTGCTCACCCGTGCCGCACGCGCGCTCGGAGCTAAGCCGCTTCCCTGCAGGTGTCCATTGCATGCACCTCATATCCAGCACGACCAACAGGAGTCAGACCCTCACGACCCCCACCAGATCTTGCTTCGGCCACAGACCCGGTCTTCGGTGCTCTTTGCCGCCCATTCGCTCGTTGCCACTAAAACAGATCGTGCTTTGATGCTGCACGATCGCTCCTTCCCCTCTGAATCGATTTATCTATCGGCCGTCACTGCCTCGTCGGCGTCGCCTGCGTTCTTCTGCTCGGCGACTTTGATTATCGCTGGCTCGCGGTATTACCTAGACGCACTACAGCCGTCTCTTGCAGACCAAGGTCAGGGCATCCTGGCCGCTCCTCCCTTCATTCGTTCACGGTAACCAGTCATCCAACCATCGTCCCATCCACCCTTGTGTCGGCTGTTGTGCGCGCCGTTCCATTCCTTATTTGCCCCTCACGGCATTGCTGGAAGTCTTCGTTTTGGCAAAGACTGGCCCGTCTGATAAGCTACGCCTGCTCGATCAGGCATCACCATGTCACGTATCTTCTGGTACAGTGTGCCCTGGTCCTCTCACAAGCTGGTCTGAGCCAGTGGCAGTGTTCATCCACGCACCCGAGCAGCCCGCTTCGGCCTAGTCTCATCGAGATCTGTCTTGTGTTTTGTCTGCACGCGCTGCCTCGTTCGGCAGCTCGCCTCAACATGAACCAAATTCAAAACTTCGTCCTGGTCGACAATGAGTGGGTGTCCAGACCTCTCGACGTCTACCAGCTAATGGCTCAAGCTCGTGACTCTGACACCGACATGCCCGAAGCTACCATCAGACCACCGGTACAAGTGCCGGAACTCGGTATACTCTCAAGAACACTCCTTACGAGCCCGCTTTTCAGAGCCATACGTCCCGCAAATATACGTCACAAGGACTTCAATGATATTGTCTTGGTTGGCGAGGATGCCATACAGCTAAAGGAGATCCATCGCTATGGACACCTTCGCCATGTCGCAACCAAATCTGACTTCAAAGGCCGCATCCTCGCTGCTCGAGTGTTTGGAGGGCCTCGCGCTGTTCCTGTGTCTCTTGGAAGCTCTTTGCCCCGGAAGCAGACTCTAAACAGGGAAAGGAGATCGATTACAGGCGATGAGGGATTGACCCTTCCTCCTGAGGTGATGGTCCTCACTCTGACAAGTAGAACGCTCATGTTCCTATGGGCGCGACATGCACCCACAGGTGCAGTCTCTTTCAGCCAGAGGATAGTCAGGCTTCCGGCTGGCATATCTCAATTCGATCGCTTCGGGACATTTCTTGCGATAGACCCCAAATGCCGCGCCATCGCAGTTGCTGCTCCGGAGAGTCGCTTCATATTATACAAGACGAAGTCTATGCAAGAATGGCGCAAAGACTTTCGGAATGGGCACGATAGCTCTCCCATTGACGAGGAGCGAATTATCCACATAGAGGGCCGGATCATGCACATGGAGTTCTTGTCGTCCGCGGCTCGCCAAGATGATTTCCACGTTGTTCTTCTATTCGTCGTCGTTTTGCACGGAAAGACAAAGATCACATGCTTTGACTGGGATTGTAGGGAAGATCTTAGCAAAGCTACCGCTCGAACAGAACGGGTCCTGGTCGACTTTGGTGAGTAAGGCGCAATCTTGCTAAACGCGTCGCTAGACTGACAATTTCAGAGGACCAGCATCCTTCCCTACTGATACCCCTCAGTCGCACGCCCGATTTTCTTCTAGTCTTCGATGAACACATATCAGCCTACAAAGATGTACTCTCCGGAGCTCCTCGCCGCATACCAGTCCTCATTCATGCACCTAGTCTGCCGTCGCTGTTGCCTGGTGATAGCAAACACCGTCCTCGCAATCCGGATTTTCCAAAAGAAGCATTTTATGTCGCAAGAGAAGATGGTCGAGTCATATATGTGGAACAAGGTCCCGCCGGCAGCATTGATACCGAAGAAGCTGGCGATTGGCAATACCGGATAGATACGGCATTCGCCTGCCTGAGTGTCGACAATTCCGAGTTCTCTCAGCTGTACCCCGATGTCTTGATAGCGGGAGGCGCTGGCAATGACGGTCTGCTCTGCAAGGTTGGGTCATGGCCAGCCGAGTCTCCATATGCATCATCGTATTTGGGCACCAATCAATTCGCAGTCGTAGAATCCATACCAAGCTGGGCACCATTGATGGATCTCTCTGTAGCACGGCTGTCTGGAATGAGAACATCACACGAACGCGACCGATCTTCGCTTTTCGTCGCTAACGGAGCTAGCCCACACGGCGAAGTCTCAGAGCTTCGATATGGCCTGCAATCATATGTTGATGCCTCATTCGGCGGCATGAATGGCACCACCGGGCTATGGCTTGTTGATTACGGCACTCAGAGAGTTGAGATCGACGGAAAAGTAGCGAAGCAGCACTCTGTGATCTTCACCGTCACGTTGCCACCAGAGACTTTGCTTATACGACTTGTCCGAACGCAACGCGAAAGTGGTAGCGGATTCTCAGGGGCGTGGGAAGACGGCGCATGGAAGGTGGAACAGTTACCCACTGCTGACGATATCGCTGAAGATGGAGTAGTACGAGATGTGGAGACCATTGCGGCGTGTCCGTGGAACGAGAACTTTGCGATCCAGATTACCCGCAGAGAAGCACGAGTGTTGCGACGACCCAATCTACAGCAGAGCGATTCCGTTGCGTACAGCAGCCCTCTCTTACTGTCCGCCTGCAGACCTGGTTTTCCCTTCTTTGCAACAGTCCTGCGGGAGTCTAACATAACCTATCTCGAGGCTGTACGCATCTCACACGATGGTCGCCTCATAAGAGTTACGCACGAAAACGCAAGGATGAAGCTGGACTATGACCCAACATGCTTAGAACTCTTTGATTATGAGGGCGTCCCATGCATCTTCCTAAGCACCTTCGACTCCAAAATCTTCCTGCTGGCGATGAATGACGAAGGTCATCTGACGCACCTAAATAAAGAGTTTGAAAGTCCCAAAATCGACGGTGTCAGTACGTTGCTGGAGAGTGCAGTGCTGCTGTCCAGTCGAGACCATCTTACTTTGGTGTGCGCCACTCGCAGCGGTTATCTTCTTAGCCATTCGCTTACTCCATCCCCCGTCGGTAAGTTCCAATTCCTCTGCCTGAGTGACATGCGTTGACGAGTGCAGACAACTCCTATTGTGGTTGGAAGACATTGCAGATGGGTACTACCTCGGCAAAAGTCATGGCTAGCTCTACCGATGCATCCACTGCATTCGTTTCTTGCGGAGTTGACTTCTGTCGAGTGCGATGCTCTGCAAGCAATCCATCCATGATTGAGATTGACTCGATCTGGTTCACCCACCCTACAAACCCGAGATATCTACAAGCCCCAGTCACGGCGGCCTATCAGCTCCCGTCCAGCACTGACTTAGATGCGAACGGGCGAAACCTCGGCGGCTTTTTGTTTGCCGTTGCTGGTGATGAGTTCTTATTTTCCCAACTCGAATCTAATATTGGATGGACAACTCAAGATTCGTTATCGGTATCCCAAGATGACTGTCGAACCGTGCCGCGCAAGCTCCTCACTCGCTCCAAGCCCACAAATGTCATGTACATTAAGGCACTACGCAAGCTGCTCGTATCCACAATGGAGGCGCGAGAAGAACGACCACCTCCTCATGGATATAGAGTGCTCCACTCGTTCATCTCGTTGCTCGACGTTCAGGATGAGAAGGCTGCTGAAGACCCAGAGATCAAGCAAGAGGATGAGGTTGGAGTACCGAAACATGTTGTAGTGCAGTATGCGCTCAAACATGCAGAACGAGTCTACTCAATTGCTGAGTGGTCTTTCACGGACCACAGAAACAAGAAATATACACTCATTATTGTAGGCACCGGCTACCCCACTAGCTCCGGTAAAGAGAAAGGACGTCGCTTGATTTTCAACCCGGGCAAGACTGGCGCGAAACTGGATATCATTAAGGAGTCGCATTTCGATGATCCTGTTTACTGCACAGCTATCTATGGCAACGAGACGACTGTGAGCGCCATTGGGAGAACTCTGACTTTCGACGTATTCAAGTCAGAAGCAGGACTGTAAGCTACAAAGGATTTGCTATAATTCTGCTTTGTACTCACACTCGACAGACTCAGCAAGCGCGCAACAACAGATCTTCCGTCGCCTGGCATACACATCACTGTTCGAGCCCCATTTATCTACGTCTCGACGCTCCAACATTCACACCTCTGCTTTGAGATCATCGAGAGTTCTCAGGAAGGGAAGTACGAATTCAGGAGAGTATTCACTGACAGTCGAGAACGTCGATGCGCAAGTCACCTGGTCTGCGATGTCACAGTTAGTAATAACGAATCCCCGGCACAAGCTACCGTCGTCCTGGTCACAGACAAAAGTAGCTCGTCGGTGACAGGCCTATATCATCCGCCCGAACGCACATACAAGAATGCTGCCGAGACCGTCTTTGAGGCATGTCTACCGCACGCAGTTGTACGCATACAGCAAGGCAATATCCGTCCTCCCTGGCGCCGAACGCGTGCATCCGCCAACGCCCGTGGGAATGGAGTTCTTGTGGACGACATCATCGGCTCATGTTCCGACGGCACGATCTACGCCGTTTCCATCCTCGATGAACCGGCACGGTATCTTCTACGCTTCCTTCAGAATCTAATTGAGGAGAAAGAGAAACGTGATCCGGCGAAACAGTATACGTCCATCAGTGCACGAAGTAGTGCAATCTTTGACGTACTCAGAAATGGTGCGGAGGGCAATCAGGATGACAGACTACGCGCTATGGACGTCGATCCAAGAAAGCGCGAGCGCGGGCAAGGAGGACCGAGACATAAGCATATCGATGGCGATCTCGTTGGGAGGTGGCTGAGCGAAAGTGGAGACGTAGCAGCACTTTTGAAGGACGGCACAAAAGAGAACGTGGGGAAGCTGTTCGCTGAGTTTGCAACGGCGCTTTGGGGTGATGAGGTCAATTCATTTGAAGAAGCTGTCGTAAAGACCAAAGATTGGCTTAGTGAAGTGTTCATGCCACTGTTTTAGGGAAGGGACTCGGATAGAAAGGGAGGGAATCTGGATTTGGCAATAGACTGCACAGGTGGAACTCTGAACGTCAATTTCCTGCCTAGTCCTTTCATCCTCGTCCAGATATGAACCAGTGAATGATGTCCATGCAGCCCCTTCCTCAATGACACGATGGCCGGCGAATGCTCATGAGCGACGTCGCCATCGACAACACACTGGCAGCCGCCAGCCTAAGGGCTCTTTCCACTATGGTAGATAGCATCTTTAGTCACATGATTATTTAATCCACGACGCACGCTAGGCTGTGCCTACCTCGGCGTTCATCCGGCGAGCGCTCCGTCAGGATAGGACGTGGATCATTGTAGGGTATGACAAGAACATCACCGATTAACCCTTGCGCCTCCAGTCCTCTAGCTTCTTTCGGGACCTTGTGCAGTATTATTCATGCCGCGACGATCTTGTATGCGACGCCAGACGCTTCTGAGAAGGGCGCCTTCATCCAATGACATGCCGATGCGCAGCGGGCGCGCACAGCCAACCACATCTGGCACAGGCGCCCTTTTGAGGCTCAAGGGGCGCGCGTGACGAATCACGGCATCGAAACACAACTGATCGGTGGGATTGGGCCGCAATGCCATACTCGGGAAATGCTCTGAGTGTTGGGTCACTTTTGATGCATTTGGAGTGCGAGGTCTAAGGAGCGTGGTGTATTGCTATCGAATGAGTGACTATCATACAAATCTGTAAAGACAGTGGAGTTGGAAGAAGCACAACGCATACGCCAGTAAGGAGCGACTGAATGAAGTCCGATAACGCCAAAGGAAATCCTCCGTGATTCAAATTGCCCATACTTCAGCCTTGTTGCTTACGCCCTGTTGCCGCCAATCTCCTTTCGTACATGATCAGCCTCGTGACTTCCGCCCTGCACCCCGTCACGAGTGGGATCCATGCAGCGAAGCCGCCTACAAGGTGAATTTGTGGCCCTGCTTCAGATGATCCCGCAGCTTGTCAGGTCGGTAGAAGGTCTTGCCGCAATTCATAATGCAGCACTTGAACGGGTGGAGTTCATGCTTCTTCATGTGGCGTCGGTAGTCACCGCCGCGGCGGAAGGTCTTGTTGCAGCCTTTGGGGCAGGTGTGACGTTCCTCGCGAGTAGCTTGGGCTGGATTGATGATCGCCGCCTGGGTTGAGAGGATCGCTTGGGACGGCTCTTGCTGGGGAGTGAAGTCAAATTGAGCCTCGGGCATTGGGAAGACGGGCACCAAAGGCTGGTAGTTGTCTTGCACAAATGCATCACTCCAGCCGGCTTCCGAAGGGATGTTGAGAAGTGGCCCGAACTCGAAACCATTTGGCATCAAAGGCTGATGAGCACTTGGCACAGAGGGGAATCCGTGAAGGCTCCATGGTGCGCTCGCAAATGTCGCAAAGCCGTCAAGATTGCTCGAGGCCGGCTGCTCCGCGGCGGGCAGTGCTTGCATTGATGGGCCATCCACTTCAAGTGGAGCCCATGACCAGAAGCCTAGCTGGCTGTTCTCGACATAGGGCGCACAGACCTGGGCAGGTGCCTGCGTGAATGTGGCGAACGCTGATTGGCGCAGCTCGCTTGCAGGTGTGATGTTCGCGGCCTTCGAAAAGGCATACCTGCATCATGTCAAAAAAAATACCTTCCAGCCTGAGCATGACAGCCAAGTTCTTGATCCAAAGGCATGTCGAGACTCGTGTTCGTGTCGAATTGTAGGACCTCGGAGGATACTACGATAGTTGCGCGAAGGGTAGGACGTAAACAAGTCTTTGAAGTGGTGTGGGCGACGAGTGCGAGATATTACCGAAAGCCAAATAGAACCGTGGTATGCGAGAATGTTGCGGTGCGAGGCACGTCGCTACGAGCATGGAGGTCCAGTTTTGAAGAGAGGCATGGAAACGACGCGGCTGGGATCCGCCTGATCGGTGGCTGCGCCTTCCCGGTTTGTCCAGACCAATGAAGACCTCTGCAAGCGCCCTTCAAGGCGCCTGACCTGATCAGGGCGCTATTGAGGTACTAACTTGTACAGGATAAGTTATCTGTTAAATGGACAGTGCTTCATGAAGCTGAAGCTGCGATTGAACCTTTCAAATCTATGTGCAGTTGTATGATTGTCCAACTTGCCATGTCCCACAATCACGTTGACAGTGTGGCATCTGGGGTTCAGTACAGCTTTGGATGCGACCACTGCGCAAGAACGTTCGACTCTCGAGGCAAACGCAAGTAAGTACATCCTTATGTATGCATTGTTAAATGCGAAACGGCAGCCGCTGATAGATCTGGCATTACAGTCGACATCTAAAGACACACACCAAGCCTTTCCGATGCACGACCTGTGATCGAGGCTTTGCATTGCGTCATGACTTGTGTCGACACACAGATGCCCGCCATCGCCTGGGTCACCAAACGTTTCCGTGTCGTGAATCACACTGCACATACAGATCGACACGGCCAGACAGTTTACGCCGACACCAGGAGAGGCTCCATGGACGAGATTTGGAGACTGAACCAATAGCGACGACAGGTGAACCCGACGCAGTGCAAGCACCTAGTGAAATCGAGAATCAAGATGCAAGTTCGCTGGCATCCGCAAACATCACAATCTATGGCACGGCACAGCACCTTGCCATGTTCTTTCAAGCGGCTGGGGCAGGAAATAAGACAATCTTGGAGGTTTCACTAGATGCAGGAATCGACGTCAACACTGTGGCACATGATGGATCGACTGCGCTTCATTGTGCAGCAAGAGCAGGCCAAACTTCAATTATAACCTATCTAATCGAGCAAGGAGCGGATACACTATCTAGAAATCAGAAAGTACGAATGCCTCTGGACGAAGCGATACTGAGCCGTAATGCCGAAACAGTCCGAGCATTGCTTCATAGCAGTGTGATCTTGGAGGCCGAGAACGGTACAACCCTTTGCATTGTTCGTTCTGGAAGCGTGGATATTCTAAACCTCTACATGAACCATCTCGGAGCACGCTTCTCAGCGAAAGCAAAGTATAATATGTTACTTGTTGCGTCGAAGCATGGCCAAGTCTCAATCATAGCCAGGCTCCTGTCGCTTCCGACAGATAGCAATGACAGCGACTGTACAAAAGAAGACCGGTGGCTGGCGGGACGAATGCTTCCATGGGCACAACAGCCAGATGATCGAATGTACACGCCGTTACACATCGCGGCTCTCAGAGGCGATCTGAAAACTACCCAGCTTCTGGTCCGACATGGTTTCAAGGTTGATGTAACAACCCGCGGGAATCAAACACCATCACTTCTGGCAGCGCAAGGAGGCTACATGGACGTCCTACGCTTCTTGTTGTGTCAAAAGGGTGTAGACGTGAACCGCACGGCGCGTCTCGGACGTGGTAGAACTCTATTGCACATTGCGGTACAATCTCGCCAGATTGAGATGGTCAAGCTACTTCTGGATCGGGCAGATGTCGACGTCAACTGTAAGGAACATATAACACATGGTAGAACTCTATTGCACATTGCAGTACAATCTGGCCAGATTAAGATAGTTAAGCTACTCCTAGATCGCGTAGACGTCGACGTTAACCGTAAGGAATATATGACACATGGTCAAACTCCATTGGACATTGCGGTACGATTTGGCCAGATTGAGATGGCCAAGCTACTTCTGGTTCGGGCAGATCTCGACGTCAACTGTAAGAATAATAGGGAAGGTGGTAGAACTCCATTGCACATTGCGGTACTATCTCGCCAGATTAAGATGGTCAAGCTACTTCTGGATCGGACAGA
>TARA_R110002003_G_scaffold48_30_pt1 | contig 17036 bp, 19 predicted proteins | sample TARA_R110002003 | Tara Oceans TARA_R110002003 (sample SAMEA4396441) | marine metagenome | biome: Westerlies Biome; feature: [SRF] surface water layer (ENVO:00010504); material: water (ENVO:00002006), including particulate matter (ENVO:01000060) such as... | depth 5 m
TAGCAAGAGCAAAGGCAAGGCGCATGTTGCCGCGGAGGAGGATACGGTGTCGCACCGGCGAGATGAAGAGCGCGAGAAAACGCCGGACTGGATGTAAGTGTACGTGCGTGCGCGATGGAACGAGATGAGGCACTTCTTTGCGAGAACATCAGCGAGAAGTGTGATACATGACTCCTCTTTTAGGAATTGATCATCAAAATAATTTACAATTGGATTTCAACAGGCTCGTAATCGCTTGGTGTAAGCTGAACAATTGCCCTCGGCGCTGTGTTCGTCTGCGCGTCGTAGTCGTTGAGAAGCCTGATGATGAGCACGGGGTGGAGATATGTGGCGTCTGATCTGTAAAGGTGCAAGAATAATTAAAATAATAATCATTCAAGCAAGATTCTTATTCTGATTCTGATTCTGACAATGACTCAGAATGGTAAATGGGTTCGGGGTACCCACTAGCGGGTATAGGTTGGGTTGGGGTCGCACGGGCCGTGGGTCGGGTCGGGTTGGGTTATCGCTAGCGTGGGTAGAGGTTGGGTCTGCCAAGCAATGGGTTGTGGTTGTGGTTAGGTTAGGTCGCACGGACTGTGGGTAGTGGTTGGGTTAGGGTACCCACCTAGGTTACTTTTTTGACTGCGCGCAATCGCGCGCAACTATGATAAAACGCTGTAATAACGAGACTTGTAAAACACAACCTACTGCGGGTTGGATTATGTAAGACCCTGACCCAACCACGACCCATTGCTTGGCGGACCCAACCCTACTCACGCTAGCGCGAAAAACGCGGGTAGAGGGTCGTGGTTGGGTTGGGGTTGGATGACTAATGACCCAACCTCGACCCAACCTATACCCAATTACCAGTCTCAGCAAGATGCTCAGGAGCGAGCATGAGGCAACATCAGTGTCAAGGCAATACTAGTGTCTAGCAGGGACCGTGATCGATTGAATTCTTCCCTACGTAATCCAGAAAGAAAGCTACTGTAAATAGTCACAGTCCCAAAATTACACATTCCACCACCAACACCGCCACCACCACCACCACCATCACTTACCACAGCCCCTCGAATCACGCCTCAACCACTACACACTACAGCGTACGAATCCATCCCCCTCCCCCTCCTTCTCCTAGACTTTGGGCTCACCCTTGGGCTTGTGCTCGGGGTCGTGCGAGTCCTTGCCGCCCGTCTTGGCCGGATGGTCCTTCTCAGTCGGAGTAGGAGCGTCATGCTTGTCCGACTTGGTAGGCTTATCGTGATGCTCGGGCTTCTCTGAGGTCGGCTTGGCAGAGTGATGGCCGGACTTTGTGGGCGTGGGAGTAGAGCTAGAAACCTCTGGGGTTGAGGTTGGGGCTGGGGTTGCGCTCGATGTGGACGTGATGGTGGAGCTCGTTGGCGTTGGGCTTGAGGTGGAAGACGGAGGGATTGAAGAGCTGGAAATCTCTGACGTTGTGGTTGACGAGGATGAGCTCATGCTCGTGGTTGAGGATATCTCTGACGTCGAGGTCGAAGAAGATGAGCTCTCACTGGTCGTTGAGGGAACCTCTGACGTCGAGGTCGAAGAAGTTGAGCTCACATCCGTCGTTGAGGAAATCTCCGACGTCGAGGTTGAAGAAGCCACACTCGTAGTTGAGCTCTCAGAGGAGCTGGAAACCTCTGGGGTTGACGTTGTGCTCGACATGGACGTGCTAGTTGAGCTAGTCATTTCCGAGCTTGTAGAAGAAGAGCTGGAGCTCTCGCTCGACGTGGTAGTGCTTGAGTAGCTGGAAACCTCCGACGTCGGGGTTGAAGAAGCCACGCTCGTCATTGAGGTAGACGAGTAACTGGTAGTCTCTGCAGACGATGACATAGGAGGCTCGCTCGATACCTGGGAGGTCGACTTTGAGGTATGGGGGTGCTTGCTCGTCTTGGACGTGTGGGAGTAGCTATGCTTCGTCGCAGTGGACTTGACCAAGTTCGCGCTAGACTTGGGTGTGTGCTTGTGATCCGGGACTTTCGGGGTTGGTTTCTCTGGGTGCTTGCTAGGTTTTGGGCCATGAGGATGATTGGGAACCTTCCGGGTCTGCTTCAGAGAATTCTTGCTGGATTTGGGGCCATGACTGTACCCATTCTCATGCTTTGGATACCCCGGCGCTTTGTTAGGCTGTTCAGATTCATCCTCTCGTTGCGGAGATCCAGATTGCTCTTGCTGCGGAGACCCAGACTCCTCTTGCTGTGGAGACCCAGATTTATCCTCTTGTTTCGGAGACCCAGACTCCTCTTTCTGCGGAGACCCAGACTCCTCTTTCTGCGGAGACCCAGACTCCTCTTGTTGCGGAGACCCAGATTCCTCTTGCTGTGGAGACCCAGATTCCTCTTGTTGCGGAGCCTCAGATTTATCCTCTTGTTGCGGAGATCCATATTCCTCTTTCTGCGGAGCCTTAGATTCGTCCTCCTGCTGCGGAGCCTTAGACTCATCCTCTTGTTGTGGAGACTTAGACTCATCCTCTTGTAGCGGAGATCCATATTCCTCTTTCTGCGGAGCCTTAGATTCACCCTCTTGTTGCGGAGCCTTAGATTCATCCTCTTGTTGCGGAGCCTTAGATTCATCCTCTTGTTGCATAGACTCAGACTCATCCTCAAAATTTGGGTAGTCCGACTCATGCACCTGTTTGGGATACTCAGATTCATTTTGATGAGCCGGGTTTTTGGACACTTCCGAGGGTGTATGTGTGTCTTCCTCTTTGTCTGACTCGAGATGCTGAGGACGATCCGGACTAGGCGTGTGCTTCGGGCGCTCATAATCTTTTGGGGCCGGCCTCACAGGAGAGTCCTGGGACTGAGGAGCGTCAGGGTTTCCAGGCCCCTCCCCAGTCGGTTTGGCAGAATCTTTGTCAGACTCGAGATGCTGAGGACGATCTGGACTGGGTGGGTGCTTCGGGCGCTCATAATCTTTTGGGGCCGGCCTCACAGGAGAGTCCTGGGACTGGGGAGCGTTAGGGTGTCCAGACCCTTTCCCAGTCGGTTTGGCAGAATCCTTGTCAGAAGTAGGTGCTTTGGAAGGTTTCGGGGCGTGAGGATGCTCAGGCTTGGGCGCGTACCCCGGGTGGTTTGTCACCTCAGGGCTCGACTTCGCAGCGCCTGCCTTCGGCTGAGAATTGTCCGAGTGATCAGGCTTCTCGAAGTTACTGGGCTTAGAAGCTTCCTCAGAGTTTGGAGCTTGACCAGGACGATCAGGGCTCTGTGGTTCATCAGTGATTGGAAGTAATGGGGAATGTCTATAGTGAAGACGTACGTGCGAAGCTGGGTTACCAGGATTGATGGGCTTTGGTTTGTATGCCGGTGAGTATGGTGCTGGGTGCTTGGGCGGCTTGGGCTTGTGCTCCTTGGCGCAAGCAGTCACTTCAGCATGGGGCGTCGACTTGTGCGGTGGAGTGGGTATCGGCCTATGTTCCTCTTTGATAGGCTTAGAGGGCCTTGGAGGCGGACGAGCATGTTCCTTTGCCTCGGCGCAGCACTTGTTGAAGAACTTGAAAGGACTTGGGCGATCTGATTTGTGCTCGACAACGACTTCATGCCTGCATCTTGTTAGCTCCTTGCATACGACCGCAGAAGAAGGTCACCAACAGGTCTTTGTCGTAAAGAGAGCACCGACCCTGCCCAATGGCGAAAGCCTTGCATTTTTTGTCCTTTACACAGACCTTCGAACAAGCCTCAAAAGTGCTCGATTTGCTGTCGCTCAGCAAATGGTATGGCGCAGAATAGCGGTTGGGGAAGCCGCCGATCTTGCATGAGGAAGGAGAGCAGCTGCTAGATGTCTCATGACCATGACTGCGTTTGGCTACGAGGGGGGAGGCAGCTGCCAAAGGGGTCAACAACAATACACGTGCGAACAGCATTGTGGTGATAGGACGGGGATAGGTACAGATCCTGGAAGCAAGGGGCGGATTGGAGCAGTTCTTATGTGTTTTGAATAGTCCGAAGATTTGCTGTACCAACCATATTAAATCATCTTCACTGCAAAGTATGGTTCATCTCATGCCCGCTTGAGCTCAGCAGCAGCAATGCGGCAAAGTCCTGACGTCTTGACTCTCTTCAATCGGTATGCCCTCTCTGCGCAATCCGTAGATGCAAATATTGGAGACCAGCGTTATTGTTGCCCTGGCCTGCGCAAATAGAAGCGTACCATGGTACGATTTCGGAAATGCTAGATCGGGTCGGCTCGTCTGCAAGGCACGGGGTCCCCGATCGCTCCCGCACAAGGCTGAAGAAATGTCATTTTCAGCATGATCATCATAACTCGAGTCGGTCATCACCAGACTTGAGAATCGGGATACGTGAATGGAAGGATATCTGTGGGTAGAGTTCCGTCCTTCAATCAGCAACACCCTAAACATCGTCCACCAGGGACTGTTCCCCACCCATCTCTATCTTCAAAATCAAACAATCAAAGTCCGATCAGAGAGCCATGGAACGCTTCGAGCTCGAGACTGCAGCTGCATATGCCCGGTGTGCGCTAGGCTGCTGCATTCGAGAGGGGCAACCCGATGTCGCGCTAAATCGCGCCAAACACTTGAGAGATACAACAGCCGTATGGAGGGTTTGATTAGCATCGGAGAATTGCGAGCGTGAATATCCCTGCAATAGAAGCTACTACCAGAGATGTTGTGCATTGTTCGTATTTGTGCACTTTAAGCAATCATGTCAGCATACCTCCAGACGGCGAGCACGTTCTAAGGTGGATGGAATCCCGTATATGAGCAAACTGTTCAATTTCTGGGTCAGAAGCAGATGCATAGCTGCCCAAACTTGTTCGATTTGCAATTGGTCCATTTCATGTGAGCTCATGAGGGCAGTTTGGGATGAAACTGTAATTCGTTATCGTAGCTTGTGCTGCCGAAGGAGTAGACTGCCTGCGAACGCTGTAAGGGAACAGGCGAGCGAAAGAACTTCAAAATGTTAGTGATGTCTGGAGATCCGACAAATGAAAGGTTTTGCTCACCATGCGTCCACGTCAGTGCGTCAATATATGAGCTGGTGACCGCCTTCGCAATCACGGCCTTGGCTTTGTCCGCATAATGAACATCCGAGATGGCATGTTCGATGATTCTCCACTTCTTGTCGCCCTCGAGACCCAGTTTACCAAGACGCTGGTCGAGACTATGTCTTAGCGTTCCCTGCAGGACGGCGCTTACGCCGGCCATACCAGCCAGAAATCCAACCGATGACGTTAGGTACAACGTCGATGCAGCGATTGCTGCAAAAGATGGATCAATAGCCGCCTGCACGCTGATGAAAAGCGCTGATTGAACGATGCCCATGCCGAAACCGCCGGGAAAGATGTACAAGGACTCGAGCCAATTAGTGTTACCGTGCCAACGTAATATCAGCAGAAGGTATCCACTGGATGATACTAGTGTAGCGACCAGAATGAGGAACTTGTAGCGTCCGGTACGGCTGATGATGGCGCCAGAGATCACACCTCCCAGCGCGTTCCCTACGACAGCAGGGACGAGATGTGCTCCTGCAACGGTGTTCGATGCGCCTGAAGTCACTTGGAAGTAGAGCGGTACCGCGAACATGAGGCCGACCTGTGCAGCAGATTGGAAGAACATAACGAAGCTCGATACCAACACGTCACGCTGCCGTAGTAGGGTAAGCGGAACAATCGGCTCTTTCGCCAAAAAGGCTTCAGCTGCAAGGAAGAGCAGGCCAAACACGACAGACCCCACAAGGAGCGCGATGATGGTAGGAGACGACCAGGACACTTTGTCACCGCCGATTTCGAGAGGGAACAGCAAGCCGAGGATGCTTAACGTCAGGAGCGCGGCTCCGATGAAGTCAATCCGCGCAAGTTTACCGGCTCGTGGTACATGATCTGGTTCATGGAGGGACTGGGAGGGTAGTGTGATGCCAATGAGCATGGTTGCTATACCAGCAAGGGGCACCTGTCCGAGGAAGGACCATCTCCATCCCACCGTATCAGCCAACCATCCACCCAGCGGGCCACCGATGCTACGCCCTGTTGTCGCGACAATGTTGACATACGATCGCCAGGTCGCTACATCTCTCAATGGTACCAGATCAGTGATCAGAATTGAGACTAAACTAGTCATACCACTTGAGGCCGCACCGGAAATGACACGTCCAATAATCAGGGTCGACATGGACTGCCCAGCGCCCACCAAGACCATACCAATGGCAAACAGTGTGTAGGCCAGAATCAGCATCGACTTGCGGCCAAAGATGTCGCTCAGCTTGCCGTACAGGGGCTGTGTGGCTGCTTGTGCGAGGCCAAAGCTGGTCATAAGCCAGCTGGAATCTTGTAGGGCATTGAACTCCGAGGCAATGATTGGGTGTGTGGCGAACAGAAGTGAGCTATCCGCGTTGGAGATGAAGCTACCGATGAGCAGGACGCATACTATGCGGCCAACAGAAGCAGACGTCGTGCTAACCGGTGTGTCTGAGGGCGTTTCGAGCCTTGCTTCTTCATCGTGTGGAGTTTTGGAATGCGCCGAGTGTGGTCGGCCGTGGCTAGAGTGGTTCGAGGTGTTGTCCGACGATAAACTTGCGCTGCTTTCGGACGAGGCTGTGATGGGTTGGGTTAAAAGTGGGGCTCGTTCATCGTAACGAATCTCTGGCGACGCCATGGTGAGCTCGTGTGAAGTAGCAGGTGGAAGCCAGCTGAACTCGTGAGCATGCGTGACCGAAGAAAGCTTTTATCTTTTGCCATTGTAAAATTCCTGAAGGCAAGAGTCATTGTACGCAGGGGCTAGGCGTGTTAGTATGCGCGTTCGGAGCATCGCTGCCAGGATGCCGATGTTGCAACACAAGGAGATAATTGCGTTATCATTCAACAACAAACCACAGTCGCCAGCTCAAGCCTTGAACGCATACTTCCTCCTCCGATCGCTACCTAGCTTTATCAGACCCAGTTAGACCAATGAGCGTTGTGGCGAAAGACCAAACCGTCATTCTCGAACTGCGGTCCTTCTGCATCCACAATATAGCCATCCTCGCAGCGATTATACTCAATCTTTCGTTGCTGCACTTCGTAGAACTGATCAAAACTAGGCGAAAGAGCGTCGCGCAGTTTTTCTACATTGCCATCCGGGTGGAGCGCCCGCCACGGCTCGATGCACGTTCGACCTTTGCACGACTTTAACACGAAGAGTAGTGCATCCAGCCTAGCCGCAACCTTCTGCAGCGGCAGTCCGAGCAAAACCTCGGTGTGGGACTCTCCGAGGAGATTATGAAGCTGGCCTGGATCGGTCTCCGCCAGCGTTAGCATTAATTGTCGCCTAAACGTCGAGACAGGCCCACCTTGAGGTTGTAGAGCTCATGCTCATTGGTACACCAAACCGAATAGTAAAGATCGTAGTCTTCACCAATAACACGCAATGCTTTGTAGGTGTTGTTGTGGTGGATGCGAGCTGTCACAACATCAGTCAAGGAACGAAGAGAGCTTTCGGAAACGTACCTCCGTCCCAATTCTTCCCTTCCCCCAATGCAAATCCCCAATACTCCACATTCACGTGTTCCTGGCGCTTCTTGCTGGCGTATGCTAGTCCACGCTTCGTTGTTGGAATCACTTCGCCATCAAAGTCTGCTCGAAGAGGTGCCCCTATCAGCTGCAAAAATGTTGGCGCAAGATCAGTGTGCGTGGTGACAATGTCAGTGGTGACGTTCTTGGGCACGCCTGGCCCTCGAATGAGCAGAGGGATGTTGATGTCTTCTTCGAAGCCACATTCTTTTCCAGGTTGCAGCCTGTGCTGGCCGATGTGATAACCATTATCGGTGGAGTAAATGATGTAGGTGTTGTCCAGGACATTATACTTGCGGAGCCGCTCTACTACACCGTCGATGATCTCGTCGACACCTTGCAAGGCGCGAAGTCTGCTCCGATAGAAGTGGTCGTTATAGTCCACGTTCTCCTGGCTTTGACGCGGAAGTGTCTTCACCCAGTTGACGCCAGACGGTTCCTTGGGGTTGAAGTTTTCCGTGCGTGGAACCTTGGCATCCTTAAACAGATGCGCATGCCGTTCAAGGGGTATGGGCGGAGAGAACTCAGCGATTAGATCGTCAATGGGGCCCTCTGCAACGTTAAACGCCACGTTGCTATGAGGAGCAACAGGGGCAATTGTGAGAAAGAATGGCTTCTCCTCTTTGACAGCATCGTCCAAGAAGCCATACGCCTTTTCTGCGAGAAGCTCCAGGGTATGTTCACCCACATGGCGGACTGGCTTGTCGTGGTTTCGCTGATATGTGGAGTTCAAGTACTGGTAGGTGAATGGATCTAGCAGAAAATCCTAATAGTGTCAGCAAGATCCGTCGAAGAATGACTCGGAAGACTAACAGAGCCAGTGAAGCCTTTGACATGCGGAGAATGATAATTGTCGACGGTGTGGGCGTTAAACAGCTTCCCAGTGTAGTAAACGTTATATCCTGCTTCTTGTAGCCAAATTGGCAGGAAATTGTCGTTCAGCCCTTGTTGCACGAATTTAGGGAATCCGCCGTATGGAGGATTGACATCCGTAACATTGGTGTTATGAGCTGTTTTTCCCGTCCAAAGAGACACTCGCGAAGGACAGCAGAGCGCCACGGTACAAAAGTGTCGTTTGTAGAAGGTGCCCTGCTCTAGAAGGTGATTCTGAAGGAAAGGCATATAATTCAACGAGTTTAAGTGGAGATCTTGATCATCTGTGAGTATGAAGACGACGTTCGGCCGAGTCTTTGGTTGCGATGCTCCAATGGGATGCTGTGCGTGGAGGTCGGCGCCAACCGCGCTCAACACGAGGCAAAACCCAGCAAAAAGATGAGGAAACTGAACCATTGTTGCGATTGATAGCTTACCACTTTTATGATGTTGAGTCTGTCTTCAGTCTCCATGAATGGCGAAGTAGATATGATGATGTTTGCCGAGGGGCCGGTCTAGGAATTGCGTGCTTCTGCCCTGCAATCACACATCGCAGCCTCCTGCGGCTACTCGACGAGGAGCAAGCCATCGCTGTAACTGTACCGGGCCTAACCACACCAATGGCTGGTATCAATTGCGAAAGTCATGGAGAATAGAGGGGATGGTGTGAAGATGCACAGGTTTTGACGTAACCTTGGAAGTTAACACTCACTAGCGCGTTTCTGAGACGCGCGCCGCACAACACCACATTTCTTTCTTCAATGTTCCTGACGCCACCCGCAACACGCGACGCGATACGTGCGCCTTTAATCATCGTGAACACGCACTTTGAATTGAACCAAAGGGCCCTTCCTTTTCGATCCGAACACGATGGCAGGCGGTGTTGCGAACGCCAGCAGTTGATCGAGGCCATGTGGTTTGATCAGACCCATATTGAAGCCCAAGGTGACATGGAAAGCTTTATTGATCAACACTGGTAACATCAGACATTTTCACTTCGCTGACTTATCGAATGCACCGTCTCGACAAACCCATTCATGGTCTTGAGGACATGTCGCAAGTCGCTGCCCGGCTCTTTCAAGTCAAAGCTCTTACCAAAGCAGAGATCTCCGAGAATATCGAAGAGCAAATACGTCACCTGGTCCGCCATTTCAATGCATTCGGTCCATGCCTGGCTTTCTTTTTTATGTTGGCCCAGCAGTTGTAGCCAGCGGTCCACGTTGCTGTGAATAAACGACTCTGAGCTGCGTAACGCACTGTCTGAGAAGGCATGATTGAGCACTCTTTCGCTTCCGTGCGTGAGTCTCGATTGACGTCGTGCTCCAGGTGTTCTGCGCATCTACGGTGCGTTGCCAGACTTCATAGGATATGCCCTTCTTTACGTTACCACGTGGACCATAGACATGTCGATACGCAGCTGGGGTGTTGATGCACATGGCATCAGGTCGATGCCGAAATGTAGTCCCTGGATCAATGAGCTTTAGCCGCGCCAGGTTGCGCTTGGAAGTTACAAGACACCTACCGTACTTTTCCTGTAAGCTCAGCAACCACAAATGCCTTTTCTGCTTCCTTGCCTGCCACCACGAAGGCAAAGTCGAGATCTTCGCCCAGAAAGGGCCCGGGAATCTGGCCAGAGGATGGAAGTACAGCCGGTAGATGACGATCCCGAGGAGTACGAAATGAACAGGGATATGCTTAGCACGACTGAACTCGACTGCCACCAGGTTGCCCAAGCTGCTTGAAAAGTCATGACTGCGACTACGCATAGCACGTTCTTGGGGATCTACGATAGCAAAGGTGGGGCTGTTGCATTTATGACCGCTCATGGCTCGTAAAGGACAGGGTTGACATAGGCGAGGTGCGAAGCGGGGTGTCTCGGTGTACAGCAATCTACGCCCCGTCAAGGAGATACGAAGTAGCCTGTCATGTACTAGATCCAAAGGTATACACGCACTATTCTGTTAAGTCGTCAGCAAGATACTCCTGTGCACAATCTAAGAAGGAGGGATAGGCTCAACAGCAATATCACCTTCGTGACCTCAGGTAACCTCGATTGAAAGTGAGACCACCACTGGCCCAGAAACTTCTGTACTTCCATCTCATTTACAATTATTTTGCCTATACTTGCCGTCCGACTCCTTTATTTATAGCAAAACACACTGTTTCTAATAGGCAGGCTTCTTACACGAGTAAGCATCATTAATTCACTTATCTGATCTCTCATTACCAATTCCTACATAATGTGACAGGTAATTTACTAAACCTCTAATGTAAACGCAACATACTATCTGAAAACTAAGTTGTAGCATATATCACGCTAATTATAATGTTCTCAGTACTGCATAAGTAAAGGAGACAAGCACACAAGCAAGCGTAAGCTATGATAGTGCCTTCTATAGACATAGGCCTCTCTTAGCATTAACACACGCATTACAATAGCAGTAAGCTCTTAATTACGTTGCATGCAGATTTTACGGTATAGTTATGTCCATCGTGGTCGCAGGTGCGTACCTACAGCTGTGGTGCGGGTTTGAGTCGCCTTTGCTGGCCTCGTCGGATGTGGCTGCCTTTCCAGCACCAGTCTTCGTCTCCTCTTGCCACGTGCTGCCACCTCAGGTCTTCTACGGCAGGAACTTCGCCCTGGCTCCAAAAAGCTTGACGATGAGAGCTTGTGTGACACCTTCAATACCACTCACCCGCACACACGACTGTATCGCATCACCCGTCGTCCATTCGCTCATCAACATGCATCAATGTATCACATTCCTCCTTCTCCTACTCTCAAACTTTCCTCTTCTGCAAGCTGCACCACCACCTCCTGCCAAGGCTGCAACTAAGCACCGCATTGGATGCCACAGATACGTTCCTCTCCGTCACGATTTCATCTTGCTCCGGACCGATTCCGAGCCCGACTTCAACTTCGACTTCGCCATCGAGACCCATTACTACTCTCACTACCCCAAAGTCCTCAGAATGGCACTGCAGCTGAACCGCTTCGTTCCCGATATCTACTCCATCCAGTCTGAATGCGGCTGGCACAAGGCGAGATCCGTCTACGCTCCATCATTGGGAGAGGTTGGCAGGCACCGCGGCGACATCTACTGGAAGTACAGCGACCTCGGATGGGTCGAGTACCCGAAGAATTCCACCAATGTGTCACACTGGGTCGCAGCATCGCCGGATCACATCCCGCCTCGCACCGGTGCCTTGCCACGGAACGAGACACTGAACCGCATCGCTGCTATTCTGCAAGCCAACGAGCCGGCGGCGGACGTATATCAGCTTGCTACGGTCTTACTCTCCTACTTTTGCGGCTTCATGGGCTTTATGCTCATCATACTCTGCATACGTTGCTGTATCGAACGGAGGTCGGAATCAGATGGAGAGAGCCCCGAAGAAATCGAACTCGCGGAAATCACAGCCAATAGCACTGCGAAGCTTACCACCCCCCGAGAAGCTGCACCTCCCGCAGAAGCTCTCGAAGAGCCAGACCATGGCTCTCGTGAGTCCGACAGCACTGGAAGTACCGATCCGCCACCGCTATACTCCGTCGACGGGACTGGCCGTTAAGTCGGTGTATGTTGAGGCTGAGGCGTGATTGGAGACTCGCCTTCTGCTCGCACTTGAATTCATGACATGACATGAACGTTTTCGTCAGGCAGCGTCCTTTTCACGATTCGCGGGACTTCTTTGGTACAGTAGTCGCCCGAGCGAGCATCTTCGAGTCCGGCTTTGCTTGTTTTTGGTATCATGGGTTAGTGACGAGTTGTTCCTGGCTTCTTCGCTTCGTTATTCTTTTCCCCTTCAGATTGGTTTCGCGACACCTTCTTTAGAATGCAATTAGTTTGCTTATTTATGTGGCTTCAAGGTTGAAGTGAATTGTGGTCTAGGCGATCTCGTCTTTCCTCCTTCTAGCGTTGTACTATAAGAGAGTCTCCCTTGTCTATCCCAAAGACCGACTGTACGCTCCACGCGTTGGCGGTGGCCCTGAGAGTAACTATTTGAAATTCTGCGAGCGGACTTGGACATCTACTATCAATTGGTGGATGGTATGGAGGGACCGGTGCGATATGCTGAAACCATTGGCTGAGGATCCGGAGTCCAGTCTGTCTTGAAGATTACGATGCTTGCTGACGGGGTAAAAACTAGTGTTTCTCCGGCGAGTGATTCTAAGTATATTTTAGGATATCTCCCAGATCTAAGAACAAGAATGGTGCGAAGTGTAAGCACGGCGGTAATATGGGGTTGCCAAGCCATGACATCGTGGACCCTTGCGAAATGATCGACCGCGGCTCGAAACCGCTTGTCTCTGAACCTAAACAAACACCCCACCACGATTACTCTCGACCTTCCTGCCCCTTCATCTACACTCTTTAAGCTTCAGAGTATCTACGAATCCCCCGCAGCGCACCCTATCGTCCCCAAGCGCCTCGACCTACCTAATATCCACCCCAGTCCACGTTCCCAACCCGCCCACGCGCATCCCACCACGATCTCCCATCAGGACAAACCTCCTACCCTCCTGCAGAACAACACCAAAAGCCACCCCCTCACCCTCTCCACCGCCCCAATGGCATCCCAACCCACTCCCGACACCCCGACGCAAACAACATCCTACACAGACCCCACCTTCTCCCTCCTCAACGTCTCATGTCTCGACCTCCTCCTCATCGAGCTCGTCCCCATGGCCTACCGCATCACCGCCGACCTCGCCGCCCGCGAAGAAGAATGGCTGCAACCCAGCCGGCAGAACCGGCTTTCGGGCACCACCAGCAACGACGCGTCGAGCACCGTCGCCGGGACGGGCGCTGGTGGGGCCGTGGGCGGCACGGGGACCGTGGACGAGGAGGAAGCGCGGGAAGCTGTGTTCCATCGGTTAGAGGGGCTGGGGTATAGAGTTGGGTTGGGCGTTGTTGAACGGTGCGTTCTACTTTTACAAAAACCTTTGCTTATGAGGTCGTAGCTAATAGGCCTTTCTTTTTGTGCAGATTCTCCCGCGACTCGCCCCGGCCGACCACGCCGCTTGACTGCATCAAGTTCCTGTGCAAAGACCTCTGGACGCTGTTGTTTCGGAAACAAATCGACAATCTGAAGACGAATCATCGGGGCATTTATGTTCTCACGGACAACACGTTTAAACCGCTGAGTAAAATGAGCTTCGATACCAAGAAGTACGACGCGGCCATGCAGGCGCAAATCGTTGCGCAGACGGGTGATGTGGCGTTGGGAAGGGATGCGAATTCGCTGGCGAGGGTACAGCCGTTTTTATACTTTCCTGCGGGTGTGATAAGAGGATGTCTGGCGAGTTTGGGCATTACTGCGACGGTTACGGCCGAGTCTGCGGCATTACCGGGAGCAACGTTTCAGATACGGACGGCGGGAGCGAAGAATTGAGCGATTCAAGCATTGTAGCATCACATCGTTTCAGCGGCATTGGGCGGCGTTTGGCGTTTACAATCATCACAGCTCCATGTGTTGGAGCATACGTACGAAAGACGATAGGACCACAGGGTATAGCAATGGCTCGAGGTATTATTCATGTCAAGTACTACTTGTTCGAGTGCCTAGATCATGCAGACAGACAGATCCCACGTCACGTTTTCGTACATTCATCGCTCATCATCCGTTTTGGGTCGTCACAGTCTATCTGCCATGCAGTGTGAGCCTGATTTCGCAAGACAAGACAGTGTACTGGAGTGCTTACTTGGCAGGAGGATTCTGGACAAACTCGATACCCTTGGAGATGTTGCCCTTGAGACCGTCGTAGCATGCCTGGAGGAGCTTCTTCTCGTGGTCGTTGACGCCGCTGACAACGTCAATCGCTTTCTCGGCACCGTTGGGCTGTATGTTACGTCAGTGAAGCTACTTGCATGGACGCCAGAACGACTTACGCCAAGCTCAATGGGCACAGAGAAGAAGTCCGTGCCGGTGGTCTTCGCAATAGCGTCACCACCAGTGACACCAGGGAGGTAGACGAAGCTGGGCTCGACAATGCCCTTCTCGCCCTTGGATGCCTTGATCACCTTCTCAGCGAAGCTACTTCAAGTTAGCATTGACACCACCATTGACCTTATTTCACCTTACCGGTAGCCAGCGTAGGCCATGGACAGGGTGGCCGAACCAGCACCCTCCTTGGCCTTGACGACCTCGTCACCACCGAACTGTACGCCTGTCACAAGTTAGATAGGCCTCAGAATCGGAGCAGGTACTGTGCCGCTTACGGTTGACGAGCGCATCAAGCTTATCTGCGGGGATGTTGACGCTAGGCTTGGCCTGGCTGAAAAGAGGGACAATGGTCTCGCCGGAGTGGCCGCCGATGACGGGGATGCTCAGCTTCGCGGGGTTCTTCTCGCCAGTGATCTCGGCGACGAAGGTCTCGGCACGGACAACATCGAGGGTGGTGACACCAAAGAGCTTCTTGGGGTCGAAGACACCGGCCTTCTTCAGGACCTCGGCGGCAATTGGGACGGTGGAGTTGACTGGGTTCGAGATGACGAGAATGTATGCCTTCGGGCAGTACTTTGCGACGCCCTCAATGAGGCCCTGTACAATGCCGGCGTTGATCTTGAAAAGGTCGTCACGGGTCATACCCGGCTTGCCTGCGGGGAGTCAGTTTGTCATACACCGCTAGATGTGGGGGTAACTGACGAGGAATGCCTGCGGGGATGACCACAATGTCGGCGCCAGTGAGTGCGTGTTGCATGCCATCATCCTTGGGGAGGTAGCCTTTTACAGTCTATCTGCCATCAGCGTTGTCCTCGGCGTGATGCGAGATCGGAGCGAGCTCATACCGCCGGGGTCGAGATGTGTGACAGATCGGTCGCAACACCGGGCGAGTTGACGACATCGTAGAGCGCGAGCTCGTCAATGAGCTGGCAGGACTTGAGGAGGAGGGACAACGGCTAGGTGTGTTAGTCAAGGTGCGGCGCTGCTTCAAAAGTGGCCATACCTGTCCAATGCCACCAGCGGCGCCAGCTACTACTGCTTTGACCATCTTGTTGAGTTGTAAGGGGGAAGTGTTGTGATGCGGGGGCGGGGTAGCTCGAAGCTGTCGTTAGAGAATTGGAGTGAGGGAACAGTAGAGCAATTATAATACCAAAGCCGGTCTGGTGATGGGAAGAAATTGAGTGAGAAAAAGCAGAGACGGTGTGCAGGAGGCTCGCAGCTTAAGAAGGAGCTTGCACGACCACGCGGAACTTCTGTTGGCTCTAGGAAGGTGGGGTCAGGCACGGGCCAATGGAGTAACAGACGTGTCGCGACAATGGTCAGTAGCGGGGCAAAGGGAGGCGTGCCGCAGACAGGCGCTGCGCGAGGACAGCTATATAGTCTTCTGCATCTTGGGGCAAAGCATATGACGATGATGAAAGCTTGGGTTACCTCGGAGCTTTGTACAAGATCCTTGCAACCAAACTCGGGACGGATCGGACAACTCTAGTTCACACATGCAGGTACAGCTCGGACCGAGAAACAGGAAGGCATTCTATGTAAGCTGCTTGTTTGGTATTTACCTCGTGACGCCGTCCAGCCGTTTGTCCCATCCGCGGCCGTATCCTTGCCCAAACACCACTAATTGCAGACGCCAATGGAACTAGGAATTGTCAAGAACTACCACGACCAAATCCAGTCTGTAGTGCTCAAAGGGTAAGTGAGGACTACGGGCCATAATCCTCACGCTCTCCCTCAGCATCCGCATCAGCCTCCTCATGGCGGTATCCCTGGGGATCACCCGCTCCAGGGTCAGGTCCTCTCTGGTTGACATACAACTAGGGACGGTGTTAGTTTTACCGCGACATGCTCGACGGATGTAAATTACCTGCTGCTGCGCCATGGAGGGATATGCTTGGTAGGTCTGGTCGAACATTTGCTGCTGGCCGTAGACCCCAGGGTCGGGGCCGGCGTACATGTTAGGCTGCCGGAAGTCTTCCTGCTGCGGGATATGCTGTCCCATGCCATAGTCTGGAGGCGCCATGGGATGTTGTGCGTGCACCTGTGGAGGTAGGCCACCTGGAGGCCCTGCTGCAGCCGACGACTGAACCGCTGCGTTTTGACCGCCGCTCCTTTTATGAGGATGCGCCTCTTCGCGAGGAACGATGTCGATCAGGAAGTCGAACATGTCAGACTTTGAAAGCGCGGATGCAATGTCTGAGCGCTGCAGAGTGCGTCTCTTGTTCTCCTCGGCGTGGATCCATGCGCGCATTGTGAGCTCGGTGATGAAAATATCGCATCCCTTCGCGAACAAGATGGGTGCTTCAGCCGAGATCATCTTGACTTCTGGGTCCGCCTTCATCACTTTTTTTATACGCGCCAGCGGCAGCTGGTGTAGCTTGTAATCGTGTTCATCCGTCTCGAGCTTCGTCACCTGTTGTTGCCAGTAGGTGTTAAGGATGTCGCGATAATTGCCTGTCAGGCCTTGATTAACCTGGTAGCTGTTAGCACTCGGTGTCTCAGCCTACAGCGCGGTCGCGTCGTACATTCTGCCACGAGCCGGTAAACAGTTGTGGGTCAGGCGCGTGGCCTTGAGCGGCAATCTGGACCAAAATCAGCGAGTGAATTGAGCGCGGGCGCGCTGCGAGGACGTACGGATGCGGATGCGCCTGCGATGTAGAGTCAGCGGAGGTTCTCAATAGCGGAGGTTCTCAATAGCGGAGGTTCTC
>TARA_R110002003_G_scaffold702_13_pt1 | contig 17034 bp, 20 predicted proteins | sample TARA_R110002003 | Tara Oceans TARA_R110002003 (sample SAMEA4396441) | marine metagenome | biome: Westerlies Biome; feature: [SRF] surface water layer (ENVO:00010504); material: water (ENVO:00002006), including particulate matter (ENVO:01000060) such as... | depth 5 m
CGAAGTCACCACCGCCACCGAGTCTTACAAGAACAGCGCTTTCGTCCGTGTATGCGACAAGTCTGGCATGTTCGAGCAATGGCTCTCTCTTTTACCAAACGATTCCTATTCCTCGGCCATCAGCGGCGCATTCGTCATGGGCGTGCAAGCCGCCCGGACTTTGAGTGGTCTATCGAAGAGCATTTACGAGGCACTCGCTAGCATTCCCGACGTGCTCGAACACGCCAGCACATACGTCGAGATATACAAAGCACATCGAAGTCCCGCTCTTGTGAGTAAGACGGCGAGTTTGTGTAAGGCTGTTTTGACGACGTTGAGATTGGTGATTGAGTTTGTTACTAAGGGGTCATTGAGTAAGTATCCTTGCTGTGTAACAAGGGGGCATTGTTGATTTGATCAAGAACGATTCACCGGCGCCATGCTGAAAGGGTCACACTACCAAGACGCACTGAAAGAAAGTATAGATGATATGAAGGTCCAAGCCCTCCGCGTGAGGGAAGAAGCGGGTGTTTGCATGCAGAAAGATATTGCGAATATGGGTAGGAAAGCTGATATGAGGGCGCGACAAGGTATGAAGGATGAGCTTGAGATTGGTTGACACGAAATGTCTAATTCGCTTGTGAAGAACATTTGAGCCACGCTTTGACGAAAGAAGAACTTTCACTACAGATCGATGCTGTGCCTGAAGCGACGGCTCAGCTTGTGCTCACGCATCTTCTGAGGTCTCTACAGTCAGTCCCGGGATATAATATACGGACTGGAGGTCGTAAGTAAACCCAAGTTACAAGAGCAGTTTTGGCACTAACCATCTATAGCCCCACAAGCAGCCGGCCTTCTCTCCCTGCTCAGAGGCGAAGACACTTCTCCACAGCCACAAGCAGAACCAAGTCTAGCCATCACCGTGAAATCTCTCCTAGCCTCACTCGATTTCGATCCTGACTTCCTTCAAGAGGACATGGACCACTGCCTCACCCTCGGCTTCCGCGAAACCCCCGAATTCCAGGATCGCGCAGCGTGGGTCATGAAAGCACCTAAGACAAGTAGCTTCTTAGACAGCGACTCCGGCTCCAAACTCCTTGTCGTTAACGGCAATCATGATGCCACACATTTCATTTCGCCGCTATCGTACGTCTGTGCCAAACTCACAGACTACATGAGCGTATCGGATGAGATCATATGCCTCACATACTTTTGCAGCCGACACACCAACGAGTGGCGCGATCCACGCGCAAATGCGCAAGGACTGCTGGCACAACTGACCGGACAATTGCTGAGCCAGCTAAAGAGCAAGAAACGGAAACGTTTCGATCCAGATTTGTCGTCGCTGAGTATTGAGGATCAGAGTGCTCTCGAGAATGATGCCTATGCTGCGACGTGGCGGACTTTTGAGACGGTTATCAAGCAGCTTCCTAGAGGCACCGTTGTCGTCTGCTTCATCGACGCACTGACGGTGTACGAGAACTCAGCTCGAAAGCAAGATACGAGCGCGCTTATGAAGAAGCTGTCTCGATTGATCAGGAAATCAAAGACGCTTGACTTGAGATGTATGGTCACATATCCTGGGAGAAGCAACTACTCGGATATGTGGGGTATTGAATTCGATGGAAGGAAAGCCGACAAGCTGGAAGTTCCGGAGCATGTATAGTCCGCTTGAAAGTAGTATTGAGCTCTACAATGAACGCCATATCCCCGTTCAATGCAGGAAATGATGCATCCTAAGTTGTGAAGTGATGATCCGAAACGCCTCGCTATGCATATAAGAACCCAGAGTTCGGTCAGTAGCTCAGAGCTTGACCTTCTTGACGGGCTTTGCCTCCGTCGCATCCTCCTTCTTCCGCTTAAAGATGCTTTGGCTCTTCATCTGACCTAGGCCAGCTTTGTTCGGTGGCGCCGCCTTGGCCTTCAAACCAAAGCTCAGCTTGACAGGAGCTGCCTCAGTTTTCGGCTCTTCCCCCTCTTTGTTCTCTTGCGCCTTGGTCATGTCGTCCACAGGCGAGTCCACTTTTTTCTCCTCAGTTGGTGAAGCACCTTCCTCCGCAGGTGGTGTGGTGTTCTCTTTCTGCGCCAACGTTGCTGCCGCAGCTGCCGCACGTTTAGCCTCGATAGCCTTCTTAGCTTCTGCCTCTTCCTGTGCGCGTTTTGCCATCTTCTTCAGCATCTTGTCTTCGCCGGCACCGCTCCGCGCTTCCGCAGCCTCGAGCTCAGCGATCTCTTCTTTGCGCTTTACTGCCGCCGCGCTTGTGTCTCTCCAGGCGATCATCAAGCCATCCTTCTCATCCTCCTTGACATGACATATGCCTTCCCGACCCAGATGCTTCGTGAATTCGGTCAAGCTGCTCCACTTGGTCGCATTCATGTGCACATGTTCCTTGTCGCGAATGTATTCGTTGTAGAACTTGTTTGCGCTGATCCATTTCTCGCCGTGTGCGGTTCGGAGTAGAGAGACGAAATCGCGCTGGAAGTCGGTGCTGAAGCCGCTGATGTATTTGCGCGGATCCTCGCCCACAACCTGCATTTGGCGTACATGCGACTCAGACTGAACGTGGCATTTGAAGCCGTTGGCGTCGCGACATTGCTTTTGGCAGATTTCGCACCACCATCGCAGACGCTGCAGGCCCTTTGACTTCATCTTGTTGGCGACCCATTTTGTGGTGCCTGCCTCGGCCTTGCCCATGTTTGCGACTGTGCGCTCGATATCTCAAAGTGTGTGTCTTGTCGCCTTATCTGTTTATTTAATACGGGTGAGGAGAGTTGTGGTGTGTTTGGGCAGATGTTTGTGGTGAAGGATGCTGGAGAAGTTGTAGGGCTGAGTAATAGACCGCCACCGGTCGGTGTCGGTCTGACGTTTTGCCGACCGCTCGCGGCGTCGCCTGTGAAAAGCGGCCGCAATCGACACTTGTACGTAAGTTGCCTATTCCGGAAGGTTGCGTTTTGCGAACGCTGCCCACCAACCACATCACTCAGGCACTGCAACATCAACTTACACGATACTTGACCACCTAACACAACACTTGAGCTACTCGAAGCTGGCTACCTATACTGAAAACACTTGTACAAGAAGTTAGTCGCTGTAGATACTGCTGCTGTGGCGTCATACAGTGCCTACTTCCATATCGTCCAGCTTACGTCCTGCTTGACGACTATCATTTCCACAATCTCCGGTATTCGAGGATGAAGCTCCCCACAAAGCGCAAGTTGCTTTCTTTGCGATCATTCTTAAATGATCCTGTTCCGACAGCTAAGCGACCACTACAACAGTACAAATGATCTCCGCTCTGATAACCAGACTCGGCAAGAACACACGTGAGTAGCTGCACGAATACGACACTGGGTCCAAATACGCCGTGGAAGTTGCGCTCTGCAGCAAAACCAACTCGTTCAGAAAGCTTTCGACGAGAGAATTACCATCTCCCCAACATGTTTCGAAGTCGTGCTATTCGGTTGACGATGTCGTGGCACTGGTCTTGACCTAGACGGTGGACCATTCCGAATTATCTACTGGGTAAGGTTGAGAGATGGCGCACCCTTGAACAACAGCAGAAGAGCGCATGCAGATGTACTCCGAGGTCTCAAGAAAGAGCAGAGTTATTGTCTGGATGGCTCGCCTAGCGGTGACTTCGGAGCGGGTCGTCCTGGTGCTCGGCTGTATCGGAAGTAACCGACTACTTTGCGGGGGTGGAGAAAGCCACTTGGGAAGCTACCACTCGGGTCGTCCTAGCACAGCAATGTCATTCGCTGACTCGGACACTCAAACAACCTCGGTGCTTTGGAGGTACCCCATCTCAGGGTGTCAGAGTAACATGGACCTTGGTATTTGTGCTTCTAAGTCCTGCTGGACGTCATTCCTTGGTGCTTCAAGTGGAATTGGTTGACGCGTCGATTCTACGTTTTACAACAGCCCGGAATCGAACAGTCTCTGAAAAATGGCGCGTAGGTTCCATCTTCGGCTCCAATGACTATTATAGCAGAGATAGGATGCTGACACTTCGGAGTACCCATACTGGCTGGAGCAGCTGGCGCATCTGCGCTCGCCGCCTATCTCAACGCCAAATTTCACATTGCACACGATCTCAAAAATGCACGCGGCGGGCTGGCGCCCTCCCCAGAGGTTGTCGACTTCATAACCGACCGAGTAGTTCGCAAGCGCGTTCTGACCTACCACGTCTTCGAAGACCATGCGCTTCGCAACCAACCGAACTCCCCCTTCTTGATCTTCGAAGGCAAGACATGGACATATCGGGAGTTCTTCGACTGCATTATACGCGTGGGCAATTGGCTAATGAATGATATGGGCGTGGGTGTGGAAGAAGTTGTTGCCATCGATGGAGGAAACAGCCCAGAATACCTGATGCTTTGGTTCGCCCTCGATGCGATTGGGGCGGTAACCAGTTTCGTCAACTGGAACTTGACTGGCGATGGGCTCGTGCACTGTGCTAAGGTAAGGTTTGTAGCAAGTAGATGGAACAGTGGCTAATCAGGCTCAGCTATGTGGAACGAAGCACCTCATCACCGACGTCGATGTCAAGCACAATGTCGAACCGTGCCGCAAGGAGATCGAGGACTTGGGCATCAGAATCCAGTACTACGACCCCTCCTTCATCGCTTCCTTAGCCGATAATACACCAATTCCGGAGACTCGACGAGAGACCATCAGTGTAGAGTCTGTGCGCGGCTTAATCTACACATCAGGCACCACAGGACTGCCCAAGGCTGTATCAATGAGCACGGGTCGCGAATTGCTGGTTGGTTATACAACTGCAAAGTATCTTGAACTTAAGCCTGGAGACACCATGTACACATGCATGCCGCTGTACCATGGTGCTGCACACGGCCTATGCACAACACCGTGCATACATGCAGGTGCCACCATCGCGCTGGGCAGGAAATTCTCACATCGGACATTTTGGCCGGAAGTTGCAGCATCCAAGGCAAACATTATTCAGTACGTTGGCGAACTTTGTCGATATCTCCTGAATGGCCCAACAAACACCTACGAGCGAAAACACAAAGTTCAGATGGCTTGGGGCAATGGCATGCGGCCAGATGTATGGGAACCTTTTCGCCAACGTTTTGGGATCCCAATTATCAACGAGCTGTACGCTGCCACGGATGGCCTCGGTGCAACCTTCAACAAGAATGCGGGACCGTTTACAGCACACACCATCGGACTTCGCGGGCTACTCTGGAATTGGCGGTTCAAGGACCAGGAAGTCAGAGTGAAGATGGACGTCGACACCGAAGATATTATGCGAGATGAGAACGGCTTCGCCATACGATGTGGTGTTAATGAGCCAGGTCAAGTACTTCACCGTCTGACGCCGGAGACATTACCGAGTGTGCCAGGGTACTACAACAACGATGCTGCTACGGAGAACAGGCGGATATATGATGTCTTTGAGAAGGGCGACATGTCAGTATCAATAGCTGTTGCCTGCTATGCACTTGACTGACGAATTTCTAGGTGGTTCAAATCCGGCGACATGATGCGACAAGATCCGGACGGCCGCGTTTTCTTCGTCGACCGCCTTGGTGACACATTCCGCTGGAAGTCCGAGAACGTCTCCACCAACGAAGTCGCAGACATGATTGGCAAATACCCTCAAATCGCTGAAACAAACGTCTACGGTGTCTCAGTACCAGGCTACGACGGGCGCGCTGGCGCTGCATCGATCGTCATGGCTGATGGTGTTACGGAGTCCACGTTCAACTTCAAAGACCTGGCGACGCACGCAAGGGCAGTGTTGCCTGGATATGCTGTACCACTGTTCTTGAGGGTCACGCCTGCGCTCGAGTATACTGGAACATTGAAGATTCAGAAGGGCCGATTGAAGCGAGAAGGCGTGGATCCCGATTTAGTGACTGGCGAGGACAAGATTTATTGGTTGCCGCCGACGTCGGACAGGTATTTGCCATTTGAGAGAAAGGACTGGGAAGGGATCAAGAATAAGAGTATCAGGTTGACCTAGATGTGGTAGCAGCAAGATTAGAAGCTAGAAATATCGTAATCGAAACTCGAAAATCGCAAAGTACTGGAAATGCGTAGCCGCTACAATGCAGTTGGAATGGACATGTCGTTCTAAGACATGCAACTTTACCACCGTAGCACGGGCTTGGATCACAGCCGGCTTTCACTCCACATTCGAAGCGCTAGCGTCAAACCGCGGCTTTTTCACCCAAAACAAGAAAGTTGCCTAATCGGGCAAGTTTCAAAAAGGGTGTTGATCACGGGCGAAATTTCACTGAACTTCTGCGCCGCCGACAACCAATCAATACCGCAGATGACCAAACTTCCCAATCCGGCAGGTTCGGGGAAAGTGTGGATCGCTGTGCGAAACTTTCACTCGACTCTCATTGCGCTGGTGAAAGCTTGGGAGATCGGTTGTTAGTGTCACCAAGCTGGTGGGGAATTTTTCCCAAATAGGCAAGTTTCGTGAAAGTGTTGATCACGGTGGAGTGTTACTCTTAATTATGCCGTGGAATGTTACCTCCGAGTTTGGCAGTGTTACTTCCGGGTTTTGGCCGAGGTTTGGGCAGCATTGCAACATCTGACTTTGCGCTTCAAACTAATTTCTGTTATTTCACTGGCGGTATTCAACGTGTGTGTTTTCACTACAGAGTGTGATGGTAATGCTCTCGCTAGAGTCTTCGTCCGAAACCTTGGTGTTGCGACACTGTGCAGTTCAGCTTACTATTAAACTCTATACAGCTCTCACCTCAGTGCCTTAAATAGTAGGACGAGCGAAAGAGTATGATATGACGTTGATCCAGTAGATGTATATGATTGACGCCGAAACAGAAGTCTATTTGGATACAAAGCAGGGTACCAGACCTCACACCCGCCTATCACTAACATGCGCTATCTCTAGGGGAGTCAAAGCGCCACTTGCCTCCACATCCCTCAACTTCTTCATTTGCACGTCCTTATGCCCTAGATTAACATCTAGATCCTGCTTGTATGCGTTGATGCTACCAGTGAACAACGCTGGGAGAAAGCTCGCATACATGACCTTACCCCTCTCCGCTGCCATACCCGGTTTGCCCTCCTCAGGTGCTTGAGCTGCTTTGCCGATCCACACGTTTCCAAGGAAGACCGATGCAACTATGGACAGGCCGACAAAGGGGAGGACGGAGACAAGCGCCCACATGACTGCCCTCGCCGCTGCGTTGTGCACGTCTTCTCTCGCTATAGCGGGGAGGCTAGCCAGGAGGTCAAGACTCGGTGGGCCGTTTGCCGGGAGACCGAGTCCGGGGTTTGAGCTTACGATGTTGGTGAGATATAGATCCAGCTTGTTGGAGAAAACGGATCCCATCATGGAAATGCCAATTGTTTCCCCGAGTGGCAGCATGAACGAGAGTAAGCTCTGCATACTTGGGATGCGAGTGCTCCAAACCCCAGCGGCATGGAGTACAACTGGCATGAAGCGAAGTCCGGTTCCGGCGCCTGAGACTGCGAGGAAGACTTTAACCATGGTTTGGTGCCTGATGGAGACCGAGTATGTGAGGAGCGCAAGCCCGACGCCTTCGACGATAGAGCCCCACATAAGCGGGAAGAAGGTTTGGCGCGGCCAGCTGTTGCACAAAAACATAGCTGTGTAAACGCCGACCCCAAGACCGGGTGTGTAATAGAGAAGCTGAACACCGGCTTTAGATGAGGAGTAGCCCTCGGCGAGTTGCCAGTAGTACGAAATGAAGTAGAATGCTGAGACGAGGGAGATGCCGGCACTGAAGTTGATGACCATCAAGAGGCTTGTGTCTTTCTTCCTGAAGAGCGTGGATGGGATCATTGGGATCTGCTTCGAGAACTGGCGAGCCGCGAAACGTCCGGGCCCAAGCAAGTACTCGTAGAGAAAGAAGGCGATACATAGTACACCTCCGACTATGAGAGGAGCGATGACAGCGGCTGAGGCCCAGGCGTATGAAGTTCCGCCCCATTGAATTGCGAGAACGATGCAACCGACTCCAAGGATGAACATGATCATGCCGGGCCAATCGATAATTCGAAGGCCTGAGATGTAGCCCATGCGGCGAGATTCACCTGCTGTGGCAGATGCGCGACCACGGACGAGTTCTTTGCGCATGCACACGAAGATGAGAATGATTGCGAGAACAGAAACGCCGACGGGGAGGACGAAAAGGTACCGCCAGCCTTCGTCAGCGAGATAGCCGCCAATGACTGGCCCTACAGCATAGCTAGTGGATGAAGTCAGAATAGCTGTTTCCAGTAGAAGCTGTGTAAATTCCAACATACCTGACACCACTAATCACTGAAAGGATCGAGTTGTTTCTCGAGGTCTCCGCCAAAGTCGCGCCATCAGACAAAATGATGCGGCTCAAACTCATAATGCCCGCAGCACCTAAGCCTTGAAGTGCCCGTCCCAAGAGCAACATACCCCACGATTGCGCTGCCGCACACAGAACACTGCCGATCAAGATCCAGAACATCTCAAATTGAAGAGCGAAATGTCGACCGTAGATGTCAGCCAATTGCCCAGAAGCCGGTACAAAGGTGGTGAACGTGAGAGTGTACGCGGCTACGATCCAATTGAAGCTTCCAGAAAGATGATCTAAGGACATGTGTTAGTCGACACCAAGTGTAGGTGTTGTAGGAACGTAACGTACTGAAATGTGACGAGATAAGGGGAATTGCTGGAGCGACGATAGTGACATCGACGGAGGCGAGAAAGTTGGGCAAGATCAACCCAATCATCAGGTTCCATTGTCGAGCTGTCCTCTTTCGAGCCTCCTCTTTTTGTCGTGCTGCTTCCTCTGGGGTGAGCGAGTTGATCTGGCTTGGTGTCGAAGACTGTATTGCTGGTTGGCCATGTGTGGGATCAGAATTTTCAAGCTTCTGTTGTCCTCGACCTGAGGTGAGATCAGGTACTAGATGAGATTCATCCGTCGTGGGAATGGCCTTCTTAGCTTGATTCTCCCGAAACTTTCCGCGGATGAGTCTGAAGAGATAGATTGCCATGAACGATGCTAGTAGAGATAGGAGAAAAGGGAGAATCAAGTGTGTCGTCTGTTAGAGGCCATGATGGAGATATTCGGTGACTTATATCTCATCTTTGATTTCGCATGCGGAAAGCTGTCCCAATTAGGACGACCTGGTGGATACGGGCATTGTGGCTTTGAAGCAGTTCCGCGAAGCATGTCGACGGCTCAGAATGTAGTGTGACCAATGGAATCCAACTGATGCGCAATGTCGGTGCTCAGTTAAGGACGGTTGCACTGTCTGCGCCGCAACGCCCGTTGGTGCCTGCCTTAAGGCTGAAAGATAGCGTCTATGCCTAATTAGGTGGGCTGTGCGGACCAATGAGCCTGCTCAAATGACCGTAAGCCTTACCGGTGGATGTCATCAGAATTACTGAACATACGATGGAGCTCGTATTCTTCGTACTGAAGGTTTCTGCATATGCTTATCTCTGTCTAAAACGCCACGTAAATGCTCAGTGTGGGTGCTCCTTCTAGTATACATCGTGATAGTTCATAGGAAGAGATGTAAAGGCAAATTGCAATGTATTCGCGACTTGTGTGTAACGCGTGCAACTGCGGGCACAAGCTTCGACAACCAGCAGCTTAAATGAAGCCGTCTGAAGCGTGGTACCAAAACAGAAACTGTGGAGAGTCGCACTCCGAAGCTACCTGCATGTTGAAGCACAGCTAAGCCTCGCCAAGGTCGTCTTAGCATCTTGCTTACTAGTCCTTCAGCAGTGCGAGCCGCATCGTATTAACAGGTATCGCATCAGTCGTAAGCACTAATGTGCTTCGCGATGGTAATGTGTCTTTCTAGCTGCGTGTTGAGTCTGGATAACCGCCACCCGGTTATTGTAAGACCGCAGCAGAGGGTAGGATAGATGTCAGTGATTGCGGCGCGTCCAGCGCCTTTGTAGCGGTGTCCTTGTGAGCATGTCGGATCTGAAGTTGCTGAAGTTCATCAAGTGATGCGTTCGTGAAGGATGCTTTTGCAGAATATACCAGCATGGTACAGTTGAGATGGCTTGGTACCGGCAACATTTGTAGGTTTCCTAGGGGCGCGTATTCGTCCCCCTCTGCAATCAACTGATGCGCCCACTTGCATACAAGCATGAGTTGGCCCTCTCGTTTTGGTGGTGGTGACTGTTCATCATTGACGCGACACAAAAGATCTTTGGACGCCACCAACAAGCATATAGAAACCGGAAGTGTCACTCGTTGAAGGAGCTCGCTTACGCATTAGTGATGATCTTATGGAGGATAGTTAACGTAGAGTGTGGATGTGGCTTTACTACAATGGACAATGCAAGACCCGCATGCGTGCGTGGCGATGAAGACGACGTGACGATGTACAGTGCTCAGTATTGTTTCTCTAACCGAGATGTTGACGATGCGGATGTGGGATGTGTCGAGCACGCCAAGCGGGTAGGGCTGATGAGAGTTCCTCGGCCCTTCTAGACGACGCCTGTGACGCAACACCACGCGAGCTCCGACAAAGTCCGCAAGACACCACCACACACTATCATGAAGCCTTATATCGCAGTGCCAGCGATTGCTGCGCTTGTCTACCGTGCGTGGTCGCGGAAGTCTCTCACGCCTGTCGGTATCTTGGCTGCCTTCGCGACTGCCGTCGTTCACGCTATACACCCATGGAGCGTCTTCTTCGCTCTGTTAGCTGTGTTCTTTTTGGCTGGAACAGCTGTTACCAAGGTAGGTCTGACCCAAACCAGATCATGGATCAACCTCGAGTAACTTTGAGACAGGTCAAACATGATGTCAAAGCGAAGTTAACACAGTCTGCGACCGGCACGTCGGGCGGAGAAGGCTCACGCAACCACGTTCAAGTCTTCGCAAACTCGGGCGTCGCCTCGATCCTCATACTGTTGCACTACTGGCAACTGAGAAGCTCAGGACGATATGATTACAGCTACCATTTGTGCTGGGAGAGACACAGTGATGCATTGGTGGTTGGCATAGTTGCGTAAGTTGTCAAGCATTGGCAGGTGGGGACGTGCAGCTACTAACAGACATCAGCAATTACGCTGCCGTCGCTGCCGATACATTCTCATCGGAATTAGGGATCCTCTCGAAGTCGAACCCTCGTCTCATAACTGCACCATGGCGTATCGTGCCTCCAGGAACAAATGGCGGGGTGACAATGACTGGACTTGGAGCAGGACTACTCGGAGCCTTCATTCTGTCGGCGACCTCGACGCTCGTCGTGCCTTTCTGCAAAGACTGGGACTTCGCAGATAAGCTCTCGTATACCTTGGCGATGACAGCAGCAGGATTCAGTGGTACTCTACTTGACTCACTACTTGGCGCAATCTTCCAAGCCAGTGTGATCGACGTGCACTCAGGGAGAGTGGTTGAGGGCGAAGGCGGCAGGAAAGTGCTCGTACATAGCCACCCCCAGAAGTACAAGAAGACGGCTCAGCTGAAAAGCGACGTTCACAGCTATCAAGAAGGAAAGGAGGGAATTGCAAAGACAACGGGAACTGATTCCGGCGACTCGATCCTGGCCTCGCGGACGATGCAAAAAGCTGGAGCAAGCGGAAATGCAGTGGCCGATGGACAGCACGAAAGTCGGAGAATCGAGGTTGGAAGCGACATACTTGACAACAATGCTGTCAACATTCTCATGGCGGCAATCGTCAGTGTGGGCGCCATGTTGGCTGCTTGCGTGGTCTGGGGTTTACCACTTTCGAGTATTATTGCCACGTAGATAGCGCGTATACATCACTCGAGCTTAATAATGCATAGCTCCCATCCCAAAATGTAGACTATCACGTTTCATGGCGGAAAGGTAACTTCGATCATGAGGCTCTCATGTGCCAAGGCGCTAAAGCGGCGCGTCACTGCCGCAGCCTTGAGCTCCAGCAACAGCTCTAAGTCCGACATCTCATCCTTTGCTACCACCAAACGGCAGTTTCCACTTCCCTAGAGGCTTTTGATTCCAACTAGATTTGATCTCCGTATACCCAACAATCGCAGCTCATCACCTTCACGCCAGATCATCATGGTAAGTGTACCACATTGCTCTCACATCAACCTACTAGTAGACGTGGACGACTAACAATACTGTAGTCTCTCCGGTTTGTGCCTCAGAAGGCTCATCCATCGCACGCTCAGCTCGAGACCTCCGCCCCTTCAGCCCCCGGCGTTCACGACACACTCCGCTCTCGCCTCGGCCAAACTACCACAGTACCAACCAGCTCCTCATCAGCAAAACCAGTAGCACTGCAGTCAGCCCATCCGCTCGAAGCCCGCCTCGTACAGTGGCGTGAGACACAAGACCGCATGAAGATGGAGATGCTGAGGCGACAGTTTGGCATTGCAGAGCCTGTGCGACGGGGCATGGAGCTCAAGATTACCGAGGCGGGTGAGTGGCGGCCGGCTGCACTAGGCCGCTCAAGTGGTGTGCACAAGGATATCCTCGAGGGCCGGGATACTGAGATTGGCTGGGAAGATGTGTTTACTGGTAAGTCGTAACGGGACAAGCGGAGGGCCGGAGACAAGCGTTCACTCGGATCGCTAACATGACTTTGCAGGCAACGAGCTTCGCGAGGTACCAGACTTCCACACCGAGGTTGAGGCGAAGATGAGGATGAACTGGTAGAAGAGCCCTGGAGAGCAAGGCAACGTGCATGTACAAGGCCCTTGCAACTCGATTGAGCTGGAAAGCGGCCATGCGCAACATCAGCATCCGATCAACTCTACCGATCGGCTTCACGCATTGAGCACATAAGGCGATGGACTAAGTAAAGTAAGGACTTAGTGAATGAAATTATGAATCAATTGTGAGTCGATCTTGGTGCGGACAAGTCACATTGCACTGCAAGAAGCTTGCAAGCTACTTGAGATGTTTCGACGCATAGGTCGAACACCTCAGTGACAGGAAAGCCTTTGTACACGTGCTCGCTACGCAATCGCAATCAGCTAACCAATAAATTCATGTTATGGCATGTCGTTTCTCGTTTGCGATATACATATCTCGACAAACTGACAAGTATACATTGCATCCGATTATGTCAAACCTCTGATGCGTGGATTTGCCGGTCGCGCCGCGGTAAATGCGAGCAACGCATGTTCTGTGCTCGGCTCCAATTATCGCGCAGGCTAGATGAATGCAGGGGCGAAACCCCGGGCGTCGAGGCACTAACGTAAGTTGAGATTCTGACAGGGCATGCTGAGATGAGTTTATGCTGCATGGGACGAACAGCAGCACGATGGTTGAGGACCGTCAAATACTCTGTAATCGTGAGGCAGTGCTCGCGGCTGGACCGTTGAGTGACCGATTGCGTGGTAATGGTGGAGACAGCGGATCGCTCTTGCCGCGTTTGCGACTGCGGAGAACAAGGCGCGGTGCCACTTCCTCGTCCTAGCCGTGCACGGTCGCGCTTTCCGTCTATCCATGATCCAACTGCTGAGACATTCACTTCACTTTCGATCCCCACCTCTCCCTTCGCTGCACCGTTCACCGCCTTCGCCGCGTCTTCTCTGAGCATACGTTCATATACCGTCTGCCCTCCACTTCCCGGGCGTTGCGCAATCGCTATCGCCGTTGACGTCTTTGAGGAAGTAGCATCAGCCGCCATGGCTTCCGCAAGCGCAGAACATTCGTCGACAGCGGCGCAGAGCAGTCCACCGCAGGTGGCTGCAGGGTCGAGGTCAGAGAATACACAGGAAGCGTTATCGTCGAGCCCAGTGGAGATGAAGACGTTACCACCCGCCGTGACGGCACCGCCAACGACAAGCACCACCACACAAGAGCCGGAGCTCACCAGTTCTGCTCCAGCAGAGATCATAGTACCGCACACAACCGAAACCATCCCAGCACCAAGCACATTACCCGCCGCCGCATCGACAACGAAGCCGGCCCCTCCAATCAACCTCACTCGCGCAGAGACAGAAGCAATTGGACCCTCGACGGATACGCCCGCCGCAAATCCCGACAACACCAATGGGCCAGTAGTCGTGATAATGCTGCTTCTTACCACTGGGGCTCGCCATCCATACAAGATCGACGAGAAATATCTCAAGAAACGATCCGTTGTTGTTGACGATATGGACCCGTACAACATCAGTGTATACACTTTGAAGGAGTTAATATGGCGAGATTGGCGAGAAGGTACGTTCAGCGCATACTCTCTCTTCATAATCACTATCGTGAGGTGGCGAATAGGCGTACCGTTTTACACAGCCCACACGTCTAACCGGCGGCGAGTCCCGCCTTGTTCTTTGCCAGCGTAGACAAGAGCCCACGGCTTGTGATTTGCCGTCTTTGTCGTAGAGGGCAACAACTCCCAAGCACAGCCTCAGCATGCACATGACTTCACTCGAACACCGCTGACGTAACATGGCATAGAATGGGAACCTCGACCAACATCACCGAGCTCAATACGACTGATCCACTTCGGCCGTATGCTAGATGATAAATCACCACTTAAAGGTATGTGCAAAAGATTGTGGACACTTTCACAGTGTAGCAGTCGGCGGGATCGGCAACATTATGCAGGTCGCCTGCACACCACGAAGCCCTGAAAAGTTTGCCAGGTCAGGAATGCTAACACTGGGCAGACTGCCGATTTCAAACTGAAAACCCCAATGTTGTCCATATGACAGTAAAGCCTCAGGAGGTGGTGGACGAGGAAGATGCAAAGACTGGTAAAGGCGCAAACAGAAGAGATGGAGAAGATGAGCCCACAGCCGGCTGCCGTTGCGTTATACTATAATCGTTTCTGCAAATGTGCTGACCGTCTCCCGCGCGCAGATCGTGGATCACTTTTGCAGCAGCTGTCTGGATGATTACCTCGGCGTTTGCGGGTCCACCAGGTTTTTGCGGATTCGACCCTGAAGAGGGTGTTCGTTACTGCGATTATATAACCCTGATCACTGGTACATAGCGGCTGTGCTAAGACCACGAGGCGCGCGACTGTTTGGCCTCATACACGCTTGAGGATGTCATTTGCATGGGATCAGCGTGTGCATCCTTGATGTTTTCTTGCAGGCACTTGAGTACGAGAGTTTTCTACTTTTGATATCTGCCTAGGGGCATGTGGTTTTATATGAGCATTTGTCAGTGCGCGTCGGCCAGTCTCCAGGCTTGGGCGTGCCCTCCTCTTCTTTATTGGTTCATTGTACAATTACGCGAGCTTCCACGGAGGCGCATACACTGCTGGGCCAAAGGGACTTGAAGAATAGACATATTGACACCCGTGCATTGGCGCACAATCAAAGTACCTGCTGATGTCGATTGTGGAAAAGCCCGCATACGCAGTGTCGAGCAAAGCACCACTAGACTCGTATATAGCGCACTAGACCTGTGGGGAAATATTGCGTGGTACAATATGTCATGTCCCTGTGCTGGGCTGCGGTCGCAATGAGGAATGGAGCTTGGACCTATGATTGCATGCCGTCATCGGTTGCCGTTGGTCACCTCACCATCTTCGCATTGATTCTCTCCCCGCGCATTCCACCAGGCGCGTCTGAACAGCTCAACTATAGCCAACTACTGCAATCATGGTGCTTCAAGATGTGAACGAGTCAGCTCCTGACAGCTTCAGCGACAATCCCTACCCAGACCAGACCGATCCCTATGCGTCCTCGTCGTCTCCCTCTGGCACGCGTTTCGACTCGAGCAGTCTTCCACAGCCACTTCCCATCATTGGGACATTCATGGGCTTCTCGGAAAGCGCCGTGCGCTACAAGACCGAGACGACAATCAAATTTGCAGAGCGGAAGGTCGGACGCCAATTGGATTCACAGGAAGCGCAAGCACTTGCCTTCCATATATACCAGCTGGAACAGACAAAAAGTTACTTTGCGGCTACAGGTGCTTCAATGGGCGCGTATAGGGCGTATGCTACAATGGACAAGATGCGCTACCCCTTCTACCAGCCGAAGATCGAAGCTATCGACCGGAACAAATTTGGCCCCATTAAAGGCCCCATGGCGCATCTCGCAAGACACAGTTGGCGCTTCTCACTCTACATTGTGGTGGCCGGCCAAATGGGGCAGATCATTGGACAGCTCATCGCGCAGCCACTCGCCGCAGTAAACACGTCGAAAGACCCCAAGCTACAACAGTTTGGAAATGAGCTAAAGGCTGCAGCTGCGGTGGAGCAGACACGAACAGCAGCGCAAGGGCGCGAGATACAAGACAGAAGGAAAGAGTTTGAGAGGCAGACAAAAGACCGCAGTGGCATGGGTCCATCGCCACAGGCCCAGTGGGGCAAACAATCGCAAGTACAGGTTGAAGAGGATGACTCGAGTCCGACTGCTGGCAATGAGCCGTGGGGAACTCAGCCTTCTGCGCAGGGGTCGTGGGACAGCTTCTCGTCGCAAGGCGAGCAGACTGCGCCGCAGCGATCGCAGGGTTCGCCGTCAAGGGTACCTTGGGACCGCCAAGCGCCGTCAACACGATCTCCTCGTGCATCTCCATTGCCTTCCGATGACGATGACGCATCACCCACCGGCGGAATGTTCCAGGACGAAGTCAGCTCAAACTCGCACGCCCAACAGCAATCACGCTCGGGTGAGTCGACATGGGACCGGCTTCGTCGTGGTGGGGCACCCGTCCCTGGTCAGCGACCTCCGCAGTCGTCACGTCGGGAGCCTGAGCGTAAGGAGCAACGAGAGAGCTCTACATTAGGCGATTCGTACACTTTCGTCGCAGACGACGAGGAGCGCAAAAGGGAAAGGGAACATGCTCAGCAGGAGTTCGACGCCAGACTTGAGCGTGAAAGGCAGGGCAAGGACTTTAGCGAGGACGGCAAGAGATGGTAGTCCTGTCAATCACTCCTTTCAGCGTTCATTAATCGGGCAATCTTGCGAGGCTTGGTTTTCGTGTATATATTACTGCATATTCTAGTTGTAAGTAGTAGCACAGCTTTCTCTGAATTATCGGTGGAAAAGCTAACTAGCAAAGAAAGTAGTCTAAAGGATGTACGCCTGATTATGAAGTTTCGATCTATGAGCATGACTTCATCGCATCTCCACAAATGAACATAATGCATCAAAAGTACTAATCTCCCAACATCAGCCATCATCACGGATCTC
>TARA_R110002003_G_scaffold126_34_pt1 | contig 17020 bp, 20 predicted proteins | sample TARA_R110002003 | Tara Oceans TARA_R110002003 (sample SAMEA4396441) | marine metagenome | biome: Westerlies Biome; feature: [SRF] surface water layer (ENVO:00010504); material: water (ENVO:00002006), including particulate matter (ENVO:01000060) such as... | depth 5 m
ATTTTCTCGTTGACGCTGAAATGCGTGGTTCCGAAGTCAGAAAGCTTCAGGGTGCCGTAGCCCTTGGCAAGATTTGGATTGGGGAACCAGAGGATATTAGCGGGTTTGATATCGCCGTGCCGACCGAACAAAGGTTTAGGCTGTCTCTGGTCCAACGAGCGATGCGATTGACTTTGGGCAGCCTTGACTTCTGGTACCGGCAAGGTCATGTCGCAAACCATCGATGTTCCGGATAACGTATTGTAACGATGAATATGGGAGACAGCTTCGGCTATGCCACAACATTGTCTCTTTACCCATGTAGACAGCTCTACATCGTTACTCGATGGCGATGGATCCCTTGACCTCCAGTACTGATCGAGATCTATCTCGGCCCATGGGAGAATCAAATGTAAATAGTCACCTTGAGCGTAAGTTGCGAGTAGTGTTACTAAATGTTCGTGGGCATGCCGCTTTTTGCGCAGATTCTGAAGTACATTGGCCTCGCGGTTGAAAGTGCTACGATCGACGATGGAGAGCCTTTTCACAGCAACAAAGTTTCTATCCACCTAATCAAGTTAACTTTGAGGCAACGTGCTCTAGATTGTACTTGCCTCGCTATTGTCAAATGCGTGATGGTCAGGATGAATTCTGGCTTTGTGTACCTCCCCAGACCCACCTTGACGACTCGCGTTTTCCCAATATACGAAAGGCATGATTTGACTTTTATCGGCGTCGCAGTGCAACAGTTTTTCCCCATCTGGCTGACCGAAGACAGGAGCGAGAACGCACCATTGACGCGTCACAAATCCGATAATGTCGCTTTGTTTGCGTAAACATCTCAAATGTGCTTGTGCATTTCCACAGCGCCGAAGCTCAAAGATACCATCCCGGCGCACTTTGGCCAAAGGAAGATCGGCATCGGAAACCCCTTCCTTAACGAAGGACCATATTCGTTTTGTACGACCCATGAACATTAGAATGGCAAACACTTTCTGATAACTAGTAGGTTGAGACGGGGCGCTCTGGACCTGCCCCACCTCCACAGGCTGTGCGCTTTCGTGTTTTGATGTTGATCTGATGTGAACGGATGTAGCTATCCGCCAGGTGCGTTGCTTAATCTTTGTTGGGAAATACTCCATTTTCGACAGTTCATGATGTACTGACTCCTGCGTGACAAGATCATTCAACTCGCCTATCGGTACGAATTCACGATTAGTGGAGGGTTCGAGTCTCAAAGCTACCACGAGCTGGTGATCGAGCCGAGATTGGTCAAAAGGAGGGCTGGGAGTCCGTTGGTTTAGTCTTCCCATACGTTGTGATTGCCTGCTCTTTCTGCCTTCACGCTGATCTTCCTGTTGCTCCGTATCCGGATTTGGGCGAGAAGAGCGGACGGCAAAGTGGGAATCATGTAACCGAAACTCTTCATTGAGCTCTTGTGTGTCTCGAGCAGACATAACACTTTCGCTTCGAACCCGTCTGTGGCCTTTTGCAGATGCTCCCCCAGAGAACATCGTTTTGTAGGTAGGAGCGCTGAGACGATTCGTCGTATGCTTCTGGCGAGGTGATGCCGTTCTATCCTCTTCGTTCGTTATGCCAACTGGCCGAAGGCTCCTTGGGGACCCCGCGGCATCGCTCTGAATCGCGATGCGCACTTCTTCGGAAGCTCCATGCTGTTAGCGACAAAATAATGTCCTTTGGTATTCACGTTGGCTCACCTTGGAGCGCGAGGTGTCCTGCAGGTAAATCTCTTGAAGCATGCTTCCGGACAACACATTCATCTGATTGCCGCGCTTGCGACGCGTCCACTCCATTTATTTTAGGATGTGACAAGTTTGTGCCGTTGTGCTCAGGCTTGACTGTTGAATGGTCCATTGATCCGGCCATGATAATTTCACCACACGTGAAGTCGATAGAGTGGTGGGATCGGGGTCAGAAAGGCAGCTTACGACAGTACATGTAGTAGATCGACGGTGATTGTGGCATCGACGTTGCTATTTACAAGCTCCTCCAACCCGTAGCGGCGAAACTGCCGTCTAGTTTTGGGGCCAGGTTGAAAAGCTCAGTGTCTCTTCACTAGGCTTATGGAATGTAATACTGGTGCAAATATAACACCATCTTCACTGCTCAGACGCTATGAACGCCTCTACTTCGTATTCAGAAATTGGCACATCTTCGAGGGTACCTTGGGCGCTTGCCATCCTCAGACCACCCACCCACCCACAAGCTAGCCTGCTAGATGACGTAAGGGAGTCTCCGAGGCTGACTTGAATTCAGCTTTGAGCTATTTCTTTCGTGAACGCATTGATTGGGTGGGCTACTTATGGCTGCCTTGCGTACAGCCAGTGGTGAGGGTGTGTCGATGGGAGCATGCATGATCCTAGGTTACCGCTTTTGCCCTCTGTTGATCCTGCCGCATCGGTTCCCGCCCCAGCCACGCCAACCTTGCCGCTGCCTTCCCCCAGACCCCGTTACGCCCTATCATGTGTTGTAACTGCACCTCACTTCAAGCCATAACCTCGAGCGTATGCACGCGGCTACCGATATATGCATGTGGCGCCCACACTCTTTTTTGGATCGTCCTATCATTGACTGCTGATTTGCAGGCAGAGCCTCATAGTCCATGTAGAGTGCTATATCGCGTGGCATGGTTGGGCACAATTGCAGCGTACGTCCGGGGTCATCCATGCTGCGGCAAATGTGTGTGCAGAGGAAGGGAGGGTTTCCGGTGAAGTGTCAACGAGGGCGGCGAGGAGCGGCACAAGGCTACTCTTAAGTTTCGGCTATAACATGCCCAACCTTATCTGAAATAGGGCTCATTTACCTATCTTTGCTTGCACACGATCGGTGGTCTTCTATTTACTCTAGCATAGCCATCGCATCGATATCTTACCAAGTGATAGGCCAGAAACGAGATGATCGGACAGAATTGTTATGGTTGCGATACCACCGGCTTCTCAAGCTGCAACAGCCCGTGTCAGTCCACGGAAGAACATTAGAGAGCAGAAGGGACTATATTTCATGCCTTCTAAGCCCAAAGAGGAGTCTGCAAACATCAAACAAGCGACGAATAGGGACCCGATTCAAGCAGGCGCAATGTATACCAGAGACAACTCTTCCACGGAATCAAACGTCGAAGACGACCTCTTACAGTTGCTCAAAGACAGGCTTTATGGAGAGTACATGACGACAAGTAAATTCGAGAAAACCCCACGCGAGTTCCTCCCTCGAGACCAATTCAAACGTATTCTGTCGGATCTCTCAACGAACCGAACGGACGGAAACGATGAAGCTCACACCGTACTTCAGCTCATGCACATAGAACCAGAAAAAGCCAGCAAAGACGACAGGGCGCTCGCAGACTACGTGCTGAAAGGCGCAATGAAAGTTTTCCTCATCCTGATTTGCATCAAATTCGACCACCTCCACGCAGCAATGACCCTCTTCAAAAACAAAAACAAGGGGGATTCGGATTTACCGTTTGACGTATGGGACCGAAAGAAAATGAGAAGCAATATACGGAACCATCCATTTGTGCTCATGGAAACTGGAGACGAAAGTGAAGGAGAAAGGACCAGGACAAGGACCATATGGAAATTAGATTCAATCCACGACTTCCATAACGCACAATGGGACTTTCTGGCCCCCGTAATCTCGACAGCGACATGGAATTGCAATTTTGGCCTACGTACAATGCCCTTCATTGCGAAGGGGGCTACTCCGAGCAGTGGCGCACATGGCATTGTCCGTAGTTATACAGTTCACTCTGCTCATTTCGAAGACTTGTCACGTCCGGTAAGCGTACAACACCCACAGAGATGTTCCCTTCACGTGAATTAACAATCTCAGGGTGAAAATCCAACTTGTGTGATTGCGGTCAAAGCATTCAGACAAAGCGGCGAAAACGTTGCTCTCGATTGGGAGAGGGAAGTCAACGCACTAGCAAAGATGAATGAACTCGGACAAGACCACATTGTCCGATTCATAACAGCTTTCCAACGCGGTGAACCAGAAGATTTGGAACACTACGTTGTATTCGAGTGGGCGACGGGCGGAAACCTCGGCAACCTTTGGGACAAACTTCCTACACCGAAATTGTCTGCCTCACTGATGAAATGGGTAATCAACCAACTACACGGGCTTGCGCAAGCGCTTGCCGCAGCTCACTATATGAAAAATAACGTATCCTATCGTCACGGGGATTTGAAGCCCGACAATATTCTCTGGTTCGGTGACAGCAGTGACTACGGCACGCTTAAAATTGGCGATTGGGGCGAGGCAAAGAGCCACGAACAAGTTACATCCTTGCGCCACAGCACCACTGCCAGGCCCAGTACGATACGATATGAACCTCCCGAGGCCGGTTTGCAGCCGTTGCTACCCAAGGAAGCCCGGCATGTACGTTCTCGACTGTACGACATGTGGGGTTTCGGTTGTATAACCCTTGAATTCATCATCTGGCTGTTGTACGGTCGGAATGGGCTCAAAAGATTCAACAACAGTAACCGAGGACGTTACGGTACCTCTGAAACGTACTATGAGATTAGTCCTGAAAGAATCGCGAAAGTGCATGGCGTTGTGGAGCACTGGACAGAGCACATGGCAAAGGATATCCTGTGTAGTCCTGGCGAAACGGCCCTAGGGGACCTTCTTCAAATCGTGCGCACAGGCCTCCTAGTCGTTCAGCTTCCAGAAGATGGAGGTTCGGTACCGCAAGCGCTCATTGAGCAACCTTTCCCCTCGCAGCAAATCGGCCCATCAGTCAACATCATCCAGGCAGAGCCAGCAAAGGCTGCCGTGACACATGAAGCAATGCCGAATCAAGATAAGAGATTGCGTGCTACTGAGCTCGAATTCCGGCTACGCCAGATAGCTCAAGCTGAAAGAAATGCATGCTACTGGTATCAAGCTCAAGAGCCAAAACCTGCACCAGTTGACTACGGCACCTCACAACATCTCTCAGTACCTCATACTACCCCCAGATCGAATCCCAATTCAGCCACTCTTCGTGCTCCGGGGCTTGATAGAACCGACTACGGCCATCCAACCTTAGATCCGGAAAATTGGACGCGTATCCTTGACAACGAATTTGCCGCAGATTTGTTGTCTAAACTGGAGCACTCGAGGGTAATACCTTCAGATCAGATGTCACCGTTAGTCAATTTGTGTACCCGATGCCAAGAATTTCGAGAGCGATTACGGGATACAAGATTTGATATCTCATACAACAGACAAATGCTCCAACGGAACGCGGGCACTGACACCTGTAAGCTATGCTGCTTACTATGGGAGACCTACCGAAATACCTCGGACAAGAGTTGCCAGAACGTACGATTCAAAAGGGAGGATTCTACCTTGTGGATGAGCGGTGCGAATTATCCGACACTTTCTCTATTCCAGAGCAATGGTAGGCCAGCGTTCCCACGTTAGTATTGTTCATCTTGTGCTCACTAATGTCGGCGGTGCAGCACCTGCAAATAAGGCACATGACATTCAGATCGGATTCGATGAGCTCCCGGAAGCCGGTAAGGATATGCATCTTCGTTTAGTGCGGGGTTGGCTTGATGATTGTGATAGCAAGCATTTCGAGCCTATCTGCAAGCCGTCCAAAGATTCGACAATGACGACCAACCCGAACATGAGGCTGCCGACTCGACTGATCTTCGTTGGAAGTGATGGCGACGAGACTGTAAAACTTCAGGAGACGCGGACTGGAGATACCGGCGACTGGATCGCGCTATCTTACCGTTGGGGTCCTTTGCCTCACTTTTCTACCACTCGTCAAAACCTTAGCAGACATACTGCAGGAATGGAGCTGGCGACCTTGCCCCGTACGTTTCGACACGCCATCAAAATGACTCGCGCTCTTGGGCAGAGATATCTCTGGATAGACTCAATATGCATCATACAAGGCGAAGATGGCAACTTTAGTGACGAGTGTAAGAGAATGGAAGATGTGTATAGTGGCGCATACTGCGTGTTAGCCGCTAGCTGTGCTACCGATCAGTGGTCTGGCTTTCTACTGCCTCGAGTTCGAAGAAAATGTGTTCCTCTAAGCAACGTACACGGAGGTACAATCTACGTATGTGAAATATTTGAGAACTTCAGGGAACATGTACTTCAGGGTGCTTTGAACAAGCGCGGATGGGTGTTGCAAGAGCATGCCCTTGCTCGACGCACTATATTCTTCACGGAGCACCAAACATATTGGGAGTGTGGTCACGGCGTCCGATGTGAGACTATGACAAGAATGACGAAGTAAGTGCTTTTCACTGTATCGATATAATGCAACTTGCCTCATGGATGAGAGCTGACTACTTTCTTCAGTCAGTCTGCAGCTTTGCTTGGGGATCCAGACTTTCCGAAAATCCTCAATCCAGCTAAACACGGCGAACGCATCCTTCGATTTCAAGAATTGTATCAAGAGTATTCTCGCCTCGATCTTTCATCAGACTATGATCGACCTACAGCCATCGGGGGTTTACAGCAGCGTCTTCTTCGAACGATGAACGTACATGGCGGGTTCGGGATTCTGGACGACTGCGGCAACAGAGGTCTCCTTCGACGCAGTCTTTTATGGCACCGTGGAAGGGACATAGGATGCTTGAAACGAATCGTATTCCCGGATGATCGGGAACAAGTGCCGTCTTGGTCCTGGATGTCATGCTCCGGTGGCATTGAATATTTCTCCTTAACATGGGATACATTTGACTGGCAACACATACAGTCTCCGTGGCCCTGTCCGAAAGCTACGCCGTCTAGTAACGCAATTGTAGGAAAGGTACGAGCTATTCGACGATCGGCAGTAGAGGAGACTGAAGGCGGTATCATATTCGACAATCCTTCCGATTTGGAGCATCCTAGCCCAAGGGCGATTGTGTTAGGCATAGAGAAGGCATTGAAGGCCATCGGAGACAAACGACATTATATACTAGTCGTCAAGTCAAGGGCAACATTAGACGCAGACAGTACTCCACTATATGAAAGGATAGGAGCAGGGTATGTTCTGGGACGACATCTACATGGAGAAGCCACAACTTGTGCTCTGGTATAGCAATGGTCGTGGCTCTCAATGTGGTACAGCAAGTTGATTGTTCATACTGAGTAACAGCATAGGGAGCTGATTCCTATCCATTATGTCTACAAAACATCTCCTATGCTACACCCTTTCAATGATTGAGCGGAGGATTGTGATTTGACAGGTGAATATCGTAAATGTCAAGTGCCCCAAATCGAGGCTTGAATTACGCATAGGAAGAAGCTTCGAATATGCGACCATCGCATGCCATAACAAGGGTTCATATCGTAGCCTTGTTGTGCGATGTCCAATAGACAAAGGGCACTGGAATAGGTGGCGTTATTGGCGGCATCTTGCAGTGGCAAACCAGGTGACATGCACTAATCTAGTTAGACGTAGGCGAGGCTGCCCAGATGATGCGGGGTCAGTCCCTCGGGCTGTGAAATAGGCATCGCAAGGTGGCAAGGTCTTTCCGCCTCTTCGAGTTCGAATCTCGGTAACCACAGCTCGACTCCACCGATCAGGTTGCTCTGTTCTGATCGACCTCAACTTCATCCTTAAACGCCTCCATAGTTCACGACGTATCAATCATTCTGTCCCCAGGGACAACGATCCACGCGCATGGCTAGGTGCAGGAAGGATGACTGCGATGATTGGGCTGCGACAGGAGAAGATTATTGTGCCACACATTTAGATATGAAGTCTGGTCACCAACCAGATGCGCGCTCATCAACGCATTTCGTGCATACCGAGCTTTGCGTAAGTCCCGTCGAGGTTGATATTCAACATTACTAAAGGTCGTGCAGCAAGCTACACGGCTATCGAATGTACACGACCTGTTCCACCATATTTTCGATGCCCCACCCGCTCCTTTCGAGGTCAACTGATAGCCACTCAAATGGTCTGACAAACTCCGCTGCGCTTGGAATATTGGCATTGCAACCACTTCCACGGTACATTTTTCCCGATCCTATGCCAATTCTCTCGTATGTATTGAGATCTGGGTGCGATCTCGCCAAGATCAGGAAGTTCTGATATAAGTAGCGCTGATGATGGATGGAGTAAAGGCTCAGAAGGATCACCGATTCTTCCATCTCCTGGCTATTGTCGTTGAAGGTGGTCTCACATGACACTTGTTTCGATGCCTTTGCAGTTCGATTTGGATGGTAATGCGATATGGATGCGTCGATAGAGAATTCACATGTCGCCTTCTGGTCTGTGTTTGGCGAGTAAACTGCGCCACCAATGCGAATTGTGTATGCACGGAAATCCTCCAAGGACTTGCGCAAAACAGCCGCCACAGTACGGCCTCGGAGTGTTAGAGAACCATCCACCGCCCTACTGTACGCATCGTGACCGGAGGTTTTGTAATAGAAATCGAGGAGTTCTGCGTGTTGAACTCGGGCACCGGGGTATGAATGACGTGCCAATCGAAAATTGACAGCGCCGGATGCGGATGCCCATGAGAAACTCGGGCTCAGCCAAGTTGAAGGTACCGGTATTGGCGCGATATCCCGTTGCCAGACAAGATCGTAGAATAAACTCTCCCTCCAAAGTCCTGCAATATATGTAAATCCGGTCAAAGACCCAAACTTGCTTGCTAAGCCACTCAGAGCAGGAAGTTTGTCCTCTAAGATCGTCAAATCGCGGGCTGAGTATTCTTCAATGACATGGCTCCAACTTCTAGCGTGATTCAAGGCTCTCTCCGTGCTTGACATTTCGGTAGGTGCAGGAAACAGTGGTTTTGATGGGTATGGATTCTGGTGGCATTCGCACGCCCGTAGTTTTCTGCACGTCCACTGCATTTCCGCCCCTGTAAAAGCTAGCAGCCGTGTCGAGAGCAGCTTCTCTTGCAGACCCCAAGCGCGTGTATCGAGTGGATCCTTGTCCATCGTTCGTCCAACTTTGGCGTGAATCCCTCGATCGATCTTTCTTCTCGCCTTGAATACGACATCACGAATGTCTGTACCAATTTCGCTATACAGCTCGACTTCTTCGAACATAGATTCTCGTGCCCGGAACAAGCTATGGTATGGATTGGGAGACGAAGAAGCTGCGATAGTTATGGTCGCACCCTCGAAGATCTCACCAATTCTTGCTGCTTGTTCTTCCCAATCTACTTTGCTATCTTGAATGATACACAAAGTATCAATCCAAAGATACCGAATCCCGATGCTTTGCACCACCGCTGCCGCATCTCGAAAAACAATTGGAAGTTCTTCCCGGTCGAATCCGTGCTTCAATTCTTCGTAATTCCCGGAAGTAGTCACAGCAAATCCTTTGACGCCCCAGGAGTATGATAGACAGGCGTACTTATCCTCTGTACGGATAGATGGCTCGAACAAACGGTAGCGATTTTGGGAGACATCGACAATCCGTTTCGGAAGAAAGTCTCTCTCTTGGCACTCTCGATGTTCAGTTATACAACTGTAGTAATTTTCCCTCAAGAAGTGGACCGATGCTTCCAAGCTGGACATTGGGGATACGTCGTTGCCCACTTTAGGAAAAGCATGATTCGTGTCTGCTACATGGCGATTGCTTAGCTATAGCTATCAATGCTAATAAGCACCTTGAGTGAATCAGGCATACCTGAGTATGGATAGATTTCCACAACATCATACACATCTTTGTTGGCTAACGAGTGGAGCTCCGTTGGTGACTGTGGATAAAGTAAAAGTTCGGCCCGCATCCCTATTTCCACGGTTTGCAACAGCATGAAACTCTGTAAGGCGACATCACAGAAGAGGCATCCTTGCGTAGCCGATATCCTGAATTGGTCAAATGAACGCCGGGACAGGACTGTCAGGCTAGGACGATGAAGCTCGCCGTGGTTTCGCGTGTCGCAGTAACCGAGGCACTGGCATAGAGAACAACACACACCGGTGTGTTTATTGGTAAGTCTCAAGCTCATGTCGCATAAGCAAAAGAGAAGCGGCGTTCTTCGTCTCTCAGGTGTTTTTCGAAAGGCTCTTGTTACATATGATAAGGAGATTTGGACTTGGAGTGCAGCTGCACAGCCCGGTCTTTTTACCGGTTCCAGGCTGTGCAATCTCCTAATTTGTGATTGGACCGAATTGCCACGTGTGCAGATCTGGTTGCTTTCAAGTAAGCGCAAAACGCGCCGAGCAATATTCATTCTTAATCGCAAAGTTGCGCTATGGATCCCAATGTTCTGACTTCAAAGCATCATAGAAGTGTTTATCGGTGCAAGCCTTCCTCCTGCTCACCGCCTGTTGTGAGTCAAGACCCCGCACCGTTGCCCTGGGTGGTAGAGTGGTACGAACATGGCTTAAAAGGTCGCACGTACCAAAATCCTAGATTTCGTGTGTTCCGCACTCAACACTATCGCAATAAGACTCTGAATGCTGTGCACACTGATTGTGGAGTTCCGGGTACAGCTAGTTGGGTGGTCTATGAGCTTTGAGTATCGAGAACGGCTCTAGATTCAAACAAGCGACCTGATAATTAACTATTACTACCTTTTCGGTGTTTATTAAACCTGCTCCTGGCCGGGCGAGAAGCAGTGCCATTATTTTCTTGCTACTTTCTTCGTTTCCTGCGGCTGCCTTATATATGTCCTCTGTAATTGTGACACTTGCACCATATCGAGCGAGAAGTAGTGCTATTACGTTCGCACCACCTTCCTTGTTTCGTGCGGCTGCTTTGAACACCTCTTCTGTGATCGTGACGCTTGGTCTATGCTAATTGAGAAAAGTTGCTACAAGATGGTCGTCGAAACTTTCTGCAATGGGCACGATTATGTCTAGCAATCGGGACATTTGGTCTTGGCTGGTGAAGGATGCTTGTCATCACTTTCTTGGGATGTTTGCTTTCTGCAGCTGCAAGTACTACCGCTCTAGTGATTGGGACTGAACATGGACAAAGGCTTCTTCAGCCCGGTCATAAGCCTGACTTTTGGGCTGAATCAGTAGTAAACAGTTCCTACTTGTGGCTTCCCAACCGGCTGCGACGATAAAGAGCAATGACCGTATCCTTCTCCCACCTCGCGGGTGGTCACACCCCATTTCACTCGACCCAGACATGGGTCAATTTCATCGGGCGGCGCATGGCATGCAGCGCTTATGAATTGGCTGCAGCAATCTGCTGGTGGTATACTGGGAAGCATTGAACGCCGTCCCAACCACCTGACACCAACCACCAGAGCCAGAGAAATGACATAAAATACTATGAGACTAGAAATGGAGGCTCCACAGGCTGATTTTGATGCCGCTTCGTTTGGCTTTTCGTCCAAAGTGAAAGAGTCGAAGCGAATCAAGAAGAATGACTGGGACAACAGCCAGTGCAGTAGTCCGCTGAGTGCTATGAGTGGGATTGCCCATCGATATGGGAGCTGTAGGAAGTACGTGCTGCGTTGCTCTCCCTCGGGCTTAGTGACGCGGAGCCCTTTTCTTACTGATCCGAACGTGTTCCATTCGGCGACGCAGGCCATTGATGTACACATGGTATTCAGATTGATGTAGCAGAAGGACAGGAGAACCTGTGGCAAGTTCGATAACCAGGCATTGTAGAGCGTTCCCCGGGCTGTGGCGTTGACAGAACCCAATCCTAGGATGTTTTCTGACGCAGTCCCCCAAGCCCATGGATTTGTGTAGTCGCTTGTGATCAAAGGAACTGCGCCAACGACAATGGCTAGGAGCATGGCTCTGAATAATTTTAGTCGGAACTATTTGATGTTTGCACTTTACTTACGCTGTAACAGTAGGTATGCCCTTATCTGTACGTACGACCGAATTGTAACGTCGGGGTTGTGGCAGCCATGCATTTGTAGGAAAATGTGACATTTCGTCGCCATCTTTATCATCCAGGACTTCAAAAGTTGGCGGGTACCGCGGAACAAAATGCGACGTGTCGTTCCTGAGCAAACAATCTCTTTTAGTAGTCATATCCGGACGTCTCAAGAAGGATGCTGTGGCATCTCCCAGAGTGACAATATACTCTGAGCGGTCCGAAAATACCACGTACAACATAATGCAAAGCTTGAAAAAATTCATAGCGATGACTACTACCATGAAGTGTAGACTTATCTGTATGCGACTGGGCATACCGGTCATTGTAGTAAAGCCGTGGACTACGCGCATGGAGAAAGGAGTACTGAGATTCGTAACGGTAGTGTTGGTCGCATGAGAGACGAGCGGCGAATGTTGAACCCAATCTTGTGAATCGGTAACAAGCTGGCGAGCTGTGACATTTGCCAAAAAGTTTCCAGGCAAAGAGGATGCTAGCGAGAACGATGCGACGTCCTGCGAGGTATCCCACGCTACTAGATCAATGGCGAGGTAAAGGTTCCCGTATTGAGACACGTAGCGCGACTCATAGTCCAGTCTCCACTGCGAATTGCTCAAATTCACGTACTCATTCCTTTCCGTTGCGTTGTAGGGATGCATGAGTCGATATTGGTCCGAGTATACACTTATTGGCACCACCCGATATTCCTTAACTGCAATGATCTTGAATATGGCCGCGTTGTAGCTTAACTTCATGAGTTAAGAAATAGCTTTGTGGATCTTCGCTTACTTACCACAGGTGTAGAGGGATTGACGATAGTGCCAATATGATACATAAAGCTGCACGGCGTCGAGAACTAAACCCCAAGTTGCGAGGACTGAGCAACCCAATATCGAGCCATTCGCCTTTTATGTGAGCTTCATCAATTTCTGAGCGGGTTGGGGAGCTCATGACTTGCATGGTGTAATTGCTACCGGCCAGTAGAATGGTGCTGAGTGCGTTGATGAAAACATGAAACACTGTGTTCCACCGCTCTATGGCAACCTCACCATCCTCCATCAAGTCAGCGATCCCATCTTTATCGTAACCGGAATGGTTGACAGCTCCCGCGATGAGGAGTCCTACGTTGCAGCAGAGGACGAAGGCGGACATGCAGCATCCGAACAAAACTCCCATGTGCCATCCAAAGAAACGGCTTCGCTGGATGCGATGTGTGATCCAAGACGCCACCGTTCGCATTGGTCTGAGGGCTTTCAGTCGCAACAGATTGAGAGATTTGTAGTTGCGTTGGTCTTGCTCAAGTCGATCGGGACTTGCTTGTCGGGAACCCTGCTGGCTTGCGGAAAGCGCTCGAGAGACATCAGACGACGTGCGTATTAGATTGCTTGTGACGCTAGCGTGAGATACGGATATGCCATCGTTTTAGCTAGACGTCCGTAATTTGATAGGTTGGGACTAACTGGAAAACAACAGTGTCCATATCATCTAGTTCGGCTGGCTGATCGGTGCTGCTCGAATCGGCACCGTGGCCCGTGGCGAATTGAAATCTATGTGTCGTCTCTGATCTTGCCGGCGAGGCATCGACACCGGTACCCATGAGCCTCATCTCCATCGCGAAATTTGTGTTGGCTAACGAGGCTGTAATCCGGAAAACGTGGGGAAAAACTCGACTTAAAAGTACAGCGGAAAATATCAGTCAAATCAAGATGAGCTACCGGTCCTGACAACACTAGACGAATATGTGAGGACCGCGAAGGAGTAGGAGCGCTGGTGTGCTTCGCCAGGCTGAGTGGAAGCTGCCGATTCTTAAAGCAGTGCCTCATTGTGCGATGATGCAGTCCGTTCAGCCTTCCGCGTCCGCCCAGCAAAGCCTTGCTACATGTGGGCACGCATACATTTCCACGGGCCATTGCGATAACCTGGGAGACTGCCGACGGAGACGATTTCGCACACTTTAATGGCAATTGGGCTCAATCAGTCTGCAGCAGGTGGAGGCCAAAAGGTTGCTACGACTGTGCTAGGTCACTGTGTTGTTGCTTGAAGTCCCGTCTTGCGGGGTCGTCAGCAATCGCAGTGCGGCTGAGGTGTGGGGGGCCGAAAACTGATCGGCGCCTAGGTGTCCAATGCTGTGGCCAGATACACTCGGACTAGGTGACAGGCTTGTTGTGAGACATGCACAGGTAGGCAAAACGTTCTCAGGCAACGTCCTCGGCGTTGCCGATGAGTAGTTCCAGAGCCAGTGTGTTGTTTGTTATGGGATGGGATGTGGGGACGCTAACTCTCTAACGTACACTCCTGCCACCTCGGCGAACAATACGCGCCAACATGTTTAGCGAACTCCAACAACTCGAACAAGATGACGTTCACAGAAAGCTATCGGAACGGTAATCGCCTTCGGGATCGGTAAACAGAGCGGCTGAAGACCGAGAGAATGGCACGTACTGATCTCGGAGCCACCAGGGTATCTTTGAGACAGGATGCAAAGCTTACCTTCTCGTCCTTCATACCAGAGAAGCTCTATACTTAAGAGTTATCTTGTAATACTGGTAAGAATAGCTATAGGATTAGAATTGCCTAACTCCTATTCGTTCCGCGCGCAGTAGAAGAACATGGGTTGCTAGCTGTTACTATTCTTAAAGGTCTCCATAGCATCGTCAATCACAATCGAGCTGTGTATGTAAGCAAGTAATGAAAGCATGCTTGTCACATTGATGACTCACGCAAGCTTGCTTTTACTAGAACCCGCGATTCCGTGAAGCCACAGGATGGGCGAGGCGTTGTCGTCTTTCCCTTGTTTGAATACTGGATCAGACAGCAGCCATTGTCCAGTGCCTGCAAGCACGCCTTCCTTAGCCTGCTTATGATGCCCAATGTACGGCTCCGACGAAAGCCACTGCACAATTTTAGTCCGCCTCGATGCTGCAAACAGTAAGTCATCCGCACTCCGAGCTTCATAGATCACCCACATTCGAGACTGTCTTCTGTGTTCTTGAGCTTGTCATCCATTCTTCGTAAGGGCGTATCCATATCGTGTAGCAGTCGGCTCAGCTCAGCATTTTCGCGAATGCTGTCTGTAGATCTTCAGTAAGTATCAAAGCAATATAATTGGTCCTTACGAACCGCGTCATTCGACCAAACCCATTTTCCATTTCACATCACGTTCCGCAGATCGAATCTTTCCAACCCTGCATCACGCCCTAGCTCGCAATGCCTGCTGCTTTTATCATACGCTCTGCTCATAATTGTTAGTCACTGTCCTTGATACATTTAGAACGCATAATGACCGGCGGTTTCTTGTCCGAGGTAGGGCTTTGCCTTGGAAAGATAGATTAGCATGCTTGCATAGAGTTTGACTATAGATCTTTCCAGGTCTTTTGTATACGACGATGCGCCATGCAAGTACAGGGTTTTAATGGCATGGTGGCGGCAGATGAGCTCGGCTACCTGGGCACGTCCTTCTATCACCGTTTCGAGTCTGTGGGTGTCGTTGACAGCTATCTAGACACATCTCAGTAGCTTCTTTCCTGACCAAAACCATACTACATACTTGCAGAATAAACGAACTGCCGCCCACGGAAGTGAGACATGTCCTGCATCATGTTGAACCGCAACATCGTCGATTTGCTTGAACGGGTCGATCCACCGAACGAGCTTCCCGAATACATCCCTTATAATGACAGTCTCTCAACCTTGCGGGTGAACTTCCATCTCTTCTCATGAGATTTCTGTTCTCATCTTTCAGCTTCTGTGTAAAGCTCTTCGAGGAGGTTCAGTCTATCAGTGCAGCTGAAGTTGATACTGAGTTTGTCTTGTTTGCACAACTGGTCCGCAGCTTCAGGCCATAGGTCGTTGCTAAAACAAGGCTGAGTGTCAGCGACCCAACCTAAATTGATTTGAGATATTTTACTTACGCGCTCTGTTGCGGCACAGCATGAGAAACCATCGTTTAAGTGGTCTACTAAGAGCAGAGCTCTCATACAAATTGACAGAAGACTTCGCCTAATTACACTGAATAGATGCTATGTCGAAGCTGAAGGTGCTCTGACTGATAAGTATCGTCTGACACACCAATGAATGTGACACAGGCGACGAAATAGGACAAAGCGATACGAACTAGTCCGTATAAAGACACTACAACCAGGTGGCTCGAGACGCAATCTTGAGAAATGCGATGTGAGAAAAAAGGGTGTTCAAAACATGCTGGCCATCAGGCTGAGAAGCTGAAGTGCCCTGAGCTATATTTGGACGTGGCTGCCTCGATGCGCAACCCCGCAACTGCCCGTAGCAAGGCTGCAAATCACCATCCCACAACGTGATTGAGATACCAGCAGCGTACCCCGGTGCCAACCAGGAGACGGTGCAACTCGTCTTAGTACGCTGGGATATATCTGCACGAATGTGTGAATAGAGCAGTCTGAATATCTCATACAACCGTGGGGTGAAAGGCCTTGAACACCTGGAGAGGACCTTCGATACTTTGCACCATTCCGAAGAAGACGGTCAGGAAAAGTACAGTAACAGCCACCCAGAATGTACCCCATTGCACTCCATTTCTTCTGTCATGCCACCATTGCGAGACGTTGCCGGTCGCGACTCATCAGAGGCCTGCTTGAGAATAACAAGTCGGTCGTGCCAGTACCGAAAGTTCTTCAGCTGTCGCTCGTCCAGGCGAAGCTGTCCGTTCTCACCTAGTTGACGGTCGATATTGTACGTCTTCCTTTGAGTCTGTAGCCAACGCTGCGACACTCGGTCGTGCTGGGGAAAGAGAAGAGTGAGTGTGCGTCGCATTTCTTCGATGAATCCATCAGGATACATGGTGGAAGATAGCGATGGTTTTGTCGTCCGGGTCCAGCATACGCAGGTAATCAGCCAGGTTGTCAGTCCACCGGACTCGAATTCCAGCAATACAATCGATGTCACGTGCTGTAAACATTCTCTCGTGGATCCGTTGTCATCGACGCGAGGTCAGGAGACTTGTATGGATATATTGTGGCAGGAAGCCCTATTTCATCGGTGGCATATGTCATGGCAGCCTACCAACTTGCTGCGGATTTCGAAAGTGTGATGAGAAAGACTCCGTTGGTAAGCTATATCGCACCCTCGCACTGAATGAGACCTTCGACTGACAACAACGGCAGGGCCTATGGTCGAGCATGTGAATACCTGGCTTGACGACCCCTTGGATTCTGTGAGCCAGCTCCGCTCACGACATTTGTTTGTCTCGACTCAGTCGTCCGGGAGATTTAGTGCATTCTCCCCTGGCAGCAGCTTGTCTTC
>TARA_R110002003_G_scaffold1499_1_pt1 | contig 17005 bp, 22 predicted proteins | sample TARA_R110002003 | Tara Oceans TARA_R110002003 (sample SAMEA4396441) | marine metagenome | biome: Westerlies Biome; feature: [SRF] surface water layer (ENVO:00010504); material: water (ENVO:00002006), including particulate matter (ENVO:01000060) such as... | depth 5 m
TCGCGGACCTGATCATGGCGCGTCTCATAAGCCACGAAATACAAGTAGTAGAAATTTTGAAAGCAAGTCGTTCTTTCTCTCCAGGCTTGTATCCATCTGGAAGGGCAACGGAAGTGCATGAAGACCTGCGAGATCGGTTTTCTGTGGGCGGTATTGAAGTGTGCTTGGAACTTTCGAGATCGATAACTCTGTTCGTGAGCTCGGTAGTGTTTCGTTCCATAGCACGTAACTGCTCTTTGAGATGCTCAATTTGTTTGAGAACAAAGTAAAGGAGCCCGGAAATACTGATCACAATCGTTGTACCCAGGATTACATACGATGGTTTATCCATGATGCAGTTTCACATAGCAATGTCAACCAGGGAAAGAATTGTAATCAGGCTTATCGTTCGCCAGAAACTATAGCGCTGGACCACTGGTTCAGCTGGGAGGATGTATCTCCTAAATGTTAGTATTGTCAGGGTTTAAAAGTAGACTACGTGTGGGGTAAGTGCGGGGTAAGTGCGGCTGACTCATTCTCGGCAATACTGACTAATGAGTATGTATCTTGATAAGACTCCGATTGAGCATAGCGGCATTTTGAGGGCAATTGATCCGGTCAGTCTTCCGGCGTATCTTCCGAGCTGCGAGCACAGATCCTGTATGTAAATAGCAATATGCGACCTTAAAGTTACTACTGCTAGAGGATCTCCAAGTCACGTTGCTAATTCTTATAGAGACAATGGATGTTACTCAAAGTTTCATATACAGCGCTCAACCAAGCCGAGTTATATTCGGCGCTGGCAAAATCAACACACTGCCCGCGGAATTGGCGCGTCAAAGCCTGCATTCGCCCTTGATTCTGACTACTCGAGGGCAAATCCATCAGGGCGAGTGGCTCGTGTCACTTCTCAAAGGCAAAGTTGCTGGTCACTTCAGTGAGGCCACCAGGCACACTCCAACGAATATCACCAATGAGGCACTTGAGTACACCAAAACCGTCTCCGCAGACGCGATCATCTCCACCGGAGGCGGCAGCACCATTGGATTAGGCAAGGCCATCGCAGTTCGCACCGACCTGCCGCACATATGTATTCCAACGACATATGCAGGCTCTGAGATGACCCAAATTCTGGGTGAGCTGGCAGACGGCGTGAAGACCACCAGGAAAGACCCCAAGGTCCTTCCTGGCACTGTCATTTACGACGTGGATTTGACGATGAGCCTTCCAGTGGCCATTAGTGCCACTAGCGGCGTTAATGCCATCGCTCATGCTGGTATATGCTCACTCCACTCCCTTGCGCCGCCCTTTTGCAGCTAATTAACACCTTGTAGTGGAAGCACTGTACGCAGAGAATGCAAATCCCGTCATTTCCTTGCTCGCTCTCGAGGGTATTGCTGCTCTCGCTAAATCTCTGCCCATCATCGTCGCTTCGCCCTCCTCTGTCGCGGCGCGTTCGTCTGCGCTGTACGGCGCATGGCTGTGTGGTTTGTGTTTAGGCTCAGTTGGCATGGCCCTCCATCACAAGCTTTGCCATGCCGTGGCAGGAAGCTTCGATCTACCCCATGCCGAAACGCATACCTGTCTGCTTCCACATGTCCTGGCATATAATGCACCAAGCATTCCGAGGGTTATGGAGCAACTGGCCGCAGTATTCCCAAATAGTAATGGGGACGCAATTCATGGTTTGAACGCCTTGTTGGACGGCCTCAAGGTGGAGAAGGGCTTAAAGAATCATGGGTTTAGAGTGGAGGATGTTGGTCGCGCGGCTGACATTGCCGTCAGCAATCCATACTACAACCCTCGAAAAGTTGACAGGGATCTCATTCAGGAGTTGATTAGAAGGGCATGTATGGGAGAGGATGCACGCGCTGACATGTGAAAGGTTGCGCATGTTCTCTTCATGTTCCAGCTATTACCCTAAGAATAAATATTAAACCAATCGTTGTGCAATTGGCTCACCTAGCAATGTCATGTACTCGAAAGCAATCAAGTATCAAGGTGTGCCCGGGAGCTAGACAGCATGATTTAATCGGGTTTTGTAATTCAAGAAGTAGGAGTTAGACCTCTAAGTGCCCTGATCGTCATTGTCCTTGCGATTGCCACTGCCAGTCAGTAGTAGTAGGTTCAAGATGTCGCATGTCCTCACGGAAGCATGCTATATTGCGTGTGAAAGGACCCGGAAGTGTTCTTCGCTATTAGCAAGTTAGGAAGCGAGCCGGTGCGTTTGCTTCGCACCGGTGTACGGCCGTAGCAAGGCCTCGAATGCTTGGCTCCGGCTGTCGATCCGGAAGACTAACACAACTCTAAATCTCCGTCTTCCGGTCTTCCGCTATCGACTATGCTGGTCAGAATTAGCCGATGGCCATGAATCTAATCCACGATTGGGGTAAAGTCCCGAAGTAGAGATGTTACCTCCTACCTCGGGGCAAGTGAGCCCTTCGTGTATTAAACTGCTCGATCCGTGTACGATCAAGATAGATCAAGATATTTCTTATATTCAACTTCTTAAGATTTACTTGCCTATTCTTGTCACATACTTGCAATAGCTCCAGAAATCGGGTAAAAGTTGTAAAGCAACTCAGCTATGGCCGCACCTGTCAACTTGAAAGATCTAACCATCGACAACATCACCCCGAATGTTCATGCTATCAACTCGCAGTGTGGAAATCTGCGACTGAAATACATTCTGGAGCGAGTAGTCACACATTTGCACGAACTGGCAACAGAAACGAGGCTTAGTACAGACGAATGGCTAACCGCCATCCACTTCCTCACGGAAGTTGGTCAGATCTCGTCAGATGTTAGACAGGTAAGTTTTGTCCACAACTTCATTTTGAGGATTATGACTCATGGTTATACGTAGGAATTCATCCTGTTATCCGATGTTCTTGGGCTATCACTCCTAGTAGATTCAATCGACCATCCCAAACCAAAAGGCAGCACCGAAGGCACAGTTTTCGGTCCCTTTCACACACATGAAGCTGAAAAGACGGGCCAAGGAGGCCTGATTTCGAATGATCCAGATGGGGAGCCTCTCCTCGTCTTGTGTACCTTGAAAGACGTGGATGGGAATCCAATTTCGGGTGCCGAGATAGATGTCTGGGAGACCGACTCCAAGGGTTTCTACGACGTACAACATGCGGATAGGGACGGCCCTGATGGTCGAGCTGTATTGACAAGCGATGAAAGTGGGGATTTTTGGTTCAAAGCCATTGTCCCTGTCCCGTATCCGATCCCGCACGATGGGCCTGTGGGAAAGCTCCTCAAGGTACTAAATCGTCATCCGTACCGGCCTAGTCATATGCATTTCATGTTCAAGAAGGATGGTTATGATTCTCTAATTACGTAAGTCCAAGTCCGACCACCTCAATTGACGAGGCTGCAACTGACTAGCTTCCACAGCGCCCTCTATCTTAAGGACGACCCGTATGAATCTACTGATGCCGTCTTTGGAGTTAAGCACTCTCTTGTCGTCTCGCTCCAGAAAGTTGAGGATGAAATGGTGGCAAAGAAGTACGATGTAAAACTAGGGTCTGCTTTCTTGACGTACGACTTTGTCTTGGTCACGGCCGAGGCTGCAGCAAAATTACGCAGGCAAAAGGCTGAAGACGCAATGGTAGGCCTGGGTCGTAAGTTTACTTTTATCAATGATCTGCCCGTACCAGATGTGGACTGAGATCACTACATGGCGCGAAACCTTGGTTTCTACATTATCCAAAATACATTGATCTCAATCAAATGCACCAAATGCTCGTGATCCCGGCTACACCTTATCGCCCTTGCGCTATGATGTGAAATCTGTATGTAGCTGCTCGTCAAAAAATCCATCAAATGGAAAGGTCGACAAATCCAGGTCCGGCATTGTATTAATACCTGCAGTAAAGTCTTGCAGCAGACTGGGGTCAATGATAGACGCTAGTAAAGGCCCGGGGTCTGAACCTGGTACATACCAAGAGAACAACTCGCGCGAAATATTGTTCTCGGCATCGACAGTCATATCATCCATGTCTTGCCTAGGTTGTAGTCGGTCATGGTTCGGTCCTGGCAAGGCAGAAGGATTTTGTCGGTACTGAATACACTTCTGCGCCACCTCAAATCCCTCTCGTAATAAGTCGGCACTTCTTCGGGCGACCGGGGCCTCTTCCATGGACTGTAGAATATCTTCAGCTTTGATGACATCGTTGAGCAGAACACTGCTAGAAACTGCGGTTTGACCAAGCATGATCACGTATAAAACAATCATACCGGCGTATAAGGTATATGTAGAATTGTACCACCAGGTACGAAAGTAGTGTCGGTTAGCATACGCATCGTAGAGAACTCGAATAGTCTCTCTAGCCGCGTGCAGACATAATGCGACATGTGTTGATGTTTGTTGTTCTTCCCGGCTCGGAGAGGCAGCTAAGAAGGGTCGATGAATGAGGATCTTTGCGTTCAAGTATCTGAGGTGTAGAACGAGCTTCTGCTTCCCAGACCACTCTCCTTCACGAAAGGATACTCTCTCAAAATCGAGCCACTCTGGTAGTCGAGCTTTCCAGTCATCAAGAAGGAGGTCAAGCTCATGCGACACTGTGGACTTTTGCGACAAAGTAAGGCCCTTCGAATTGTGATAAAGCTCTTTCGAGACACGCCGTAAAACTGCGGCAAAATGCACCATCTCATTCGTCATGGCGACGCTCCTGTTCTCCGCCTCTGGTGGAACAGGAGAAGTGGCTTTCTGGTCTTTGATGAGGGGCAGAGGTATGTGATAGTTGCGGGGCTTTCCCAAACTGTCTTTCCGCCCCGAGCTGCAACTCATGTCAATCTCGTGGGAATAGATGCACCACCAAGTACGTCGCGCGGCTTTGCGGGCTTCCGTTGGACTTGATACAGACTCATTTGCGAGGCCGATGGCGAGCGCAGTGCGAACGGCTTGTCCACAGTACATATAGCATGCGTGTGGCTTGTGAGAGTTCTGGCAGTAGAGTGACTTTATTTGAGTCAGTAGGCTTCGACCGGAGATCTAGGATCGGTACTATACCATCAGAAGCAGCGTCTGGGCGCTCTCCAATGAGCAAACTTCAAAGACATCGCCTAGTAACTGCCTCGATTTTCGAAAATAGACTTTCGACAATGCTTGCGAAGTATTAGGCTGTATGGAGCCTGGAGGTTGTGCAAACGCCTCCATGCATATTTTGATATCTCTGCCAAAGTCTTGAGCTATATAACTTCCAGCGACAAGTGCGCCAATCGCCACAACGATGTTGTACAGTGCAGAAAAATGTCGCAGTCTCTTCTTTCTATGGAGCGGAATGTGCGCATCCCATATTTCTTTTTCGCATCGTGCTGTGAATGCGGTTGGGTCAAGCATAGGGTGCAGGTGGTGCAGATTGTTCAAGAATGATCTAACGTACTCTCGTTCCAGACGTCGCTGAGATATTCGAACCGGACTGATTGGAGCAGGTTTATCGCTAGGATCCTCATTATCAAACGAAGGACCATCGTCAACGGCTTGTTCACTCGGATCTCTTACACGGCTCGACGCAAGCGCTGGGACTCTGAAATCGGGTTGCCGCTTATCTGTCGCACGTGTGGGTGTCTTCGGTCTCGAAGGTGGTGAAAGTGCTTCTTCATTAGAGAGCAAATTGATGATCGAAATTTGTTTCTGTGGTAAGGCAGCGATGTCATGCTCTGTCGCACGCACGCCAGCCTGCCATGGACCCACCTCGCCCTGAAAAGACGAGCTTTCGTTACAGGCAAAAGCGAAAGGGGAAAGATATGACGTTGCATTGCGCCCTTCGGAGCTTGCAGGTCCCGCGGGGAGATTTTGTCGGGCAAATGCAAAGAGTTGATTAAGAAGCACAAAGTTAGATGACATCCCGTAGAATTCGGTGCCATAGGTGTGCTGGTTGACGTCGCCTACTACGTCTTCGTCGTGGGCCGACAATGTCTGGGGTGTAAAGACTAGGCTCAAATATTAGTGTTCCGAGCACAAGAAGATTTATGCTAGCTAGATTGTAGGTACCTAAGCGCGCTGAATCTTGGGCTCGGGCGGCCGTCTCGGACCAAGTTGTTTCGTCCTGCGTGCTAAGAGCGGATCTTTGCGAAGGCGACTGAACCTGGCCGCCAGCTATGTCCTCACGAGCCTGGCTTTGAACTTGAACATTTCTTTTGCGGCCGTTTCGCCGTCTGATTCCGTATACACAGTCCACATTTTGCTTGATGCATGTCGAGCATGGTCGTTGTTGATCGCATTTTGCCTTCTTTTGACGACACCATTGGCATGCGTGACTCGCCCGTGGGAGGCTCCGGCGATTCTGCGATGCAGCGTTGGCGGAAGAAGCAGCGCGATCACGTGAACCTTGTTCCTGCGAGAGCATGACTTTTCGCCCGTCGAGCGTCAGCCAATCGATTGCGCCAGTTCAGGTGCTCGATGAACAGGCAAAAGCGTTGTCGAAAACATGCGTTTGTCGGAATATAGGTCTCGGATGATTTCTTGCTGTAGACCACGAGCTCGGAAATCGGCGTGCGGCTAAAAATGTGGGGTAAATGCGGGGCTGGGGCAGCCTCACTTCCGGCGAACGCTGTGACACCTTCCCTAAAAACATCCGGATCGAAGCCGGAAGCACTGACAAAATGTCCGGAAGACATTCCATCGAGGTGCGGAGAGTTATTCCACACACACTTTCCTTGGTCGTCCACATGTACACGGCACATTTAAAGACTGAAATTTTGGTCGGAGATTTCAGTCTTCAACCTGGGGTTAACAAAAAAAAAGAGATCCAGTATGCCCGTCTACCAAGAGACCTCGAACGCTGCAAGGGATCTTCGAATTCTACCGTCGCGCGCCCCTCCGTTACCCAGACTTTCTCCAAAACCAAACGACTTGTTGAAATCAGAGGAACATCGTGAGGTTGTGGTCATAGGCGTAGGTGCTTCTGTCACTACCAACAAGTCACTATCACTCTTAACCATGTTTTAGGCTGGTCCAAGTGGGCTTTTTCTTACCTTATTACTGGCCAGATACGGAATCACGGATTCGTCTCTGCTCTGCCTGGACTCCAAGCCTGGGACCCTAAAGGCCGGTCAAGCAGATGGCTTGCAGCCTCGAACTCTGGAAGTTTTCCAAGCCCTCGGCATAGCTGCAGAAATCATCAGCGAGGGCTGCCACATGGAGGAAGTCGCCTTCTGGAACCCAGTGTCAAAAGACGCGCAACAAAATGGTACCAGCTCAAGAACTGGTATTGAGCGCACCGATCTCGTCCCTGATGTTAATGTCCCCGCTCGCTTCCCTTTTGAGGTCACAATCCACCGAGGCCGTATCGAACGAATCTTGCAGGAAAATCTCCATCTCTATGCGCCAAAAGATACAATTCGAAGGTCGCATCGCTTCCTGGAGTACGTCTATGACGAATCCCACCCCGATTTCCCAATCTTGGTCAAGTACGAGTATCACCACAAGGATGGAACAACGACACAGACTTCCGTTCGAACAAAGTACCTCGTGGGAGCTGATGGTGCACGGTCACTCGTGCGAAAGTGTATGGGACTCAGCCTGCAAGGCGAGACTACTGACCATATCTGGGGAGTTTGTGACTTTGTTGTAAGCACTGATTTTCCAGATATACGAAAACGGTGTGCGATACATTCGGATGCAGGTTCCGTGATGGTGATCCCCAGGGAGCAGATTGCGACAGGCGAATACCTCACGAGATTGTACGTTCAAGTACCAGGCGAGGTAGACGCAAACTTGAGCTGCGGAGCAGATAAGAAGACAGCGGACAAAAAGAGACGCGACGCCATCACGCTGGATTACATTTTTCAACAGGCACGTGCAGTCTTCGCACCGTACAGTATCGAAATCAAAGAAGGAACCGTACCAGATTGGTGGGCTGCATATCAGATAGGCCAACGCATGACGCCAAAGTTCTCGTCTAGGGCACCTGACGGGGTGGATAGAGTCTTCATCGTCGGAGATGGTAAGTCGATCAAAAGGACCTTTCTCATCTATACATGCTAAGTAGAAGCAGCATGCCACACACACAGTCCGAAAGCTGGACAAGGTATGAATGTGTCTATGATGGACTCTTTCAACTTAGCCTGGAAGCTTGCCCACAGCATCAACGGTTTAACACCACGTGCTCCATCTGCAGCGGCGGACCCTGTTCTCGAAACTTTTGAGAAGGAGCGCACCGATGTCGCCCGCCAACTCATTGCATTTGATACAACTTTCTCACACATATTCTCTGGACAGATCGGATCTGACGATCCAGCAATGACTGGCCTGACGCACGAAGAGTTTCTCCGGGTCTTTAAAGAAGGGAGCGGGTTCACAAGTGGTTGCGGCCTCCGCTACCCACCTAGCAGATTGGTCAAGATACCAGAAAAGCCTGCTCTTATTACCCCTCCCGAGAAAGATCCCTTATGCGGGTCGCTCATCCCGGGAACACGATTGTTGAATGTTGAAGTGAAGCGCTATGCAGATGCAACTACCCGCCAGCTGCAAGATGGTATGTCTCCCAACTTTTACACGGATGAAATGAGAATTTGCTGACTCAGGTGCCAGAAATGCCGCCTGTGGGCTGCTATAATATTCTCGTGTTTACAAGCAACGATCTCGTTGAAAAGACTGGTGCTTCTCAATTAGCACTTCTGTCATGCATTGAGACCATCCAGCACTTTCCTGCAGGTCTGATTAATCTTATGGTTCTTAACTCATTAACAAAACGTTTCGAGTGGCACGATCTACCGTCAGCCATGAAGGAGGTCGCGGAGATGCGTACTTATGGATTGAGCAAGAAAGAGGACGTTTATGAGATTTACGGGGTATCTAAAGATCAGGGTCTTATTGCTGTAGTGAGACCTGATGGGTACATTGGTATCATAACGCCCCTGGTGGGTGCCGCTTCAGTGAAAGACTACTTCTCTAGCTGTTTGATCAGCCTTTGATCACGAAGTTTCTCAGGTTCCTCTTTGTATATAGCGAGATTCGGACTCGACTTCATATTTGAATACAAAGGCTTTTAGCCAACATCCTCAATGCACCGCCAAGCTTCATGTATCGACTGCCTCACGCTAACCTTTATGCAGCTTTGTAGTGGATCAACAACATCACAATGCGATAGAATTGAGAAGTAGAACCACGGCGTCCCAAATAATCCTCCCCAGGATTAGCTCTACTCCAGACATTCAGAGGCTTAAGCTTTTCCTCAAACGAGCTCTGCGTTAGGGCTCATTTGCGAGCACTTGATGGTATCGGCTGGCCTATGCTAATCAAGAGATTTAGTCAACCAGTCGTGTAGATCGCCTGTGTGATTGGTTCCCCGCAATAGCGCTCGGTTCCTCCACCTCGGATCATGCCCCGGATCTGGAGACCCCACACAGCAGATTTCCGAGCGAAGCTTCCGCCACCATTGACACCGGAAGCCTTCGCACTCTTGTAGACCCTGCTTATCTCAACAACAGTCAGCATTAGGCTAAGTGGAGAGCATGCATAAATAAGTACTCCACTACGCGCTGATAATGATTACCACCTTCCCCCGGAGAACGACTGTTATCCCGAAAAGCGACTGTCATCTCGGAAAGCGACAGTGGGTGCTTCTTGTTTCACGTATCATCTCTTGATCTTAACCCCTTTGGCACAAGCTGAGGTGCAATTAAACTCTTTATACGCCATGGACTCCCTTAAACAGGCTCCACATCCTGAGAATATCGAAAACCTATCTATAACTCCCCCAAATATAGGCGAGCTTAAGGACTCCGAAGGCTACGTTGCTGAAGTTGACGACGAACACCGTGGAAACCTCAAGACTGCTAAAGATGGCCACACTGTTCTGATTCCTCAGCCAACGGATGATCCACGAGACCCTCACAACTGGAGCTCAGTCAAGAAACATGTAATTCTCTTCGTCATCAGTTTCGCAGCCTTTCTTCCCGACTACGGCAGCGCCACTGGTGCTGTAACACTTCTTCCTCAAGCAGCGTAAGTGAAGCAACCCAGCAAGATTTTATTGGTGTATACAGCTAATGCAGCCTCAAGGATCTGGAATATGACCGAAGATAGAGTCAACCACTCTCAGGCTGGAAACGTCTTCATGCTGGGCGCAGGAGGCGTCTTTGTTGTAGCCTTTTCGGCATGGGCAGGCCGCCTGCCCGTCCTATTCTACTTCCTCGTCATCGCAGCCGCCACTGCCGCGTGGTGTGCTGCCGCTACAACATTTGAATCTTTTATGGCTGCGCGAATTCTCAATGGCTTCTTCAGCACGGTTTCTCAAGGTGGAGGTTTGATGTTCATCTTCGACCTTTTTTCTTCCACGAACGCGCGCGCAAGATCAATATTTGGACTGCATTCATCATTCTGTCACCATACATGGGTCCGTTGATTGCAGCCTTTATTATTTCGACGCAGCCGTGGCCCATTGCGTTTTGGGTATATTTCGTTGAGGTACGTGATGAGATCTCCCCTTCGAGATTTGATGCTGACGCCAACCATACAGACTGCGCTTGCACTTATCCTTACTATCCTTTTTGTGCCTGAGACCTACTACGACGCCCGTATACCTCTGTCAGACCAACCACCCAAGGCTTCACGCTTGGCCGAACTCACAGGAGTTGCCCAATTTCGATCTCGTCGCCTTCGGAATACCTTCGGGCAAGCCTGCATGCGCCCAATCCGAGTAATCATGAAGCCAACCGTTTTCCTGTCTACCTTCTACTACATGCTCACTTTTGCATGGGTCGTTGGTATCAACACCACCTTGTCTATATTTCTCACCCCGCTTTACCACTTTGGACCCAGGCAGATCGGGTTCTTCTACTTCACACCCATCGTCGCTGCTCTTATCGGTGAAATAGTCGGGCATTGGCTGCATGACGCTATATTCCATCAATACACTCGGACACACAACGGACACTTTAAGCCAGAAGCCAGGTTGCACGCGATTTGGATCAGCACGCCGTTCATGCTGGGTGGCTTGATTGGACTAGGCTTCTCCCTACAGGGGGCTTACCACTACATGATCACTGCGGTCTTCTGGGGATTGTATGTCTTTGGCGTTATGGTTACCACGGTGGCCTTGAATGCATACAATCTTGACAGCTACCCGGAAGCATCGGGAGAGGTATCCGCCTGGATCAATTTTGCTCGAAGTAAGTTTAGCCTGATTGTCGTACTATGTTAGAATCCTCATGCTAACGCTCTATAGCTGCGGGAGGGTTCATCATAAGTTATTTCCAAGTCACCTGGGCTCAAGCACTGGGCACAAAAGTCAGCTTTGGCACCCAGGCTGGTATCTGCGCTTTTGCTTTCCTGATTATTATAGTGTTGCAGATGTTTGGAGAGAAAATGCGACAGAAGAGTGGCGCATTGCGTTTTCCGACCGCTTGAGAAGTGTTTCTTTCATATCGAAACAGAATATCACAGGGATATTAGTGATGGCAAATGCCTGTATGATCGTCAAATGAATGCAATGCATTAGTTAAGAAGTAAAGTTAGACACTGGAGTGTGAGGCCTTCTCCTACGCAGTTGTTAATACTACGTCGTGAGAGACTCAATCGGCCTATAGGTGTTCAAGCTGGCAATCGTGAGTGGGTGACATTGATCGCAGGAGTCAACGCAAGGGGGGAGCAATCCCGCTCTTCTTCATCGTTAAAGCAAAGAATCAAGATAGGTCCTAGTATCACGACATACTAAAAGACTAGCGTATTGGAGTTAGCGACAACGGCGAGACAATAAATAAGCTTGGTTTAGCCTACACAGTAGTCTAGTTGCAGCACTTCATCCAGCATACAGTACAGAGGCCCGGACAGTGAGTTGCTATTAGCTCCTTATTATTGACGGCCACGAGAGCAGAGCTACAAGTTACTTGCCTTTTATGATATTTGCGAGAAAGATTTACAGCGTGTCTATCATGGTCAGGAGTCTGTCAAGAACAGTGCGCGACGAACCCCTGTCAACTGCCGACGTCAGCCGAAGTCGCAATTCAAGATCAGATCTACGATGTTTGCGACTCTTCCCTTCCCACCCACCACAAGATGGCAACCCCGAGGCTGCCATTCTTGTGGCCGATGCTGTTTAAGCCTCCGACTAAATCCCATATCTCCAATTCACGATTCCACAAACACGCATCGCTGTCTGTAAAGCGCCCGCGGAGGTCGTTCGCGACCACATCCCGCCGGCTGGAGGAACCACCCGCACAACGTTATGGCACAGCACATGAACCTGCGGCACATCTGCGCGAATCAGAAGCCCCAAAGCAGACTGCGCAGAAGGCCGCAGGGACCCCTAAAGACAAACCTCCAGCACCAGAGCCCGCACACGATGACGCCGAGGAAGATGAACCCCCCACCCCTACAACCACCCCATCCACACCCTCCAAACCCAGCGCAATAGACGAGACAGCACCGCCCGTCCGCGCGCCCGACCCCCCCAAAACCGGCGACATCAAACCGCTCGACAGCGTCCTGCACATGCCGTCCCCGCAAGACGAAGAATCCCACAAACCGCCACACCTCAAAACACCCCCGTACGTGCACCACTTCGACACGTACGGCCTAGTCCGCGAACTCTCCAAATCAACCTACACGCCCGACCAATCGGTGACGCTGATGAAAGCCGTGCGCGGGATGCTCATGTCCAACATGGAGCTTGCGCGCGAGGGGCTCGTGTCGAAATCGAACGTCGAGAACGGAACGTACTTGTTCCGGGCGGCGTGCAGCGAGTTGAAAACCGAGATTGGGAATACGCGCAAGGGCGAGATGGAGCGCATGAGGACGGAGCGCGCGCAGTTGCAGCACGAGGTGGATATCCTGGGCCAGCGGCTGGGGCAGGAGACGGGGACGCTGAAGGACGAGTTGAAGGGCCTGTTTGATGATCGGAAGATGGCGGTGAGGCAGGAGCAGAGGAGCATGGAGACGAAGGTATGTTTTCCTTACCTCCACGCTCACATTGCGTTTCTTGTGTGAGCGTTTTGTTTCGAGCGGAGCGCTGATGTGCTGGCAGATCCAGGAACTCAACTATAAAATCACTGTTGCGCTGAACTCGGATGCGCGCTCTGAAGTCGAAGGTCTGCGCTGGGTCCTTACGCGGCGCGCTGCAATCACGGTTGGCGTCTCGGCGTTTATGCTGTTTGTGGCGCTTAGGTACACGAGTTATGTGCAGCATCAACAGCAGGAGGAACGGAGAAAGAAGCCACCGAAAAAGGAGCCGCCGCCGGAAGAGCAGCAGAACGTGAGCACGCAGACGAACTTCGATAGTGTGGCCGGGAGGAGTGAGGCCCTCGGGGGAGAATTGTTGGCCGGTGAGGGCGTGTCGCTTGGATAAAGCGAATTGAATATTGAACAATGCAGAAGACAACTTCACTGATCAAGTGTCGATCACTTCCTATTCTACAGTCCTACAACTTATGCTTCTTCTCCCCGCTCGCAATCTTCCTAAATTCCTCCTGCGGCACACCCTTCAAGAACCGGCCCATGCCCGCGAACACCTCCTCCACACCCTGCCGATCCAGCTTCTCCCTCATGGGCGTCTGAATCAACTTCTTAATGCCCACAAGTGACTCTCCATTCAAATGGTCTCCCAACCGCTCATCGACCTCCTTCAACACCTCCTCGAGGAACTTGGGACTATCCTTGCTGCCCACATCAATAACCTTGTTCACAAAGCCCGTCTGCACCAACTCCTCAATCGAAATGCGCTTCGACATGATCAAAGCCTCATTCGCCTTGCTGATCCCCAGGCGCTGCACGAATCCAATCGACGCATTGCCCTCCGCGACCAGCCCGAGCGACGAGAACGGCGTGAGCAGGAACGTGTGTGGCGCCGCGTAGATGAAGTCGCTGAACGCGATCAGCGCGGCGGAAAGACCAACGGCGGGCCCGTTGAGCGCGGTGACGAGAATCTTGGGATGCGAGTAGAAGGCATGGGTGATGTGGAGGTTGTTTGCGACGAAGGATTTGAGCCAGGCTTGGCGCTCGTCGATGGCGCTGGGGTCTTTGGTGCCGCCGAAGGAGACGTCTGCGCCGCTTGTATGAGGGTTAGTGGACTGCGTGTTCTGCTTGGGTGTACGTGGTGGGTATTTGTGGTAGCTGGGGCTGTGACTTACGCTGAGAAGAATCGGCCCTTGCCTGTCAATACTGTAATGAAGACCTCGTCATGAGTCGCGACCTCGTGCATTGCGCGTGCAAGCTTGTAGTAGTTCTCTCCATCGAGCGCGTTGAGCTTCTTGGGGACGTTGAGGGTGATGATGGCGATCTTGCCCTTGTATTCGACGAGGATGCCGTCTTCTGATCCCATGGTTGCTGTGTTGCGGTGTTTGACGAGGTGTGAGGATTGGAAGACGAGGGCGAAAGATGGTGGGATTACTTCTCTCCGGAAATTGAGACGCGGTCATGATGCGCGGTCGAGTCGAGGTCAGATGGAATTGTGCCGAGGTCTGACATAGCTTCTGCTCTGAGGGGCCAGGGTCGTCGGCAATGTGCTGAATTGCGCCATGGTGCTGTATTGGTACGTCGAATGGGTAACAGAGTGAGCCCTGCGCGATAACGTATACATTGCAATTGAAAAGGGTGTAACCTTCCAGAATTTCGGGTTTGAAGCAAGTGCGGTGGCATGTGATGATGTCGGTCCCGCGTATGGGGAACGAGGAATCCATCGATGGCCGCTTATCGATAAGCGCCAAAACCATCGCCGAAGCATCACCGCTCTCGGCCTGCGAATCTTCGACCTCATCACTCCACAAGCCTCTCGTAACTCCACGCCTGTCGCAAACCTCCACGACACAATCGCACACCTCAAGATGGGGGGTCCAAATCTCGAAGTCTTCAAGGTCCGCGCATCCCATGTCTACCGTCGTTACACAGGTCACTAACGTGCCGCAGTTCGGCATGTACATCCTCTTCCCAATCAGCATAATGTACTACTTCGGCACCAACCTCGACGGCAAATTCACAGTCCCGGATTTCTGGCCGAAGCCGTCTCAGACGCACAGAATACCGTACGAGCGCGAGGAGATTGTGAAGGAGCTGGAGAGGTTGAAGGCAAGGAACTTGGAAAATAAGAGGAGGAGAGAAGAGGAGGAGCGGAGGATGAGGGAGATGGGTATTGGAAAGGAGGAATGAAATACGACCATGATTGATGCAATGATACTAGTCCGGTCACTTTGCACGGGAGGCGTTTTGAGCAAAATCGTACGATATTGTACAGTACTGTATCATACATCTACAAAAGGCCAGCGGCCGAAGGGTATCATACGGCGACCTTGCCACGCAGCTCTTCCCACAGCTCGTCCGGTATGCCATCGCCTCTCGACCAGTTCATATATACGCCCTGTATGCCCTGCACTTCTTGCAGCTCGTCCAGGAAGTCGCTCAATTTCGCTGCTAATTCCTCACCATCCACTGGGACCTTTGTGTCCTCGTTGGGGTCGTATATGATCTCGCTCTCTTCAACTTCCACTTCAAGCTGCTTTGCCAATGCCTCGGCGGTGGTCTTCGTCTGCGCGGGTTCCGTGAAGAGCACTATTCGACCTTGCTCGTCTTCCACTACATCCAAAGCGCCAGCGTCCAACGCAGGTTCTAGCACTTCGTCTACACCCAAGCCTTCCTTTGGCCGTAGTATTATCCGGCCCTTTTTCTCGAACATGTATCCCACCGTGGAGACTGTGCCTCCCGCCTCTTTTACTATCAACCGCAGGTCTGCCAGAGCGCGCAGCTTGTTATCTGTCTGACACTCAATAATTGTGGCGATCGAGGGAGGCAGGACGGCTTCTAGGACAAGCGATTCGAGAGCGGCGCCAGTCGCTGAAAGGCCTTGTCCACGGGCTATTGCGGCTTCGATCGAGGTTTTCGGGACAGCATTCTTCTTTGCTGTGACTAGCGCGAGTGCGAGGCGGGGATTCATGTCTGGATTGGGTCCGGCGAGCTTGACTGCGATCGTGATGTCTCGGGTGAGAAGCGAGCGCTGCTTGCTTTTGCCGGCGTCGTTCTTTGCTTTGTCGTGCTTGATTGATGCCCATTTTCTAGCTTGGATTAGCTTTCATGAGCTCAAATGTGTTTATCAACTTACGAATGACCAGATGCAAGGCTCGGGGTGGTGCTTAAACACCGCACTTGCTCCTGGACCCGCACTCTGCTCGGGCGCATAGCATGGCGACAGGCACAACTGTTGGCAGTGTCATAAGAGAAACTTACGCGTATTGCGCGGAAAAATGGTGCAGCCATAGATGCTCAATTTGACTTCAATGGTGTTGCGATTGTGGAAACAAAAGTTCGTGATCAACACCTTGCCAAGCATCTCGGGAGTCCGCCCTCCCTCCCACCGCTCCACACTCGACAACTGACAAGCTGGCCCACCACGATATGAGCACCTCCCACTGCAAGATTCGGTGACACGTTTAGGCCCTGCGCCGCACAAAACATTATGGCAGCTTCAGAGGAACCCGCGGCCAACGGCGATCCCATGAATCCCGAACTCGACATTAAGAAGCTCCATGCTCTCCCTTCCGAACAGCAAGACCTGTACTTGCTGACCTTCACATCGGATCTCGCCCGACATGTGGCCACCCTCGACTCGGACGGCGCTTCAGCGCATCAGATATACATAAAGAAGGAGGTCTTCCAGATCATCAACCTGCCTTCCCCCGCGCCAACACGAGTCATTCGAAATAACTTGGGGCGAACAATTGCTGGCATATTTGAGAAGGGCGACAGGAAACTACTGTTCGAGTCCATCAACGACTGCGTCAGTATACTCAACAATGCAGGCAAGAGCGACAGGGACATTCGGGCAAAGCACGCCGCTGCACACTGTTTGGGCGCCATATTCGAAGCTGCGGGAGATAGCGCCATCGGACTCTCACCACTCGCCGCAACTTCCCTGTTGCGACTCCTCAAACTTGCTCAGAATCACACTGGACTTAGGGCGACTTCGTTTAGGGCAGTAGGCAAGGTGTTTAAGGGGGTTGGACCTTCAGCAGACGAGGTTGTCGCAAGAGATGCGTGGAAGCAAGCTCGGAATGCATGCAATGCTGACAAGTCAATGCTTGT
>TARA_R110002003_G_scaffold239_7_pt1 | contig 17005 bp, 18 predicted proteins | sample TARA_R110002003 | Tara Oceans TARA_R110002003 (sample SAMEA4396441) | marine metagenome | biome: Westerlies Biome; feature: [SRF] surface water layer (ENVO:00010504); material: water (ENVO:00002006), including particulate matter (ENVO:01000060) such as... | depth 5 m
TGCTGCCCTGTTGTCGTGCTATAACACGGCTGGACCATTCGTGAATCGGAATGGTGTCACGGCCTCAGAAACCTTGATGAGTTCTCTTCGCGGTGATCTTTTCCAACGATATGTGTGTGTTAGTCCATTGCGCAGCAAGCTGCAATGCGAGCGGAAAGCCAAGCATCGTGAGCAAAGCCCAAATTTCCAAGCTCTTGGTCTCATCTCCCAACCAATCGGATTAGTACCTTTTCCGCCGAAGCATGATAATTCCGCGGTGGAGGAGTGTGCGTCGATCTTCACAACGTTAGGAGCCATGGTTCAATGAAGCGCTATTTATCGGAAGTCGAAAACAGCGAGACCAGCGAAGTGGGGTATCGAGCTGGCTGTTACTCACCGCGTTCACGGAGAGTTTGATTTGTGGAGAAGAAAAGCTGTTTGTCCCGAACCGCAAGCGAAGATATTAAGTCTCGGTGAAATGGGTGGTTGCACAAGGACACCAATCACACTCTAACCGGAAGTAAGCGGGGAGCGGCTCGGTCCGCACGCGCGAATCTTGTTCCGAGCCGACATTGTTGGCAGCTACTGGTTTTTGCTCACTCATTTCTCGTTCACTGAAATGAGGGTTTTGTATTCATCTCAATGAGCGCTCTCTCGCTACACTCACGTCATATGTCTTGCATCTTGACTGCCACTAGTTTATTGACGTGTCTCGCCGATTGCCGGCAACTGCTTCGGGTGAGGGTCGCCCCGTCTGAATTGATTACTTCTGCGTGCGCCCACGTCTCACAAGAACATCAACGTTACTTTGTTGCCAACTGGGCCCATGAGTGACATGCCACGCTGGACAAACGACGGCCAGTCCAACGCGGCCGCAGCGTTGTTGATGGCGCTATCTCCAGGTTCGATTTAACGAGCCTGGCGCCGCCTAACCCTTGCAGACGGGCCGGGCGGCGCGTCTCGATTGGCCCTGTAGAAGCTTAAACGCAGGCCATATCGTCCTAATTAACGGCCTGGTGGGGACCGGCAGCAGCGTCTTAGCGCACGTCTCCTAGGGCTGTTTTTCGCCCACCGCCTTGTCTGCCAGACGACGAGACGCGACGTGCTGCCTTGGCTTTACCACGAGCGACGAGCACAACACAACCTGGGTGTGGCAGCATGTCATGGACGCAGGTAGACTTTAGTGTGGTCCGTTACTCGCCGATCGAAGGCACTCACTTCTTCTACGACTCTCGATATCCATCATCCGTGCAATTCCTCTTGTCTGGACAGTGGGAGTCATGGGATGTGGGCTGGGTCAAGTAGTGAGTTGTGAGCGCGCTGCAACGTGGACGAATCTGAACCATCGTAGTAAAGCGCAAGATCCTGACATCAGACGGCTTGCGGAAGAAGCAGAGGCGCGATTGATCAACGACCCAAATTCGGGCTACACTCCTTGGCCTTCGCAACCTCCTCCTGGTCCTCCGGCAGCTGAGAATAATGGTCCACTACCACTCCAGGTTGATCCTGCCTTCCCTTCGCCAGCAACTCTGCCAGAGGCAGGACCTTCCTCGTCATCGCCAGGCTCCCTACGACCTCTATCGGCTGCTGCGTCGCCGCACGACTATGGACCGGCTGAAACGTCAGTACCTGATGCGCCGTACTCCTCGCCATATGCACAACTTCCATCAACTTCTCAACCCACCCAAACGCCTTCCGCAACTATGGCATCAGGACAGGCTATTCCGGCACACGATTCCAACGCCACCAACAGTGCAGCCCCGCCACATGCGCAAGCTGGGCATGGTCCACCTCTACAGCCAGCTGCACCAAGGCAGGTGGTCCTCTCGAGAAATCGAGAAACCAAAATTCTCCTTTCAATCGACGGCGACGGCATCCGAGGCCTTTCCGCCCTGTTGCTGATCGAGTCGTTGGTTAATGCTATTTGTGTCAAGATTGGACAACGTCTTGACCCACACCAGATCTTTGATCTGACAGGCGGAAGCTCACTAGGAGGTGTCATAGCCATCCTTCTTTGTAGACTTCAGATGCAGGCCCATCGAGCTAGGGAGGCGTACAAACGGATCGCAAAGCAGGTCTTCCTCAATAAGAGGGATTTCTTTGTCTCGCTAGACCCTCAGATACCAGTTCCACACAGTGACGGAAAAGCGCTGGAAGACGAAATCAAGGCTGTTATACAACAGGAGCTTGGCACACAGGACGAGCGCCTCTTTGACCCGCGAGAAGATTCAGGTGACGTGTAAGCCTCAGCTTTGTAACCCTTCCATCTTATATCGTACTGATCCCCAGTAGCTTTGTCGTCTCAACCCACATCGAGATTGGCACCAACAAAGCCGCCCTAATGCGCTCCTACCAAACCCGCCGCATCACCGGCCCCGACCTTGACGCAAACATGTCCATCTGGCAAGCCATGCGCGCCACCTCCATCGCACCCAGGTACATGCTCCCCCAAGCCGGCATCAACCAACGTCTCGTCATCGAGCCCGGGCTCGTCGACCACGGCACTGCGAAAAACAACCCCGTCCGCGACATCCTGTACGAGTGCCGAAAACTGTTCCGGTACGCAAACGACATGATGATCATCGTGTCCATCGGCACAGGCATTGGGCTCGACCGCTGGAACGAAATCGCTGAGATGGCGAATAGCGTCGAAGACAGGAACGCTGAGGCGAGGGTCTGGGGCGAGAAGTTCGAGGCGGATCATCTTGCGCTCATGGAGAGGGGGTGGATGAAGTACTTTCGGTTCAATGTCCCTGGGTTGGATGATGTGCCGTTGGAAGAATGGAAAAGTGAGGATCAGATTAAGGAGAAGACGAGTGCGTATCTGGCGCAGCCGGAGGTTAGTGCTATGTTCTATGCATGTGTGGATGCTATTACGGCACTTTTACTGGGGCCACAGGGTCGGTAAATGGGGATGTGTTGAACACGGATGGGTGGATGGGACAGTATATGAACATTTAATGTGTTTTGGAAAACAAGCGTGTTGAGTTTCATGGCTCATGTAAGGTAAGTATCGGCAGAAGTAGAGCCTTTCAATGACAGGATAAAACCTGATATGACAAAATGCAGTTGTAGTCACATACATGCACTCACGATCGCATTTTCTCTCAATATCTCACTATGGCCCAGATACTTCCTAATGCTGAATAACTAGCCCACCCTTCCCCCCCACACGCCTTTCTTAATCACTCATCCTCCGCCCTAAATCCTCCACTCTCACATCCTCTTGTTCTTCTACTACTTCTTCTTCTTGTTGTTCTTCTCCTTCTTCTTCCGCTCCTCCCTCTCCCTCTTCTCCGCCGCGTCCCTCTGCGCCTTCGTCGGACCCATCCATACCCTCCTGCCATCTTTATCCTCGTCGCCGCGTACATTCCCACAATCAGGACATGCGCGTATTTTATCGGTGATCCATCTATCCTTCGAGGCGCACGCGAGACATCGCCAGCCTGGATGGTGGGGCGCACTGATGGAGGGGACATATTCCCAGTGAGACTTTTTGGAGCCGAAACCGAAGACCATTGTGAGTGGGTGGTATGTATTTGGTATTGGATGCTGGGTCTCGTTGGCACAGGTGTGCTTTAAAAAAAGAGTCGGGATTATGATGGCGGGATGATGATGTATGCTGTTTTTGCTGATACCACTTTGTGTAGCTGATGTATTATCGAAGAGCCAGTCTTTCTTGATAGTGTCTTGAGATCTGATCTGGATGCCGCTGTTGCTACAGTGTCGATGCTGAGTGTATGATGCTGAAAGGCGGTTGCGCCGCGGGACCGCGTCTTTTATGCAATGGTATCGATGGATTTCGTTGTGTTTGCAGCATGGTGAAGAGAGATTACATCACCAGCTCGTTGTGCAATATCGAAGACGTGCTCAGTCTCGAGACCGTAATAGCTCTGCGCGTTCTAGTCACACATTACTGCAAACACTAGAGCCAGATACAGGCGTGGACCACGAGCGCTGCTGCGCTGTGAATGTTCCATCTCCCGTTCTATAAACCTCGCCAAAGGGAACACCGTAGAAGCGTGCGATCTCACCCAGATACGCATCTACCAGTCTAACTCGGTGTCTCGACCCTCCATAGATTTTGGGTCCTTGTGAAGAGCCGGCATGGGAGAGGGGACTGAGAGAGTTGAGCATTTGGAGGAAAAGCTACGAGACTTCTCTACGGTGCGAATGGTAATGTATGGTAATGTATGTACCATCTTGCAGCAGCAGAATAAGAGCAATTTGAGGGGATATCTGTCATCAAACTCGATTGATATGCTTGGAAGTTGTTGAGCATAATCATAATGGAAAGTGACTGCCTTTTGTGTTTGTGCTTTGCATTGGCTTGGAACACTTCTGCGTAGCTCACCAGAGCGCAATGCGAGGGACTATGCAGCAAGACGCTCTGTCTATCCATGATACATATGTGCCGCTGGACCGCCTAGATGTCAGCAACAAAATGGAAACCTCCTGAACGATCCCTGAACAACATGCCCGGGTTACCATTCGGGCCCTTGCTGACCCTTTTCTGCATCTTCCATTCGCCCTCCTTATTCGCGTCGTACTGCTCGATAGGCCCAAGGTCGCGGTCTTCTTCGTCGACGCCATCACTAGCATACGCATATCCTCCCGTTTCGTTGCGTACATATTGACTGAAAGCACTATACCTGACGCTTCCGGTGCTGTCGCGGATCGGGAGTGGCTTAAGAGCATCGAGAGGGAAGCGGGCAGCTAGCGGAGATTCTAGGGAGTAGGTTCGCGGTGTACCGTTGCCAGACGGTAGACCAAGACGACTTTCAATCGAGCTGGCATGGCTGCGCGGAGTCGATGCAGATGCAGTGCTGTCGCTCATGCGATTGGTATTAGTCAAGACCATACGCGTGCCACCCTGATGCATGAATGCTATGATGTCGTCGTCGAGGCTATTTGGACGGAGCGGACGTGGTGGTTGCGACCCAGTTCGCTTTTGGAACGCTACTGTGATGGGGTTTTCGGGAATTGGAAGACTAGAGTACTGAGGGATAGCGACAGGCCGCGAAATGGAGACGCAGCGGCTCTGGTGGCCCTTAGAGGAAGAGCGAGAATTGCGCGCTGAGTGGTGCGGAGTTACACTAGACCCTCGGGGCAATGAGGCTTCTGGATCCACCTGAATTTGTGGTGGGAGCGGCGGCGGCGGAGGAGATGATGTTACTGGCTTGTCATTGCGGAAGAAACGGGAGCCTGAGCTAATGTGTCAGCAACTTGTTATGAGTACTTCTCGTGTAGGTGGGTATCGGCATACTTTTGCTACGCAGTGTCGCAAAGCTCGGGGCAGATTTCACTTTCAGAGTGTCCGGCTCGGGCATGAGTGCACTTCGGGCGCTGCCAGGGCGACTTAACGGCTCCGGTGACGTTGCCAACTCAAATGGAGCTGGAGGGAAAGACTCTGGGATGCCGGAACTAGACGGAAAGTCTTCTTGAGAGGCTTCGCGATGATGTATTGCGTGATCCCCATCCCCAGCGTTGCTCGGTGAGACCAATGTCGACGAGGAAGCGTTCGAGGGCGCAGCTGGCAGCGGCTTGTCCACCTTCTCATTTTTGCGCAAGAAGAAACGCGATGCTGGAATAGTGAGCGATGTGTGATTACAGAGTAAGCAGTGTCATACGTTTCTTTCTAACGTCCCGACCCTGGATTCCAGCGTCAAAATCTACGTCGGCACTAAGTGCGGCGTTTGCAACCTTCTCGTCCTGACTCGGGCTGTCCTTGAAGAAGCGCGAAGCTATATCTTCCGTTAGTCGATGCGACCTTGATTAATTTAGGGGAGTGTGATGCTTACCTTTGTTCTTGAGGCTCTTCATTCTTTGCAACCGTCGAGTGATATGCGCGAGTTACAGTAGTGTGGGCCAATGCAATGGTTGAGCCGTACAGCAGTTGCACAGGTCAATGACAGTGATGGTTAGAGGGGGCGGGTGGCTGATGAAATGTTTTGAGTCGCGTGCGCGTCGGTGTTGTGGTGAGGTGAAGCGGACGCGTCGTGGTGAACCTTTCACTGCATTGCGCATCACGGTTAATGGCAACTGGGCGCAGGTCTCTTGGCTGTTGAGCCCGCAGTGAAAGTGAAGCGCGCATAATCCTCGGTGTGATGTTGCTGTCGAGAATTGTGGTGTGTTGTATGACGTTGAGCCACGTGGGAGAGAGGGCAAGAGCGACGAGAAGGGAAGTAGCCAGCCTGTCCCGCTTGAAAGCCAGCAAGCAGCGCACACCTTACACAGTCAGAAAGATTGAGTTCGCTGCGAGTGCAATTGGCAAACGTTATTTCAATGCTTCATGGCTTTTGGCTTGCGAGGCACTTGAACAGTGAGACAAGGAAGAGCCCACAATCATCATCTGTTTGCAGAAGGGACAGCATTTATTTTGGCATGTTGACGGCCGTCAGCTCAAGAGAGCAACAGGTGTGCAACATGCCCTTATATTTTCTTGATTTTTATGTTTGATATTCGGGTGTCGTGGTGATTGATGAATCATGCCAGGATCCAGAACTGGATAGCAGTGTATTGTCGGGGTGGGGGCTCGGTTCCAAGACGTAGCCGCAACTCCCCCAGGGGTATTTTGGTGCACCAAGGCCGATGTTCGAGCCCAGTATAATCCTGCTCTTGAGAAACCATAGATCACGCAGCCCTTACCCGCAGCGCCAAACGAAAAAGCCCATCAAGGCCAGCCGCCGGATGCCGAACATGTCAACGTACATAACCGTGACCCACTGCCCCTGACGTGCCAGTCAATGTTGGCCATAGGCCATAGGCCATTGCAACTCCAGAACTCCATCAGACAATAGGAAACGACTGGAGTCTCATAGAACATGACTACATGAAACAGCTCAGGACATATAGACAAATGAGAACAAATGCACACAAAGAGAGCAAAACCAATCTCAGCTATGCAGCATACCGCAAGAACCGTAGAACTCTAGAACTTCTGAGCGCTGGATGCGGCTTCCGCCGACTTGAGATTGAGCAGGCGCTTGAGATCCTGCTCTAAAGCCAACGTATTAGGAGGCGCAGAGGCCGACGTTTGTGGAGGCGTCGATGCCGAAGGTGGTGTCGCGGACGAATGCTTCTTCGCAGCAACCGAAGCAGGGACGAAGGACATCATTGAGGTCGCGGGCTTCGTCACAGAGGGAGGAGCACCGCTCACGCCGGTTCGGCCAGGGTGCTGACCAGGCCCACCAGCATGATGCTTCGACAAGTGTGCGTCGGGGCGTGGTTGATGTCCGTGTCTTCCTGGTGGCTTTCCGCGTTGATTGGGCGATCCGCGGTACGGTTGATTATATGGTACAGAGCCCCGGCGTGAACCACTAGGGATCTCGCCGCCGCCGCCACCTGGGTAATTACGAGAAAATGTATTCGGATCCATTGCTTTCGGAGGGCCTGCAGGAGAAGAGACAGAAGGAAAGTCTTGAAACATGCCCTGAGAAACGACAGGTGAGTCTGCGGTGATCTCGGTGCGCAACCCAGAGTTGCGCTTTGATGGATCATGTTTTGCAGCCTTGAACAGTGGAGAAAGATTTCGATTGCCGTAGAAGAAGTCGGGCGCTTCCTGAGCTGCCGGAGCTGGAGTAGAAGGCCCTGAAGCGCTACGAACGGCAGAGCGTCCATCGTGGAGAGGAGAAGGAGTTCCATTGCACGGAAGGGGGTTCGGCGACTGTATATCCGGCCTTGGCGGAGTGGCGGCAGCGGATTTCTTCTGCGACATGGAAAGCCTATTTAGAAGATCTTGCATGACATCATTGTTATTGGCTGGCTGAGGCATGTCCTTGAGCTGCGGCACCTGGTTTGGATCTGTCACAGAGCGGATGCTTGCCGGGGATGCTGCTGGGGGTGGCGACATGTGCGTGTTCCTGCTCTCGCCATCAAGCTCGATTGGGAAAGGAGCATTAAGCGAGTTGTATGAGTCCTGTTTGTAATGCTGGGGCCTGACTGGGTGGGAAGGATTGAAGAAGTTATGTGATGCAGGACTGCCATTTACATTTTTGGCTCGTTCAGCCCGATCAGCTCTAAACAAGAGATTTAACGGCGAGTCATCATTGCGCTGGGGGACTGGAATAGGCGCACGGGAAGGAGAAGCCGCCAGTGGGCTGGGTGAACCTGCAGAATCAGAGCTGTCCTCAGAGGGAGGAGTAGGCGGATCCATCCGAGTCTTGGCCGGCACAGATCTGGATAGAAACTTGGGGATTGGAAGGGCTGAAGGCGCTGGCGAGGCATGAAAAGTCGGCCCGGCATACGCGCCTTGGTTCTTAGCCGGAGTGGCGGAGATGTTCTTCGGAGCGGATTCATTGTCGGTCAAGGAAGCATGGGCGCCATGCGGAGAGAAGACACGATCAACAGAGGGCTGGGACTGGGTATGCTTCTTCGGGTTGCGCAGCCCAGTGGGGAGTTGCACCTCTTCGCCCGAAGCCACGGCGCTCTCCGCAGAGGTGGGGTTGGTGTTGGATTGAGGCCTGCTGGGAGAAGCGCCAGCGTGGTTGCTGCCATCCTGCGCGCGATTCGCTCTTGGCCGTCGCTGCCCCCTGTTCCCGTTGCTGCTATGCGGCGCGGGCGCGCCTGCGGACTGAGAGGACTGGTTCCTGCCCCGAGGGGCGCGTGGAGACGCCGACACTTGTGCGCTCGACATGTAGTGTGTGGTCGCCTATGTAGTCTTGGAATGCGACAGTGCTATCGTGATGGTCGTCGTCGTGCGCTCTTCGTTCGCGGTATCGAGGTTGGCTGGAGTGTCTGGGATGACGAGGATGTCTGGCTGCGGGTCTGATAGGGCGGGTGTCTGAGGGTGCGAGTGTGTGAAGCGTTCATATCCAGATCGGAAGATAGAGATAGGCGCAGGCCGACGGTGATATAGAGGGAGTGGTGAGTGAGTGTGTGTGTGTGTGTGAGAGTCGGCTGTCTGAGCGGTGACTTGGGCGGACATGACTAGGGTGTCCGGGCTGTGAGACGCAAACAAGGCTGATCTGCCAAGCATGTGACGATTGCGGCGGAGGCACGATGGCTGGATCGGCGAATGAGACTGAAAACGTGCAGTGAATTTAAGTTGGAAGGACAGAAGCTGCTGTGATGGAAAGAGAAGGAAATATATGCATGTATTCGAACTCAAAGACGCTGCAATCCGGCTTCATCATCAATCCCATCAAGTGAATAGCTGGAGCTCCATCGTTCGGAAGGTGCAAGTCTTGGCACAAGGTCCACTCGCAGGCGCTGCTGGAGCCTTGCAGTTCAGTCACCTCGAGCTCGTGCAGCATCACCAGCACCCCGCCACCGTCGACAACAAAGCCCCAGCTGCACCTCCTCGGTGCATTCGTCTCTCCAGCTCAACCTCCACAACCAGGCGCCCCTCGCATCCTCCCACAGCTTCCACATCTCCCCGCAGCCCCCACCATCTCCACACGCCTCACAAACATGGCGGACATCGACATGGCTGATGCGCCCCCGGCGAAGACGAAGGTGGCCAAGGCTGGTGCCAGCTCGGAGGGCGACAAGAAGCGCTTCGAGGTCAAGAAGGTAGGCACGCGGCTGCACGCAAGCACACAGGCAGAGTTGACAAGTCACAGTGGAACGCGGTAGCTCTCTGGGCTTGGGACATTGTTGTCGACAACTGCGCCATTTGCCGTAATCACATCATGGACCTTTGCATTGAATGCCAGGCGAACCAGGCCTCCGCCACCAGCGAGGAGTGCACCGTCGCCTGGGGCATTTGCAACGCAAGTTCGCCCCTTCGGACATGGCCCTATAGCAGTACACTGACACCTCCGCCTCACAGCACGCCTTCCACTTCCACTGCATTTCACGATGGCTCAAGACGCGACAGGTCTGCCCGCTGGACAACCGAGACTGGGAGTTCCAGAAGTACGGCCGGTAGATGGTGATCGAGCGGGTATTGGGCATGGGTTTCTTCGGACGTCTGGCGTAGCAAGGTCTTTACACGAGGTCATGACAGCACTCAAGGAGTTCTAGCAGCATGAAGCCTCCATCATGAACGAACGTTCAGTTCCAATTATTCCTTCGCATTAAACCCCCCATGTGACACTCCTGCACACTGCACCTGATGTTCCGCTAGCCCACCTTGTGTCCGTCGACGTCGATGCTGATCCCCGCTGTTGACGTCGCGTTGCTTGCTGGGAGCCAGTTCTCGGGGTGTTTGTTGAAGAAGGGCCACGGCGGGACGACGACGAGGAAGGTGAGAGCGGTGCCGGCGAGACCGATATAGAGCGCGAGTCGGATGTCCTGGGTCGCGTACCCGGCGAGGAAAGCGATGATCTGAAGTAGTGAGTGTGGTGAGGTGTTGTGTGTGGATAGAGAGCGTACACCAGCTGCGCCAAGTAGAACTGTGGTGAGCATCTCTGCTAAGCGCTGGCCCTCAAAGTCCTGCACATGTCAGGAATCGCAGTACGGGTGATTGTTGGCGAAGACGCATACAATCTGGCCCTCGACCGCATCGCGCACTTGCTCCAGCAGCTGCTCCGACATGGTAACTGCAGATGCGATATAGTCGCAGTCTAAGAAAGTATGATTGAGCCGTGTGGAGGCAAGGCAATCAAGCGGTGGCGGTCAAGCGTATTGAGGTCGGTAACCACGCGTGGTTGCGGTGTTGCAGATGAATGGTCGATGTGGCATGTCTGGAGACGCCATGACTGCATTGGCGGCCCAAACGACAGGGGTGCTTGAGCCGCAATGCGGGCGAAGCCAACAACAGCACACGCATTTCACAAGCAAATGCTATGAGACAGCGGATACAGGGCAAATCCCATCCAATAGCAAGCGCAACCAAGCTGCGACTTGTTCTGGAATGCGTCACTTTGCGCGCATGCAGTAGCGACCTCTCCAGCCAACGCTCAGCCCAATCATCGCCCAGGACGAGCTGCCGTTCCTTGTGAAAAGCTTTGTGGCCCACTTGACTACGAAGTTTAAATCGCTCGACCGCCCGCTGTTTCTAACCACATACCGTCCTCTGGACTCGCAACCCAACTCCGCAGCAAAATTAGCCACCCGCCACATCGAACACCATCGCTGACTGCACCGGCCGCAGCGACTGCACACTCGCAGCTGAGAACCTGACTCAGTACCCTTCAACAAACACCGTGGACGTCACCGACGACCGCGTCTGAATCATCAAAGGGGTTCCGTTCCGGTCGCCATTCCCCTTCAACGCGCCTCCTAACGCTTCGGCGTTTACTCCATCAATACCACCAAGTTGGCGGGACTCTACCTTCACAAGTTCTCCTCCATCCGCCCCCTTCTCGGGCCCAAGGCGTGGGTCTACGGAGGCGACTACAAGAAGCCTCCATAACTGGGCTTTAGAGACGTGCACACACTCGCTATCGTACACACTGTCACTTTCGTATCTTTCTTCCCGTAGAGGGCAGGAAGTCTGGCTACCGGAAACTACACCCCAGCGGCTGAGTGTAGGGGAGGACCCTACGCGAAGCCTCTCGTCAAGTTGAGCGCGCCTTAGTGGTGAGCGCTCACAAGCGACTCGCCCCGTCTCGAGGCTCTTGCGCCGCAAGAGATCGTACAGAAAATCTATCAAGCTGGCTTAATCAAGGATTGGAGAACAACGGAAGCCCCGCTCATCACCGCTCAGTCGTCAAGATGACCGACACTCCGAGATCTGAGTCGCAGACGAGGTTCAGCACCCCCGTGTCTGAACTCGACGACCACCGGCTTCAGCCCGCGTCACTTCCACGCTTCGAGCCTGGCTCTCCCGTTCAGCCGCGGTCTCGCCGACCAACTTTCGCGAGCGCAGCGCAACAGGATGGGCCGCAGCTCCTGCTTCAAGTCAACGAGGCGCTGGAAGGCGAACCCATCAACCGCCGGGACTTCGAGACTGCGGTTGTGGATGATGATACACTGTTGTCCCCCGAGGCATACATCCGTCGCCCTTCGCTTGCTAGCCCACAACAGCGCTCTCGTCGCGACACATTCAGGCGGCCGCGCGACCCTGCTGTAGAACGTCTGTCAAGATCGCGTGCTTCTTCGACGTCCTCCCGCTCGGTGTCACCTCCCAACTCTGTTGATGCCTTTGCTGGACCTCGCCGTCGCGACCGAGCCAACACTCTCAACAGCATTGCACCTTCAGAGGTCGATCTGGGCTTGCAAAGGACGCACTCTATTGGCACTGCACGCCGCTGCCCCACCATTGACAATGAGCATCAAGACGAGTACCACACCATCGATACCTCTTCTGCCAACAGCTCCGCCGAAGAGGATGTTTGCTTCCCTGTCCAAGAAGACCCAGGAAAGACGACTCGGTTCGATTACGAGGAACTGGAGGAGTTTATTGCCGAGGCTCAGACCAAGACGCCAATTGGGCAGGAGTTGCGCCACAAGGCGAGTATCACGACTCTCTCAAAGCCAAAAGTGTTTGCAGACCTTCGACCAAAGTCGAGCCTCTCGACTGCGCCCAAGATCGAGACCGATGCCACGAATCTGAAAGAGGTAGACCCAGCGATCCAAGAGAAGCTTGCTGAAGAAGGCCTGGCTCACATGTTCAATGAAAAGCGGGATGCACTGGAAGCTCGACAAAACCGATGGACCTTCTTCTCATCTGAACTCGACGACACCATCCACGCCGCTGAGCTGGGTGGCCTCCTGATGCCCGGCGAACGCTTTCGTGACTTGTTCGAGCCTGCACCAGAGAATGATGGCGGTGTCTGGTGGCTAGACATGGTCAACCCAACTGAAGAGGAGGTGTTCGCAATCGCCAAGGCATTTGGTGTTCATCCTCTTACTCGCGAGGATATCGTTCTGCAAGAGCCGCGAGAGAAGGTCGAGCTCTTCCATCAGTACTACTTCGTCTCGTTCCGCTCGTTCTTCCAGGCCGACAAAGAATCCGAGGACTATCTCGAGCCCGTCAACTTCTACGCGGTAGTCTTCAAAGAGGGTCTTCTGACTTTCACCTTCACAGAGAGCCCGCACACGCTCAACGTCCGCAAGCGTATCAGCCGACTTCGTGACTATATCAACCTGAACGCGGACTGGATTTGCTACGCCCTTATCGACGACATTGTTGACAGCTTCGCGCCAGTCATTCGGGGCATCGAAGACGAGGCCGATGCCATCGAGGACCAGGTCTTCACTGCCCGCATTGAAGACTCCCGTGCGATTCTTCGCTCTGTTGGCGATTGCCGCAAGCGCGTCATGCAACTACTCCGTCTCCTTGGCGGCAAGGCTGATGTCATCAAGGGCTTTGCAAAGCGTTGCAATGAGTCGTACAGTGTTGCGCCTCGTGGCGATGTGGGTCTGTACCTCAGCGATATCCAGGATCACGTTGTCACGATGATGTCCAACTTGGCCCATTTCGAGAAGATGCTGAGCCGCGCGCACTCCAACTACCTCGCGCAGATCTCAGTCGACCAAGTCATCCAAGGTAACGCCAGCAACGAGACGCTACAGAAGGTCACTGTGATCGCAACGATCCTTGTTCCGCTCAACTTAATCTGCGGTCTGTTCGGCATGAACGTCAAGGTGCCTGGCCAGGATGGGAGCATTGGCTGGTTCTTTGGCATCTTAGGTACCATCTGCCTCTTTGTTGCGACCTGCCTGATTGTTGCCCGGCGGATGAAGTTCATCTAAGGTGTTGCACGCTTTCCTTGTTTCCTTGCTTGGCCATAGATCTCGATTGTCCCTTTTCTCTGCACCTGTTTCTATGTCCATTGTCTTATTCGCACACGTTGGGGAGGTAATGCAGTCATGACAGCGGCCATGATGATACTTTGGGTTATGTACGGTCATGTTTGTCGAGTACATATAGATACAAAGAAAAGTTTTGCTCATATATATCTTTTAGGTGAGACTATAAATGTGCATTTTGTCAAACCTGTCTGATACAGTCTTCTCCGTCTCTGGCAGTATTGCAGCACGGCCCTTACTGTCGCGATCACGAGCGCGTGGGAGGGCCCTCCATCACACTTCACCTTGCTTTGGTTCCGAACTCGGAAAGCGCAGCGGGAAAGAAGGCTCGTGCACAGCTAGCAACAGCCCAGGTGACGGCAAGAGTGAAGACGGCAAGGTCCAGGTGAAGCTTGCAGATCTATCCTCGTTGTGTTGCGCGCGAGACCGGGCTGGCCAGCGCAATGAACAACGAACCCTGGCGTGCCTAGGCGTCGGTTCGCCGAGAGGCGCATCGGTCATGCATTGCCTCCCTCTGCGCCCTTTGCATCACGCTCACTGCACTCACCTGTACACTCACGTTCCCTCTCCACAGAAACACTCTCTTCGACACGGCCGCCCGCTTCAACCGGCCACTCTCGCCGCTCTACCCCTCCTGTACCCCACGACGGCTAGACGCTTGACCCAGGACCTCGGAAAGAGAAGGCAGCATGGCGGAAGCAGCGCAGCGGGTGCTCATGAACGAGTTTAAGCAGCTGAGCAAAGAGAAGTGGACCAACATCGAGGTGAGTTGTCCGAGACGCTTGCTGGAGATGGGGTTGTGCAGTGGCGACCACATGCGGAGCACCCCGTTAACCGCCTGCCAGCTGATCAACGACAACGTCTTCGAGTGGAGCGTAGCACTCATCGTCCTGAACGAGGACTCACTATACTACGGCGGCTATTTCAAGGCCAAGATGACCTTCCCCCGCAACTATCCACACAGTCCACCAGGTACGTCACAGCCCTGTCAAGTGGACGAGATGTCTCAGGAGAGCGACCGTACGCCAGAGCCAAGTACTGACCAAACACAGACTTCAAGTTCATCCGGCCGCTCTACCACCCGAACATCTATCCCGACGGCCGCCTCTGCATCTCCATCCTCCACCCGCCCGGCGATGACGAAATGTCCGGCGAAACCGCCGCGGAGCGCTGGTCCCCCGTGCAGCGCGTCGAAACCGTCCTCATCTCCATTCTCTCGCTGCTCGACGACGCCGAAGTGAGCTCGCCAGCCAACGTCGACGCGGGCGTCATGCTGCGTAACAAGCCGGACGAGTACAAGGGTCTCGTTAAGAAGGATCTCGAGCTCTCCAAGCAGGACATCCCCGCTGAATTCGTGATGCCGACGCACGAGACGGCGTGGAAGAAAAAGGAGGATGACGGCGACTTTGACATGAGCTGGGAGGACAGCGATGTTGAAAGCTTTGGGGGGAGCGAGAGCGATCTCGAGGACGGGGAGGAGATGGATTCGGATTTGGAGGATGGAGACGATGATATGGAGGATGAGGACGAAGACGACAAGTGAGTGATGGTGGGCTGGAACGACATCCGATTCACATTTTGGAGGTCCGCCAACTAGCAGACCACCGTCGCTCTCGCTGGCACCCATCACCTGGACTCCACACCCCAGACGGCCCACAACATCCACTTCCTGTCGGTACCACTCCACGACTACTCCATCTCATCTCAGCAATTTCCCTCCCCTTCAGGTTTCTGTTTCCAGCGTGGCGTTCGGGCATCGGAGGGCTTCTTACGGTGCTGCGGTTTACGACTACGCTTGCATTGCATCGGGACGGCGTTATCTGCACATTTACTTTGCACTATCATTTATATCCCCGGGGACCACATATGAGCATCGCAGCTTCCAGTTGGGTGGGTCTTCAAGAGACCAATTATTGAAGCCCATTTGTCTCGAAATCCTGTCATGTGTCGCAAACTTGATTTGCTGATTTGGGCACCACTCCAAGTTGATCGTACTTTGCATTCAAACATTAACATCGAGAATCATGTCGTGTTAAGATGCACGTCAGAAGCCACGCTCTCCCTGCCCCACTATGCACAAAAGTGCAGTGCCACATTGATATCATTAACGCCCCAGGCCACCATGCAAGCTCCCTAGACAGTTCCCGCAATACTCAAATCTCGTATCTCCTGCAGTACCTCCTCCACTCTCGCATCCAGCTCACCCTGCGCATACTGATCCCTGGTGTTCGCGTCCAAATACTGCTGCACCTGCGCCATGCGGCTGTACGCTTCTGCGCAAAACCTCAACTGTATCTTCACCAGGGCCTCGAAACTCGGATCCAGATACGGCACCCGCAGATCAATCAACTGCGGCAGCTCGCTCGTTAGCGTCTCGTTGAGCTGGTCGTACGCCGCCTTGGCCAACTGCTCGTCCTTCTCCGCGCGCGGCAACTTGGTCACGTCTTTGTCCGGCTTGTCCGTCAACTTCTTGACCTGTGCGCGCATGCGGTCGTAGTCCATTTGCTTGTGTTCGCGCTTGGTGATGCAGGCGTTGATGTCCGGGAAGTAGGAGCAGAAGCGCTGGATAGGGTCGAGGACCGTGGTGCGGTAGGGCCCGTCGAGGGCCTTGATGGTTTCGGCGTCGAGGTCGGTCACGGCTTGTTTGTAGGAGCGCGAGACGCCGTCTTTGGTGCCCGCGTCGCCGTAGAAGGCGTCGATGGTTTCGGCGATGCGCATTTGTGAGGCCGTCATGGCGCGGAGAGAGTCGAGGTAGCCCTTGGCTTCTTTTTGGAGCTTGTTGGCGGCTGTTTCCATGGTGCGGTAGCGTCTGCGGTGCTAGTCGTGAGCTTCATGTAGAGTATATATGCAGGCTTGTGTAGTTGGGCAGCGCGAATGGCGGGGCGAGGGCGCACCTTTGCTCGGTCTCAAAGTCGCGATCGTTTGTGCGCTCAACTTGGCCCGTCTTCATAAGGACTTGGGTCGTCGCGCGATTGACGCCCTTCTTGAAGCCTGTGGTCTCTCAGTCTCCGTCTCTCCCGCGGGCGCAGTGGTGCGTCTTACCGGTCCACGACATGGCTGCGGGTGGAGTGTGGTTTCTTGTGATTATAAGAGTTCGGTATGCAGCGTCGGGAGATTATGGGCGTACTGGCGGAGTGGGTTTCGCGGTGTGGAGAGGTGGGTGAGGGTGAAGGTGTTCAATGGAGCGGGTGTTCCTGGATGCGGCCAGACGAATGTCCGAATGTCGTGGACGTGGGCCGCGCCTGCCGCGCCACAATGACGAAGCACAAGACCCCTGCGCGCTTGCCCTTCGTGGCTATGCAACATCGTGCGAACGAATTTCCGGCTTCAATGTGTCTCCCCCGAACGCTGCATCGCGCGGCGCCAGTCCTCTCCCGGCACGGTG
>TARA_R110002003_G_scaffold232_7_pt1 | contig 16968 bp, 20 predicted proteins | sample TARA_R110002003 | Tara Oceans TARA_R110002003 (sample SAMEA4396441) | marine metagenome | biome: Westerlies Biome; feature: [SRF] surface water layer (ENVO:00010504); material: water (ENVO:00002006), including particulate matter (ENVO:01000060) such as... | depth 5 m
ACTACTTCACGGCCCACCAGGATGTGGCAAAACCATGATCAGCCGTGCCTTCGCTGCGACACTACGGGTGCCGTTCATTGAGATCCGTGGGCCCTCCGTCGTATCTGGCATGTCTGGCGAATCAGAAAAGCAGATCCGAGAGCACTTCGAAAAAGCCAGAGAAGTCGCGCCCTGCCTGATCTTCATCGATGAGATTGACGTCATTGCGCCGAAGCGAGACAGTGCCCAGAGCCAGATGGAGAAGCGAATCGTCGCACAAATGCTTCTATCAATGGATAGCCTTGCCATGGAAGACAATGACGGCAAGCCTGTGATAGTCTTGGCAGCGACCAATCGGCCGGACAGCCTTGATCCGGCGTTGCGACGAGGAGGGCGCTTTGACACTGAGATCAACATGGGTGTACCGAACGAACCGATGCGCGACATGATTCTACGGGCACTTACTCGCAAGACGGCACTTGCCAGCGATGTTGACTTCCAATCCCTGGCCAAGAAGACTGCAGGTTTCGTGGGTGCTGACCTTAAAGATCTTGTCAGTAAAGCCGGCACGTGGTCCATGGACCAGTACCGGGAGGCGCTGGAAGCACAAGCTGCCCAGATGAACGAAGAGATGGACCTTGATGATAAATCAACTGTAGTCAGGTCGATTCATCGATTGATAAATCGTGTGCTGGACAAGACCGCACCTCGCCCACCTGGGTTCGAAGATACCGTAATCTCGATGGAGGCGTTTGATGCCGTGCTGCCAACAATCATACCGTCGTCTAAACGCGAAGGCTTTGCAACGGTACCTGACACTACCTGGCGAGACGTCGGCGCGCTTGAAGGCGTGCGCGAGGAGCTGGAGATGGCGATTGTCGAGCCCATCAAGAACCCCGAGCGATTCAAGAAGGTTGGTATCACGGCTGCTACCGGCGTCCTACTCTGGGGTCCGCCGGGCTGTGGTAAAACACTTCTGGCCAAGGCAGTGGCGGCGGAGTCGAAGGCGAACTTCATCAGTGTGAAAGGCCCCGAGCTATTGAACAAGGTAAGTTTGATTACATTGGGGCGTGTCTACCTTCAGACGCGCTTGTGCCGAGCATTCGTCGTTCGCAACAGTGTCTGGAGCTATTTACACTCCAACTTCCCCCCAATCCCAAATGCTAATCTCTATACCAGTACGTTGGCGAATCTGAACGCGCCATCCGTCAAGTCTTCCAACGTGCCCGCTCGTCCATCCCATGCGTTGTTTTCTTCGACGAATTCGACGCCCTCGCCCCCAAACGCAGCACAGAACTTCACGAAGCTTCAGCACGCGTCGTCAACACGCTGCTCACAGAACTCGACGGCCTATCAATGCGCGAAGGCATCTACCTCATCGCGGCCACCAACCGCCCAGAAATGATCGACGAAGCAATGCTTCGTCCCGGTCGTCTCGAGACCGCGCTGTATGTCCAGCTGCCGAAGCCATCGGAGCGCGTTGATATCCTGCGCGCATTGCTGCGCCAGAGAGGAGTCATAAGCGCCGATCTAGCAGAATTCGGTGCACGGGAGAGCTGTGACAACTTCTCAGGAGCGGACCTCGAAGCGCTTCTGCGCAGAGCCGGACAACATGCTATGCGGCGCCAATCAGATGTCGTCGAGGAATTGGATTTCTCGAAAGCGGCAGAAACCATCAAGCCGTCGGTCGGCGACGTCAGGAAGTACGAAAAGCTACGGGAGCGATTCGAGACAAAGCTTTGGTAGAGCTTGTCTGGAATGCACATGTTTGTGTTGTATGTTCGAAAAGTTGCTAATGTGTTGAAACTGGTATGGCATCGTGTATAAAGTCCTATACATCTTCGCCGCTGTATCATAACCTCACATCCTCTCATCTAATTCTTCGTCCTACATAACGCAAACAGTCGATATACCCCCTCCCAACCCTCTCACACTACAACCCCATAACCCTCCTCACTACCCCCTTCCATCCCCCTCCCCGTCCCCTTGCCCTCCCGGCCTCCTTCCCTTGCATTCCCCCAACGCCATCCACATCCATGCCCCCGCTCTCGAACGCACGTATCCGCACACACTCCAAACACCTCGCACCCGCCTGGCTGTCCTTGTACTTCAGCTTGTACCGCCGACACGCGCGCCCCGTGGCGGGTAGGCGGTCCGCGGGGATGATGACGCTGCAGTAGTCCCAGCGCAGGAAGCGCATGTGGTGGCAGCGGCGGAAGCGCGTGTGGACTTCGGTGCACATCGGGCGTTGAGGGGTTGTAGACGGGGTGAGTGATGGAAGAGTGAAGGGGTGTGGTTTGGGTTGTGGGTGATGGGACGACTGGGTTGAGCTTGGTGGCTTCGGAACAGGAGTTGAATGCACGTGATTGAGTTGTGGCTGTGGTTGTGGTTGTGATTGTGGATGCGGGCGCGGATGTTTTGTTCTTGAAGGGGCAGGAGAGCGGGGTGAGGGATGCTGTTATGTTTCATGGGCAGAGCTGTGGGAGGCGTGACTGTGTCCTTCACTGGCGGGCTGTGATGGGAAGGGTGTGTGTATAGGCTGCGTTTCACCTTTGGATAAAGTCACAACGCGAGCCCTTGCACTCTGGGGCTGGAGAGGTGATGTTCGTCGCTGAGGCACCATGTACAGGATACATCGGGGGCACGGCCAAGGGAACAGGCTCGGATAGTTCGATCTACACTGGGTATCATCGTGCGTACTTGACAAGAACGTATCCTACGAAACTCCAACATCAGTAAAACCCTCTTCGCTCATTCATCTCCCGCTCCAATGCCTCCAACCCACCCTCCCCCATCGCACTCTCTGGATACCCCATCACAATAGCCTGTCTAGCGCCCAACTTAACGCCGTCAACACTATCATCCAACGGCACAGTCAGATCATCATCTCTCACGCCCCCGCCGTCTCCCTCACTTCGCAAGAATTTTTCAAACGCAGCAGTGCCCCTGATACTACCCGTCTTATCATACCTAACAAGCATGGACCGCATATGATCAATCCAGCATTTACACACCTTACACACATCCATTTCGCGACTCACATGGGTGCGTTTGGTGGGGTTAGTACAGCGCACAGCGACCAGTTGATGGTCTGGTAGCGTGGCGTAGTTCAGCGCCGTGGACGGCGCACCTGCAGGCATACACGAGCCGTGGTTAGACACTGAGTTGCGTGAGGCGCCAGGCGGACCGGAAGCTGTGCGTCGCGAGGAAGTTGATGCAGTGGTGTTGCTACGCGATAGAGTCTGGCTAAGCGAAAAGAAACGCCTTGTTGATGAAGCGCGTTTGGGCGGCGGAAAACTGGTTACTGGCGATGATAAAGGGGGGGAGTTTGGGCCGCGGAGGTCGTTTAGTCGTTGGAGTGCGGCATCGCACAGGGTCCACGGATGTGTGTGCGAGTCTCCGAGATGGCCGCAGCCGTTGTGTTGGGTAAAGTTGTGGAAGCACATCGCAATTCTTGATGTGTTGATAAAGTGCCGAAAAATGTAGCGATGACGTAGTAAAGTCGGGTGGGTATGCGGATATGTTGAGCTTATGCAGGGCTCGGCGGGGCTGCGTAATAGTATGCGAGAGGACCCTGAAGCTAAAGAACACGAATTTTGCTGGTCGGCGTGAATGTTCGTTTCACATGACGTGCATATTTGAGGAACGTCAGTAGGATGACGTGTATTTTAATTGTTTTGACTCACGACCCAAGCTCTGGGTGTGCCTTGTTTCTGACACAATAAGCGGTGAGTGATTTGCGCAAGGATCTAGCTTCATCACGTGCAAGTCACGACGTGCACGTGGCTAGCGTTCCAGTCGTTGTTGTTGCAGAGGTTCCTGTTGAAGCGTAGGACCGATGTTCGATTCTAGCGAACAGTGACTCTTCTGGCATGGTGTCAAAGAAAAGGACCCTCACAGCTCTTGGTTGCGACATCATCAGTAGTCGCGACCTCACAGTGTGTCATTTCCGAAAGTCTGCTGTCACTCATACCTAATACGATGCATTGCACATGCCAACCCAGTGATGACATGCTTCTTGTGATACAGACTCTGGCGCGAACAAGCAGGCCAAGCATTCCGACAAAAGATTGGCGCCTGGGGGAATAATGCGAGGATTCAACCAAGATGCTGTGTCGGCTTCGGACCGCAAGGACGATACACAAATTGATAATGCTGACTCTCTGACGATAAGGCCATCCAAATCGACTGTGCCTATACCCTTAAACGCGCATCAGTTGTGCTACGAAGAGGTTGTGCGACCTTCGGAAACCGGAGCGGGACCCAAAGTTCTCAATCGTCCTCGAATTAAGCCGGCTGGTGAGTAATGTGTCTGTGTCGCATCTCTTTAGGCCCTTGAGCTGGCGATGTATTCCATGCAAGAAGTGTAAGAAGCTCTATTTTCCAGAGTAGTCATAGGTGCCGTGATTCTCCACGACTTGTGTTATACCGTGAAGTGGGAGAAGAAAGCACCGCATGACGTAGTACAAGGTATACATGCACGCGCAGACATGAGACCACAAGATATGGATCTTTTCGGGATTGACTGAGATACACGCTCAGTTAGCTCATGAAAAGGGTTTGGAGACAGAATGATCGAGTTGAGGCGCGCACAACAAGGGTAATCAGGTTGCGACTAGCGTATGGTCCGTGCGTCTCTGTCTGTGCCCGCCCTTTCTCCTCTTTTCCGGGCTTTCGCATCCACGATAACACAACAGTGGGCACTTCATTCCATCTCTGTATGTACGACTGTTTATCGATCGCTTGCATCAGTCGAGCTTGTTTATAATGTCGGCGCCTCTCACAACCTTGCCCTGCCTGCCGTCTCCTGAGATTCCCCTTTCTTTGCTCGTCTTGCTCTTGCTGGTCAAATATTGCGCCGGCTGGCACTTGATTACATCAATATCTTCGCCGGGAATCATGGGCTGGCATAAGTCGATGCATTACCACGGAGGCTACAAGATGTCGTAAATGCTCCATAAAAGCAACAAGCTGACAGTGCATATCATCCCGTATGGGTTCCCATATCAGCTCTTGTTACATTTTGTTAGCCTCTCAGTCCGATGCAGTCTCAAATGCCTTCGACAAAGTCTCATTGTCCACTTTGAGGCTGTGGTGTCGCAGCTTCTGCAACCTGATGCCAAGGGACGTCTTGTGAGGGTGAGCGCGAGTCGTTGGAACCAAACAAACGACATTGATTGGTTCACCCCTGAATGAAAAAAAGAGCCTAATGAGTTAGACAATGCTGCATTTGATGCATGGTCCAACCAGAAGTTCAATGAAGGTATTCGGTCATGATCGATTTTCAGGCGCTGCAGCATAATCTTTAACACTGCACCCATACGTATGGGCATCCCGAACAGAGCGCAGTTAAGCGTTCAAATTGAGTCCTAGCTTGAATAGCTAGCGCTCAAAACTAGTATACCCCGTTCAATGTAACCAATGACGCGCATTATCTCTCTCTTGTCTTATCACAATAGCTTTTTCGGCTTGGAGAGGATCTGATACGATGCATCGTACCGGGGTGTGCATAAGCGGAGTTGGTTTGCACGGCTTGGGGCGCAGAAAGCGGGGTTGTAACACGGTCTCTCATCGTCGTGGTCGGTCGAACTTCAGGACTGCATGAATAGTCAAGAGCAAGCGCCCCACACAACGCACACACTGGTGTCGTTCCCTCAGGATGATTCTGATAGATACAGCTACACTGTCTCTGCGCGAATTTCCGACTTCGGATCAGCGTTACGCTATTCTGTCGCACACATGGAGTCTTAGCATTGACGAGGAGGTCACCTATGAAGAGATGGTTTCATCGGAACGATCAGCAGCAACGTTGGCAAAGCCGGGCTATTCGAAAGTCATCAAAACGTGCGAGATCGCTCGATCCAACTACAACTTGCCATACGCGTGGATCGACACATGCTGCATCAACAAGGCCAGCAGTGCGGAGCTTAGCGAAGCCATCAACTCGATGTTCAAATGGTATGGAGACGCATGGGTTTGTCTTGTGTACCTGTCTGATGTAACCGACACCCAGTCGTCATTCCATCACTCAAGATGGTTCACACGTGGATGGACGCTTCAGGAGCTTATAGCACCAATGGCGGTCATCTTCTTCGACAGCGAGTGGGCCTTTAGAGGAACGAAAGAGAGTATGGCTACCCACATAGCAACGATCACTGGAATTCCTAGCCAGATACTAGACCATTCAGCTGACTTGAACGACGTTCCTGTGGCGCAACGATTCTCATGGGCAGCCCTGCGCGAGACGACCCGGGATGAAGATCGTGCATACAGCCTAATGGGCCTTTTCGATATAAACATGGCGATGCTGTATGGTGAGGGACGAAAGGCTTTCATTCGTCTACAGGAGCAGATCCTCAGTCAAACTGCAGATATGTCATTGTTCTTATGGAACGATCTACAAACGAGGCAAGAATACACTGGAATACTTGCACCTTCTCCAGACTGCTTCCGCGAAATGCGAACAGTCAACGCGAAGCCTACATTCACGCAGCGCGACTTCCACCTCACGAACCGTGGCATACGTCTGAAAGTGGGACTCGCGTGGGAGGCCGATACTGGACTGGCTATATTGCCTGTGAAGCATTCGATAGGGTCAACGGACAAGCCTGCTGGTATATATCTCAGAAGGGTAGGGCTGGATTTATTTGCTCGAGCTCGACCACAAGACTACGCAACGATCGAGGGTCCACGGAACTACACAGTTTTCACTGCCGTGAGAACTCTGACACAATCCCAATCAAAGTCAATCGCAAATCTGGTCATAAGTGTCTCAATACCCTCAGACATTAGCGTGGTCAAGGTCGAACCGCATGGTTCTTGGAATCCCAGCGCTCAGCTTCTACATTCGAGTCATACAGGTGCTTTCCTAGGCTACATGATGTTTCGGAAGGACCACGAGCCTGATTACCACCGCCTTAATGATTTCTCTGTCGTAGTTTGCTTTAGACATGGTCAGTGGTTAGCTACGGCAGTGGATTGGCCCCGTTGGTCGAAGATACAGGGGTCCTTCTACAATTATTACAAGGACCATCTCGACGAAATGAGTTATAACGATACGATAGAGGACAGGGAGATAGGTTGTATCGTTGCACCGGGTTTGACCTCCGTTACAGTACATCTGCGGGGAGGGGTCGAGCCATCTGTTCACATTCGGAATATTTACACCCGCTGAAATGACAGCTTATGTGATCAACACTACCTCTCTCTCTCACCTGATGGCACCTCTTTGCCTCGACCTTAAAAACAGCCAAAATCAGAGACCGGACCCACGTCGCAGCATCCTGGCCCGTCGTGACCGCACGAATATTCAGCATTTACATCCCGAGTTGTGGGTAGTCTTCGCACTCGACGCTTCGAAATTCTTGGCCACTGTAATTCCACGGCTTCAACAGAATGGAACGAACAGCTCATAGCAGGCCTAGTTTCGCTTCTATCATTGTGGCTGGTGTGAGCATAACGATGACCATGGCTTGAAAACTGAGAGTATCCGTCAATGTAGACCGTAACCTGCAGTGGGCGCAAGAAGGACGATGACTAGGTTCTAACAACTCGACTCCGGGTATCTGGGAGTCTATGACAACTTGGTTAAGCCGATCTGGACGCTGGATCAGGTACTGGCGCACATTGCCATGTTACTTCTGTCGGCAAGATCACGGCGGAGCGGAGATCTCGCATGGACATCTCAACCGCTTTTCCATAAACCTGGTTTGGATCTGCCTTACAATCTTCCATCATGCCTGTCAGTCATCGCAATAATTTCTCCGATTGGCTGCGATCACCGACTACGACGATTTGAATCCGGTAGTATATTGAGGACGGCTAATCTCCGTGTCTCAAAAGGTAAAATGCAGGGGATGAAGCGAGCTACTAGCTCTCACTTCATCTACAGACATTCGTTATTTCGCAAAGCATCATTTCCATCAATCTTTAGATTGACGGTCATTACCCTTGGCAGACATACAAATGTCAAGCAGGGTCTCGCTACTGACAGACTCTTGTTCACAGCGAAGTCAAAATCAGCAAGATGCTTACTCGCAACGTGCTTCTTTCCTTGCTGGCGGTCCTCGGACCTGCGGAGGCGCTTCGCTACCTTGGACGAGTCAATCCCGCAACAAAGGAGTTGACGTGGTCAAACACCGGCGTATCCTTCACATTTACCGGATCATCAGCAACTATTGGGTTCGATGGATTAAGTGGCTCCAACAGTGCTGAGTTGGTGGTGGACGGAAGATCAACATACATTCCAAACCTCTCAGGGACATCCGTTTCTACGCCTGCAAACCTGACGCGCGGCAAACACACTGTCTCATTCCACAAATCTTCCGAGGCGCTCTTCGGCTCTATATTTATTGGAAACATAACTACTAATGGCAGATTCGGCGCGGACGTCCCCGCGTCAGATCGCAAGATTGAAGTGGTCGGCGACTCAATCACGTCTGCGTACGGCATCGGCGCCTCCCTGCCTTGCACCAACACCGCAGCACTAGAGGTCATCTCCGAAGGCTACAGCGTGCGCACCGCAAACGCCCTCCAGGCCGATCTCAGCATCATCTCCTGGTCCGGCATCGGCGTCATTCGAAACTACGACTCCGGCGGCACTGACACATCTCCCATCATGCCGGAGCTCTACACCAAGTACGGCGCAAACGACGCTTCGGGCTCGTACACGTTTCCGAAGTCCGACGCACCAGACGCCGTGGTTATCAACCTCGGTACCAACGACTTTGGCCACAACACTCGTCCGATTCTCACAGCGGTGGAGTATACGGCCGCCATTGTCAAGTTCGTGAAGCAGATCCAAGCGGGATACAAGAATAACCCGACATTCTTCCTTCTCACCTCGCCGATGTTGAACGACGGATACCCGTCGGCAGAAGAAGCGCAGCATACTACGCAGTTCAATGCGCTGAATGAGGCGGTGAAGCAATTGAATGGGACTTCGGCACATGTGGTTGATTGGCCTCCTCAGGGATCAGATCTCGGCTGTGATTATCATCCTACGCCGGGGACGAATGCGATCGGGGCTGAGAAGTTGACGGCGGCGATGAAGGAGGTATTGGGATGGTAAGGCACTTGCGGGATACATATTCGGCGAAATGTAAATATTCGAAGTTCCGAGCATCCAGAACCACGATCTTCATATTACGAAGAAGCTTGTATCTTTTGAGGTGTAGGGCCTAAATAAATGCTTGTCGCAATTCTACGTAAAATAACAACGCGCTCGAATAATTTTATCTAACTCTGCTTTATTGCTCTTAAGGTATTAAGAAGTAGTACACGGGACTTTTATAGTTTTCGGTTCTGTCGTTGACGCGTTGTAGTCGTCTAGGGTACAATGTTCCCAGACCTAAAATTCAGAAAATACGAGCTCCTTCGTAATTCGAAGTCACCTGCAGCAGTGCAACACACAAGTTCTGATATTGCCTTTTGTTCTGCTTCGTAGACGATACGATACGTCTTGCGTTCAACAGCAGCCAATATGATCATCCGCTACGTCTCCAGCACCAAGCGCAGACACCAGCTCCTCATCAACCCCCTCCCTCCCTCCCTCCCTCCCTCCCTCCCTCCCTCCATCAAATCCCATCCATCTCCCCACGCCATATCGGAAAACAACCCTCCACCAACTTCCCCGCCTCTTCCTTCCCAACAACTTCCCAATCCTCAATCCTCGCCGCCACAACATCCACCAAGCTCGCACACATCTCCGCATACATCTTTTCTGCATGCCCCGGTCCGTCCGCACCCCGAGTCGCACCCTGGCTGCGAGCAACATCCCGCCACTGCAGTATCTCACGCACGAGTAAATGTGCATCGTAACTCAGCAATATATTCCCGTCCTGGTCGCGTAGCACCGTGGTCCGTCCAGGCGCCATGTACATCTCGTCGGCGCCGTCGTCGGACAGTGTCACGCTGGCGGGGGAGATGTAGGTGGGCTGGGTGTCGACTATGGCTTGCTGCTTGATGGCGTGTGAGGTAGCTTCGTGCTACAGAGACGGAGAGGGTGGAGAGTCTGGTGGAGGGTTCGTGTGTGAAGTCGGCTGCTTCGTTGGCGGAGATGTGGAATTTATTGAGGGAACTGCGCCAGGTGTCACGGCGTTGGTTGAGGTTCTTTTTGTCATTGTTGTGCTCGGGCTTGGCTTGGCTTGGTGGTTTCGCAGTGCCCTCCGCGATAGAATCTCCGTCGTTGTTGACTGGGTTGTCGTTGGGTGCGGTTATAGTTGTCTCCGTTGTCCCGTTTTGTGGCTGTTCCTTTTCCGCATCAACAGAAGCCGCCTTGTCGTCAAGCGCCTCTGTAGAAAAGCTCATGAATTTGCCCACTGTCCCATTCTTCTTCCGCTTCTCTCGCACAAGAACCATATATTCTGCAATACCAGTCCCCTTCCAACCCGCCACTGCACCGATATCCTCACCGGCATGTCGCAACAAATACAGCATCTCATTGGTATTCATATTCGCGTGCCAGGTGCTTGCTGACCACGGTGTATCGATGTCGATCGGTTCTCTGCGCCTATTGGGCCTGAGGATCTTGCCTTCGAGAGTGGCGGTTGGAGGAGTTGGGGCTTGCGTTGCAGTTGCATGAGCTGGCGTGGCCGGTGCCGTCTTGGTAATGGGCTGGATTTCGAGCTTCTGTTTGCGAACGCGCTCTGGCTTGGGGGCATAGTCGTCGATGGAGGTGGTATAGAACGCCAACTTAGCAGGCAGGGCCACTGGTGCAGCGCGTGCCGTGTCAAGCGACCAGTTGAACTGTTCTGATTCGTCTTCGAGCTCGCCCATGGTAGTGTTTACGAAGTGATATTTCTTCGCCATGGTATCGGATGCGTCAGTAGATTTCGATTGGAATGGCTCTAGTCGCAGATGGGCGATAAGTGTCTTGAGAATCGTGCGTGCAGCTAAGAATAGCTGTGGTTGAGTTGATACGGTAGAAGTGTAGCCTAGGTAGTGATGAGGTGCGAGATGATTTTATCACATGTACTAGAATCACTGAAGAACCGGGCGATCGCACTAGGTCTACAACGGCCGGTGACTCGAAGGTAAGCTAGGAGGCTGTGAATTGAGCTCCACGAAGATGTGCCTTACTCAAACCTTCTCTAATTCCCTTGGAGAAGTAGGTGTAGGCCATGGACTGAGCTTCATGTTTGATGCCAGCGCTGCAAACATCGGGCCTGCGACGCACAAGTGTGTCGCGCTCGCGCATAGCTATATCGTAGGTGTGATGAACCACATGGAATCTTTGTGGGCATGCGGAAGATGGTGGGTGCATTGCGCTGCGTATGCATACATGAAGAATATCTTCCCCCATGCCACGGGCGAGGACGAAGGTGGTAGTAGGAAGTCGCGGGGTGCTGAGGTTGCTGGTGACACGGGCGTGTGCCGGGGTCCTGGAGGAGTGGTAGATTTCGAAGGACTTGTGGCCTAGCGATATGGAACGTGGTATGTTAAAAGATGGCGTTTTAGGCCCATCCCTTCCTGAGGCGCAGTGCTGAAGATGTTGTATACTTGTCTCGGCGTGCTTGTGTTTTGTCTTGCATCTCGGTATTGCACAAAGCTTCATAGCTTGTCTGAGCTAATGGTTCGCATAGTCTTTAATGAACTCATGCAAGTCTCTCAGCGAATCCGTCGGTATCGCAGCGAGGTAATGACTTCGTGTATCGCCAGAATGCACTAATTCGAGCACTTTCCGTGCCACCCACCACAGCTCGATACCGTACTTTGTGAACCCGATTGAGCCTTTTGGTTCCGTTTCATGCACATCCCACAGCTGTTTCCAGCGACTCAGCGCACGAGATAGAAGGCAATATGATGAAGAGAGAAGGAGTGCGGCTCGTGATACGAAGACGATGGAGTGAAGAGCTACAACAATGTTACTGGGGAGGGAAGGAGGCTCACTCCGCATGTGCTGCTCACCAAATATACACATCATCAGATGTCTTGGTTGAATTGCGTCAAGCGTTGCATCATTTGGCCCGGACCAGTCATCTTCCATCATATAAGAGATCAACCGCTTGATGCTCTGATGGCCAAGTGCGTGATGTGGTGAGCTGGAGCTCAACATCGCGAATTCCTCTGGCGTCGATGCTTCAAAGAGGGCATCATTGCAGGGCACTTGGTGTTGCATCTCAGCGATGGCCATCTGTGGGAGCGTGTTAAAGAAGAAAGTGCTCATACAGTCCATGAGGAAAAGGACATGTATGGACCTGATTAAATCAGCGCTTAATTTTCACACGTCGGACGTTTCTTATAGAATTACCTGACTCTTGACTCTTCGGCAATGAAAGAATTCCAGTCAGATACTTCAGCAAGGCCTGGGTGCCTGGGTAAATTCAGACCTAGAGATCTCATCGATGCCACCAGTTCCGGGTGTCTGGATATTCTGATTCTGCGGCGGATTGCCTCGTCGTTGAAGCTAATCTGCAGCGCCAGAATGAGCAGAGCAGCTTGGATGGATTGTAACCCACAAGCAGTGTAGACTTCCTTCTTCGCGACTCTAGCCCGCAGTCTCTCAAAGATGAAGTCTTCTGCAAGATCGAAAAATGAGCGCGCAGATAACGCGGCGTCCCTGGGTGTACAATGAACAGATCCAGCAAAAACAACGGCCAGAAGCAAGGGTAGCGATACTTTGTGAACATCAAAGGTCGGCCAATGAATGAATGGATGCTGGGGATGAAAGACAGTGAAATAGGACCAAATGCAATCCTCGAAGTTGTTCGCAGTGAACACAGCGGTTGCTAAGTCTACCGGGAAGCTGCCGTTAGGAAAGAAATGTGTTGTGTGAGATTGCCCATGGTGCGAGGAGAGTTGGTCATGAAGCTCGTCGATCCTGGTTTGAAGAGCTGGTATGTGAGAAGGCGTACGTGCGGCAGGCCTAGAACTGGTAGCATCTGCGCTAGTTTCTCTGAACAAATCCGAGAACATGCCAAACAGCCCGATTATGTCTCCATTCAAACCACTGCTGTCCGGGCAAAGGTCTTCCTGAGTCTCGGCAGGAGGTGCATGTGCTTCTGTAATGGCGAATGCAGGTACGACTGAGTCGCGAACAGGATCCGTGTAGTGCAACAAGAACGAGATTGGTTGAGTATGACATGCTTGCGCATCGTGGCCATGCGCCGTACGGATACAATCGCTTTCCGGAGTGCAGTCGGTAGTGGCTCTCGAGGTGCCGAAAATAGTATCGCGACGGACAACGTTCCGGAACCGACCATCGTTTCGTAGACAGCTATTGTTAACCTCACTTTCATTGCGCCGAGCACCTCGAGATTGAAACAGTCCATGTTTACGTGGTGGCCGTCCAGGTTCTGCCGAGGCTATCGCATCATGTTTGCCTCGCTGTGGACATGCTTTTGAGTGCCTTCTGAGGACATCACTGCAAGGAGATCGATATTAGCTGGCGACAATGAGACACAGGTTGTAACGCGAAATACTTACTGGCGGACGAATGCGCGATTGCAGTAAGCGCATACATTCTTGCGTTCTTGGAGATCTGCACGTCGTCATTTCAAGGCCCCTTTATGGTCAAATAAACTACTTACGGGCAGCTTCATGTCGTCGCAGATGACTATTGCTCGAAAAGAGTTTGCTGCAGGTGTTGCATTGATGTTTTGCGGCTCGAGCCTTTGACGAACCACGATCTGGCATCGAAAGAGTGATCTGGCCTTCGGGAGAAGACGTTCGCGATGTGGGCTTTTGGCAAGATGTGGGCTTTCTGAGGACGATGTGGGCTTTTGATGTGGGCTTTTACGGAGCGGAAGCCAGCATCCGCTCCGACCTTTCCGAAAGGGTGCGACCACGTGACCTTCATATGTCCCCCAACTCATGTCTAGGAATCTCCTGAGAACATGGCTATGATTGATTTCGCACGCCTTTGGTCAGACAGGAAATCATGTTCAAGTTCTCCGGTTCTTCTTACGGCATAATACGGCCGTCCAACTGTATGTTCTCTCTGACTATTCCTGGAAGCCACTCTGATAGCATGCTGAAGCCGCTCGACTTCGAAACTGGTGGCCCGCCACACCAAGACCTGAAAATTTATATGTTCGTGTCGGCAGTATACCACACCATCATGCCATTTCACGTTGTTCCCGTTCTCAAAAAGATGCCACGTCCGGACTTGAGCGAAATCATCTCCTCCCCTCCGCAAACGTCAAGAGTACCAGCGTCGTCGAGCATGTTTTGTAAGCTCCAAGTTATCAGTGGAAAACCAGTCACACTGACGAGATCCCAGAACAACCTCCGACGCGCTCGTCAACTGGGCACGCCAAGGCTCTCTCTGGCCCCTCAGCTTCGGCCTCGCGTGCTGCGCCATCGAAATGATGCACCTCTCGATGCCGCGCTACGATCAAGACCGACTAGGCATCATCTTTCGTGCGTCACCTCGACAGGCAGATGTGATGATCGTTGCTGGCACGGTTACAAACAAGATTGCCTCCGCGGTGCGGCTGTGCTATGACCAGATGCCGGAGCCTAGATGGGTGATCAGTATGGGCAGCTGTGCGAACGGAGGAGGATTTTACCACTACAGCTACAGCGTGGTGAGAGGTGTCGATAGGATTATTCCTGTGGATATATATGTGCCAGGATGCCCGCCGACGGCTGAGGCCCTGCTGTACGGCATTTTCCAGCTGCAGAAGAAGATGAGGAAGACGAAGGTGACGCGAATGTGGTATCGCAAGTAGGTGGCAGTATAGCCGGGGGGACTGGACATAGTCGGATCGTCACTTCGACCCGCGAGTGTACATGGAATAGGTACTTCAATCACCACATTCCGGAGTGTGGTTTGGGAATATGGAGCGTGACTATCGGGTCAAAAGGCCTGTTGAAGAATTAACGAATAGACATGCTGCGTGGCGGTGATGTCTTGGAAAGTGTCCGTCGTGAAGTGTACGTTGTTCTTGGAAGAGGCTTACAAAGTGTTATATGCTTCACGCACATCTGCGTCAATGTTATGTCTTAGGACTTTACCTTACGATAGAGCTCTGTCTCCAAGACCAGTAAAATGATACCGACCCCGAGTTGCAACACCATTTCCAAGGCGATGGGCCATTTCGAACCAACTAGCCATCCAAGCTCACCGCCTGAAATTCATCAGCACCAGGAGAGTTGTGCTCCGTTATCTCTTAGTCTTCCTGACATTGCGCCGCATAGCACCGCTTCTGGATTAGGAAAACTTTCTGTACTGCCTCCAGAGATCCGGAACACCATCTATACCCTCCTCCTTGCACCGCCTGGGCCCATCTTCATTGTGCCACAACCTGGGCGAAATCGGAGGTTCCAGCTTCGCGAGTGGACTGACACGTCGCAATACGAAGCTCTTGACGCGCTACGTGCGCTCACTCTCACAAGCCACCAAGCACGGTGGGAAGCTCGCACGCTTTTCTATGCCTCGAAACATTGTTTCGTTCTCGCTTACGGCTTTGAGTATTTGCCCGTCTTTGTTCGCTGGCTCGAAGCAATAGGTGCGGAGTGTCGCACAGTCTTGCGCAACATCATCCTCACTGGGTATATGTGGTATCAACCCGCCGCCCGCCTCACATCGCGATTACATGCCTTGATTCGAGGCTGTGGACTCCTCCGGGTACTGACTGTTCAGCTCCACATCCGACACCTTGGCGACACTTGTGCGGCCGACTTGGACGCATACTTCGAATACACTGGCCCACAGCAGCATGACGGGCCATTACCTCAAATTGAAGTCTCGGCTTGGGCAGATACAATTGTGCGATTGCCGGACTTGGACTGTTTTCGATTGTACCTTGTGATGGCCGTGGACAAGAAGAAAGTCAGACTAGGACAGGAGAGAAGCTTTAGGGAGTTCAACGCAGAACGAGGAAGGGTTCTTGTACAGGATGTCGAAAGGAGAATGAAGGATAGAGTTGCCGAATTGAGCCCTGGGGAAGGCCGTAGCATCCGGGTCAGATACGTTGGTGGGGACACGAGAGCGTATCACGGCGTGCCGTGGTGATCAGCAGTGTTCCACGCTATATCTCATCGCCGACTGAGGCTCTCCTAATGCTAGTGAGTCGACTCTGGATGTGCATGAATCATGTCCTCTGATCAATAAAAATTGCAAAATGTCCGCCATCGAACGTGGTGTCAGGGTTAGAATGTTTGTATTGCCAAGTTTCGCACAAGGAGCTACTGCGATCGCTCATGCTGACTTCACGATAGCCCTTTGGTGGGGTCGAGTATTGGAGGCGTCGATCGGGCATGCAGGGACCACGCGACGATGCAAACGCATCACCGCCATATGCAGGAACTGGGCGCTCAGCACACCGTGTTTGTGGTCGACGCAGTTCTCGATTCCACAATGTGGGGGAAAACCGTTCTCGTGATGATGGTCCAAGTGTGAGATGCGTAACACAGACGCAAAACGAAACTGAAAAATATGCACAACTCGCAAAAGAAAGCACGAACGAGGGAGGCTTCGTGGGGAAGCGAGGATAGACTGGCAACGAGAAGTTGAGGAGGAAGCAATAGAATCAATGTGAACTGTAAAGCAGCTATTGGCGCATCGCAAAAGCAATCTCTGCGATATTGTGGGACATGCAGGAGTGAGGTTTGAGGTGAGAGATGCAACGGTGGTGGTGCGACAGGCGCCCGACCAATAGACGGCCCACGCTCGCCGCGATGGAGCCAATGACGTAGCGCACGGCCCCGCCGTCCCCTGCCGCCGACCGCTCCTGCCAACTCAGTGCTTGGAGCGCTACTGTACTTTATTTACTCGGTCCCCAACAGAAAACCTACCCACTCATCACTCCTACCACGCTTCACAAGCCTTTCTAGTCACCAATTGACCTCACCTCTACCACAACAACACCCACACTACCACATACCACCAACCGCAACCATGGGCAAGGTAACCACCGCAAGCAGCACCCCCACTACCCCACGCTGACAGACACTTCAGGCGAAGTACATCATGCTCGATTGCGACAACACGCTTGTCCAGTCGGAGCGTTTCGCCTTCGAGGCCTGCGCCGACCTGACCAACAT
>TARA_R110002003_G_scaffold595_16_pt1 | contig 16967 bp, 23 predicted proteins | sample TARA_R110002003 | Tara Oceans TARA_R110002003 (sample SAMEA4396441) | marine metagenome | biome: Westerlies Biome; feature: [SRF] surface water layer (ENVO:00010504); material: water (ENVO:00002006), including particulate matter (ENVO:01000060) such as... | depth 5 m
GGGTTGAACGCCAAAGCGTCCATTGGGCTCGCCGATCCGACCTAGGGGTACTTGCGGAGGAAGCATCCCTCGATGATAAAATGCGCGAGTGTTCCATACATGGTGCTCTTGGAAGGTTGGCTCGTAGGGCTGTGTACGAGCGTTTTGCAGTACATGCTCATGGGGTATTGTGGATTGAGGGAGATCAGGACGTTGGCTTGTCCAGTCCACAGCCTCAGAGCCAATGCGATGTTGTCTGAAGGCGCAAGGTGCACTATAGTTGTCTTCATGTACCGAGCGAAGGACCTCAGGTGACGACGCCTTGTCATTGTATCTGCTGTCGGTGTCCGTTGAGATCGGTGTCGCTGCCGCATCGCTCAGGAGAGCAACAAATTCAATGAGAGAGTCAAGGGCATTCATGACTTCCCAAAGAAGAACGCAGGGAGAAATGGTGGTCCGGAGAGAATCAATTCAGCAGAGCAGAAACTGGCAGGCGTCCCCTTATGACAGTAGAATCTCAACGCCGTACCTGACTGGTGCAACAATCGGCTTTGTATTACGTGTGTACTTCGCCTATCTTGCCACAATCCACTGGCGTGTGTTGCCTGTACATGGCACACAGGGTGCTGCTGACTTGACAGTCCAGACACTGTCTAATTGACGCCAGAACCATACTTGTCGTCCACCCAAGCAGTGCTTCGAGGCCTCTCTAATGATCGGAACGATGCACCCTGATCAAAGGCTCCGTTGAGATCCATGGACTTTTGGGTGACTGAACGGCCAAATCAAATAGGGCATCTGATTTCTCGTCATTGGCTAAGAGCGCCTAACTTCTCCGTAAACGCCGCCTCGACGGCAGCTAGTTGTTTTGGCTTTGAAGTCATACTGGCCATTAGGTAAATGACGTTGCCAAGCACACGAGAGTGGATCTGCACCTGCGTTTCCGATATTCTGTTGAGCAAGGAATCACGCAGGCCGGCAGCTGCAGACGAAGAGTAACCTGTACAACATCAGCACGAGACCGTGGCTTTGAAGAAGGCAGCTTACCGCCAGATCCAGATTTGTCGATGAGCGATACTGCCAATACGGAGCCTAGCGCGTTCACATGGCTCACGCTTTCATGATTCGAAAGATGGCAAACAAATCGCTGCGACCACATGCTCCAGACATGTCCGCTTTTGCTTTTGTCCTGGTCAGCCCAAACGCTGCGATCTTCTGGTCTCTGCATCGAATCAGAAAACATCCAGTCTCTTTTGTACCCCCTCCAAGCAAAGTCCATTGTGTCGAGCTCGGCCATAGTTTCAAGGCTAGTATTTGCAATGTGACACCCAAGAGGGTGCGCGGTGTAGCTGTGCCCGTGCAACAATGCATCTGACTTTTCTTCTCCCCAAAATGCATCAAAGATAGATTGGCTGGCCGCGGTGATTGACAGAGGAAGCAAGCCACCAGTCAACAGCTTCGCGTGAATGCTAATATCTGGGTACACATCCAAAAATGATGCAGAGGTGAAGCGTCCGAGGCGGTACAGACCGGTGAAAACCTCGTCAAACATGACAGGGAGGCCGGCCCAAGATTGCTCATCATGTGCGGGTGCGACGACGTCGGCAGCTGTTGAGAAGTTGTACCGACGCACAACGCGCACAAGGCTCTGTTGAAAGAGAGGGTCGACGAAAAGCATGCCGCCTGCGCCAAGCACAATTGGCTCAAGGATTAGTGCACCAAACTTTCTGCCCTCCTCCTTCACGAGCTTGTCCAACGTCTTTTCGATGTATGCCTCGTACCGTGGCGAATGACCGCGTAGATCAAAGTCAAAAATGCCGTCCATGTTCTTGAAGTACTGGGCAGGGCCGAATTCTTCCTCCATGCCCTTTGGTGGCTCGATGACCCAACGGCCTCTTTTCAGCTTGAAGGTAGGGTAGTTGAACCAATAACCACGGCCACGGTACCAATCCACTTTCTCGTTGTACACACATGGCTCTGAAGCATCCATCGCTCCAATTGTATCACCATGGTAAGATCCTTGCAGTCCTAACACGCCAATCTCATGCCTCTCGCTGTTCCATCCATATCGCTTACAGGAGGCTCGAAGTCCCATCTTTATGCCTACTTCTGTCGCAGTGCTGCCGTTGTCACTGTAAAAGATCTTTTTGAGACGAGGATTAGCTAAGCCCTTGAGCATTCGCTCGGCGAGGGTAAGTGCAGGTTCATGAGTCGCTCCAGCGAACATGATATGTCCATATCGTCCGGCCGCATACGCTGCCTGCAGTGCCAGCTTTGGATTGCCGTGTCCAAGTCCCTAAAAGGCTTGTCAACCACAGAAGTCATTGCAGCCGTGCAAAGCTCACCTGTGTCCACCACGATGCGGAGCCATCGAACGCAGGATAGAGCAGTGGAACGTCTTCTGCTCGCTCTACATCTTGTAAAGACGAGTCGGTGTGTTTGACCTGGAAATAATCGCCGTACGCAGAATCAAAGACGAGAATATCGTCCGCTTTGCCGACATGTTTGTGCTGCGTAAATGGGTGCCAGATTGTGTCATTCGTTCGGGTCGCCATGTTGCTTAGATCGCCCACGCGCTTGGTGTGCAAGTCAATGAGCCTTCCGCCGATCTGAGACAAGTGCGATGTCCGACTGTTGATCTGATAATAAGCAGTCATCTTCTTGGCCTCCTCCTCTTCGCTAGTACCCTGGAGATCAGGTATCCAAGGTAGGGTGTAGACAGAGATGCCCATTCTGCCGAAGTGATCCGCCAAATATGCCGCATTCTCGTACTTGCTCCCGTCCTCAAAGCATATCACAGCATCGATGTCGTAGCCTCTGGTGATCAACGATTCTGCTGCTGAGATGGTTGAGCCAATTCCGCCAAGCCTGTGGTCACCGACCAGGATAGCAGGAAGTCGCAAGGGCCGGAAGAGGTCGGCTTGCAATGTCCCTGAAGGACCAGGAGATAGCACGCCGCCTGCCGTCTCAACGATAGCAATGCCCGTGGTTCCTCGCACCGAGTTTGCATCGCATGCCGCCTTTTCGAGCCGAGAATAGAGGCGACGCAACAAATGGTCATTGCTAGGCTTGGATGAGTTAGCAGAGACTCTCATTGCGGCGGAAATTGAGTGTGCATCAGGCATAGATTGATATGCGCCTATTGACTCTTGATTCGAATGTAATACTTGTCAAAGCCTGAACGATCGCATCGAGCCACGCAATGACTCGTATGCGATCACCCTGAACCTCAATGCCATGACCGAAGTCTTTACCATGATACCAAGGCCGGACTGTCCTCAGCATCCTTTGGCCCTGCGAGTAACCACAGAATAGAGTATCTCGGGCTTTACAAGATTTGGAGAGGTGGCTGTGGGGTAGAAGTCTCCAATAGGATGCGCGCAAACTACAGCGTGGCCGGGTCGCCGCTTGGGAGTGAACGACGTGCCGTCGTTTTGTCTTTGACATATTCTTATGGGCGAGGCTCTGGAGCAGCTTCACCGTATTAAAGCATCCAATAACAAAGATAATAGATGTTCCACTCACGCTGTGCTGTGAGCCTCGTGCCGCAACGTGCGGACTTACAGGGTCACTGAACTGGAAAATCGTGTGCGTTGACTTCCCGGTATGTCTCCGAACATAACGATCGTCTGCTTCGCTAGAAGGCCCTGTCGAAACAGGCTTGATGTAGCTGAGAGCCCATCTTTTTTTATCCTCACGCCTGATGAAATGGGCGCCCAGCAGCGTGGAAAAGACGGTTTTGCCAACTCCTGTGTTTGCGCCATAGATCTGTAGAGCAATGAGGTTTCTCCACAATGCGGCCGAAACTCTCGACATTATACATAAGGAGTACCCAGCAAAATTGACAAGAACGGTCGGGTAGATGGCAATGGGTGTTGATGAATGTGCTGTGCACGCGGTATCGGATGTCGTTGGGTGGCGCTAAGAAGGAAATGGAGGCGGGATGGCATGCATGTGTTCCTGCATGAACGTGCCGCAAGGTGCATATTAATTGCCTCAAGCGATCTCGGTGAGAAACGACGCGGCTACTCAAGGCCTTAACTGGCGGGGACTCGTGGGGTTCGGCCTTGACTTGCGCGCTTGACAAATTCCATGCGTGTACCATGGTCCTCAACGAAAGGCACTTGCCGTCCCCTGTCGTGACCTTGGAACGTGCGGATCTCACGTCCCCACACCCCGCTCACCGGCCCAGTCTGGATCGAGACACGACTTTGTTCGCAAGGAATACCAGAGAAGGCCGATGAATGCGTCTCAGGAACAGCCGGGATTTCTAGAGCAACACCAATAACAAACGTCGCGCCGTGTTTGTTGTAGCTCGAAGTCGAGTACGGAGGTTGTAGTTCAACATGGAAAGCTCGAGCAGAAAATATCGACTTGAGCATCAACTCCAAGACTCGCTGGATCGTCGTCGCATCAAATCCACCCTACGGTCTCTTACGCTATCTCGGCCTTCCCTAATCGACTTCTCGTCAAACGACTTTCTCTCCTTGTCCGCTGATCCTAAGCTGAAAGCGGCATTCATTGCAGAGATACACAAGTCGTCCCCCCTTGGTAGCGGAGGCTCAAGACTGCTGGACGGCAATTCAGAATATGCAGAAGATCTTGAGCGAAATATCGCCCGATTCCACGGCGCCGAAGCGGGTCTGCTCTTCAACTCGGGCTTTGATGCCAACGCAGGATTCTTTGCTTGCGTGCCCCAGCCTGGCGATGTCATAGTGTATGATGAGCTTATTCATGCCAGTGTACACGATGGAATTCATCTTAGTCGTGCTGAAAAGGCAGTGTCCTTCCAACACAACTCGCTGTGCGATCTTGAACGGGTTCTTCGGCAACTGCTGGCAGAATCACTAGAGTTGAAGAACAGTAAGCATAACGTGCTGGTGGCGATCGAAGCAATATACAGTATGGACGGCGATATAGCGCCTCTGAAGGGCATCCTCGACGTGGTCGACGATGTACTAGGCCCTGGACGAGGCTGTGTCGTAATAGACGAGGCTCATTCAACTGGCGTGTTGGGCCCGCGTGGGACAGGACTGGTGAGCGAGCTCGGGCTGCAGCGTCGAGTCTTTGCCAGGCTGCACACTTTTGGGAAGTCGTTGGCCGGCAATGGAGGTATGGATTGAGGACAATGGCTGTCGCCATGTTTACGGCACTGCAACTGACATCTTGAAAGCAATTGTCTTGGGGTCCCATACACTACGACAATACTTGGTCAACTACGCCAGACCGCTCATTTACTCCACCTTCTTATCGTACCCATCCCTCGCCCTCATTCGCGCTGCGTACGACCTGTTACAGTCCGGAGGGACATCGGCAATGCAAGACCAGCTTTCGTGCCTTGTCAAATCATTCTTCTGCAGCCTCCGCGGTCTGCAAAGAAGATGTAGCGCTTCAAAGCGCTTACTGAAACTTCCGGTCGAGTGTCCTAGGTCCCCAATATTCGCGGTCCAACTGGAGAACCCAAGAAACCTAGCACGATATCTACAAGATCAAGGCTTCATGGTGAGAGCTGTTGTGCCGCCCACGGTACCTTCCGGAACTCAGCGCATCAGAATCTGTTTGCATGCTGGCAACACTACGGAAGAGCTGGATGGGTTTGTCAAGGCTTTAGGGGCATGGTGCGAGGCACAGGATCTGGTCCAGCATAGGGAAGTTGAAGGTTCTTCGGGCATACAGAGCCGACTGTGAACGCGAGCACCCATCACCTACCGATGTTTTTCCAAAATCTAATCGTCGCTTTTCACCTGGTACACGCGAGGATGCACATGTAACGTTGCTGGCGTTTAGCACAAGAAACACAATACCTGAATGGTCTTTCAACACCTTGCCGAAATCGTCCTCAAATCATGGATCAGTGTGATCATTTTGAGCATAATGTGCTAGAGGTACGGATGCTGTACGCGACTATGTAAGATATCGACGCGCTTGATAATGGCGATAGCCGTCGAAGGATTTTAACCTGGTCAAGCTGTGACAGAATGGTCCGAGCGCACGCCATCAGTGGCTTCACTGATTGTACGCCCACTCTGTCCGTACTCCCCAATTGTTTCCTCCATGGCCATCGGTCGAAGCCCCCATCGTTCAAACATGGCCTTATCCTCCTCCCACCCATTACAGGCGGTCGTGAGCATCTTCTCGCCTGTGAACACGGCGTTTGCACCAGCCTGGAAGCACAGTATTTGCTTTTCCTCGCGCATAGTGTGACGGCCCGCTGCTAGACGAATGATTGTCTTAGGCATAACCAATCGTGCAGTAGCAATTGTGCGCAAGATGGCATCGAATGATACACTCTGGCTTTCGCCGAGTGGCGTGCCTTTGATAGGCACTAAAGCGTTGACTGGGAAGGACTCAGGGTGGAAAGGAAGCGTCGCAACTGTATGGATGAGGCCGACGTGATCGTGCGCTTGCTCGCCCAAGCCTAAAATGCCGCCAGTGCAGACGTGGATACCAGCCTCCTGAACGTTCTTGATAGTATTGAGTCGTTCGTCGTAAGTTCGAGTGGTGATGACGTTCGGGTAGTGCTCCCGACTCGTGTCGACATTGTGGTTGTACGCAGTCAAGCCAGCAGCTTTGAGCTCTTTGGCCTGCTCAGCATCAATCATGCCCAGGGTAACGCAGGCCTCCATTCCCAAGGCCCTGACACCCATGACCATCTTCTTGACGTTCTTTAGGTTGGTCTTGCGGCCCCGCATATCTCTCCAAGCCGCTCCCATACTACGAAATCAGTAATGCTCTCACAATCAAATCAAGGTCTCTCTGAGACGGTAGGCAGCACAGGCATAGGACCATAGCTTGAGAAATGTATACGTACCCTTCAAGACATTAGCGCAGCCTAGGGAAAGAGAGTTTGACACAAGTATGGACATGCTCAAGTGTGTTTGACTCATGCTGTCAGTCACCCAACTACTGAGCCAAATCACCAACTTCGTCTTGGGCATTACGCACAGAATCTAGAGCTTCCGTTCTCTTTCGCGATACGCGCCGCTTCGAGGACAGAGTCCACTGAACTCATTTTGGTAGCCGTGAGCCCCGTGTCGTATCGAGATGACTGGGCGCAGTAGGAACAGTCCTCACTGCACCCGCCAGTCTTGATGTTCATCAGAGTGCACATCTGGATGGCGGCTGGGTTGTGAAAGCGCCGATGCACGATAGCCTGCATCACAGCCATTAGTGCGCGCGCCCAACATGGGAATGCTTTCATACCGAGGCATATGTGAGCTCAATCAGCGACGTGCTGTACACTTCGGAGATTTCTTCCTTGGTCCAGTTCGTCCGAGGCGCGACCGCCTGTGCTGCATCCTCGAACACTGAACGTCTTCCGCTCGGTGGGGTAATTTGCTGGGTTTTGGGATCGACGGGAGCGTCTATCACGGTGCTGAACGGGCGTACTGGCAACCGTGCCGCCATAAGTCTGCGGCCCAAAGGCCTCGAAAGTGCCCGGGTTGCCATCTCGAACATGGACAAGCTGTGACAAGCAGACGTTCTTTCGAAGGACAATTGAGAGAACAATGGCAAGCGCGGGGGAAGGACAAAAGTGATGGAGACCGGCGCGGATCAATCGCCTCGGTTTGATTGGCAAGGTGCGCGCGGGTGCAGGTGGGTAATCGCTAGCGCCGCAGCCTCAACACCTGGTACACTAATCTCTTCCTAGGTCATGCGCTGCGCGGAACGCGTCGCGACATTCAATGTGTTGTCGCTTTGAACCGTTGGGCCTGTTGATCGTCCTCATACAGCGGCTTGTAGGGGCCAAGAAGCGGCCCTTTGGCACCACCACTGCCCCGTCGCCGCCGCGGCCATGCTCCACGAAATCCTCCTCTCGCTCTCCGGCCATCCCTCGGCACTCTTCGATGCCAATCCAGACATACAACACGTGACCTCGACTGCGAGTCATCTCCTGTCTCCTCCGGAGGCCGAGCTACTGTCTTCAATCGGGCAACTGTCGCGTTTACACCGGCGAATCCGAGAGCACGTCGCCAAGATTGCCGCCGCACACCCTTCGACTATTTGTCGCGCAGTGGCAACGTCCATCACTTCACATCACCTCGTTTTGTTTCAGCGAAAGGTGCTCGAAGTGGAGAGTCGGATCCTCAAGCAGGATGCTTCGACCGTCGGCGCATATAACATCGTGCCGTTAGCAGGCGTTGTTAACGAGTTCTCCGAATGGATCAGGTTAATGGAATTCCTTTGGGATCTGAGCAGCTTCATTTCGTCCCCAGACGTGTCGCTCGATGCCAAGAAGGCAAAGTCACAGGGACCATGCGGCTCTCAGCTCATTGATAGGTTGCGTGCCGAAGGCCAGACAGGTTATCCAGACATCGAAGAAGCGGCTTGTTACCTAGGAGATGTCGCAGAAAATTCATGGCTGAGGCAACTGTCAACCTGGTTACTCTATGGGCGGCTACCCTCGTTCGGCGCCGCTGACTTCTTCATTCAGCAAGAGGACGAGGGGTCGAGCAAGCTGAGGTTTCGAGTCGATCATTCATTACTACCCAAATTTGTCACTCGTCATACCGCTTCGTCTATCCTGTTCGTCGGCAAATCACTAAACCAGATCCGCGCGATACCGCCTACCACACGAGCTACCAACATGTCGCCCAATGTGTCTGAGCTCGAGCTGCTTCCTAGCCACGTGGAAGCGTTATCCGGGGTCCGCGTACCCATAGCTGCATCAGAACTTTCCGAGGCCGTTAAATTCATTCGACTGTCCTTGTCTCGGAATCTACTTCAACACCTGCTACCTCGCGAGAAAATCGTTGAGACATTCACCGTCTTACACCAGTTCTTCCTGCTCGCCAAGGGCGAGTTTGCTGTGGCTCTCATAGCCGAGGCGGACAAAAGAAGGTCGACTTGGTACGGCGGCCCTGGGGTCGCAAGCACTGGCCAGACGCTCAAAGGTACTGTACTGAAAGAGGCTGAAATCGGCCACACTCTGGCGCGCGCACTGACTGTTCTCTCGACCTTGGCCGATGACGATGAGCACACTGACGACATTCTTGATGTTGCTAGCCAGGTTCTACGCCTCGCTCCGTGTGAAAGGCAGGGTCATCGTCCTGGCACTCCTGGCCGTGCCAAAGATGCCGATTCTCTCTTGCCACGCATGGCCAATTTGTCATTCAATGAGCTCCTATTGTCAACGCCTTGCTCACTCACTATGGAGACACCCTATCCACTTGACCTGTTTGTATCAAGAGGCGATATGGACGTATACTCGTCGATCAATGCCTATCTTCTTGCGGTTCGCCGAGCGCACCTGCACCTTGCTCAGCTCTGGCGACAAAGCTCCATCAGACGAGAGCACCCTTGTCCACCAGGGTATCAATACAGCAACACAGCCCATGGAAAGAGTGTTCTCAAACAGCGGCGCCGGCGAACTACCATCCGATCCCGCAACATGCGAAAGGTATGGGCCACTTGTGCTGCGTCTGTCCTTTTCCTTGCCGAGTGCGAAACCTATTTTCAGGGCGCAGTGGTACAAGAATCTTTCGATCACTTGTTGGCGTGGGTCAATGGATTAGAGCACTCGTCATCTTTAGTTTCGCAAGCGTCACACGGCCTGGGTCAAAGAGCCCAACCAGCAGGTGCCGACGTCCGGCAGCAGCACGATCCGGAGGCGCTCTCGCACGCACACCGCCAGTTCCTATCCTCTATCACATACTCACTTCTCCTGACTGATTCGGCCTTTCCCGGGCTTCTGTACACATTCTGCACGCATGTGGATGAGTTGGTAGCTTACATTACGCGCCTCACTAGCATACAACAAAATTTGGATCTGGCAGAAGATGAAGGAATCGAGGAGTTTGAACAAGACTACCTGACTGAGGAAAAAGAAGTGACGATGGAACTCGACCGTGCAAGACGACGACTGGACAGTGACATGAAGGGATTGGTGGAGCGACTGAGAGACATCGACAGCGAGAGAACTAGTACGTCTGAACCGAGCGCGGATACTAAAACTCTGGATGAAGATGGCGTTTACGCAGCGTTTCGGGCCAGCGGTATCGATCGGTTGTTAATGAAGCTAGACTGGGATACCAGAGACAGCGAGGATCAAGATATAGATTTACTTTAAACTCAGTAACTATAACGCACTCGACAAGCGAGCACGGCGAGTTAGACCTGCAAGCAGGTTACTCAATCGTGTATAAATGCTCACCAATCAGTGACTTTGTCAAGCTTTGCAATGCTGAGTAAACTTCGGAACGGTGTCGGTACGCCGGATCGGCGTCAAGCTATGACGAAAGCGGGACTCGTAATGATCCCCGCGCTATGGAGCTTTGAGCTTTCCATGACATCTATATAGAGACGCGTCGCATACCGTGCCAAAGTCGAAGTCTTGATGTTCCCAATAGTCTCAACACCACTAAGGAACCTCACGCGACGCTTCCAAAGAACCATATTCTCGACACGATTCTTTTCAGTAGCAGGACCAGCAACCATGCCTGAGGGTTCAATCACCGACTGGGTCAAGCCTGGCGACAAGTCCGGCGAATTCAAGAGACAACAAAGTGTCTTCAGGAGCTGGATCGAGAACAAGCCCAATGCCGAATTTCCTCCCGAGAAAGGCCGATATCACCTTTACGTCTCATACGCATGTCCATGGGCCCACCGCACGCTGATTGTGCGCGAGTTGAAGGGACTGCACGACATTGTCTCATTCAATAGCGTACACTGGCACATGGGCGAAAAAGGGTGGCGCTTCGCAACATCCGGCGAAAAACTGCCTGGCGAAACCACGCCCGACCCACTGCACAAAGACTACAGCCACCTGCGCGACATCTACTTTGAGCAGAACCCTGACTACGAAGGCCGCTTCACGGTACCGACACTATACGACAAGAAGACGAACAGGATTGTGAGCAATGAGAGTAGTGAAATCATCAGGATGTTCTACTACGCGTTCGACGATTTGATCGACGACAAGTACAAACAGGTGGACCTGTTCCCCGAAAAGCTGCGCAAGGATATCGAGGAGATGAATGATTGGGTGTACAACGACGTGAATAACGGGGTATACAAATCAGGCTTTGCAACGTGAGTGTTTGGGCGTTTGACCTGGCATGACATACTACTGACAAAGACATAGCTCTGAAGAAGCATACACCAAGGCTGTCACACAGCTTTTCAAGTCCCTCGATCATCTCGAATCGCACCTCGCAGAGTCATCTACACCATACCTACTCTCCTCGCCGACCGTCACGGAAGCTGACGTCCGTCTCTACACCACCATTGTTCGCTTCGATCCCGTCTACGTGCAACACTTCAAATGTAATATTCGAGATATCAGGGGCGGCTACTATCACTTGCACAAGTGGATGAGGCATCTGTACTGGGACTACCCGGCCTTCAAGGACACGACCGAGTTTGAACACATCAAGAAGCATTACACGACGAGCCACCTGCAGATCAACAAGTTCCAGATCACGCCCATTGGGCCCCTGCCGAACATTTTGGAAAAGGATGACGAAGTGCCGAGTGTGAAGGCAGCGTTGAAGAAGTGAAACGTCAGATTAACTCTGCGCATCTGATAGCCAATATAATGAAGAATTATCGTTGAACAGCCACGGAAACCCACTGACAAGGACTAGTGATATAGAAAAAGCATCCAAGTCTCAGAGTCCATTTCACCCCATCTCTCCGCGTCGCTTCGGACATTTCCAAAGACCCTCGCGTACTTGTATGAGATTAGCACTGAATCTCTGTGGCGTCAAAGACTTTTAAGTGATCGTATTCTGCATGCGACAAAGTCCCTAATATTGTCTGCATACCCCTCGCACAGCAGTCACAGGATATCTCGTTGTCAAACACGCTGTGCTCCGGTGAATGCGGACGGGAAGAGTGCCGAATTGATTGTAGGGAAGAACAGACATCCCTTGTGAGCGGTGTACTGGGTATCTAACGCTTTGATATGCTGTAGGCTCGTTGCCCACCACGCTCGCCAATCCTGTCTTGCACAGCTCCTGAAGCAAGCACTGCCCACCTGATTGCTCAGACCAAAGCAGCCCCGACATTGCCCAGCGCCTGCTTTGTGACTTCATCCCTGACCTGTCCCACCTTCTTCGCTGATTTGACGATGGCACTCTCCATGCCCTTCAATGCCTCGACCAATTCTCGTCGCTGGTCGCGCGGCGCGCTCCTGCTGCCAACTGCTGCGCCTTCTCTACTGTGCCTGCTTCCATGGTCCTCAGATGTGCTTCGATCTCACGGATCTGGCGTTGATACACATCAAGCGTGCGGCCCAAGTCGCCTGTCCTGCGGTCGAAGTAGCTCATGAGGTCCACTGGTTTTGTCGGGTCGTCCTCGTCGAGAGCACCAGCAGCCGGTGCCTTTGTGCTGGATGCTGTGAGATTCGCGCTATTGCGGTAGTGGAACTGGGCGGGCAGTCGTTGGTTTTCGATGGCGCGGAAGCTGAGTGTTGCATCTGCAGCATCCCTTTTCACGATTTCCTTGAGATGTGCGATGTTGGTCGAATCGTTGTCCAGCCCCGTCTCGACGGTGGAAAGGAAGTTTTCGATGTAGGCGACATCAGGCGCGATGGTTGCGATGTCCCTCTCGCTGCTCGGCAACGTTTCACGGATCTGGTTGCAGTATCCAATCTTCCGCTGTATGCCTTCGTCGAACTGCTGGATCAGAGTCTGCAGCTCGGGGTGCAGGTCGTTGAAGCGTGTCGTGCCTCGTATCGAGTCGAGCGTCATCTGCACGGGTTGTGGTGCGCTTGCGCCCAGCTGTGAAGCTCCGAGCGCTGAGCCGCCCAGCGGGGCAGGGCGGTTGTGCGTGTTCATGCCGCCAAACAGCGAGTTCTGCTGCTGGGGCTGGGGCTGCTGGGTCGAGCCGAACAGCGACGGCGCAGCTGGCTGGGCCTGGGGCTGCTGGGTGTTTGTGTTGCCGAACAAAGAGGGTGTGGTTGTTTGCTGTGTTGATGCTCCGCTAGCCGTCGCCCTTACTCACAACAGCGAAGGCTTGGGCTGGCTAGCGCCGCCGAACAGTCCTCCGGATTGCGCCGTATTCTGCGTCTGCGATTGGGGCTGGGGTTGTGTGTTCCCGCCCAGCGCTCCCCCGAACAGGCCTCCGCTCTGGGGCTGCGACGGTTGTGTGGTGGACGCGCCGAAGAGACTTGCGCCCGGCTTGCTCGCGTTGCTGCCAAGCGTGCCGCCGGACTGCGGTGGTGCGCCGAAGAGGGATCCGGACGCTGGCTGTTGCGAGGCGCCAAACTGCCCGCCGCTGCTCTGGGGTTGCGCTGTTGCCTGAGTCTGGCTGGCGTTGTTGCCGCTGCAGAAAGTCAGTACAGAGGGCAGGCAGCCTCGGGAACACGTACAAGAGACCGCCGCCGCCGCCAGTGTTGATGCTCAGGGAATTCGAGCGCCCAAAGCCCGCCATTGTGGATGCAACGTCGCTCTCAGCCGTTTCCTGCGGGATCACGGGTGAAGCGGGGGAGCAGAGGACTCGGACCGTTGGACGTCAATCGTGGCAAGGCGGCGCGGAGGAGTAGGGAGCTGAACGACGTCGTCACCGCTCCGATCCATGTCCCACGCCCGGTGTTTTCCCGCGCGCGCGATGCAGCGCCGCGTCCCGCTCGGCTAATCATTCCTTTCACCAGCGCGACTACCACAAGCTGCCGTCCACCATGCAGCCAATCTACAACTGACGCGTCAAGAGCCAGGCCAGCACGGAACAATGGCTTCCGACCACGAGGACGAGGACGATGATCTCTACGGCACCACAGAGCCCAAGGCGGAGCAGCAGGGCGGCGTCAAGAATGAAGACGACGGCTCCAGCGGCGACGAACCCATGGACGAGGGCGCCGACTCTGGCGACTCTGGCGACGACGACAGCGAGTCGGTCAGTCGACGGCCATTGGGACGAGGACAGCACTAATGCAGCTGCAGGACCTCGAGATCATCATCGACAAGCCTGCCCCGGCGCCCAAACCTGCCGCGTATGTACTCTCCAAGCAGCTTTAGCGCTCCAAATGGCCTAACCGTGCGCCCAGACAACAGCTGCAGCAGGAATCAAAAGCCATAAAGATAGAAGCACCGCCCCAGTCAGCCTCGACACCTTCACAGGCCCCGAAGACGCTCGCCACAGGGACCGTACCTCAGATCTCCGCCACACCAGGGACTTCGTTCCCCGCGCAGCGCACCTCGACCATCGACGTCAATGGCAATCCCGTCTACCCGCCCCAGGGCAAGCCGCTTCTGCAGGTCGACATGGATGCAGATCTCGCCGAGGAGCAGAAGATATGGCGGCGGCCAGGCGAGGACCAGTCTGATTACTTCAACTACGGCTTCGATGAGTTCACATGGGAGATTTACCGGCAGCGGCAGCTCGCCATGGCGAACACGCTACAGCAGCAAAAGAACGACATGGTGCAGATGCAGCAAATGATGGGCGGTGCTATGCCTGGCATGCCGAGCATGCCTGGACCAGCTTCAAACAATCCGCCGGGCGGCGTGCCCCCCGGCCCAGGAGGAGTAGGGGCCGGCGGAGGAGTCAATGAACAACAGCAGATGGAGATGATGTTCCAGCAGATGGTCAGCCAGGGCATGGATCCAAGCCAGATGGACTTTGGCAGCTTCATGCAAATGGCGGGGCAAGGCATGGGTAGCTTCGGCGGCCCGGGCGGTCCTGGAGGGCAACAGGGCGGAGGCAGGGGTGGCAGAGGTGGCAGAGGGAGAGGCTGGTGATGAAATACGAATGTAGAGCTATCTGCAAGCTTGGGGCGACTGGCGTTTCATGTACCACCACAATACCCAGGATGGGAAAAGGATTCTTTAGATACCATTCAGAGAGCCATTAGCTTTCATGTAGAATGAAGCACTAGTTGCCAAGCGAGCGACAGACACTTGCTTCCTTTCATAGCTGTCTCGTACACTTGCCAAATGACCTGCCATTGTCTTCACTGCATGCGAATCCACTGCAAAGTCTTGCGCATGCAAACCGTACCGTGACTGTGCTTCTGACTCTCCTTGTTCGGCCAGCGAAGCGCAAAGCTCGCATACTGATGCTTGGCCAAGGCGTGTAGCCGTTCTCCACGTAGCTCCTTGACAGATGAACCCGTCTATGCCGTGATGCAGTTTCATGCTACGTCTCCACTGGCTCTCCACCCGCAAGAATATGCGCCGGAATCCGCCCTTCGGTAAAGTCCTTGTCCAGCCTAGCCATTTCTGCGAGACTGCTCGCGTTGTTAATTGCGGCACGCATTCGCTTCTTCTCGTCCTCGGTGTAGATGCGGTCTTTCGTGTCGTCGGCTCCATTCGCAAAGGATGGGACAACGAAGCCTTTCGACTTGGCGCCCATGATCTACGGTCGTTAGCAGTCGCTTCACTGACAGTAGAGTGGCTTGGGAGCGGACCTTTTTGGCCAGCTCTGATGGTTCATCAGCCGATCCAAAGAGCTCCTTCGCCTTTGTGCGTTCGACGTCCCGCACCTTGGCAAAGTCGAGGAATCGTACGGTTGGGCAACGCCATATGATCCAGTATCGGTAGTTCTGCATTCTGTCAGCACTGGACATTGAGAATCTCGAGCTAGTCGGACCCCGTTGCTTCTGACACAGCCGCCCACCAGTCACAGTAAGTCTTCACTGAGATATGTCTGGCGGTATCGGGCTGCAGGTTTGGAGGACCAAGGCATCGTACGCACCTCTTTGCTCGCGACTGGGTTTCCAAGCAATGTCAGATACACCAGCTTCTTGAAGCCTGCCAGGGGGTCCAGGTCCGCCAACTCTGCGATTCGATTCTTGGTAAGAACGAGCGTATGCAGGTTGGGTATGCTCGACGCAAGGTTTGGCTGGATGTTCGACACTCGGTTTTGCGCAAGGAACAATGTGCGAAGGCGGGGCTGAAGCGGGAAGTTTCCGAGTTGCGCGATGTCATTGTCGGTCAGGTCGATCGCATCGTTGTCCTGCGAAGGCGTCAGGACTGTCTTCACGTGCGTACATGTTCGACGGACTCACTCGCGCAGCTCCCATGTTCTCAATGGCAGAGATCTTGTGGCCTAGAAATTACAAAATCGATATCAATTCAGCCCTCAAGTGTAGCACCTGTTCTTTTCGACGCACCTCGCAGATCGAGTTCACGCTCCGTGAGACAGTTGATGAAGGAGAGAGAGTTGTTGATGAGGTCTGTCGTTAGCCTCATGTTGGCGATCTTCTACAGTGTGTCTGTCCGAGTGGAGGGTAAAAAGGGCGTTGTTGGTTGTCGGGATATGTGAGGCACGCAATGTGGAGGATGTCAAGCTGGAGCACCGCGGCAGAAATTCCCCAGTGCCAAGAGTTCGGCGTCATTAGCGCGTTACTTGTAACCTCACCATCACGTTGTCACACGACTTCGCCGCGGCACACGATGGAATCAACTGCTGTGTTTGCAGATCTATTTACATCGTTAAGCGTACTTTACCTGAACATGTTGATTACACCTGATCGATCCGCCGAAATTACCATCCCATAAGGCTGCTCCACGAGGGCTACGTCAAGTATGTTGTCGAGATGGCTCTTGAGAAGGTGCTGTTGCTGCAGCGAGATCAGACCAGACCGTGACGACTTTTGCGGCGTTTTCTTGCTCGCTGCAGTGCTTCTGGAATCTCTGCCGCTCGACGCCTGACTCTGTGGCTGCGATAGTCGTTCCGTGACGACCATCGTCTCGGGAGCGGGTTGACTTGTCGTATACTGCGGCTTCGCTTCGTCTGCTTCCAGCCCGCTCACCACCAGCGACGCCTCTGGCCGTTTGGTGTCCCAATATCGAATCCTCCAATCTGGCCCAACAGTAAGGAGGAAAGTATGCTTGGATTCGCCCTTGTCATCAACCGCCTGTGTGTGCACCGCGAGGGCGCGAATTCCGCGGTCCGAGGCCAAGTTTGCGGATGGCTCAAGAGCCGTTGCGAAGCGGCCTAACATACCGCCCGCTCTTTCCTCGTCCAGGTCCACCAGCGTGGTGCTCTTCGTTCCTATGTCTTTGCTAGTCCCTGTGCGGTATACCTCCTTACATATAAGCTTC
>TARA_R110002003_G_scaffold97_8_pt1 | contig 16966 bp, 18 predicted proteins | sample TARA_R110002003 | Tara Oceans TARA_R110002003 (sample SAMEA4396441) | marine metagenome | biome: Westerlies Biome; feature: [SRF] surface water layer (ENVO:00010504); material: water (ENVO:00002006), including particulate matter (ENVO:01000060) such as... | depth 5 m
CCGCCGTGGAGTTTACGCCACGCGGTAAACCGCTCTGAGCTCTGCGCATCGCACGTCGTCGCATCTCAGTGGAAACTGCATGCACGCCATAGGGCAACTCCATGAGAGGGCTTAAGTCAGTTGTCCCGGAACAATTTTTACAAACAGTGGTCATTGTCCGTGACGTGCCCGGGCGTCGGCTGAGGGTTGGCCGACATTGCCAACAGGCCAGCGGATGGTTCAGGACCACCCACTCACTTTGGTCCTTTCGAGGTCCAGGAATTTTTCATACCCTTTGGCTGAACGAATCATGGTGCTTGCACCTTGATGTTCGCCATCAACCTTTCATCTTTTCATTGACTTGTTCGGCTTGGCTGAGCAGTTGAAGAAGAGTTTGACCATGTGCATAGTTGTCATCTTGTGCAAGTTTGACATGTCCCCATTTGCAATTTAGTGTGACTTGTCCTTCATTTGACATCACGACTGTCCATCATCACAACAGCACTCATACTCTGAGCAATCCTCCCTACAACATATCTCGCGCATCAAGCAGCATTGGCATATACCCCCTTGCCGGATATCCCATTGCCCACTTCTGCGCACATTGAAGAAGCTTGTGCAGAGTATGGCCGGCACGATGCAGAGTGACAACGGCAATTTCGAGTGAAAGCATATGTTGTCCCTCCATCGCCGAAGGGGACATTGCGCAAAACAAGGTACAGCATTAGAAGGCGTAGATGCGGCATCAATTCACTCGTTGCAGCAGCGCGACCATTAGGCTCAAAGGCAAGCAAAGCAACTTATGTATCTACACACACTACAGCCCTCTCGCCGTCTCCGATTTGCTCCTCTCCAGACTCCTCTCCCTCGGCGTAACAGCAAGCGGCATCTCCACCAGCCCTTCCCCATTCATCTCCAACGGCTCGCTCAAGCCCTCTCTCTGACCCGGCACCGGCTCCCTGACACCGCCCAACGCACTCCTCCCGTCCTCATCATCCTCCACTACAATCGACAAGACATTGCCCCGCTTCTTCATCAAAACGCCATACCCATTGTCCGAAATCGTCATCATCTCCGGCGACAAAGGGCTGAGCGGGGACTCGTGGCGCCTTCTTGAGTGGCTGCGTGTCGGCGCTTCGATGGGGGTCGTGCTGGCGCACCAGGCGGACTCGGACAGACTGGCTGTGGTTTGCGCGGCGTGCAGGTCGCGCTTGAGCCGCCGGATGTACAACCCGAGAGCGAGGAAGCTGGCGAGGACAAAGAGGGAGACACTGACGGAGATGGCGGCTTTGGCGCCGTCGGAGAGCTGGGAGGAGGGAGGCAGGAGCGCGAGGGCAATATTGGTTGGCCTTGAGGGATTTGCTGTGGGTGGGCTGCTGGTGGAACTGTGTGAGGAGGTTGAAAAGCTCGATGCTGGTGTCTGGCTGGCCGAGGGCATCGCCGACTGTAAATTGCGCGGAGTCGAAGTCGGGACTGGCTGACTGGAAGTAGGTGCAATACCTCCAGGGCTTTTCGAGTTCGACGAAGTGCCAATCGCTGTCGAAGTTTCGCTCCTTGACCTCGAGGTCCCTCCGCCGCCTCCTCCGCTGCCGCTGCCCGTCGCGCTACAAGCAGCTCGTACCTTCGCAAATGCGTCCGTCTCGTCCGCCGCATTACATCCTTGCTCGATGCACGCCGCCGCTTTCTGGAGGATATCGCCGGCCCCGCAATGGCACGCAAAGTCCGCCTCGTTGGCGCATCCATCGGTCAGTATGCCGCTGATGAAGCACTGGAGAGCGCATTTCGGCAGCTGGAGGGCAGAAAGTGGTGACTGACTTTTATCTGCAGGGGACGGCAAGGAGGCGACAGGGTGGATACATATTGACAAGAGAAGGACAGAGATGAAGACTTTGGCTGGACCCAGCAGCGCACGTTTCGGAAATTCCCATATCGGCATCCTCCTCGCGCGCACTTCCGGACAGTTATACTACAGAACACCAACGAGTAGAGGAAATCTGGAGAAGGGAGGATTGACTCGACGAGGGCAACGGGCCGGGAAGGCATGGGTGATGGGCGGCGGAACAATTGGATGTGGAGCTGGGGATTCTGGGCTCGCGCAGCGGAGCCACGGGCATTGAAGATGTACCTCTAGGGGAACTGAAACTCGGGAGGAGCTGTGCGGTGCAAGCTGTAGTCCTTTAGCGATGCGCAAGACTGGCAGCGTTGGTGGTGTGCAACAGCAGAGTTTCCAAGCGCAGACGTCGAGCCTCGCAAATCTTCGCCGACAGCGTCGCAGCGCAGAACCACAGTCTCGGAAACAGCGCCATTGCGTTACCCCATCTATATGTACCGGCGCAGATGTCGCATCTCGAATTATGCCAGGTCTCGGCAAAAGGCGGTGGTCGTTTTGGAATCTTGAAACGGCCGCGCTGGCGTGCCATTGGCTGACTGGACGAACGAGAACCAGGAAAGCGGTATGGAGATCAGGGAAGTTCGAGGGCGGGAAGGGACGCATGAACGTAGAGTGGAGAGAGCTGGCGAGTAGCCGTCGACGGGCACATCGCTGTCGGGGTTGCAGTGAATGGGATTGAGTGGTAGATGATGAACGCAGTGGAAAGGGACTCGACATGCAAAGGTAGAGAGATGATTGCGCTGCTCTTGTATTTGGCAGCCGTGTATTGCGAATCAGATACTGTCAGAATGCGAAACGATACATGCTGTGTACAGAAAGAGGCGCCTGCCTCAGTAACCTACCGCGGCCATGCCCATGCGAATTCCATATGTATACTTGCGCCAGCTTTGTGTATGCGAGGAAACAAAGGCTTTTACGTGTAAAATACATGCCTGATTCTTACGGCGTGTCTAACCGAATGTCGTCTACGGGTATGTCGAGTCGAAAAGTATTATACGTTTGATGTTCGTTATGTCGCGTGAATTAGATTTCAAAGCGACTTGGGGAAAGAATAGTATCCGGTGTACCCTATGGTTGGGCAAGTGGATTTCTGAAGGCCTTGGTCTGCGTTGAACTCCTAAATACCCATCGGTTCTGAAAATCGTTTGTGCAGTGAAATTGAACTCCGAATCGATCAAGATCTCAAATGCTGATGTCTCCTGGCGAACGTGCGGCACGCTTGCTCGATAGGACAGTCATGAGCTTATTAGTTGTATGCGCGAGCCAGCCTTCTTGGTCACCAACTGGTGTTGGCATGTCTTCCGGCTCCTCCTCGTATGCATCCAAATACAAACTGTCGTCGGGCTCCCTTACTTCTGGATACTCGTTGATCAAGCTTGCTCTCTCCCAATCGATGCTGCCGCGACTCCAGCCCCCACTACCTTCCGCCTCCGCGTCCTGATGGTTGAGTTCGTTGGGACCCTCGGAATGGTCATCCTCCCACAAATCCTGCTCTACGCCGCTCAGGAATTCCCAGATACTTGCTAGGGGCTCCTCAAGTGGCAAGAAGTAGTTCAAGGAGTCATTGTCATGGCCTGTCCAGTCACTCCATGCTTCCAGGATGTCGAGGCGCGGAAAGTGCAGCAGCAATGTTTGTCCCCAGCATCGAACAAGCTCTTCTTCTAATGCGAGATCTACAATTGAACTTGATTGTGACACAGAGGACGCTGCGTATGAATCCGCATTGATAGAGAGCACAGACTGCGGACGTGCGAAGGCCAGATGCGTGAGATTGGGGAAACAAGCCTTTGCAAGAACCGGAGCACTGGTAGAGAACGCTTCAATCTCTGTATAGTCGTCATGGTCCGTACGCATTGACGTTGATGCTCTGTCGGGATTGAGGGAGTGGGCGGCATTCCTTGTCAACGAGAGATCAGCTGGAAGTGTGTCCTTGAACGTGAGTAGATTGGGAAGTCGTAAAGCAATCTTTAGGCGTAGAACTTCGAGTCGATGACAATGACGTCCCAGACTATCGAACGCGGATTCTTCCAGTGCTAGCGTAGTGCCTGGATGGAACTTCAGGCTAAGGTGCTCGAGGTTGAGCGCATGTTGGCAGAAGTCATCGAATTGTGCGGCAGAAATCCTGGACCCATCGATTGCGGCTGGCTCGGAGGCCAACAGTGTCAAACTACGTAACTTGGGGCAGCCCTCGGCAAGCTTGATCAGAGTCGTTCCATCCAGTGATGGCAAGAAGTGGGCCGATGGAAAATCTACAGCGAGGGGACCAATGTTGACCTTCAACAAGGACAAGCGAGAGCATTGCGCCACGCTGAGAAGGATACCATTCAGAACAACCGCGTCAGAGTCTTGCCGTTCCTGTTCTGGGATTCGTGCCACGTCCATAGACAACTCCACAATGGTAGATAGGTGGATGGGTAATGCTAGCGCGATCTCTGGGTAGCACTTAACCTGGAGTCTTTGGAGCGCCGGAAACAAAGGAGAAAGTCTAGTCGAATTACGAAGCAGTGGAAGCAGTAGTAAGCCAGGATCAAGGTCCATCTCCAGGGTCTTGAGGTTGGAGCGCTGGCTCAGACGACCGAAAAGCAAGTCCTTGCCAAAGATGTTGGCGTTCATGATGTGAATCTCTTTGATGCTTGGGATACTCTCAACAAATTCACTGAAGACTTGATTGTGAAGCGGAGCCTGGAGATCCATAGTATCAGGGCCTATGTGTATGCTCTGCAGGGGCTTGCAGGTAGCCAGAATGAACGGCATGACGACGTCTGCAATGTATTCGGTTCTGTTGGCGTGTAGTCCACTTATGATAAGGTGCTCCAACTTGGTCTCTAGAAGGCCAGAAAGACTGCGTCCATGTTTGTCCCAATCCACTTCCAGCTCGAGGGACTTGAGTTGAGGCCAGTCCAGGTGTTCTAAAAAGGACAAGCTGTCTGCGGTGCCTACGGAAGCGGACATGATGAACAGCTGTTCCACCTTGTCTGCGTACCATTGTTGTCGCTCCTGTCCCATAGCTTGCAGCGCTGGAAGATGCGGGTACCGTCTCCACAAGATCGAGGTGCCTTCTTCCGCCCAGAGTTTGCTCACAAGGATTGAGGGTACCAGGGTGGGGCGGAACTCCAGAAATTCCACTGGCTGATCAGGTCCTCTTTGACGACGTTCTTTGTATTTCATATCGGACAGGTGATGAAGAATTAATGAGACAATGTGGCGACTCGCCATGGCCATCGTGGAGGCCATACTGCCGGAGTTTGAGGCAAGGAAAGACGAATTGCGCGAATGAAAGACGAGAGAAACAATGTAGCGGAAAGAATGACTGTAGACGCAGAGCAAAAGAGAAAACTGCCCGCGGTGGAGCAGAAAGTCGCCGTCAGCCTGATTTCGCCTACTTCGCGGTCCCTGCCGGCTGCCCTACGTATGCGCACCAGGATGCGCTCGCGTCGGCGCATGATCGCCAGGGGCCTTGGAGGGCCGAGGACCTATCATTGTAAGCGTGAGTGAACTGCAATTGATCCACGCGAAGATTCCCATGCCGATAGGACGATAGTTTGGATGAATTCGATGGATCTGATGGCGATGTCTAGCCTTGACGACGTCAGGGTGCACAGCGGCGCTTTCCCCGCCAGAGCGACCAGCTTAGTCAACCATACCCCAATTTTCCTTCCTCCTGCGACGGACGACCATCGGACCTTGCACGACACTAACAGCGCACCACAATGCTTATTTTCACGGCCATAGCTGTTATCTCCATGTCATCGACAGCTTCAGTCGCGTGAAGATGCGCGTTGGTCAAGGACTTGGTGTTCATAAATTCGCCTCTCGCAGGGCGTTGATCACGGTTGTGCTTACCTTCGACTAACCTTCAGCAGCTACAGCTTCACAAGCCATTCCCAACACTTGCGACAACGTGCGCAACACCTCACCGTCAGCAACATGCATCTCATCCTCACGGGCGCGACTGGCCTCGTTGGCGCTTCGGTACTGCACAATATGCTCGCACAGGAGAGCGTCAAGCGCATATCTATTCTTAGTCGGCGGCCAGTCCAGATGGCCGAGGGCCACGAGAAAGCGAAGGTCATTATTCACAAGGACTTCAAAACGTACGACAAGGCGCTGCTGGAGGAGCTCAAGGACGCCAACGGCTGCGTGTGGGCTCTAGGCGTCTCACAGAACGACGTGGACAAGGAGTATGTCCTAATACACAGGTTGACTCTACACCCGCAGACACTGACTCCAGAACAAGGAAGTACGTCGAAATCACCCACGACTACCCCCTGGCCGCCGCGAAGGCTTTCTCGACTCTCCACCCCGACTCGCCCTTCACATTCGTATACGTTTCGGGCGAGGGAGCCACACAAACGCCGGGCATGTTTACTCCCATCTTCGGTCGAGTCAAGGGGCAGATCGAGACCGCTCTCTTCGAGTTCGGCAAACAAAACCCGATGCTCAAGGTGTATAACGTGCGGCCTGCTGGAGTCGACTGGAGGCATCACCCAGAGATCCACCCCTACATCCCCAGCCAGGCGCTGTGGAAGAAGCTGCTCCTTGCGCCGCTGGACGTGGTATACAAGAGCATGATGACGCCAACACAGCCAATGGGCAAGGTCTTCACAGAGCTGGCCATGTCCAAGGGCGAGCCACTTCAGGGAAGCGGTATTGGGATGGAGGGGACCCTAGTGACGAATGTGGCCATCAGACGTATGGCCGGTCTCTGATTGCTACGATCGCTGCTGTTCGAGGGCTGCCTCTTTCTCTTCTGTCCTTGCTGAGATATCCCCAACATAATCTAGATTTCCACGCCCGTTCCATCACTCTTCCTTCCCTCGACTTCTACTCCTCCTCTTCTTACTGCTTTGCCGGTTGAGTCTCTCTCCCGCTCGCCATTCGAGCCCTATGTCTTTACGTCCTCCACCGCATGCGGTATCCTTCCTCCCGAACTGAATGAAGGCACTCAGCTCAACTGCACAAAACCATGTACAGTATGGTCTCCATTAGACCAGGCTGCGCGAACTAGACCATGGACGTTCCGGGGGCGCGAGCGTATCTCCACGTGTGGCAACTTTCATGACAGGATGCGACATGCGCCTCAGCTTTCTTTATCCTTGGAATCAAATGGACGGCCGCAGATGCGCTGAGCAAGTCAGTCCTGATCAATACGAGCCAGCCATCTCGCAACATACCTCCCGCCGCGCCGAAAAGTCTGTCCTCAAGCCCAGCCAAACGTCCCGATCAGAGCAATCCGCCTGCCCTACGATAGTGCTGTTCTTGCACGCAGGCGTATATTTGTCCAGCTTCTCTTGCGTCACTTTGACCCACGGCTTCGGCAGCGGCCACTCTGAAAAGTGCACCAACTTCGCCTCCTTCAAAGCCGCATGCGCATCCCACTGCTCGTCCGCCGAGCCCAGGTACGCTTCATGCCCGTCGCGCCGGAACTCGGCGGAGAGCAGGTCGTACTTGCGGTGCGGAATGATCATGCTTGAGCGTCCGTATATCTTGTGCAGAATGTCCATGTCGAACTCATCGTCCTGATGATGTTCCATTGCGTCTTCTAGCCGTCGCCATTCGGTCTGTGATGGTTCGATGACGATGAGTTGGGAGGAGAGTTTGAAGTCATCCAGCCAGTACGCGCGAGGCATGGCGACTGGTGCGCTGGGAAGGAGGAAGAGTTCGTCCATGTGCTATATAAATCAGCGTTCGTTTCCCATAGCTACCAGGGTTGCTGACGTTGAGAACAGTTGCATCCGAGTCCAGAGATATCACCCGCTTGTACTGCGTCTGATTGAATGCCAACAGCTTCGTATAACTAGCCGCCCACGTTTGATCCGTGCTACCATGCTTCTCGTACGTCCGCACTTCAATCGGCCTCAGCTTGACGCCATACTCGTCCCGCGCCTTTCCAAGTAGCAGGCTTTCGTACTCGGCGTTCGTGTCGTTCTGCTCGGCGACAGCCCAGTCCTGCGGGTACAGCATCAGCAGCTCGGCCTTGGTGTTGTGTTTCCGCAGCGCTTCGAAGATCATGAGCGAATTGCACAGGTAGAATGTGTTGGTGACATATTGCACGTATGCGAAGGACGACCAATCTGTCAATAGCTCTTGCGTGGTGCATTCGTTCGGCGCAGCTGAAAACGCTAGCCTATCCGGCCTGTGGAGCGTATGCGATATCCGAATCGGAGTCTCGCGCAACGCGATGTGCAAATGCGAGACGACGAAGAAGAGCGTAACGCAGAGGGCGGCGCAGAGTGCGATGCGCACTCGGCGCGTTGGCGACCCCATTGGAGTGCCAGAAGGACAACGCCTGGTGAAGAACGAACGACTGTGGAATTGATGGTAGGCGAAGAGAGCACGCAGGCTGTTTATTAGAATTATAGTTGATCGACGAGGCTATGGCTTCCCCCGAAAGCGCCACATATTGTACGAGATACACTCATTTACGCCGCATCATCGCATGCACCCGCCCTGAAGATACTCAGAATAACAAAGTGCAGACGGCCCGTGTCACTCAGCGGCGCAGAGCACGTACGACGCCCCGACTTCCCAGCGGAATACACATCTGTGCCTCGTCTCTCCGCCGTGCAACAAATATTCGAGTACGTGTCTTGGCCCGAACGCATGGTCTTGCTCGTGTTGGGAGTCTGCGACTGGTGCGCTTAGCGCTTATGGGGCAGGATGAGCGCCGTTGGCCGGGGTGGGCATTCTGCCGGTGAAGTGCTGCAACTTGTGGGAGACAGACATTGGGGCGCGGGAGGGAAGAGAAGTGGGAAGGTGGGAAGGGAAGGGATCGGCGCGGGTAGAGTGGGTGTACGAGGGCACAGGTTGGAGTGTTGCGGATTGAGGGGGTAGTGTACAATAGGTCCGTAGGACGAGTGCGTGCACAGAACGATGCTTAGAGCGATAGAGAATATAGAGAGATGATTTGTTTGCATGAGATCTTTCGGGCTGTATGTTGTCCACGTCCTTTGCAGTGGCCGGGCTGGGCTCCTCCGATGCCAAATACTTTGTTTGGTACGCGGCGTACTTGAGCACCTTGAATTCCCCGAGCTCGACTACCACTTGCTCAGATTCATGGAACGCTTTGAAGGTGTGTCTGCCGGGAGGAACGACACGGTCTATTTTGGAGATCGGGCACAGGAGACGGGGCGGTCTTTGAGGGGCTGGCTCTGCTCCGGTGCTTCAGTGATGACGTGGTCTGAGACTGTCGCATTATGGGGAATATCAGGAGGTCGCACCAAAAATTATATGATGCAGATTCTACGATCGGGTTGCACGAGGCGGTGCTGGTGCCAGGTGGTGTTCACGTGGGAACGTCTTCCGTGCGCGCGGACATGACGGCATGTTCGACCCCTGGAGCACTAAGTTAAGTTAGCGGGGTCGCGTCCAGCGTTCAAACATGCGCGTCTCGACTGGTCATTCTCTACCAACAACCGCAACCATCAGCCAAATTCCAAACTTCTACCATATAGGCAACGTTCACTGCCGTATCCCTACCCCACTGTTCACCCAAAATCGCACCGCGAATCATGGAGGGCGACGCAGTGCCACCTTCATCGCCGCCGCACGCGACCGCCACCAACAGATCCAGCTCGCCCTTCTTCGAGCCAACATATAACGCATACTCCCCGAAATCGAGCTCTCCACCTCCTCTATTCTCCAGCGACGACTCGCGCGAATCTATCGATGTCGCCAACTACAAGTCTCCACGCATATTCAAGAACAAGCGCAAAGGCGCGTGGTGGGACAATGGTGGATCATCGCAAAACAGCCCTGCGGTCAAGAAGGCGAGAATGACGCGCAACTACGACTCGGGCGTGTACATGCTCAGCGATGGCACCGATAGCTCTGAGAGCCTCCCTGCACAGCACAAGTCGCCTTTCGGCCTGGATGGGACCTGCGACTCGCCGCCTCCAGAGGAACCCCTACCCCAGCCGGAGCTCTTGGGCCAGAATGAGCGCAACTTCTGCCGAAGGATGTACACTGGGCTGGAGAAGAACTCTGAGGTGTATGACTTTAGCGCTCTCTACCTCGAGGATGGCGATATCCGGCGCATTGGCGAACTGTCATCGGTCATCAAGTCTGCTCCGGATCCCGGCAACGAGCTGCCAGCTGAAGGCCAATATCGCTCCATGGTTCCTCAACTCTACGTCAATCTGAGGGACAATCGGCTTTCGCGCCTCACGCCCGCACTGTTTGGCCTCCAGAACCTGACCACTCTCATAATCACGGGTAACAACATCGAAGAACTACCGTCACAAATCAGCCAACTGCGCAATCTGCGGGAGCTGAACATATCACGCAACAACATCAAGTGGCTGCCGTATGAATTCCTGGGTCTCTTCCGGCCACAAGGTCACCCTGGCATAGACATCATAGGCGACAGTGGTGTACCGTGGTTGCTGCCAAAGACTGCTCAAGTCTCCATCGACCCGCCTGAAATTGGGCATCTCGATTCTCTTGATCACCAACTGAGGCTGTTCATTATGGATAGCCAGAGCGAGGTCGACCTTCTCACCACGCCAGAAATGCAGACATTGCATGCTGCTATTGACGCATTGTCAACTCGTGAACAGCACGTCTGGCTTATGAAAACCTACGAGCTCTCAGCAAGCGCCTTCAATAGGCAAAGAGGAACATGCTTGCGACCGGATATATGGAACTTTGACGAGCCTGGGTTTTTCTCTCACCATCCGACTGTCACATACATTGACTCTGTCGGTGGTGACATCCCCAGATACTATGCCAGGACGCCAGTGTCGTACTTTGACGAAGCGGGTGCACTTGTCAAAGGGTCTCCAAAGCCGCCAACGTCAAACGAAGACGACTTTGCTGTCATTACAGAGACAATGCGTGGCGCACACGGCGTGCCATTGACTTGGTTCACACCAACAGACTTCAAGGCAGTCAACTCACTAGCCACAATGGCTCTTCACGCTGCGCTCCGACACAAAGACCAAGAAGATCTTAGCATAGCCGACCTGCGACACCACATTGGCGAGCCACTGCCACCTGTTGCAGAGGCGCTGCTCAAGCAAGCTGAAATCAACGATGGCGGTGGCTACGGAGAGTTCAAGCAGTGCCATGTCTGCAGCAAGGAATATGTCATCGCCAGGGCGCAATGGATCGAATGGTGGAGCCCGAAGTATGGTGTCATACTACCGTTCAAGGTCCAGGTGTGTTCGTGGGCGTGCGTGCCGGATGCGATGCGCACCAGGCCGGAGAAGGAGTTGGCGTGGTAAACAGGTGGAGGAGTTTGATGGTGCGTGGTAGATACCCCAATGCAAAGTATTTTTTTGTAGGCAGTTAGCCGTGTGTATTGTTGCGCAATTAGCATGTAGCCTAATACACTTCAAGCATTATGTGCAGCATGGCGGCTTTTCTATACACTCATGTCCTTCCCTCATTTCAACTACTAAGCACAGAGTCCTTCGCCTGTCTACATATCCGCACCCCGGCGAGTTGGACACCCATACCTTGACCATGACTAACATACCTCACTCTTCTGTATCCCCTCGTTCCACCTCGTGCCATGAAGTTCCAATCCTTCTTCCCCAGCACCGCGCATAACCACCCAACTTCCGACAGCTCATTCCAGAGTGCAGATTACAGCGTGAGCCGCAGCGCTATGTCCTGCGACGTGTTGCGGCCGACTCTTAAATACGAGTAGATCCCACGGAGGTAAAACGTGCTTAGCTTGCGAGTGAAGACTCGGTGTACAGATAGTTTCGGACCCCAATACAGCCGTCATCGCAACAGTCCGCGATCCCTCGCATGTAACTTCTCGGTCTCTCCTCGAGGTGTCTAAGGCTGCAGGATCAAAGCTTATCGTCATTCAAATCGCCGACATAGCATCTGTCAATGCGAGCCGGAAAGGGATTGCATCCTTGTATGCCGGCCATGGCATCGTTGCTGTCGCAGTTGTTATTTCCAACGCAGGTGCGGCGCTTGAGTGCGCTGCTTTCCGAAATGGAGGTATCCGGGTTGCAGAAATTCATCTCAAAAAAATTGTCTGCGGGACGTTTGCGCTCTTCAAAGCCGTTGTACCGCTTTCTGTGCTGTTTCGACTCTTGGAATTTCGTATACATCGCGGCTACCACAGGTAGTCTGACGACAGTGAACAGCATTGTACCGCTGTCGGCTTATGGAGCAAGCAAGGCTCTGGGCAGCTTACTGGTCAAGTAGCTGTCTACAGAAAATAATGAACTGTTGATATGGCGCCAGAATGTCGGGTGAGTAGAGTTTGCATATATGAATGCTCGTGACTTGCTATGTCAATGCATATGATGGTGTCTAGCGAGATGGGCGCAGTCGAGTTCAACGCCCTTCTGGAGATGGGTATCGATGTGATGAGGCATGTCATTTCCGTCGAGAAGAGCGCTACGATGATGGAAGTCGTGATATGTATTGGGTCTCTTGACAGATATGTGATATGAGCTAACGGAACCGCGTAGATTGACAGTTCAGTAAAGGAGAAGAGCCACGGGGATATTCTAGCACATGATTGTAATGGGCCTTGGGGTGCAGTTCTCTGGTTGCCAGTAGCTTGTCGCTGGAAAATTTTGCTCGTGTAGTTGTTCACTTTCACCTTAACAGAGCTGCGCCAGCTCATTTACATTGACGCTCTGCTAGCTGCAAGTCCTTGACCACACAACGAAGCGCAGATTACAACAACAGCAACACCCCTTTCCTACATCCACGGCGTAGATATTACCATGTCGCAATCCATCTCCAACCCTCCACGACGTGCAAGCTTCGCCTCGCTCGACCAGCACCTCCGCCGCAACGTCTTTGGCTTCCTCAACATCGCATGTGCGACCAAACTCGCCCTCGCATGCCCTGATCTTGCCGACGAGATTGGCTCTGTCGCCTTCGAGACATACCGCGCGGTGTGCCCGCTGAATCTGCTCTTATTCTTGATTGCTCTACTGGAGGTCCCCGAGTTCTCGCCCTGGGTCAGAACGGTCGTTTTGTCTTCACCATTCGACGAAGTCGGTCATTCTGGCTTCTACGAATGGATGCTGGAGTTGGCGGACATAACTCTGAGCCCAGGGCACTTGGGGACGGCAGTCCAGCATATTGGCTTTCAGTTCGAGCAGCGGTGCGATCTTGACGGCGCCTTCATGGATGACACCGGGCGCCTGCAAGGCTGGCAACATTGGCCTTCAGATTTCCACAACCGCCCTCTAATCGGGTCGATACTGCCGGCTTTGTGTCCGAATGTGGAGGTGGTGGAGATGCCGGCGGCTTGGGGAGCTCCTTTGGAGCAAATGGCTTGGGCGAGCTTTGCGAACATCAGGGAGGTGCGAATGGCTTGAGGCACCATTCGCCCTCCCTCGAGACTCAAATCAACAAAGAAGGAAGCAGGTCCACGGCCATCGAACATTCAAAGCACTCGACTTCGCTAAGCTAATTCGAGCATGGCACCATGCTAGTCCCAATCCACGTTAGACGCCTTCTTCGGAGAATTACGATAACACCGCGCCCGCTCACTGGAGCTTCTGCACCACCACCGAACCACCTTATCTTCTACCCCAGAAACGCAACCCTGCGATTGTATCAAGACACGAGACGAGGCCCTGAAGCATGTCACCCACGAGCTTATCTCCACACCTTATCACGCCTATCTTCACGTCGTGCATGAGATGCACGCAACGTTGAACCCACCAGACGGAAGGTCCGAATGCTCGTTCGAGCAGATGAACGTGCGGCTCTCACGACAAGTGCAGGTGGCGCTCTCTGGAGCGACGTCAGTGGTGTGAAGACTCGGCCTGGACGCAATGGCTGGGCCAAACACTTCTTGGGTTGCACCTTTGCGTACATGGCGCGGTGGCAGGGTTGCTTGATCCAACCGCGTTGAATTTCCGTATCTGGATCATCGGCTGCTAGGAGCCTACAAAAGCACTGGGTTGCGCGTCATTTTGGTAGTGTAGCTTGCAGCTCCGTTCTTCGAGCGTTGCATTTCAGCTACAATATCAATCGCATTCGTTCACTATGTCCGAAAAGAAGATCGAAGAGCCGGGAATATCGCATGATACGGACTATGCAGTTGGAGATGTGCGTAGGGCGAGTAAGAGTCGGAGAAAGAGCTCGGCTGTCAATCCAGAGATCTTGCGCGGAGAAATCTTCGATGAGCGTTATGAGACGACGAAGAGAGGTTTGAAGTCGCGGTAGGTTCTCAATTCAAACTTTTTATCAACCAGTCACTGACACTAGCATCAAAGACATGCGCAAATGATCGCGCTCGGAGGCACCATAGGCACAGGTCTATTCGTCGGATCCGGCCAAACCCTTGCTCGCGGTGGTCCAGCTTTCATTCTCTCCGCGTACTGCGCGATGTCCTTCCTCATCTTCTGCACTGTTGCTGGCATCATCGAAGTCGCTGCCTACCTTCCGACACCCGGATCTTCCATGAACTTATTCGGCTACCGATATGTCTCCCGCTCGATGGGCTTCGGACTCGGATGGTTGTACTTCTACTCACTCGGCATATTGGTCCCATACGAGATCACGGCAGCGGGGTTGGTCATCGAGTACTGGAACCCACCTGTCAACATTGCTGTCTGGATTACCATCATGATCATCGTTATTGTGGGCCTCAACTGTTTTCCGGTACGATTCTACGGCGAAACTGAGTTCTATTTCGCAGGCGTCAAGGTCGTCATGATCATAGGCCTGCTGTTCCTCTCCTTCATCCTCTTCTGGGGCGGTGGTCCATCACATGATCGGCTTGGCTTCAGATACTGGAAGAACCCTGGCGCTGCCAACGAATACCTCGAAACGGGTAACACTGGTCGATTCGTCGGGCTACTTTCGTCGGTTGTGCTCAGTGCTTTTCCGTTCACATTCGCGCCAGAATTGCTCGTTGCTACCGGTGGAGAGATGCAGAGTCCTCGTCGCAATCTGCCGACAGCTGCACGTCGATATATCTACCGTCTACTTATCTTTTATGTCTGCAGCGTTCTTGCCATTGGGGTGATTTGTCCATCGGATGATCCGATGATCACTAGCGGCGGGCACGGCGCTGGTGCTTCACCTTTCGTCGTTGGCATCAAGAATGCCGGTATTCCGGCTCTCGACTCGATCATCAACGGTGGTATCATCATCAGCGCTTGGTCATCCGGCAACTCCTTCCTCTTCCTCTCATCTCGTTCGCTCTACGCCCTAGCACTATCCGGCAACGCGCCCAGAATCTTCAAGACCTGCACCAAGAGCGGCGTGCCCTACTACGCCGTCGCCTGCTCTTCTCTGTTCTGCGTGCTAGCATACCTCAACGTTGGTTCTAGCTCCGCCGTTGTCTTCAACTGGTTTGTCAATCTGACCAACACCTCCGGCTTCATCTCCTGGATTTGCTGTGGCATCATCTACCTCCGTTTCCGCAAAGCACGTGAAGCGCAAAACGTCACTGACCTGCCTTACTTATCGCCTGTGGGCAAATGGGGTGCATGGTGCGTTATCGTTAGCTTCAGCTTCCTGTGCCTGATCAACGGCTTCGACGTCTTCTGGCCCGAGAACTGGAACGTGAGCAGCTTCTTCACGGCGTATGTCGGCATCCCGATGTTCTTCGTGTTCTACGGTGGACATCGCATCTGGGCTTGGCATGATACCTGGGCGTATGATCCGATGGAGGTGGATATGCAGACGGGTATGGAACAAATTTTGGCGGAGGAGGTGCCACAGAGGACAGTGGCTGGGCCGTGGTGGAAGAAGATTTCGCTGATCTGGGAGTAGAACATGGCAAGCGAAAATCGCCTCTCGCTCCTCACATCTTCAGTCATTTTGGATTCTGAATGTTTTCTAGCACTCTTTCAGTACTCTGTACATACTTTCAGTCCGCGGAGCCCGCGTTGCACGTCTATATATGAGTCGACTTCTCGACGTCCTTTCATCTTCTTCTCTTTCCTCAGATTGTATGATCAAGGCTCCATGCTCTCCATCATGTGCCTTGTTGCCCATCCTCGTTTCAATCTGCTGTAACATCTCCCCAGCTTTGTATCTGTGCAGGACACCCAGGCTCCTCATCTCACCCTTGACCCACCCAAATGCTAATATCCTGCAGCTGTGCCTGACATTCGTGTCGTACCCAGAGCACTAGCATCTGACCGCTGTTCGCACTGGCCGGCCCATGCCTTTTGTAGCTTTCCAAGCGTATGCTTTTGTTCTCGTACCGAGGCCTGAGATACCCCCGAGCAAGTAGCAGCTTCGGACTTCCCACCGCGCATATTCGGACACCGAGCTAGGTGTAATGGCAGCGGTGGCCAATGTCGAACCGGATTGCGATCGCTTATCGGATTGGCAATGCGTGTTTGTGGTCTCATTGCGAGCGCGCGCGTTTCCATTCACATGCCGTTCAATGATCGGTCGCCTCTACGTGGGGGCTTGAGATGTAAAGGTCTGCCGTTGCTGGTGTAGTTAGATGTGAACGCTGTAGTGCGCTTGGTATGGGCGTTCGCCTCGATGCAGAGACCCTGGTGGGCACAGTGGGGCAGAAGTTTCGCAAAAGCCGTCAGAGATGATAGTCGTGGAGAGTCTTCTAGTCCCAATACTGGGTCAAGTTCGATGTGTTGGAGTGTCACGGAAGGTCGTTTGCCTTGCCGGTGAGCGCAAGCTGATATTGTCAATGACAGGGTGTCTGGCCCCGACGCATGTCTGTTTGGAACTTACAGTAGCTAGAGTTCTCATTCTACCTGACCCACGATTGTGAGCTGTGTTGAAGGGCTGGGGAGACGCGAAGGCGCGCTACCGCGAGTGCAACACGCGCGCAACACACAGCTTCTTTGCAACCTTTTCCGCCGATGTGTAATAACTCATGCATAGGCAAATCAGCTGTTTTCGTAGGGGAAATATCTCAGTATCTTGGTTGTTCTGTTTCAGTGTCTTTCGTCGGCCCACGTTGTCAAAAGCGCGTCTGAGGCGCGCTGCGGATTCGCGTTTGCACGTAAACATCACAAGCTACCATCAACATTGGGCGGCAAGGCACCTTGACGCCTATATGACTGCAATGAAGGAAGTAGGGTTCGAGCTGCAGGATGCATCCCGGGCAGATACAGCGTAAGAAGTTGTACAGTTCGAGACCTCAGTGCTCACATGCGCAATCCAAAGCCACGTCGAAGC
>TARA_R110002003_G_scaffold2062_5_pt1 | contig 16963 bp, 21 predicted proteins | sample TARA_R110002003 | Tara Oceans TARA_R110002003 (sample SAMEA4396441) | marine metagenome | biome: Westerlies Biome; feature: [SRF] surface water layer (ENVO:00010504); material: water (ENVO:00002006), including particulate matter (ENVO:01000060) such as... | depth 5 m
CTCAACCTACCTTCTCTCCATTCAGTAGCATGGCTAGGTTGTACGGCACCTTTCCCTTGTGTCCCACAATCCATGCCAGCGGCTTATGCTGCGCGTTCGAGATGCCGCCAGGCGCCTCATCGCCAGCCTGACTGCCGCCGAACAGCTTGCTCTTCCGCCTCAATTTCTTCAAGTTTCCCTCACCGGAAGAGTCGGCATTGGGTGTTCCCGGTCGGCTACTGACTGGTGAGGACGCGCGAGACCTCGGCACACCAAGAGTCGGTGGTGGCTCAAGAGGCGCAAGGCTCGCTGTGCTTTCCACCGGCTCGACGGGCTGGATGGTGGGGTTGGAGAGCGAGACATGACGCGGTGCAGTCGGCGGCGGCGGCGGAGGAAATTCGGGTGCCAGATGGGTGGCAGAGGCGATGCGATTTTTGACCTTGGTAAGGCGGCCAGTCGATTCTGAGGATGTCGTCGACTTCGTTTTCGCAGAGCTGCTGTCTTGCGCATCGGACTTGGAGAAGAGACCCGACAGCCGGTTGCTCGACTTCTTCTTGTCGCCTAACATCGCGACAATAGGTGGGGAAACGGACGAGGACGACGATGAAATATCGGCTTTTGGACCAGCGACACTGAAACAAAATTCTGTGTCTTGTCTACGCTGCGACACAGACTAGCAAACAAGGCGCCATGCAGGACTTCGCGGCAGCTATGAGAACATGTACCGAAGAAAAGGTTAGGAAGCTAGTAGGGCCAACGCATCTATATTTGACAATTCAAGCCTGAGCCGTCGCAGATCCGGGCAATGATGCTTCTCTGCAAAGGAAAGGCGAGCCATGCTAGTGGACCTATGACGATTCAGAGCGCGGGACCCCGTGGCTGTCCACATGCTGCAGTTGCATTTTCATTCGTGTAAATTTGCCCGAACAGCGTCTCTAGCCTCTTCGAGATGCCCCCAAACGGCGGCCTGGGACCTGCGCCTCACAGGGCGACCAAGCTTCGGCGCGGTTCCGTGCCGCAGCCCTCTGTGCTGTGTTTAGACGAGCGCCTGTTTCAAGCCCCATCAACTGCTATACACGTGGTGTGTTGTCTGCATTGAGCTATTGGCAATTCGCCCAACGACTTTGTGCGAGCATAGGGCTGATGCGTCGTACTTTATTGCTTCCTTTGCAGTGAATTCTGGCACTAGCGAGGATGACGTACTGCTGTGAGTACCATTTGCCGCATCCATGCCGCACACGCGAGACGACGACCAGGATCCAGGGTCGCCCAGCTCGCGCCATTTGACGTGAGACTGACAGCCGTACTCCCACCAGGCAACCGGGCTGCTCACGAACATTCAGGGGCCATCTGATATAAGCCAACGCCTCTGTACTTCATCGTAGCGAGGCACAGCGGGCGCCCGATCGCCTCCGTATTCGTATCGACTTCCAGGGTACACTTTCCCCAAGCATTTGGAAGCGGCGCCTTCTCAGCACTCGATAGTCGGCCAATACATCGAAAGACGAAAGTACTGCGGGAACGATGGGTGCCTTCTCAGACGTTGTGGGATCGCCTACGAGTTCAAAGCGACTCATTAACCTTTTGCGCGGGTACGTCAGCCTCGCTCCACCCAGACTGTCGACTGCTCAGTCAATGTCCCACAACCCTTGTTGGGATTACGCAGCCCAATAGTAATGCGACGACGACCAATTCATCAATCGCTAACTAAATAAGATGGCCCAATACCTCGCTCCTGCCTACGCAGCTCCTTGAGAAAGCAACCCACAACGTGCTCAAGAACCAAACCATTGCTTTCCCCGCATTGTCCTATGGTCCCGATCCAGGGGACTCAAGATTGCGTAAGAATGTAGCGTCATGGCTGACGAACTTCTACCAGCCAACAGACCCCATTGCTGAGGACCGCATCTGTATCACAGGTGGGGCGTCGCAGAATCTGGCTTGTCTTCTCCAGGTCTTCACCGATCCCGTCTTCACTAGGAATATATGGGTGGTCGCCCCAGCATATATGCTGTCGTTCCGGATGTTTGAAGATGCGGGCTTCCACGATAAGCTTCGTGCCATTCCAGAAGATAATGAAGGTATAGACATTGAGTACTTGCGCCAGCAAATTAAGAAGAGTGAAGCCAAGGCAAAGGTCGATGGTAATGATCTTCCGGTAAGCTCAGATGGAAAATAGAGAAAGCGTCCATCCAGTTTCAGCATTCCGCATGGCCAGCTTGTACATCTATCTCGTCAACTCTGAGGACTGATCAACATTGCAGCTATTCAAACCGCCGCGTGAATGGGGTAAGATATACAAGCACATCATCTACGCCGTTCCCACATTCTCAAATCCCAGTTTCAAGACAATGAGCCTTCGAAGGCGACAGGAGTTAGTGCGAGTGGCAAGAGAGTTCGATGCGTTAGTCATCACCGACGATGTGTATGATTTTCTTCAGTGGCCGTCGAACCTCACCAGTCAAACAATGGCACTTCAAGAAGCTGCGATGCCTCGTATTGTCGACGTCGACCGGTATCTCGACGGCGGCGCCGAACGAGAAGGTGCCGATGGCTTTGGCAATGCTGTATCAAACGGCAGCTTCTCGAAAATCTGCGGACCAGGATTACGCACAGGTTGGTGCGAAGGCACGTCAAAATTGTCCTTTGGGGTGTCACAAACGTGAGCCGCCCTTTCATACCGTACTGCCACTAAAGAACGACGCCGAGTAGTCGGATGACTGCCTCGATGGGCGACATTGGTCTCGGGCCAGTGTCACATCTCTCGCTGTTGTTACACGTCTGCTTGATCGGTCATGATAGCTAATGATCTGCAGAGGCTCTAGCCGCTCCGGCGGCGCACCTAGTCAGCTGACAGCTTGCTTTGTGGCCGAGACATTGGAGACAGGCGGGCTTCAACGCTTTGTGTACGACACGCTGCAGCCTACATACTGCAGGCGGTACCGCAAGATGGTCGAGGTCATCAACAAGGAATTGATCCCATTAGGCGTTCGCTTGCCACAAACTGATAGACAAGTAGTCGGAGGATACTTCATCTGGCTAACGTTACCGGCTCCGCTTCAGGGCGCGATTTTTGCGCAGCGGGCAAAAGAAGAAGAGAATGTCGTGGTAGCACAAGGTGAGATTTTCGAAGTAAGCCTGACCTCTACTGCCTCGACTGAATCCGTAGCTCACAAGCCCAGGTGCCCGGCGACACCGACCACCCCGGTACCTCTTTCAGCAGTGATATCAGGATCTGCTTTGCTGTGAGGAGCCCAAGTCCCAGGCGCCAGCAAGCGCTAATATGTTGCAGTGGGAAGATGAAAATATGCTCGCAGAGGGCATATCGCGCCTTGCCGCGGTCATTCGCCGAATGCAAGCAGACTCAAATGAGGGTGGAGCCAAACCTGCTGCGACGGAAGGACAAGCGAAGAACTTCTGGTAAGTGTTCAACTACCATAGGTCGGTATCACCGTTGGACGTTGCAATTTCAATCCGAAATCTCATCGGCGACGTGTTCAACAGCTCGGTAAATCGAGCTTTCTCCACCCACAATAACTCACGTGAAGCCATACAGCTTCAAGCACCAAGAATATCTCCGTTCCTCGGAGAGAAACGTTGTTTAATGTAGATATTCCTGCGAGCCTAGAACATTAAAATCGTCGACGTGCAATCCAATTGGCCAGCAACGTGTTTGACGTGGTATTAAGCATAAACGGATCTGCAAAACCTGCACCCTGAATTAAACGTTTCCCTGTGCCGATGCACTTCACAGGCGGAACCCTGGTCCACGTTCGCCGGGGGTGAAAGCGGCAAGCGGCAATGGTTAGATCACGGACCGCGGGACGTTCGAGAGAAGGTGCAACCGGTGGCGGTCCTTCCTTTGTTCGCTAGGCTGATCCGGCGCTGTGACTTTGCGACATTGAGAGGTCGCGACAATCATCTCTCTTCCTGATCCAAGGTCATTTGTGTGAAGCGCGGCATGTCGCTTGTGTAGGGCAGCAGGTACGTGCGAAGTGGATGGCCAAGAGGCCCGCGGATGACTCTTTTAGCTATCGGAACTGTGGCAGCCAGCGATTCGCAGAGATCTGTGGCGGCCCGTTGCGTTGAGATGGGCTTTCGCTCTCGACCTGTAAAGGGCTCGCACATGGCGGCGCTGGCGACGACGGCATTTTGGGCTTAGCCAGTCAGCTTTCGCGCAGACAGATCGCGTTTCAGAACAAGTCTCGAATGCTGTCGCTTGTGGCTGCAGCCACTGGGATCCCTGCGCCTTTCAGGCACAACCGCTCGCCCTCACATCCCACTCACGCACCAGCACCACTAATTGGCAAATCCAGTCCTGCCGTTTCAAACAACAAACGAAACAACGTGAAGACAGGTCCCGCGTTCCCTGCTAGGCGCCACCCTTGGTAATCTTGGTCGAACACGACTCACCCAGGGTTGCATTCCAGAGCCCTTCCTCGGCACTCCTAACGGGCGAGGAATGTGGCGAGCAGACGCGGCCACCAGGCCTCGCCATGAGGCGGAGGAGAATGTCGGTCTGTTGAATGGGTCGGAGGATGTTGGTCGGCATGAAGAGGCGGCAAGACAGCGCTGGTATCACGATGCAAAAAGCCAGGCACAAAATATATTTGAATCCGGATATAATGAATGGAGCATACCAGGACGAGGAGAGACCCCAGGCTGTCCAGAACTTGAAACACGGAGCCTTGACAAACTTGATTGGCGCGACAGACAGCACAAGACTACCGGTATTGTGAGTCCCTTCCGTAATTACGTGTACATATACAATGTGGCTCCCTTCCCTTCTTGCCCTCTTCACGCAGGCTTTCTGTCCGCTCACAGCACCATTGTGTGTTCATTGAATCTTTATTCTTCTCCGTCATTCATTTGTTGTTAAGAGCTTGCTCATAAACTTCTGCACCTTTCGTTGCCAGGCAACCTGCATATTTAAGCAACCACACCTCTTGCATTCTCAAGCATTACCACAACAACCTCAAACCGACTACACCAAATCGTCTCTTGCCGGCCAACTGACAAGTTCATTTTCAGAACTACAAGTCGTTTCAGCGACGCTTAACTACACCGAACTTCAACGCACTCACTGCAATCATGGTTGCATTTGGCGCTGGTGCGCTCCTTCTGACGCTGCGCGTCCTCCTCTCCGCAACTGCATCTTCCGCCGCTCCTATCGCACAAGCCGCAGAGACGCCACAGGTACCGCAGGCCGGTGCTTCTGGCTATTGGTTTGAGAGCATTACCCGCCAGGGTCAGGCGCCCTTCAACCCAAACCCCGCTGCATACAAGGTTTTCCGTAATGTTCGGGCACTTGGAGCCAAGGGCGACGGCGTCACCGATGATACCGACATCATCAACCAGATCATCGCCGACGGCGACCGCTGCGGCGAGGGCTGCGACTCTACGACAACGACCCCTGCCATCATCTACTTCCCCGCCGGAACCTATGTCATCAGCAAGCCCCTCATCCAGTACTACTACACCCAGTTTGTCGGCGATGCCACCAACATGCCCGTCTTGAAGGCCTCTGCCAGCTTCGAGGGTATGGGCTTGATCGATGCGGATCCCTACATTCCTGGAGGAAATGGCGCCAACTGGTACACCAACCAGAACAACTTCTACCGCCAGATCCGCAACTTCGTCATCGACATCTCACAGACCAAGGCAGCTGCCGGTATCCACTGGCAAGTCTCTCAGGCCACCTCTCTCCAGAACATCGTGTTCGAAATGGCCAAGGGTGATGCTGGTGCTGAACAAAAGGGCATCTTCCAAGACAACGGCTCCGGTGGCTTCATGTCTGACCTGGTCTTCAACGGAGGTGCTATTGGAGCTTTCCTTGGTTCCCAGCAGTTCACCACACGCAACCTGACATTCAACAACTGCGGTACCGCAATCTTCATGAATTGGAACTGGCTGTGGACCCTGAAGAGCGTCTTCATCAACGACTGCAAGCTTGGTCTCGACATGGCAAACAGTCCCCAGAACCAGACTGTCGGCTCCGTACTGCTGCTCGACAGCAAGATCACCAACACCCCTATCGGCGTCAACACCTCCTTCACGGAGAATAGTATCCCCCATACCGGTGGCACCCTCATCATCGACAACGTGGATTTCACCGGCTGCGAGAAGGCTGTTCAGAACGTCGCCGGAGAGGCCCTTCTTAATGGCGGCAGCAAGGTCGCTACTTGGGCTCAAGGCAACGCATTGGCCGCTGGTCAGGACGCCGCGGGCCGCATCCAAGGCGATGTCAACGGTGCTCCCGTCAAGCCACAGAGCCTGCTCGGTGAGAACGGCTGGTTCGAGCGCAGCAAGCCACAGTACGAGACTGTTCCCCTCTCCCAGTTTGTTAGTCTCAAGTCCAAGGGTGCAAAGGGTGACGGTAAGACTGATGACACGGCTGCTATCCAAGCCGCGATCGATGGTCTCCAGGACGGCCAGATCCTCCACGCTGATCATGGTGCCTATCTGATCACCAAGACCATTGATATCCCTGCCGAAAAGAACGTCAAGATCGTCGGCGAGATCTACAGCATGTTCTTCATCACTGGCGAATTCTTCTCTGACATGAACGACCCCAAGCCTGGGTTCCGTGTCGGCAAGCAGAGCGGTGACAAGGGCACCTTCGAAATGTCTGACGCTATCATCAGCACCCAGGGTCCTGCTCCAGGCGGTATCTTGATGGAGTGGAACATCAACGCCGAGGCCGGCAAGGCCGGTCTCTGGGACGTCCACTTCCGCGTCGGCGGTTTCGCAGGCACTAATCTCCAGTCCTCCAACTGCAAGAAGAACCCAGACACCAAGCACGATCCCAACCCTGAGTGCATCGGCTCCTTCATGCAGCTCCACATCACCAAGAGCTCCAACGGCTACTTCGAGAACGTGTGGCTCTGGACTGCCGACCATGAGCTTGATCAGGAGGACCATGCGCAAATCGACATCTACAACGGTCGCGGCATGCTCGTCGAGTCCCAAGGCCCCGTCTGGCTCGTCGGTACCGCATCCGAGCACTCGCAGCTCTCGCAGTACCACTTCCAAGGCGCAAAGGACATCTGGTACGGCGCCATCCAGACCGAGACGCCTTACTACCAGCCCAACCCCGCCGCCAACGTCCCCTTCACCAAGAATGACAAGTTCTTCGACCCAGACATGAGCCAGCAGGCTTCTGCGTGGGCTGTGCGTGTCATCGACAGCGAGTCTATCTGGAACTACGGCGCGGGCACGTACTCATTCTTCGACAACTACGCGCAGACTTGTGTCCCGCTGCAGAACTGCCAGGAGAACATCAACCAGATTGAAAACTCAACCAACGTCAACTGGTTCGGTCTGTCGACCAAGGCGTCCGTCAACATGATCACGTCTGGTGGTCAAGGGCTAGTCAAGGACGAGGACAATCGGTCCAACTTCTGCGCTACGCTCGCCATCTTCGCGCAGCCGTAGACGCTCTTGCCATCTCGCATGCGAAACTCCTTGATGGAGGTCGCCTCTATCTCATGGATATCGTTTCAATTCTTTCCCATATTTGGGCCTTGTAATAGCATAGACACTTTTTTTCCATAACAAACGAACAACAACTCTTCCTGTCGATATCAGACTGCAGCAGACACGACAAGCTACGATTTCTCATCAGGTTGAGCATGGTATACCCCTGGGCAGGAAGGAGTCTTTGGAATGCAATGCGCTTTTTGCGGTTGCGGGATGGGATAGCATAGCAAAGATAGCACACAAATGAAGGCCCAAACGGGTTCTAAAACTTTCCTTGTGCAGTGTAGTGACTTTCCTCATGATTTGTTATCGTCGTCGGCGTCCGGCATAGCCTCTTTGAAAGCTATGTGGTGCTTTACACTCAGGTCTCGTGATTCCCAGGTGATTTTCGCGTGTGTTAGGTACTAATATGGGCATTGTGACATTACCATCCCTTTCATTGTCTTGAACTCACAAAGCGACTGTGTGGATTTAGCCAGTCACAGATGTCCGATCGGCATGAGTACCAAGGAAGGTGCACCCGAGTCAAGCTCGCGAAATACTTCCCCGCTAACAATATCACCAAATTTACAATCTCTCTCTTCCACACTCTACTCCAAGCTTTACGTCTTCAAACTATGTCAGATCCCACTGATGACTCTGCGCGACCCGCAAAACGTGCTAAACTCGACAACGACACCGCGCCTTCGTTCTCCGCCGGTACCTCCACAGCAGTTCCGCAGGCTGCGGCCACAGCTCACAAAGCTGCAATTGACACCGATCTCGAGCGTGAGGTGCGCGCTGGCATAATCGAATATGTTTGTCCGGACAATTTGGGGTTTACGGGAGTGCTTAAGCAGCGGTACACCGACTTCCTGGTGAATGAAATTGCGCTTGATGGGCAGGTGCTGCATTTGAAGAGCACGCAGCCGCCGAAGAGGGAGGGCAGGCAGGCCAATGGAGGACAGACCAATGGCGCAGAGTCGAGGATGCAAGACACAAAGGAGGCGAAGTTGGTGGTCAAGGAAGAGAATGGCGATGCGGAAATGCCCGACATGCAGAGCCGTGGGGACGCTGCGAGCGAGGCGCCAGTAAGGACCGAGAATGCGCCTGCGCAAGAAGAGTCAGTGATCAAGGAAGAAAGTGATCAGAAACCAGAAGTCAAAGAAGAAGAAGAAGAAGCCAAACCAGAACCGGAAGTTGAGGTAAGCATACAGTCGTGACTATCTTACGCGCGATGGTGCTAATTATGTGCGCCGCAGCTCACGGAAGTCGATCGCGACACGCTCTACGACATATTCGGCGAAGACACCACGAAACAGATAGTGAGGCTTGCCAGTCAAGTACGAAGACGAGAGCACCGCAAAGCAAAAGACTTCAAAGCTGTGATTGCGCCACCCATAACGGACAAGGAGAAGCGCACACAAGCTCATCAGTCGCTGCGGCGCATATTTCCAAGTCTACTGGAGAGCTCTATGGAGGCAGATCAGTCAATTCGTATCAAGGCGACACCACCGGCAGAGCGCAAAGGCAAGAATAAGGGCAAGGGCGGGGGCAGAGACCGAGATGGCGGCTCGTCCAGGAGCAAAGGTCCGCAGATGTGGGAAGAGCTCGGTGGAGAATACCTGCACTTCAATTTATACAAGGAGAACAAGGACACCATGGAGATTGTAGGTTTCCTAGGCAGCAAGCTCGGTGGCGGCGCGAAAGCATTTGGCTTCGCGGGCACCAAGGATAGGCGCGCATGCACCGTCCAACGTGTGTGCGTCAAGCGACAGACCGCTGAACGTATGTTCAGCTTCAACAAGATTCTCTACAATGCCGCCATCGGAGACTGGGAATACCGGCCACATAGCCTGACGCTGGGAGACCTGATGGGCAACGAGTTCACAATCAGCCTACGAAACTGCCACTTCCAGGGCGAGGAAGGCATGGACTTCGCCCAACGGTATGACTTAGCCAAGCGAGTCGTTGGCAAAGCAATCGAGGACTTCTCAGAGAAGGGCTTCATCAACTACTACGGTCTGCAGCGCTTTGGCTCTTTCGCCGCCAGCACCGACTCAATAGGCCGCAAGATGCTACAGGACGACCTCAAGGGCGCAGTTGAAGACATCCTAGCCTATAGCGATGTTGCACTTGCTGCTGCGCAAGGCACTCTGCCAGAGGGCTCGGATGTATTGGTATCTCACGATGATCGCAACCGCGCCAAAGCCTTACACTTGTGGCACACCAAAGGCAAAGGCAATGCGGCGCTTGATGTTCTTCCAAGGAAGTTCACCGCAGAGCGCAATATTATACAACATCTCGGATCGCGGAACAGCAGGAACGGACAATACGATCGCAAGAGTGATTGGCAAGGGGCCCTCATGACAATTCCACGGACCCTTCGACTCATGTATGTGCATGCCTACCAGTCGTTAGTGTGGAACGCGGTAGCTGGCAAGCGTTGGACTACCCACGGCGACAAGGTCGTCGAAGGTGATTTGGTACTTGTACATGAACACCGTGACAAAGAGGCCGAGAAAGAAGCTTTAAAACAAGAAGATATGGACGACAGTGGCGAGGTCGTTATAAATCCCACTGGCACCGAAAATGCGAATGCAGGTGCCGAAGCCTTTGAACGCGCACGGCCACTGAGCAAACAAGAGGCAGAAAGCGGTCAGTATACTGTATGGGACATCGTGCTTCCTCAACCAGGTTTCGACGTTGAATACCCCAAGAACGATATCGGCGACTTCTACAAGGACTTCATGGGCAGTGAGAAAGGCGGCGGGCTCGATCCACACAATATGCGCCGCGGCTGGCGGGAAGTTAGTCTGAGTGGAGGATACCGCAAGTTCCTCGCTCGACCGCTCAAGCCAGTCGAGTTCGATGTGTACAAGTACGTCAAGGAGGACCAACAATTCGTCGAGACGGATTTGCAGCGACTCAGGCAAGCGAGCGGTGAGGCGATCCAGTCGGATCGGACTGCCAATGGAGACTCGAAGAAAGATGTCGAGATGGAAGACGGAGAAGAGAAGGAGGAAGTAAAGGAAGAAAAGAAACTTGCGGTTGTGATCAAGCTGCAGTTGGCGAGTAGCCAGTATGCTACTATGGCCTTGCGAGAGCTCATGAAGGCTGGTGGAGTAAAGGCGTACAAGCCTGAGTTTATGGGTGGTCGATAGGGCATCCAAATATGCCAAGAGTACAGGCGTACGATAATCGATGACATGAGAGCACGGAATTGTGCAACACTTGGTGTAGGATTTATCAGTTCAATTCTCCAATGTCCAACACGCGAGACGGTGGAGGCCGGCCACAGCGTTGACTAGAATCATGCTCCTCAAGAAACTCGACAATGGGAGAGCGCCTCCATGCTGCATTACCTAAAGATGACTCGTGATACCTTCGTGCTTCCTTCCTCCATCATCCCTGATGCTGGAGACGATCACAGGAACCTCACATGCTCCCACATTCCGAAGGTCGGAATCGTTCCGAGGAGTGCACGGTCCGACCGTAACTCCGACGTGGGCGCCTGTGATGAGGTAAAGCTGCGATTGACAACACACCACAAACAACCGCAAGTCTTGAGACCTCCTGCCACAGTCATGTCTGGAGGCTGGAATACAATAGAGTCGGATGCCGTACGTTCGCTCTCCGATTCTACTCCCAGCATCACTAACGTGCACAGGGCGTCTTCACATATCTAATCGAGAAACTCGGCGTTAAGAACGTACAATTCGAAGAGCTCACCACACTCGACGCTTCAGAGCTACAGCAGCTCGGCACAATATATGGCGTAATATTTCTCTTCAAGTACCCCACGGGGGAGACAAGAGGCGACACACCGAAAGACGGCACTTACGACCACGATGCGGCGAACAACCTCTTCTTTGCAGCGCAAACCATACAAAATGCCTGTGGCACACAAGCGATCGTATCACTTCTGCTGAATAGAGAGGCGGAAGTGGACATAGGCAAAGAGCTGAAAGAGTTCAAGGAGTTCGCGGGAGAGTTCCCACCAGAAGTGCGTCGATAGAGTGAGTGACACGCACGACTCCAATACTAAGAGAAGCACAGCTACGAGGCGAAACACTTTCGAACTCAGACCTCATCCGCGAAACCCACAACTCCTTCGCCCGATCCTCTCCCTTCATCGACGAGACTCAAAGAACCGCCACCGAAGACGACGATGTATACCACTTCATCGCGTGAGTCCCTCTTGCACCCCTCCCATCCCTCCCACAGAAAACTCACACCGCACAGCTACACCTCAATAAAGAACACTCTCTACGAACTCGACGGCCTCCAACCCGCGCCCATCTCCCACGGCCCCTGCACCCCGACCGACTTCCCCACCAAAATCATCCCCGTTCTGCAACGCCGCATCGCGCGCTACCCCGCCACAGAAATCCGCTTCAACCTCATGGCCTGCGTGCGCGACCTGCGGATCCGCGCCCGCGAAATCGGCGACGAGGAGGAGCTCGAGCAGCAGGAGGACAAGCGCGCCGCATGGCTGTGGGAGAATTCGCTGAGGAGGCATAACTTTGTCGGCTTTATCAGCGAGCTGTTGAAGGGCGTGGTCAAGGCAAAGTTGGAGGAGGGCAATGGTGCGTATGAAAAGTGGGTTGACGAGGCGAAGGCGAGGAGTAGGAAGAGGAGAGAGGATGCGAGGAAGCAGGGCGTTGTGGCGGAGGAGTAAGTATGGGGATGAGGTCGTGGTTGAGGGTGGAGCGTGGAGATGGAGGCATACGACGAATATGATAACGGTACACGGCAGCGTAATGCAGCGATTCCTACGTCTTGACATGCAGCTTCGTGTAGGGGCGGGAATCGCGGGCAGGGATGCTGTGACAGATGTTTGCCTTCAAGATCAAGTACACCCGAGACGTCATTTCGTGAACCGAATCAAGGAAGCGAGGTGAATCCATGGCACACTCCATCATCGATGTTGGTCGAGGAATCGTTTGTCATGGACATATATTTATTGATTGCTATCTACTACTCCAGAGCATCGTCTCGCTGCCCTGGTCCGACCGTCAACACGCCCGTACGTGCACTTCAACCCGTCCAACAAATGCAAACAACATGCTTACCGAAAGACAATGAGCGCTCGAACGCGGAACAAATAAAACAAAAGCAGCTTATTGCTGGGTGGATACATTACTTCATGATGCGACGGCAAAGTGCCTGGGAATCTCGTGTACGTGGCGTTGGTAAGGCAAGATAGTGTAGAGGCGTAGACGTCGTCTACCGCGCAGAAGAGAAAGAAGGTTGGAAGATGTTCTCCAGATGACAGACACCATTAGTAGAGGTCGTGTGCGCCACATCTCGAGAAGGATGTGACTCGGCTTCCTCAACTGCTGGGATCTGCACTGGCTCATTCATAACTTTCGCAGCAGGAACCGGCGCAATTGCTTCCTCGAGAAGAGTCTCTTCAAGCACCGCGGGTGCTGTGGGTGCATCTATATGCTCAGCAGTTGTTGCGCTCTCCTCAGGAGTCTCTAAGACTGGCAGCGCAGTTTCTTGCATGCTGATCGCAGTCTGGACTTGCGTCACGGTGAGCGTGGAGTACGATGTCGTGGTTGTAGTAGCCGTAGTAGTGACAGCAATCGTGGTGACGGAATCGAGTAAGTTGGTCTCCGGTAATGTGCTCAGGCTGTGTAACTGCGAGGTGGTGTGCATGTTCATGGTGAGAAAGACCACGGTAGCGCCCAGGAGCAGGATGATGAAGTTCCGCTGGTCCTTGAGGAGGATGAGGAAATAGTTCTTCAGAAGCGTGCCGAGTGGGATATCGGCGGCGCGAAGTTGTCCCGCTCGCGATGCCAGCTCAGTCGTTGATGAGGTGGGTTCCGGTGCAGTTTCGGACATCGTCTGCTTCTGTTCTTGCAGTGCTTGTTCTAGAGCACGGAGGCGCTCAGCGACAATGTTCGCTTCAGCTAGAGTCTGAGCCTCTATTTCGAGGCGGAGGGACTCCTTCGCTTCCTCAATCTTTTCTTCCAGGGCCTCTTCAAACTTCTTCTTCTCGGCCGCCTTCTCTTCAATACTTCTCTGCAGAGCGGCAGCAGCAGCTTCAAAGCTCCTTTGTAGCTCCACTTCCTCCAACCTCTTCCGCTCAGCGGCTTCCTCTTCTGCGATCTTTTGCTTCGAGGTAGATTCTTGTATTTGACGCTGCAGCTCCATGGCATACATTTGCTTTCGTTTCTCTGCCTCTTGCTCTTCTTGCACTCGCCTCTCCAGTGTCTTTCGAAGCTCGAGTGGAATCCATGGAGAGATCTCCACATCGCATCTCTCCATATCGTTCCAGCAAGCCGTCCATCCGGCAGCCCTCATCAACCCGTTCGCTGCGTAGATCTTGATGTCCCACCTCCGTTTTCCTGCACCCACACCCCTTCCGGGCCGCTTGAGTTCACAATTGCAGTCGGTGCATATGCTGGTGTCTGCTAAAGGATTCTCCATCCATTCTTGTTCTTCGGTAAAGGTGCCGCCGCTCATGCGACTCCCTCGTCCCGTACTGTCGCCAGCTGTGCTTGCCTCGTAACCCTCATCTTCATTATCCGAGTCTTCATCTGGGGCCACGAAGTGTCCGCACTTCAGTAGACGAGGAGTCTTGAGCTCCAAGCTCTCCAGTATCCGTTCCTCCAACAGATCGTACTCGTCTCTCGGGTGCGGAATGAGCAAGCCACGGCGCATCAGTATGATGTCTTGCAGCTTCTCTTCCAAAAGCTTGTAGTTCTCCACTAGCCACTCTGGCATGATCTTGACCATCAGGTCGTGCGAGTATGGTACCTGCGGAGGGAGTATGGTCACATGGAGCAAGACCAATGGAGCTTGCTGTGGTGTGTGTGTGGGCCGTGGACTATGTTGGTCTCGTACGCTTCCTCTACGTGACCTTGACTTCTTTGACACGGGTGTCTCTGATCTCCCGCTACGACTGGGTGTCATCAGCTTGTACGATCCTTTCAGCCGCTCCTGGGAGGTGTCGATGGTCGGCAGTAAGGGCGGAGAGGACATCTGCATGGCGCGCACAGATTCTGGATTTCGAAAACGTGGTCGTTCCTTCCGTGGTGTGTATCGTGTCTCGTCAGTCTCATTGGCTTGTGGGATGGGTTTGGTAGCGATCGAGCTTTCTGACGGTATGGCTGAGACGAGGCTGTACTGTGTTACACCCGATGAGCGGCGCGGTTGTGAGCTCGATTTGCGCGAAGTGTACGAGCTTTTGTATGGTTGCGGTCCTTCGTCGAGCTCAATGCTGGGTATAGCGTCGTCTGCTGTTGGTACCGAGAGCTCTGAGTTAAACGACATGTCTTCCTCGAGTGATTCGGACGGTGACGACGCTTCTTGTTCTTCCGGGTCCTCGTAGATAGCGAATGATGTCAGGCCTGGCGCAGGCGAGCGGTGCATAGTGGTCATTGTGAATGTTTGTCGCTCGTGCGACTGTCTAGCGGGTGTCACTCAGGGTCCAGTGAATGCCTGAGAGTAAAATACGTGGAAAATCAAAAACAATGCTCCAGGGATGTCGTTCCGACTACGTTGGGATTGAGTGCCGCAGTCCAAGGAGGTCTGAGCTTCGGTGATGCGTTGTCGTAAGGTGGAGTGCTGGCGTTTGTTTACACCGCCGGCGGAACTTATTTCCGGTTGCTAGGCGCCCCATAGTGAAGACTAGCCACCGACCAGCCACCAGCAACCACTTGCCGCCTTCCTGGAACAGCCTCGCATGCCATGGCTAGTGTGCTGGAGACACTTCCCCGCGCGCGAGTCTTTGCAGGACCCGGTGACAACCTGTTCGGCTACGACAGACTATGGGTGACTCTCTATGCAGGTTACAAAGGGGTGGACGACCCCAGTACAACTGCACCACCGAACCGCGGTCATCGTCTCATTATCGGACGGAATGGAGACGATACCACTGGTCTCGGGCTTCTGACGCATATCTTGAGTCAATCCAGTAAAGGTATCGCCGCATGCCTCTAGTATGCCCTGCTTGACTTGTTGAGCTCACGCACGTTTGCCGAGGACGCGCACAATGAGCTCCATAAAACACTTTGCAATGGACCGCGGGGCGTCTACGGCGGGTGGACTTATGGAGATGGTGTTTGCCCTCATATCGCTCTACGTGGGGACACCCCGCTTGTATGGACCGTCGATTTCGACGAAGGCCGCATCTTCTATGACCGAAATGGACAACATCTTGTATACCACCTCTCAATACCGGAACAACATGCCCTTCGACTCCAATTCTTCCAACCCTACACTCCCATGCAACTTCCGACCCTGTACTCGAAAGAAATATCGGTATCATGTTCGGTAGACGCTGGTCCTCAAGACGTCGTACCAGGGGCGCTTCTCGACCTCGTCTACCGCCTAGCTGCTGACTATGAACACAATTGGCGAAGCTCCGGGCTCACGGTGGACCGCTATGGCTTGCATCCGCTCGCCATGGGCGTTTTCAGCTGCTTTACACTGAACTCCACCATGCAGAAGATTGCGGCGCTCAGTTTGCATCTTTGGCCTTATAGGTCACGTTCTGACCATAACGGCCTGTTGAAATGGCGCACATGCCTAGTCCGCATGTTATAACGACAGTCAGCCTTGGGTCAACCCAGATGATAGTCACAGAACGCATGGACTTGGCTATATCTCTTGGGCATGAGCATTTCAGCATTGTCATGATGAAGGAACTTTATTACGGACGCGATTATGCCTACTCAAACGAGGAGCTCAATACATATGCGGCACAGGGAAAACTACACTCTTACATCGAAATTCACTACGTCGTGACTTCGGTCCGACAGATTCAGGTGCTTCAAAATGACATGGAGTTTGGGTCAGCGTCGCTTGGAGTGTACACCAACGATATCCTTCTTTGATGGCAGTGGTCCGCCATCCAGAACAGGTGTTCGCTGGATGCTCAATGCCATACACAAAGAGACATATCCTGCCCACAGCCCCATACCCGACCTTCCATTGGAGTTACAAGAGATGATCCTCGATTACGCTTGCCCATCTGAAACCCACCATCTGTTCGATCGCGCAATCTTCGCGGCAAAGCTAGGCATTGGCGTGTCATTCTCCTTCCAATCGCAGACCTTCCCTATCAGACTGTGTACGCTGAGCAAAGAAAGAGAGATAGATCCAACCGAACCAGAGTACCACGTTCTGTTTTGGGACGAGTATGTGGGAATGGCATACCAGGTGGACAAGGGAGGCACAATCAAGCCATCGTGGTCAAAAGCTACCAATAGAGAGAGGTTGAATGCAAGGCGCAATTTCAACGAGCTGCGATAAGCGAACCGACTCCCAAGATACTTACTCGTACCACAAGCTCAATCTCTAAGAATGCAAATGTCGCTTCATCAAGCCTTTCACAGTATTGTGTTTGCATAAAATGAGTCCGTTAGTTACAGACTACGGTACAAAAAGTCCACCTCTTCAATGCCCAATCTCGCAACAATCAGCAGCCTCCGCTGTGCATCCCATCGCTTGAACAAGAGCCCTTCACGTCTCCCAACTCCATGCATCCCACCTCCCCCCTCCCCCCCCCCCC
>TARA_R110002003_G_scaffold117_22_pt1 | contig 16937 bp, 16 predicted proteins | sample TARA_R110002003 | Tara Oceans TARA_R110002003 (sample SAMEA4396441) | marine metagenome | biome: Westerlies Biome; feature: [SRF] surface water layer (ENVO:00010504); material: water (ENVO:00002006), including particulate matter (ENVO:01000060) such as... | depth 5 m
TAGCTGGGGGCGGCATTCCGCCATTTGTTGGACCTCTTGAGCTTGGCCTCGAATTCGATCCATCTGATGGAGCGGGTGCGGGCCGTATGGGCAAATTCATTACATTCTGGCTTGTACTGCTGGATGTCCGTACTGGATATGAGGGTCGTGGAGGTGCTGGTGCTGTTACCGAACCATTGGCTGCTTGGGAGGCGGAACCCCTCCTTTCCGCTGGCGGGGTCTCTCGAAGCTTCTCTTTGATTGTTGCTGCCGGCGCTGTTGGGGCGAGGTAAGATTTGCGCTTGTTGTGTTCCATCATGCTGACTGCCCACGCTTCGAGGTCGACTGGAGTACGCTTGGCGGCTTGCAAGAAGGCATCATGGTCCTAGCACGAGTTAGGATCTGCGTCTGCGGCTGCTGCGGGGGCCAGTCAAACTTACATAAAGCTCTCTGGGTGTGGGCCGCTCCGCCGGATCCTTCATCAGACACTTCGCAATCATATCCTCCAGAATAGACGGGAAAGCATCGCTCTTCGGTAGCTTCGGCGCTGGCTCCAAAACAATCTGCTGCAAAAGATCAAGAATACCCTGAGGACCGCCTGGCTCATCATCGTCCGCACTGCCTGAAAAAGGAAACTTGCCGATGGCCAGCTCCATCAATGTAAGACCGACACTCCAGACGTCAGACTTGACGGTATACGGCGACCCTTGTATTCGCTCCGGAGCCATGTATGTGCCCGTGCCCACGAACGTCTCAGCGATTGATCCTTCTAGTTCACTCGATACGCCGAAATCACACAGTTTGATGGAGCCTTTGGAGTTTACTAGGATGTTGGACGGTTTCAAATCTCGATGCATGATGCGATGTGCGCTGTAAAGATAGGCGAGTCCGCCGAGTACGGCTTCTGCAATCTTTCCGAGGACGTCGACACGGACAGGACCAAAAGTCCGGGATACCCAGTCCAGGGCTCTGGTGTTGCCGTTAGCTACTGCCTTATCGAGTGGCGGAGTGGGCGACACCTACCCCACGTCCATGTACTCCATGCACATTATCACGTCGCCGCTCTCGTTCTGGAAGGCGCCGTAGAAGTCGACAATGTATTCCGAGTTGCAGTCGTGCATGATGCGCAGCTCGCGGACGATTCGCTTCCGGACCTCGTTCTTGGCCTCGACGTGTATGATCTGCATCGTCAGTTCCTTCCTCACGCAGGCCCGGCTGCACCCAACGTACCTTCCTGGCCATGACGACTTTGGTCGCGGCATGCTGCACCTTGCTGACCGTTCCGCCATTGCCTGAGCCCAGTTCCCGCAGCACAATCAGGTCCTCGGCTTTCAGGTCCAGCTGGAACTCTACGCCAATCTCGAGCGTATCCTGCTTCTCGTCATTCGCGATTCCGCCCGGGACCTGTGCATCTCCAGCGGAAGGCGTGGGCTTTGGTGGCGGTGCGCTGAGTGCAAGCCCCTTCAGGTTCTTCCTCTTCATCGTCTTTGGCTTCATAAGGTCACCCATGATTGCGATATGCGCTCGGCGCTGTCAAACGTCGGTTGCGGGGAGTGCTGCTGCGGCGAAGGGTAGTGCAAAGGGCACGAGCAAGCTGCCCTGCTGTATGAGAGAGAGACGAGCGCAAGGCAGCGCTGCCCTGGGTTTCGAGTTTGCCGCCCGAAGATGGGTCGACGATGGCACGCCAATCACGGCAGGACTCCTGAAAGAGGACAGCGTCTATTGGATTGCCAGTTTGGGGAGCGCGCAGTAGCCGGTGCTCACAGTCGAAGACAACAGGGCTTGATTGGGATACACGCAATATGGCACAAAGGGCGGTGTCTTGGGTGTGAGTTGCGAGCAAGACAGCTCAGGAGTGCAGCGTGAGGTCGGGCAGTTCTGGTGGGGCGCGTTCACGGTTGGTGGGGTGCGCATGCAGCGGCGTCAAACAGGCTCTGCAAGGCTGCGCGCGGGCTAAGAATAGGCGAGATGGCTGGCGTGTTGGGGGCAGTGACTTGAAGGTAACGGCAACAGATGTCTCTTTCATAGTCGAGAGGACGAATCGTCGACGCAGCGCTCAGGAGGTTTCAGGCTTGCATGGCCCTCGCACCGTGCTTCATCTCACAACCACACAAGGTCAAGCACGCAGCGACCAACTATAAGCATCGTTAATCGAAAAGTGACCAAGCTTGACGATTACACAGTATCTGGTCTACGCGTAGATGCAACTTCACTAGAAGCCTACTGGAAAGTGCTGCTTCTATTACCATCCTTGAAGCATGGCTGCAGGGATCTCCCGTCAAAGCGCGCCGCGTCACGTGCTAACCGGCTCGGCCAAACGTAGCCCCGGGGGTCTGTCTTCGCGAACCTTTGTAGCCTTCGACTTTTTGACTCTCTTCTTACCTTCTCCTCTCCTCCCTCACTTCTCAGCGCCCCTCAATCGTCTCACCACCCGCACCATCACCGCCCCGAGCTCCGCGCGATCGCCGCGTTAGCCAGACCCGAGTGCGACACGCGTTTCCTTTGTCCGCTAAAGCATGTCTACGAGGGACTTCTTCGACACAGCCGCCGAGCTCGGCAGCGAGGAGGAGGACGAAGACTTTGATGAAGAGACGGGCGAAACTCGGCCCAAAAAGACAAATGGCATTAATGGCATTGACGACTCTAGCGAGGAGGAAGACGAGGACGACGATGAGCTCCTAGCACAGGCAAGCATATCGCTTCATTCGCGCAGGCGCGACGGGTCTAATAATACAATAGGAAGGTGCGGGATTCGTCGTCGATGAGGAAGAGGAAGACGAAGAGGCTGAGCGGAAGCGACGCCGCAGGAAGAAGCGCAAGAACCGCGAGGTCGACGAGGCTCTCGATGACGAAGACTTGGACTTGATTGGTGTCGAAGTCGAGCGCCCCGATGAAACACAGGTAGGAGCTTTTGCTACTAGAGCTCACGCGCGTGCTAACCTACTCATAGTCCAGATTCAAGCGGCTGAAGCGTGGCCACAAGGAGCGCGTGCGCTCTCGTGGCGTCGATGACATCTTCTCCGACGATGAAGCGAACGAGGACATCGACGAGCCGCGGAGGGTCGGCATGAACGAGTTTGACGACTTCATCGAAGACGAACAATTCGAAGACGAGATCGAAGACGACCGCGACGTTACACAGCCGGGCATAAATTTGATCACGCAAGGATTGCAAGCTGCGGGTCTAGATGAGGGTGCTGAGGAAGACTACCGGGCTGCCTTTGGCGATGGCACCGACTATGACTGGGCATTGGACATGCAAGAGGCGGAAGAGGAGGAGCAGACTGGCGAAGGCCGAGAGCTCCAACTCAAGGACGTCTTTGAGCCGTCGCAGCTGCAGGAGCGCATGTTGACAGACGAAGATAACATCATCCGCGAGACCGACGTTCCCGAGCGCCTACAGCTTGCCCGCAAGCCCTTCAAGGAGCTCGAGCTTACACCCGAAGACATGCAAGTGCGGTTGGGCGAGGAGGCACAGTGGATCACAACGCTGCTGTGGCCGAAGAAGGGCCTCCAAGGCTACTTCCACGGCCCCTTCCAGAAGGCTGTTCACAAGGTGCTCGAGTTCTTGAACATTGAAGACTACGAAGTCCCCTTCATCTTCAACCACCGGAAAGATTACCTCATCCATGCCCCTGGCGACAACGACCAAGAGGATGACCCAGACAACCCACCTCCATTGGATGCGCGTCCGGAGCGACTGCTGAACCAGAGCGATTTATGGGAGGTGTTCGAATTGGATCTTAAGTTCAGGGCATTCGCTGAAAAGCGAGACGCGCTGCGACAAAATTATGACAATGTGCGAGCCGTATATCCCGAAATCATCGACACTGAGATCGAAGATCTCACGCAAAAGGCCATCACTATCGAAGAAATCCAAGAATTGCAAGACTACTTGCACTATCGCTACTCGCAAGAAATCAACGAAGTTCGGCAAGAAACGAATGGTACACAAAAACGCGCAAACAATGCTCGAAGCTTCTATGACAAGCTCCGAAGCGGCAAGGCGGTTCAATTCGTTAAGGCCATCGGCATCACACCGGAGGACTTTGCAAAGAAAGCCGAAGGCACCAGTAGAGGCGCTCAAGTGGTTGAGGATCCCCCGTTCCAGGTGCAAGAATACGCCGACCAGTTGGCTGAACCACCCGAGACCGGAACGACTCTTCTCAGATCTGCGAAGCTTCTCTTCGTGCAAGATCTGCAAATGAGCCCTCGCCTGCGGAGGTTCATGCGAGGGAGTTTTTACCAGAATGCACAGATCGACTGCATACGAACAGACAAAGGCGCGCGGAAGATTACTGAGGACCATCCGTACTACGAGTTCAAGTACCTCCGACGCCAGACGTTCATGGATCTCAATGGTAGACCTGACCTCTTCCTCAAGATGCTCAAAGCGGAACACGAAGGCCTCGTCCACGTCCAGATCTCTATGGCAAACTTTGCGGATTTCAGGAAGCGACTCCATGACAAGATCGTCTCCGACAACGTCAGTGAGGTTTCCGACTCTTGGAACAGCCTACGCCGGGAACTCTTGGATGAGGCGTTAGACAAGTTGCAGAAAATCATCGCAAATGGCGTAAAGGAGACCTTGCGCGGACGATGCGAAGACGAACTTGCAAGCCGAGCTAGGGAGAACTACTACAACAGGCTTGATCAAGCGCCGTTCAAGCTTAAGGCGGCTCCTCTCGGATCAATCCCCAACGTCCTTTGCATGTCGAATGGCCAGGGTCAGCGTGGCGACGCCATTCTTTGGGCATACGTTGAGAACGACGGTCGTGTGCTGGAGCAGGGCAAGTTGGTGGAGTTCAGATTGGGCAACCAAGAACGAGGCATTCCAGATGGCCAAGACATTGCCAAGTTCGTCGAAATTGCACAACGCCGGCGACCCGACGTCATTGGTATCAGCGGCTGGTCTGTGGAGACGCGAAAGCTCTACAAGGACGTCCAGGAGATCATTCAACAGCATGGCTTGACTGGCCCAGCCTACGAGGATGAGGGTACCGGCATCGAACGAAGTGACCCACTGGAGGTCATCATGGTCAACGATGAGGTTGCGCGGCTCTACTATAATAGTGGCCGAGCAGCAGCAGAGTTCCCCAAATATGCTCCCCTCACACGATACTGCATTGCTCTTGCAAGATATCTGCAGAACCCGCTCGCCGAATATGCATCACTCGGGAAGGACATCGTGTCACTACCGTTCATCCCGAATCAGACCCTGATCCCTCAGGAGAAGCTCTACGACCGACTTGAGACTGCCATGGTCGACATGGTAAATCTTGTAGGTATTGATTTGCCAGAGTCTTACGATGACAAATACATGGGCAAGCTCTTGCCTTACGTGTGTGGTCTTGGTCCCCGGAAGGCCGACAGGCTCGTCAAAGCCATTCAGGCAAACGGCGACGAGATTCTGTCCAGGTTCGATCTTCTTGGTGTTTCTGAGAACAGTTCTCGTGATCTCAAAGCGGCTATGGGCCCAAAGGTACATCAAAACTGCGCCAGCTTCCTGTACATTCCATACGACTCGAGTGAAGAGTCCTCAGACTATCTCGACTTTACTCGTGTACATCCCGAAGACTACGATCTTGCCCGCAAGATGGTAGCAGATGCGCTGAACATGGACGAAGAGGACGTCAAAGCCGAAGTCGATGAAGGTGGCCCTAGCGCTGTCATTCGAAAAATGGTACGAGACGATGCCACAGACTTAGTCAATGACTTGGCTCTCGAAGATTATGCGGTTGAGATTGAGAGGAACTTTGGCCAACGCAAGCGTGCGACTCTTGAAACGATTCGAGCAGAGCTTGAGAACCCGTATGAGGAGATCAGACAACTCTTCCTTCAAATGAGCACCAACGAGATCTTCACCATGCTAACAGGAGAAACCGAAGAGACTCTGTACGAGAACATGGTTGTACCAACCACTATCAGGCGCACCTTCCCCGATCATATCGAGTGCAGACTTGAGTGCGGTGTTGAGGGAGGTGTCTCCGAGTCGGAATTTCCTGAAGGCGTGGGTAGTGGCGGACAAGAGCCTCGCCACGTATTTCAACCGCATCAGGTCGTTCGTGGTCGCATTCTGTTCCTCAATCGGAAGGCCTTTACCGCGCAGCTCACTTTCCGGGAAGATCTCATCCGAAAGCAAGTACCCCGACCCAACAACCGAGTTGCTGGCGAATGGGATGATGCCCAGGAAGCAGCGGACAAGAAGGCCGCCGAGAAGGAGAAGGAAGTAGCATCGGGTCGTCCCAACCGTGTGGTCAACCATCCACTCTTCTTCTCCTTCAGCGCGATACAAGCCGAGGAGTATCTTGGCAGTAAAGAAGTCGGCGAGCTGGTCATTCGACCATCATCGAAGGGTTTCGACCATTTGGTTGTTACATGGAAGGTTGGCAATAACGCATACCAACATCTTGATATCCTCGAAATGAACAAGCCCAATCAGTTCTCGCTCGGCAAACAGTTAAAGATTGGCAAGACAACATACACCGATCTCGACGAGCTTATCGTCAACCATATCGAGGCCATGGCGCGCAAAGTCACAGAACTCACCCGGGACGAGCGCTTCCAGACCGGCACAAAGGAAGAGACAGGTAAGCTCATTTCCATCTCACTCTTCTCGCAATGAGCACTAACGTCTTGAATAGAACAATGGCTCGAAAACTACTGCAAAGCCAACCCCAACCGGTCCATGTACGCCTTCTGCAGCATGCCTCGTTACCCCGGTCATTTCTGGCTCTGCTTCCAGCTCGGTAACGAGAAGCCAAAGGGAGCCTGGCCTTTTAAGGTCCAACCTGGCAACTTTGAGATGCGTGGTTCGAAGTATGGCGACATGATGACGCTGAAGAATGGTTTCAAGATGTTCATTCAAAGTGGAGCGGCTGCCAGAGCGGCGGGTGGCGGTACTATACCGCGGCGGTGATTGAAGCAGTGCTGCGTTGAGCCTTTGTGTTCATCTTGTGTATTGATAGCTATTTTTCTCAAACTTAGGGCCGTCTCGGACACTTGCATTGGCGATTGGCGTGTGGAGGCTGCAAAACAAGTAAGCAAAATTGGTCTCTAGAGGGCTTGATACCATGGATATTGTCGATCGCAAAAGCTTCATCTTTGGACATGACTTGCGCGAATTTGTCACCTCTATAAGACTACTAGGTAAGCTTATGTGTAGTGTTGCACCGCATGTCTCCTTCCTATTCCAGGTACTAATAACGCACCATCAGCACCATCAGCAGTACATTTTCAAGCTACTCTCCACATCATCTCTACCCCGGACGTTGCTAGTGACATGTCCCCGTGTCATCCTTAACCAAAAACATACAAATACCGCGTCTCATCCTCCAAAACATGCTCCACCAGTCTCAAACACAAACTCACTCCTCGCTATCCAACCCTACTTCCAACTAGCATCATGCATCCCCTCCTCGCCCTCGCCATCCCGCCTGTCTCACACGTCGAATGCTCCTTCGCCGGCTCGACGACGTGCCAAGGGTACACCATCAGCGACGGAACGTGCGAGGCGCTGTGCTCCTGCACCATAAACGCCATCCTGGTGTGTCCCCCTGTTCAATCTTGCCCGGCGGCGGATGTCAAGGCGTTTTGTCAGAGGAGCGGGTGTCATTGTGTGCCGAATTGAAAGTGAAGCGCGGAGGCGGCCATTGGCTCATGATGTGGGCCGGACGAGTGGGCTGAAGGAGTAGGCAGGATGGCGAAGCGTTGGAGGGATGGTTGGGGGGTTGTGTGGTGACGATGTGTGCTGGTGATAACTTTCGAGGACTACGTCTTTTGGCTGCGTGGCCGGATGAGTGGTGAATTGGCATTATCGACCTGCTGTTGAAAAGAAGTCAAGAAGCCTGGCTACACATCATTCTGCTACCGGCCTTCTTCCCATGGCCCAAAGACGCATACCGACACTATATCGAGCACGTCACGTGGGGCTTCGCACCATTGCAATACGCCTTGGTTACTCGCGCTTTCTCCAGCTTCTCAAATATTACCTACGCACAATCTTAAATACTACGCACTGCGTGCCTGTTCTCTACCAGCACAACATACTGTGACCGTATTTGAAGCACTAGCACAGTGATCGCCCTAGCCAGACATGATCGCCCATCTCGCCCATTGCGGGGATATAGCCAAACCATGATCGCCAGCCAAGCACGCGCATCAATGAATCGCGCCAAGTCCGCTGGCTTGGCTTTGGCGGAGGTCTGCAGGCGTAGAAAGGGGGTGTGAGTGATAGTGCGATCTGGAAATTTCCGGCGCGTGTTTTGCAAATCAATGGGAGTGACTCGGGGTAAAATTGAATGTCTTCGATGAGTCAACAGTAGAGTGATGTTCGCGCTTTGGCATTGTGAAGAAACACACGTCCCTAGACGAGGCTAAGCTTTCGAAGTACGATAAGCGTCACAAAGCAGAGCAAAATGAACGTCAAGATTGAAGTTGAAAGTGTGTGGTTATTAACTACTGAATCCCATCTTGCCGTATTCGGCCGGGGTATATGCTACCTCCCTCCCTCAGTAAAAGAAAATGCTAAGCCCTCTCTCGCGAGATCAGGACTGTTCCGGGTATCATATCAAAGACTTTTCCCGGAGAGTGCTCCTGAGCTCCTCGATGGTTGTGTGGTATGTCGCTAAAAGGAAAATCGAAAACTTTTGTTATTACTTGTGGTTTTGTACAAGTGGTGATTAGGTCCAGGAACGCCGTGCTGATGTGATGATGATAGTGTAAATGCTTGATGTTGGTCGGGAAGAGAGAATCAAGAACCAGCTCTCATGCCCTTAATAGGTTGTTTCGAAGTGAAGTGAAGAAGTCATCGGGAGCCGAAAGAGAAGGCTTAGTGCGAGAACTGCCTGCTCAGCCTCTGCCACGCTGACTCGACGCTTCGTCGTACACCGTCCTTGTCGCTCTCGACGCTCGACTGCGAGCTGTGGCTGTTCTGGCGCTGAGAGTAGGGCTTCATCTCATCGACAAGGTTGCCGGCGCCGCCACGGCCAACGTGGTAGACGGGAGCTTGCTGGCTTCGTAGGCGCTCTTGCTGCTGCAGTTCCTCATCGAAGCTGAACATGGCGCGTTCCTTCTCGCGGTGCATGTTTCCTGCGCCGCCACGGCCAGAGGCGAAGTAGGCATTGGATGGAGGCGGGGTGAGCTTGATGCGCGATGCTGGGCCTGAGGCGGTTTGGCCGTTGGTGAGGTTCTTGGGTGACACGCGGGTTACGTTTCCGGCGCCGCCACGGCCAGAGTAGATGTACGAAGAGCCGACATTGGGGTGGGGCTCGGTGATGTGGAAGGAAGGCATTTTGGTTGTTGGTAGGGGTATGGTTGTGTGGTCGTGAAGTTTTTGATAGTGGTGGCTGAAGTTGTGCGCGGAGTTGATGTGAGCGGCGACTATGTCGAACTCGAAAATCCGGGGTAAGAGTAAGTGGCAGGTAGCTTCGGGTAGTAGTAGACTTGTAGTGATGATCAAAGTAAGTCTGACCTACCGGGGGTCATCTTATATAGCAAACGGAGCAGCAGTCAGCCAGGACTTCGCCAGCCCTGACTCCGCACCAGGTCTTTGCTCACGCAAGCCCTGACCAGAAATTTCGACGCCATCAAACACAAGCTCATCATGACCCAAGCAACGCGCCTTGCAGTTAACGGCTCCCGCTTTCCAGTTAACGGCAATGGCAAGATCATGCGTCCAGCAGCCCCTTCGTCGCCGGCAGACAAAGAGCCAGCGGTGGTACGCGACGCCGCCTTGGCCGAGCGGGCTATTACGCTATCGAAAACTCAGACGTGCCTTGTCTGCGACACGCATGACCTGCACGCACGTCCTCTCTCTATGGCGACTGGTCGGCTAGAGTTTCTGTTACCCCCAGGAAATGCCACGATGCGTAAACAGTACGATGAGAAAATTTGCACCTGGGAATTGCGCGCGAATGCGTGATCGATGAGCCTGATCTGGTGCACAGCGCCCGCTTTCTTGGAACGCTGCGCTGCGACAGCACCACACAAGCTGTGGAGGCGGCCCGCTGAAAACTCTTTCAACGCTTTAGCGTCATAGTTTCGCGTTTGCATCGTGGTGCCTGGAGACCCAGTGTTGCAAATTCTCCTGTTGGAGTTGCTATTCTCGACCACTGTCGTTTCTGCAGGTACCGGTAACCTAGACGCTGCACACGCTCTGCGCAATTCCACACGCTCTGCGCACCGGCTTCGCCACAGAAAATCCTGTTCTCCATCAGCACCGCCTGACCCCGTGCGACGCATGGGCAACCAAGGAAATCCTCCTCCATCCTCGGTCTCCGTCCGGCTGGTCCGCATGACGTCGAGCATCGTGAAGTCGAGGCGTAATAGTAGCGAGCGCACTGGTACTCTGTACCTGTCACCGGACCTGCACAGCGCAGCGCTTACACGTCCCTGACACTGTCGCCTTGGTAGATTATTCGTCGAATGAGCTAATTCAGCCAGCTCATTTACCGCTCCTTTGTGGCAAATGCGTGCATGACATGTCGCAATCTTTTGCAATTGGTGTTGCACATCGCGACGGCTTGTGCACGTTGCTCCTGTCACACCATAGCTGACACCGACAACGACTTCACGATGCTTGGCATTTCGCTGCGGGCGTTCTGGCCGTTCCCACACGACACGCGTTGCCACCGTGACTTGGGGTACTTGTTCCATTGGCCATGCTCAAAATCATAGGGGTATTACGCGCACAAAACGCCATCAATGCACTCCTTTCCCCTCCTCCTTGCACCTTACAAATCGCTTGCCGCAAAGATGCATGTTCTCAAGTAACAGAAACAGCCCCAATAGGAATCTCGCTCATCAGAAAATGCGGGGAAATAAACTACCTCCTTAGCACTCCCGGCGTCTGCCAACCGCCTGACCACTTATGCAGATCTCGCACGCTGGCCGCTGGAACGAGGCGTGCATGGACCTGCGCTGTTGGTTCGTCACGCCGGGTCTTAAAGTCCGATTTCATGACTAAACGGCTGCACGAGCGTCATGCATGGCCTTCTCGAACAAGTGCGGAGGCGGGAAGGCGGCTGTGGAGACTGGCGCAGACGGTCGAGTCGCAGGCCTGCGATGCGACAACGTGACCGTCTAGGCGAATTTGGTATGAATGATGTCGGGGTTTTCTTGCCATTCGTCTTTCTCTACCCACATCTGCGCACACGTGTCAGATTTCTGCCAACGGACATGGTGATGCAAAGCGAAACTTACCTTTTTGAAGGTACTCAAGCCCGCGAGGATACTGCCGCCCGTCCACGTGGTGTATATCCGCTCTGGCGGTGCCAGAATTTTGATTCTCATGTCCTTCACCGCCAGTCGTTGCACCTCGTGAAGGAGCCTGTTGCCGAATCCCTTTGTCAATGTGGAACCACCGGATAGCACAATGTTGCCATAGAGGGCTTTTCGCAGGTCCATGTCGGTGCGGTGTATTGCCTCGACCACAATCTGGTGCACACCCGGGTACTCCAGGCCGATGATCTCGGGATTGAAGAGGATCTCCGGTGCCCGAAAGCGTTCTGCGCCGACCTAGTCCTCGTCAGCTCATTGGTCGGTGTTGTACAGCGTCGGAGGCTTACCTTCAGCTTCTGCCCATCGGGTAGTGTGTAGTCGACGCTCTTGCCATCCGACCTTGCAGCTCCAGACCACTCCTTCTCTTCTTTCGCGGGATCGAGTGCGACGTAGCCTGTCGCCTCCTTGATGTTCTTGACCGTCTCCTTCTCTGCACTGGTGTGAAATATCCTGCCACTCTTCCGCAGCAACTGCTGGAAGTGCTCTGTGACATCCCGCCCCGCTACGTCTATCCGCCGAATGCTGTTCGGTATCGCGAAGCCTTGGAAGACGGGGACTGCATGCGACACACCATCGCCAGAGTCTAGGACGAGTCCTGTTGTCTTGCCTGATGCGTACAGCGAGAGGACGGCTTGTACCGACGTGTATAGCGCGGGCACGTTGAATGTCTCAAAAAGAATCTGTGCGGCGACGTCGCGGTTTTCTCGCGGGTTCAGTGGTGGTTCTGTAAGGAGAACTGGGTGCTGCACACGGTATATCAGCTGATATCACCGACCATGCCCGTGCATGCTGCCATGCGATGACCTCACTCACATCTTCGCTAACAGTCTTCAGTCCTTCTTGATAGACATACTGCCATATTCGCTCCATGTCGTCCCAGTCTGTGACTATGCCGTGCTCCAATGGGTAATTGATCTTGAACAGGCCCCTATATTGCTGTGCTTGTGGCCCTATGAATACATCTCCCTCCAGCGCTCCTGCCATTGTCCGCACATGCTTTGGTCGCCCCACGTAGGAAGGGAAGTAGCATTTCGGTACGTCTTCGCCTGCGAATCCCGCCCTGATCGTGCCGCTGCCGTTGTCGATGACTATAGGCGCATTGTGGAGTCGTGAGCCCATGGCGGGGGTAGGTAGGGTGAAGTCGACTTTCTGGGCGGAGGAAGGTTTCCAGTCTGAGGATCAGAATGGAGGAAGCGGCGTTGGCGGCGGGGGAAGGAGCTATGCGGGTTGGTTTGCATCTCGAGTTCAGAGCTCCAAGTCGCGAAGGTTCACGACGCGACTCGGCTGCTTAATTTGACAGGGTACCCCTGCCGCGTCACGTGCAGGCTGGCACCTCACTCGATCCGTCTTTACATTACCTCCGTCAGACTCTCGACAGCTTCGCAACAGGCCCTTGATTTTGCTAACTATCAGGGTATTCGGGGAAAGACATCCCTTCAGCATCTCGCAGCAATCATAGTCTGCCAGTATGGCCCTCGGCTGAGAAAGGCACCCCGCATCAGCACTTGTTCCCAAAACGCAATGAACATGCACTATGCTTAGGCACGGGGTGAGACTGTTTCCTGGTTGCTCCGGTTTTCGAGTCCTAACTACAACATCTTCTTGGGTCAGGTCGTCTTTGCCCTTTCTCTATTGTCCGATTGTGCCAGTATTCTCCCATTCTTCCTGTTTCAAGATGGCTACGGCAAAATCCACTCTCACGCCTATACAACAAGCTCTCACAGCCTCACTAAGCTCAGGTCCAGCCCAAAAGCTTGAAGATGCTCATTATAGATTGAGACCACAGAAGTACTGGTCTCCCGGTGCAGGCGGAACATGGCAGTCCATACGTCCAGCTGAGATCCCATCAGATACATCGTTGGATTCGCCGTTCGATACAAAAGCAATTCGACTGCTATCTTGGAACATCGACGTGCTTGTTGGCTTCGCAGAGGAGCGAATGCATGCTGCCTTAAAGTATCTAGAGCAGTTGGTGTCATCCTCCCCGTCTGATGTTGCCATCGTGATCTTCCTCCAGGAAATGGGACAATCCGACTTGGAGCAGATCCGCAACTCAACTTGGATCAAGAAACGCTTCAACATCACCGACGTCTACAACAGCCACTGGCTTAGCCCGCTTTATGGAACAACAACGCTAGTGGATCAACGTCTTCACATCAACAATGTCTTTCGTGTCCCATGGATAAGCAAATTTCATCGAGATGGTCTCTTCGTAGACATCGGCCTGTCACATCCGGAGAGTCAAAGTGGAGACGCGAAGGTCCTTAGACTGTGCAATACCCATCTCGAATCGCTCGTTGCGGATCCGCCGGTCCGGCCCTTGCAGCTTGCCGCCGCAGCTGAATATCTACAGCAGCCCGAAGTAGCCTGCGCACTGCTAGCCGGCGATCTAAACGCCATTCAACCCTTTGATCGCACACTCCACGTTGAGAACAACCTGGACGACGCCTACCTTGATCTCGGGGGCACGGAAGATAGCGACGAGGGCTACACATGGGGTCAACAAGTACCGCAGTGGATGAAAGATACGTTCGGTTGCAGTCGCATGGACAAGATTCTATTCCGAGGCGAAGTGCGTCCAAACAAGTTTGCGAGGATTGGCATGGGTGTAAAGGTTGCAGAGAATGTGAGGGAAGAGGTGGAGAAGGAGATAGACGGCGGCTGGGTTACGGACCATTATGGAGTCATGGGCAACTTTGAACTGCAATCCGAATGGAGACTACATAGCTTGAGTAGTGGCGGAGGGCAAGCGATGAAATCGAAGCTCTCTTAGTGTTGTTCCCAACAAGTTAATGAATACAATCTCGGGTACTCGCTCGAATCGTCCCCTCACCACAGCCCGTCGTTCCCAATCCTGATGAGCTTGCTGCGTCGTCTCCTGCGAGCACGTCGCAAGCGCCTCAAACGCATTTCGATATCCTGTGGCGCTTCCTCATCCACGGAGGCCTTCGCATGAGCCTTTTGCGAGCGAATATCTGGCATGTACTGTAGCTCCACATTCGCTTTTCCAATGACATCGACGGCTCCTTTGAAGAAATCCCTGGCATTAGGAGAGTCCCCGTCATTTCGGAGCCTTTGTTGTTTGTATTCGCGCAGCTCCTCTATTGTCGGCGGGCCTCGGAAACGGAGACCACTTAGACGTCGCATTCTACGGACGTACACTTCTTCCATGAAGTAGGCTGTTGAGAATTGCTTCCAGAGAAATGACAACTCGTTTCTGTCAATTTCGATGTGAAGACCGGGTACTTCGACCTCATTGGTGCTGAAGCCCATGAATATGAAGCGGTGGGCTCCGTATGCGTAACTTCCGCAGGTTGTCGTCTCGATCCCACACATCGGGTATACTGAACGACCATTTGAAGCGCAGGCTTGGGAGTCTGTGATATCTGAAGTCACGTTCTGCTTCTGCGCTCAGTATCTTTGAGACGTTGCGGCACACCATCCACACCAGCTCGAACTCATCCAGGTGGTAGGTATAGGACAGAGGCCCATGGCTCAGCAAGTAAGGCAGCGCAGTTTGAGAGTCTCGGCTGATGTGCAAGAGCCATTGTGATACTCGCGTTGTTTACCAGTGGAGGGTAATGGGAAGAACTGGACGGCAAGGAGACCGGTGGGGTTCAACATGGGCAGGCCGCACGAACACCGCGCATGTCCACGGGTGCATGCCAGCAGCCCTTGAGTTCTATGGTTCTGATCAAAACACACATACAGCAAAGCGCTCTTCGCAGCTGAACACGAGCGGTCAAGAAAAGTCAAGGCATGCTGCCATGAAGTTGGCCTCACAAAGACCGCTACGCAATCGCCATAAGCACTCAGCCTACTTTGAGGGATGCCCACCTAGGTACGTCAGATATCTCCACTTCAACCAATATTGCACCACTCCATCACAGCTGAACGTGAAAATATGGATTTAGGCGATGATATAGGTATATGCTTATCAGAGGCTTTATTGTGAGCAGAATACCTCACAGGTAGGACGGACTGAGCTGCGAAGTAGAGGCTGCGATTGACCTGCCAAAGCGTCAGCGGGCGCAATCCCGGCGATCAAAGCATCGGTCAATTGTGCTGGGACCAATTGTGACAACTACAATGAGTCGGGAGATAGCACCAGATCAATCGGAGTTGCTACGAGATCTTCCATGGCGCGCTGTGTTCTGGTAGCAAACATTTCGTACACACAACGTTGATATCAAGATTCAAATATCGAGAAACCTTGGAGACTAGTCAAAAGAGATGGATCTGGTGAAAGGAGATGACTAATAGCAGGGATCATGCGACTGTAAAGTGAGCGAAAGCGCGCATCGCAAACGGAAAATGCATATTCACATGATGTAAATAACAGCGAACCTTGTGCGGATTGAGGGAGTTTGGCTGGAAATATTTAATTTGTCTCACCCAGCTCCTCACTGTCAACGCCCCACGTTCCCTTCAACCCTTGGTCAGCTTGGGAGACCTAGTCAACTCGCCCGCCCAACTTATCACATTCAGGAGAGATTAAGAAGCGATTCTCCAATGTGCTCATCACTTCCAGCTGAGATCTGGGCCAGCATTTTCACCTTCACCGACGATTTTACACTCTGGGTATCTTGCCGACAGGTAACCCGTATGCTAAGAGCAGAAGCTGAACGCGACTTTGCTCGAACTCGGCTATGCAAACTCCGATTCAAGTGGGATTATTCTCATGACTTTTCTCATCGGGATCAACTCCTCTGGTGCGAGGACACGGCAACCGGTGGCACTTTGGTTGGCATCAGCGATGATTTTACAACAGCCACTTACAACTTCGATATATCTTCGTTTTGGTATACACACGACTTCGAATTTGTGGAGGAAGACCCATCATGGAGTCCCAGCTCCACCAATCAGACTATCTCGAACATCCTGCACGCCTCGGACCAAGATTTGCAGCACCGCCTTCGTAGATCGGCAGAGTCATTGGTTCGACATGTGACCTACGAATGCGAACTCAACGCCATTGTCAACGACGTGGAAATCCCCGGACTCGCAGTGAGTCTTGACGCAGGCACGATGTCGTTCCCGTGGAAAGCGTTCCTCGATAAATTCTTCGCCGACACTGCTTACGTTCTTCGACGACATCCAAACCATACTCACGACTACCAGGACTTTGATACAAGTCTGGAAGGAATGTGCGCAAATTTTGGCGCAGACAACGACTGGAGCGACTCATGGGTGGAGGACTTTGGTGCAGAAAGTGATGAACACTTCGTCCACGCGTATATGGAACGTATAGAGCGCGCGAGAAGGCGATCGGCTATCAATATAGATGAAGCTAGCGCCATGGATGGCGTTGATGAGTATGGATAGAAAGAAGAGCACGCATGAAGCGCTTAGCTCGATCAAGAGTTCACAATCGATATGGAATTTTGGATGAGGAATTTGTAGGCAAAATGTGCTGGTAGCACTAAGAACTGACGTCGATCCTTCAGTGAGAAAAGACCTCCATTCTAACGTGATGGCCTTTTTCTCCACACTCAGCTCTAGAGACAGTATCTAAACATCGCTAACATGATGCCCGATATAGCAAGTCTGCTTCAAATGAATATCATAATGCCCGGTTTCACCCTCGTCGCCAAAGCGAAGATGGAAGGCTTCGTCGGTGTATCGCAGCGCGCGAAGAAGTGTCGAATTTATCATATCGCGTGTTGCACCTACTTATT